>JACCDX011479450.1_pt1 | contig 327907 bp, 464 predicted proteins | sample 7449681 | NCBI WGS metagenome assembly JACCDX01 (sample SAMN15323450, study PRJNA562643) | freshwater metagenome | isolation source: river surface water | place: USA:Blue River Watershed | collected 2017-08-18 | reverse complement strand
TCTTCTGGAACCTCTGGCTCTAGCGGATCCTCTGGAACTAGAGGATCCTCCGGATCTAGTGGATCTAGTGGTTCTTCAGGTGCCAACGGATCTTCAGGAACATCAGGTGCCAACGGATCTTCAGGAACCTCAGGATCTTCTGGATCTTCTGGTTCTTCAGGAGCCAACGGATCTTCAGGAACATCAGGAGCTAATGGATCTTCAGGAACATCAGGATCTTCTGGATCTTCTGGTTCTTCTGGTTCTTCAGGTGCCAACGGATCTTCAGGAACATCAGGATCTTCTGGTTCTTCAGGATCTTCTGGTTCTTCAGGAGCCAACGGATCTTCAGGAACATCAGGAGCCAACGGATCTTCAGGAACCTCAGGATCTTCTGGTTCTTCTGGTTCTTCAGGTGCTAACGGATCTTCAGGAACATCAGGTTCTTCTGGAACCTCTGGCTCTAGCGGATCCTCTGGAACTAGAGGATCCTCCGGATCTAGTGGATCTAGTGGTTCTTCAGGTGCCAACGGATCTTCAGGAACATCAGGATCTTCTGGTTCTTCAGGAGCTAATGGATCTTCAGGAACATCAGGATCTTCTGGATCTTCGGGATCTAGTGGTTCTTCAGGTGCCAACGGATCTTCAGGAACCTCAGGATCCTCCGGATCTAGTGGTTCTTCAGGAACATCGGGTTCTTCGGGAACTTCTGGCTCTAGCGGATCGTCTGGAACTAGAGGATCCTCCGGATCTAGTGGATCTAGTGGTTCTTCAGGTGCCAACGGATCTTCAGGAACATCAGGATTGGGATCTTCAGGTACCTCCGGAACTAGTCCTGCAGGAGGTGGAGGTGTTGAGGTACTAGGCACTGGTCTTTGCTCCACAGTCAGATGTGCAGTAAATAACTTTGCTACAGGAGACTATTCTGCTTCTTTAGGCGGCTTTAATAACACAGCTTCTGGATTAAATTCTTTCGCCGGTGGAGGTACAGGAAACGTTTCGGCCGGAAATGGATCTTTCGTAGGGGGAGGAAACTGTAATACTGTATGTAACACAGGCACACAGAGCTTCATCGGAGCTGGACTCCAGAACCTAGCTACCGGTATCTATTCTGTGGTTGGTGGCGGAACAATAAACTGCGCAACCGGTACATGTTCAGCTATTCTAGGTGGATGTCAAAACACTGCTTCAGGCGACAGAGCAACAGTAGTTGGCGGACTTTTAAATGTTGCATCTGGGACATCGTCATTTGTTAACGGTGGACAAGAAAACTGCGGAACCCAAATTTCTTCAGCAATTCTAGGTGGAAGACAAAACTGTGCTACTGCTTGTTATGCTACGGTTTGGGGAGGAAGACAAAACACTGCAAGCGGAATTTATTCAATTGCTGGGGGATACCTAAACACTGCTTCCGGTTATAGATCTCACGTTCTAGGGGGTTCCAAAAACACTTCTTCTGGATGCAACGCTACTGTCGTTGCGGGATTTACTAACGTATCATGCGGATTCCATACCTTCATCGGAGGTGGCACTTGCAACACTGCCAGTGGCTGTTACTCTTTCATTGGCGGCGGATGTTGTAATAGAGGGGCTACTGGATTTTCAGCAGTCTTAGGAGGATTCAACAACGTTGTTTGTGGAAGCTTTTCTGGAGCTTTTGGTTGCGGATTAACGGCAGCAAACTCTTGCACTTTCTATGTTAATAATCTTTGTGCTTGTAGTACCATATATGCAGCGGGCGATATTATCGCTTATAATTCTTCTGACTTAAGACTAAAGGATAATGTTCAACCCATAGAATGTGCAACCTCCAAGATTTCTAAAATCCACGGGGTTAGCTTCTGTTGGAACGACAAGCAGTTTGCATATGAAACGGGAAAGAGAGACGTTGGTGTTATAGCACAAGAAATAGAAGAGGTTTTACCTGAAGTGGTAACAACAAGAGTTGACGGGTACAAGGCCGTTAAATATGAAAAAATAGTAGCACTTTTGATAGAGGGCATGAAAGAACAACAGAAAGAGATTGCCGATCTAAAAGAAAGGGTTTCTGCTCTAGAGAACAAAAAAACGGAACAATCTTAAGAACGGTAGGTAAAAAATAAAATTGTAAACTATGATATTCGGTAAAATAAACCCAACTGCCAAGGCAGCTGTATCAGATTCTCCCTTTAATCACACAACTATAGATTGTCCCTACATGACAGCTATAGCAAGACCATATAGATTGGGATCTGAATCTGTAGACTTTGAGGTTTTATATGGTACCGGTACCTCTGTAACTGTAGATGGAGTCCTGACTTTACAAAACTTTATTCCCTATACGAGATCGATGGTTAATATTGGCTCGGATGGATTAAGTAACTGGGGAACTGATGATTCCACAATATTATATAATATTGCTCAAGCTTTGGGTACTAGTATTACTGATATTTACATAGGAGATTATAACTAACCCTTTAAATCTTTTTGATGAACATAATTTTCCAGATCTCTGGAGGTATAGGTAAATCTATAATGGCAACGGCTGTTTGTGAAGCTATAAAGAAGAAGTATCCCGATGATAATTTGATAGTTGTTTCAGCTTATTCTGAAGTGTTCATAAACAACCCGAATGTTTATAGATCATATAGCTTCAATAATCTAAACTACTTCTATGAGCAATACGTAGAAAACCAGTCTTCTCTTATATTTGCAAACGACCCCTATTTACAGACTGAACATGTTAACGAAACACATCATTGCATAGAAACTTGGTGCAAAATGTTCAATCTTGAATACAATGGCGAACTTCCCAAAATCTACATAACAAACAGAGAGAAAACTTTTTTCACAAACAAATTCTATTCAGACAAGCCCATATTTGTCATACACCCAAACGGAGGTGGACAAACGGATTTAAAATATTCTTGGGCAAGGGATATTCCTAGAATTGATGTTGAAAGGGTCATAGAAGAATTTAAGGAAGACTATAACATAATTCACATAAAAAGGGAAGATCAACTTTCGTACGATAACACTTTTCCTGTTTCTGATAGCTTTAGAGCTTTGGTTGTTTTGATCTCACTGAGCGAGAAAAGACTTCTCATAGACAGTTTTGCACAACATGCTGCAGCTGCTCTTGGTTTACCCTCAACAGTTTGCTGGATAGTGAATAAACCTCATGTTTTTGGATATGGTATTCATGATAACATAATTTGCAATCCATTCACAGTAAAACCCGATTTGAAAAATTCTTTCCTCTCTAAATTCAACATAAGTGGAGATCTGATGGAATTTCCATACAATACGGAATCCGAAATATTCGACATAAACAAAATAATAAACTCTCTAAAAAATCAAAAGAATGCCTGAGAAAATTTTTTACCAGAGCAGTTTACCCAGATCCGGATCCACACTACTTCAGAACATACTAGCACAAAATCCAGACATATATGCAACTCCAACCTCCGGGGTTTTGGAATTAATTTTTGCGGCTAGAGCAAACTACACAAACTCTGCAGAATTCATAGCACAGAACCCGGAATTGATGAGAGAGGCATTTTTAAATTTTTGTAGAGCAGGAATGAAAGCTTTTTATGATCCTCTAACGGACAGGAAATATGTTGTCGATAAAAGCAGAGGATGGGGAATCCATTATGATCTATTGAATCAAATATATCCTAATCCTAAGATAATCTGCATGGTAAGGGACTTAAGGGACGTTTTTGCATCAATGGAGAAAAACTTTAGGAAGAATCCGGAGAAACAAAATCCTATATTAGACTGGAACACGATGCAAGGTACGACAGTTCCTAAAAGAATTGACATATGGGCACAAAACCCTCCTGTAGGATTGGCAATAGAGAGATTGGAAGAGATGGTAAGACAGGATATAAGTAAAAAAATTCTTTTTGTTAAATTCGAGGATCTTTGCCTATATCCAGAGAGAGAAATGCAAAGGATATACGAGTATTTGGAAATTCCTTTTTTTGATCATGATTTCGATAACATCGAACAAGTTACAAAAGAGGATGACGAGGTGTATGGTGTTTTTGGAGACCATAACATAAGAACCAAACTGGAACCAGTTCCTTCCAGAGCAAAAATTCTTTTAGGTAGGGAAGTTTGTGATTGGATATACAATACCTATAAATGGTATTTTGATATGTTTAGATATTCCAAATAATGAAGAGGAAATTCGGTACACAAATATACGACGTTGATAGAAAAAGCTTCGAGCATTTTTTCACCATAAATAGGAGAAGATATGCTCTATTCCCTAATGACAATGCAGTTTCTCTAACTTTAATAAACAATCAAATATACGAGCCGTATCTTTTTTGGTTTTTAAATGATAATGCTATAGATTTAACAGGGACTGACGTTATAGACGTCGGAGCAAATAACGGTCACTTCACTATCGAATTTGCGGATCTAGTAGGAGAAGGTGGGAGGGTTTATGCTTTTGAACCACAGAGGATAATTTATCAGCAATTGTGCGGGAATGTCTTTATGAACGGGCTTGATAATGTTTATGCTTATAACGTAGCTTTGGGTGATCAGGAAGGAAAGACCAATATAGAGGTTCCTGACTATTACTATAACGGACCGGTCAATTTTGGAGATGTTAGACTTGTTAATCCTGGGGAAGTTTATGCTTATGAGCAAGTTGATCTAAGAACTCTCGATTCCTACGATTTCAGAAATGTGAGCATAATAAAAATAGATGTACAGGGATACGAGCCTTGGGTTATAAGGGGTGCTAAAAATACCATAAAAAGACACAATCCTTATTTGTTCGTAGAAATAGAGGGAGAATCATTAGAAAAGTTTTCATATGACGAAAGATCCCTGATTTCAGAGATAGAAAGTTTGGGCTATGCTGTATTCAGGTTTCAGAAAGGCGTACCATACCAAACAAAAACCGGAACTTGTCTAGATTGCGTGTGTATACCAATAGAGAAATACAATGCTTTTCCCCATGTTATAAGATAGACTCTTGTCGAAACAAAGAACAGGCTCTCAAATAAAAATAGGGAGCCTTTTTATTAAATATAATTTAATATGCCAGAAAAAGTATTTTATCAGAGCAGTTTACCCAGATCAGGATCTACACTTTTACAAAACATATTGGGACAAAACCCCGATATTTTTGTTACTCCAACATCAGGACTTTCCACACTATTAACCTCGTCCAGGGCATATTACACTAAAGGTGACGAGTTCAGAGCTCAAGACCCGGATATAATGAGAAAAGCTTTCATTGGTTACTGTAGAGGTGCTATTAACGGGTATTTTGATGCGATAACAGACAAAAAATACGTAGTGGATAAATCTAGGGCATGGGGTATAAACTACAATTTCCTAAAGATGATTAACGACGATCCTAAAATTATTTGCATGGTGAGAGATCCAAGGGACGTTTTTGCATCAATGGAGAAAAACTTTAGGAAGAATCCAGACAAGCAAAGTGCTATAGTTGATTGGGGGAAGCTAGAGGGTACTAGTATTCCAAAAAGAATAGAAATCTGGGGAAGAATCAATCCGGTGGGAACAGCTTTCGAGTCTCTAAGTGAGATGATAAACATCGGGGTCGCAGGAAACGTTCTTTTTGTTAAGTTTGAGGATCTTTGCTCGAATCCGTCTAAGGAAATGGAAAGGATCTACTACTATCTAGGTATTCCCTACTTCGAGCACGATTTTAATAACGTAGAACAAATAACTTTTGAGGATGATGAGGTTCATGGAATATACGGGGATCATAAAATTAGGAAAAGGGTTGAGGTCGTTCCCTCGTATGCGAAGAACATATTAGGGAGGGATGCTTGCGATTGGATCTTTAATCAGTACAGGTGGTTTTTCGATGCCTTCAAATATCCAAGGCAGATATAAATCCGAAACAATGCTGTGCCAAACTATATAATTTCTATATGATATTAGTTTTATTCGGACAGCCAGGAAGTGGTAAAACCACAATGGCTAAAGAGCTCATCAGAACTAAAGTTTTACCTGATGCAGTGAACGTAGACGGGGATGAGATTAGAAAAATGTTCTCTAATTCCGATTACAGTAAAGAGGGGAGAATAAAAAATCTAAACAGAGCAAGCGATATAGCAACGTTTTTAAGCAAATCTGGTAAGGATGTGATCCTTTCTTTGGTTTACCCTTATTTAGAAGCTAGAAGCTATTTAAACGCTCTAAACGACGATATAAAGTGGGTTTACCTGGGATATCAAGGAGAAAGGGGCAGGGAAAACTATCACGTACCTGATTTCGATTATCCCTCCCCCGAAAAAGAGTCTTTTTTAGAAATAGATACTACCAACCAAACACTAGAACAAACCGCATCTGAAATTTCCAGATATTTGTTTCCTTTTAAGATACTAGCTAAATCCGTGGGACAAACTTCCACGTCGGATGACCAATATTCTATGTTTATAGGGAGGTGGCAACCCTGGCATTCTGGCCACCGTTGGTTAATAGACCAAAGACTTAATCTGGGCAAAAAAGTTTTAATTTGCATACGAGACGTTGAACCCGATGAAAAAAATCCATTCACAGCTCAGGAAGTTGAGGCTAATATAAAAAAAGAGCTTTGGAAACTGGTTGGAGAGGAGAAGGTTAAGATAATGATCATTCCTGATATAGAGTCCGTTAACATAGGAAGAGGCATAGGATATGATGTCATTGAACACCTACCTCCTCCAAAAATAGAAGATATCTCCGCTACTAAAATAAGAGAGAAATTAAGATCTGAAGGAAAATTGGATTAATGGCAGAAGTAAAAATACAAAGGCATATTTACAAAGCTATATCCTACCGGATGGTTGGGACACTTCAGACCATGATTATAGGATATATTTTTACTGGAAATTTTGTAATCGCCTCTTCTATGGGGATTACTGAAATCCTTGTTAAACCTTTCATCTATTTTCTTCACGAAAGGGTTTGGTACAAATGGATAAAAATAGGATTAAATAAAAAAACAAACAATGGAACAGATTAAACTACCGGAAGAGCTACTTTTAGAAATTCAGAAACTAAGAGACGAGCTAACTCAAAATGTTGTAAGAATTGGAAGGCTTAATGTTCAGCTTTCTTTCTACAAAAAAGACATGAAAATGGTAGAGGACGAGCTAGAATTCCTTTATCAAGAAGCAGAAAGAATCTCACAAAGAGAGGAAGAGGTTCAAAATTCAGTGATTAGCCAATATGGTCAAGGCTCCTTGAATTTTGAAACCGGGATATTCACAAAAGAATAATCGCTAAATGTCCGATTCTTATACAGACAAAAAGTTTCCGAAAGTATTGTACGTAACCCCCCACTTATCTACGGGGGGTTTACCACAATATCTGTGGAGGAAGATCGAGACTTTTAACGACCTTGCTGAAATATACTGTATAGAATACAGTTACTATGGAGATGCCTATGTTGTTCAAAGAAATAAAATAGAATCTCTTCTGGGAGATAGGTTTTTTGCTATAAACAGCGACGGAAATAGACTAGAATCGATTATAAGGGAGATAGATCCCGACGTTGTACACTTCGAGGAACTGGTGGAAACCTTTGTTGATCCCAAAATCTTAGATTCCGTTTATTCTGACGATAGAAGATATTACATATACGAAACCTGTCACAGTTCGGAGACGGATCCTTCCATAAAAAAGTATCTTCCCGATATGTTCATAATGGTTTCTAAGTGGATCGCAGAAAAATTTAGTGTACTCAGAGTTCCTTTTGAAATCTTAGAATATCCTATAGACGACCTAAGTCCAGAGCGGGAAAAATGTTTATCTGAATTGGGATTAGATCCATCTAAAAAGCATGTAATAAACATAGGTCTTTTTACACACGGTAAAAATCAGGGAGAGCTGATAGAGTACGCAAGATCCTTAGAATCTTTCCCGATACAATTTCACTTTGTTGGAAACCAAGCGGATAATTTTGCTTGGTACTGGAGACCTCTAATGAGAAACCTTCCATCCAACTGCAAAATATGGGGAGAAAGGGAAGATGTTTATAGATTCTATCAAATAGCGGATCTCTTTGTTTTTACCTCTAAATTTGAACTAAATCCTCTTTGTGTGAAGGAATCTTTATCTTGGAAAAATAAGATCCTTCTTAGAAGAATGGACACCTATTCGGGGATATATGACAACAATCCCAATATCTCATACCTTTCGGAAAACAAGAGAGAAAACTCTTATAGGATTCTAGAAATTCTTGGATTTGTTAAAAAAATTGAAGAGGATGGAAATTAACAATAAAGGATTTTCGGTATATTCTGATCTTTTAGAGGCTTCCCCAAAAAAGAAAAGACAAGTTCCAAACGTGGATCTTGTTTTCGATTATTGTCCGAAGGTTAATATTTCTAAGTACCCCCTTTTTGAGAATAGACCTTTTATCGCTGAATTTTACAAGGGAGATAATCTAGTCTTTTCTGACAGAATTTATTGTGGGATGTATTCCAATATCTTTCCCAGATGGATCGATGATTGGAAAATGGTCGTAAAAGAGGAAAGTGGGAAGGTAATAGACTCTTTCTCTGTTATAGAAAAACTCGGAACAGGAAAGGTTAGATTAACTTTTGACTCCAGTTCTCTTGGAGATACTATAGCTTTCATGGGGTATGTCCAAAGTTTTATAGAAAAATATCAGGTTTCTAATCTTACAGTTTCGACCTTCTATAATCAATTGTTTATATCGGAGTACCCCGGGGTTAAGTTCGAATCTCCCAATTTTTATCCAGAATCTTACGACATCAACATAGGGATAGGTTGGTATGACGAAGGACTGAACGATAGAAATATCCACCGAGAGGATCCCAGAACAATCCCTTTACAAAAGGTTGCGTCAGATATACTTGGGGTAGAATATATCGGTGACATTAGACCCAGAATGGTAAAAAGATCCTCCGAAAGACCTTCTAAGAAAAAATACATTTGTATAGCAACCGAATCTACTGCGGGGGCTAAATATTGGCACTATCCTGGAGGCTGGCAGACTCTAATCGACGCTCTGCATTCTATGGGGTTTGATATCGTTAATATTCAGCAACAAAAGAACACGTACGCAAACGTAATAGATAGAACTGGGGACCTTCCATTAGAGGACAGAATAAGCGATCTTTCCCAGTGCGAATTTTTCATTGGGTTGGGATCTGGTCTATCCTGGCTTGCTTGGTCGGTGGGCGTCCCCGTTGTTTTAATCTCTGGATTTAGCAAGCCCTTCTGTGAATTCTCCGATAAAACTCTAAGGATAATAAACGAGAGTGTTTGTAACGGATGCTTTAATAATCCAGAATACAAATTCGATAAAAGCTGGTGGTGGTGCCCAGTTCACGCTGGAACAGAAAGACAGTTCGAATGCACAGTTTCTATCACCCCGAATTCTATAATCGAGAGGATCCTAGAATGGGATCAATTCCACCACCCAAGCATGCCATCTTAGACCAAGGATATATAGGATAAAGTATCCTTGCGCAGATGAGTTTCTATCCAGAAGATAAATTTCCAAAAATGGGAGTCCCTGTTTACAACAGTAACGGGGAGCAATACAATGTTTCTAATCCTAGATTTAGATACCAAGACGGTCTTGCGAACACTACAAAAATACAAAAATCCTCAGTAGATAACTACTTTTCTACTGAAGATGCTGCGATGGCTAGGGCCCTTCAGATAGGTTGCGGAGGATATCATACAGTAATCATCGACGGTCAAACATACTACAGACCTTGTGAAACTGTGGAGTACTACGACACAAGGATGGAGCAATTAGATAGCGCTTTAAACTTCACTTACATTGGGAACTATAGAGTATTGACGTGGGACAAACCTTTTGAAAATGTTCAGACTTTCCTGGGTTGGATCATAGATGCTTCCCACAGCAATAACAATGGCTCCATATTAGACGCAAATGACATCGCTATAGATTTTAGGTACAGTATAGATGGAAAAACCTGGTCTCTGTGGACAAACGTAGGGACTGCTTTAAATGGATTGACTAATGAATTTTCTGACCTGTTTCCAATAAACCTGAATCCAAATAACAAATTCTACCCAGAATTCAGATTCACGTCAGTTTTAGTAAATAACGACGGAACGATAATATACAAGACGGACGAGCCGATCGATCCTAGTGTAGTTATTGTCGATTTTCAATTGGATCTGGAATATGGGCCAACCCCAGAAACACTAGTTACCAGACCTTCTCCGGTTTGTTCTAACGAGATATCAGATAGACCTGTCATATTTAGTGATTGTAATTTCACCTTCAATCCTTATGCAGTAAACAAAGCTTTGAATTTATATAACGATCTTAGTTTAATGGTGAATAAGATGTTTGGACTCGAGGCAAATTATTACTCTGTACAGCCGCAAGCTAGAGGAAAGGATGTAATCTTAAAGGAATACACTTTATTCAATGTGGTTGATGAGAAATGCGTAAAGGTTATGGTTCCACAAAATCAGTTCCCAGATAATAAAATAAACTACGATCCTTTTGGTCTTCAATTCGAGGAACCTTTTGAAGTACAAATAGACAAAAGATATTTCGAAAGTCTTTTCGGAAAGGGATCGCAACCAAGAAAAAGGGATATTCTTTATTTCCCTATAACAAATAGGATTTATGAGATAAACTCGACCTATTTGTTTAGAGATTTTATGAATTCCCCTGTCTATTTTAAAATAGAGCTGAAGAAATACGCTCCTAAGAGCAACACGTATTTCCAGGATCCTGCCTATAAGGAAGAGCTTGACGGTATAAGCTTAACGACGGAGGAACTTTTTGGTGAGGAAACAAGGGCAGAGGAGATAAAGTCTTCTAAACCACAGCAATATGCTACGACCATAACTCAGATGGATCAGGATCCTATAAGATCTTATGTTTACAAGGATCTTTCTATCATAGAATATGATCTAAATAACAACTGGACCATAATACTCAACAACTATTATGATCTAAACGAGGCATTCAATGACGTTTCGGAGTTTGAATACGATCCTGACAGATACAAGACTGCTATTAGATATAAGCAGTTGCCACAGCTGGCTGCAGGAAATGAATTGGCATTTACCTGTTGGTTTAATCTTAGAAACTATTACGATAACACGAAGCTCACGAAGAGAGGATATCCAATAATAAATCTCTCTTTAGAATCTTCCGATGCTAATTATCTGTATTTTAATTCATATCCAGCAAAACACAATTTGACAGCTTGGCAGTCATATGCTTCTGATCCGGAGGGATATGTTGCAATCCAGGGGGATGAACTTCATAGCGGAGGATATCAAGTTGCTTCTGTAATTGACCAATATAGATTTGCAGTTATAAATAAATCAGAAACCTTCTCTCAGGGTACGATTGTTTGGAAAATGCAAAAAGCCCAAAGCAGGAATTTGATAAGCGGTCTCTATTTAAAAGATGATGAGACCATAGAAGGATTCAGAGTCGACATAATTCACTCCGGCGTAGTTGACGAATTTGGTAACTCTTTCTTGGGGCAAGGAAGCTTAGAGATAAGACTAAACAGCACTATAATCAATTCCACACTTCAATTCACCCCCGAATACGGAAGCTGGTATGGAATGGTAGTAAACGTATCTAACATTTACAACCAGATAGCTGCTAATATCTGGGAACTAACATATGATCCAGTAGATCCTAGCCAGCAATCATCTAAGCTCAATAGTGTACATCAAACAGTAAAAATGTTTACTGATCCTATTCTATTTTCTGCTCCTTCCTGGATCGAAACGAATACTAATAGTCCTTTCTATGGAACAGACAACAATTCTTATAAGGTCTTTACGTCTCCATTATATTTAAGTAACATAAGATTGTTTAAAAATATGATAGATATAGACACTCAATCGACAGTTTTAAATCAGAATATTGTGAGAGATTCTCAGCTTGCCTATATCATAGACAACGCTAAACCTCTTTTGAATATTCCTAAATTTGCTAGAAATAGATAAAATATGCCACGTAGAAAACCAAAACCTGAAAAAGTAGTTCAGGAAAAAATAAGGGAAAGTCTAGACGCCATTATAATGGAGGAGGATCTGGATAGCATAGCTGCTAATACCGAGGAACTTCCTAGACTTAAAACCACGGAGATCATGAATTTTGCGGAAGAGAAGCTAACTGCTCTTAGCGATGCTAGAGCTTTACTCGATTCCGTTTCAAAATTCTATGTGGATCCTGCTTTATATGGGGATCCTGAACATATAGAATTTAAAAAGAAGATAGACGCTACAAATCTATCTGCTATGATGTTCCAGCTAAAATCTGCTCAGCATGCTATAACCAAACTTTTGGAAGAGATAGATCTTGGAAATATGCACCCTAGGCTTTTTGAAGTTTTGGCCCAGCTTCAATCTCAAATTATGCAAATGCCTAAGGACTATCAGGCTTATCTTGAGAAGATGGAACTAAACTACAAAAAAGCAAAACTCGAGATCGAGGAGAAGAAATCCGCTGGAGGGGTTTTATTAGATCCGTCACCTAACGATGATGGTACTTTTTCCAAACCTCAAGCGATCGGATCTTCTTCCAATAATATAAAATCTAGAGGAACGAAGGGGATAATGGAAGGGCTTAGAGATATACTCGGAGCCGAAGTTGTTGACGTTAAGCCTGTCGAGGTTCCTCCCAATGCGGTAGTTAACGCAAGGGAGAAAAAAATAATAGATTCTCAAAATCCAAAATCTTCCGACGAGGATGAGGATTTTGAAGAGGGATTTCATATCGAGGATGCTATATTAGAATAATATGCCTGAAGATTTACTGTTAGACAAAACCCAGCAACACGAAAACGAAACTAGTTACTGGAGTACTGAAAAAGTCAACGAACTTTTAAGAAAGATAGACGAGGAGGGATTAGACTACAAAGAAGTTGATAATCCATTCCACGACCAAAACCCTGAGCTAAAGAGGGCAAATATCATGTGGGAGTACACCCCAGAAGAGATTTTGGAGATGAAAAAATGTGCTGAGGATGTTACTTATTTTGCTAAATACTGCCAGGTAATGACTGACGAGGGATTAGCTTATATAAAACTTAGGGATTATCAAGAATCTGTTCTGAGAGAATATCAAAATCATAGATTCAATGTCTTTTTAGCTCCGAGACAGGTTGGTAAATCGATCACCTCTTCTATAATTTTAGTCTGGTACCTTCTTTTTAATCATGATAAAAACGCGATGATCCTGGCTAACGTTGGAGACACCGCGGAAGAATTAATGGACAAGATCAAGTCGATCATTAAAGGATTGCCTTTCTTCTTGAAGCCTGGTATGGTTGTGAATAATGTGATGTCCATGAGGTTCGATAATAACTGTAGAATTCTGGCGAAAACCACTACAAAAACATCAGGTATCGGTTTTACCATACACTTCCTATACATGGACGAGTTTGCTCACATTAACGAAAACTTCATCGAAGCTTTCTTTAGATCGACTTATCCTACGGTATCGTCCTCTAAAGTATCCCGTATCATAATAACGTCCACCCCTAACGGGATGAATAAATTCTATGATATTTATCAGGGAGCACTTAACGGAGACAACACGTTTAACCCGATAAGGGTTGATTGGTGGCAAGTACCAGGAAGGGACGAAGCATGGAAACAGAAAGAAATTGCAAACCTGGGTAGTGAAGAGCTTTTCAACCAAGAATATGGAAACCAGTTTTTGAGTTCGTCTTCCCTCCTTTTAGGTTCCAAGGAACTGAAGAAGATAAAAATGAACGAGACAGAATACGTTTGGAACGAGATAGATTCTCTTCACAATTCTGACGTAAATTACGAGAATCTTCTTTGGCATCCTAAGTTCAACATAGATAATGCCGATTCCCCGGGGAAAAAATTCGTAATTTCGATTGATCTCAGCGAGGGCGCGAAGGGGGACTTTACCGTTCTAAACATTCTGAAGGTTACCCCTCTTCCGAAGGTCCTCATAAATAAAATGATGGAATTCGAAGACGAAACCGACTTTTTTGGGATGGTTCAGGTTGGGATATTCAGGGATAATGAAATAAAACTAGAGGAGCTCATAAAACTACTCAAAATCCTTATTATCGACGTTCTGGGAATCGACAGGGTAAAACTTGCGATCGAGATGAACTATAAGGGCGAGATTCTATATGATAAGCTTTCCGCTATAGATGAATTCTACGATGAAATGTTCCTCTTCACAAAGCATACCGAGGGGGCAAAGCACCTGAAACCAGGTATAAAATACAACGAGAAAAACAAAATGAAATATTGCGAGCTCCTCAGAAGCTTAATAAGGGGCAACAGAATTCTCGTAAATGAAAGAAAGTGGACAATCCCAGAAATCTTCACATTCGGAATAAACAACAGAGGAACCTATTCTAGCCAGAGCGGACATGACGATGTGGCCATGACCCTCGTGAATCTCCCGGCTCTTTTCGACGGTTCAGACTTTAATCAGATGGTAGGGGACATTTTTGACGAGTTGGAAAACGATTACAAGGAGCTAATCACTAGGAAATTGGAAGGACCTTCTATGAATGATGTAATGGATGAGTTTTTTGGGGTTAAGAAGGCAGTTTCCACTAAGGAGGGACGTAGCTATCAAGATTTCAGCAAATTAATGTAAACCACATAATATTTTACCAGAATATCAGGCAATGGGAATTGATATATACTGTAGAAGTAAAAAATATCTTAAAAACTAATGGCAAATAAGGTAAAAATAGACTACTCCCAATTTAGAGCATCCGGAGTTTATACCTTGGAGTTTGATGCCTCCCAAAACGTGATTCTAACCTCTCAAACTATCAGATTAGTGGTTGGTTTCTCTAATAAGGGGCCTTTCAACACCCCGGTTTATATCCCAGACGCTACTACAATGGTTTCAGTCTTCGGTGACATTGATAGATCACTAGAAAATCAAGGATCATATTTCCAAAGATCGATTCTAACCTGTTTAAACACGGGTCCGGTTTTTGGCTTAAATCTTTTGAGACTTAACGACGATTTGGATAGTGCAAGCCCAGATAAGGTTCCATACAGATCCTATTCTCTAGATACTGAGCAGTATAACGGGGTTTTAACTGAAGAATTGTATTCTGCATACTACAACAAGGAGAGGTTTTGGTTCGCTAGCACTGACTATTTCCTAGCAGCTCTAAGCGCTTCCGATACCGGAAGATTACTCAGCCTTACCAATCTGGGTAAATCCCCGATGAGTGTTATTCTAAGGAAGTCTACTGATTCACCTACCCCTCTTAAGGGATATGATATTTTTGCCATTGACTGGTATGGAGCTAACAACGTTCCTACCTTTATGCACCCTTACGATTACATGAGCGATTACTTCATTGACGTAATTGCGGTTTCTGGTAACTGGACAAACTACGCTGCACTATCGGTGGATCCTAAATGGAGCACATATTTCACTCCAAATGGATTTATCAAGGATAGACTAGATTCCTTCCTAAATCAGCCGGACGTAAGCATCGTAACGACCGTTACCGGATGTATTATTCCTGATTTTGTCGATCTTAACGGAGTAACACAATACATACAAACCTTAATAAATAACCAGACCCCTTCAACAGGGTTATTCTGTGCTATAGATTCAACAGCTTTCGATGACATCTGTAACAATCCTTATCAAATAGATCTGGTTGGTAACAACCTTATCGACGAGCTTTCTGGGGATGCAGATCTTGCTAATCCTACTCTGGATTTCTTAAGCTATCTACAGCCTTTGGTTACCGATTACCTCTACACCCAAAAAGTTATAGGAGTTACCGGATCTACTGGATCCGTAAACGGAATAAACGTTGGTACCCTATTTACACTAAACGGCGGAGCTACTGCCGGCGTTATTCAGGGATCTTTTGCTCCTTACGATCCTAACGCATATGACGGAGGACTTCACTATCTTCAAACTTCGGGATTAACCGGTACTGATGGTGGATTTGCTACTTCTGTTCAGAAAACTGAATTGAAGACCTTCCTAACAGTTACATCTTCAAATGACCAGAAGTTTATTATAGGCGTTGTTACTGGTCTTTCTGGAGCAACTGGAGCTTTAGTAAATCAATTCGCTGAAAACGATCTGGTTAAACTTAAAGTTACCGGAACCAAAGAAATAAGTGGTGAGCTTAGAATCTACTGGAGCCACCCGCTTGATACCGCTTACTACAGATCGCAAGGAATAGCAGTAACCCCAGATTATTATCTAACCTCATATAACACAGGTGCTTCTGGAAGCAATCCTGCTTTCTGGACAAATGCTTATCAATTTGGTGTTGCTGACTTCGTAGATATTACAAGTGCAGCTACTCCTAATGGAGTTACTGGACCAGGTGCTCCTCTCGGGGTTTCTGATGTTCTTACCGGATATGTAGATTCGCTCTACTATCAGGATTATAAATATCAAAACCTTTCTGATGGAGATTTAATCTGGGTTGATTCAACAGGCGACACAGTACAATACCTTTCGTTTGAGGCAAACGTAGATAGAGACCAATTCGACTACGTCAATGCAAGATCCCACAGCAACGTTTCTATGGCGGACAATACCATAAATGACATTACTGGATTTGGTCTTTCATACGCTTCTAATAACATAGGATATCCAGTTTCTTCTCAGAAAATTGACATCATATCTCAGAATGGAAACATAAATGAGTTTGTAGATTGTACTAGAATCGACACTACGACATTCCTGGTTAACGAAGATGCAAACGGTGCAGTTCCTTTCTCCGTTGGAGACTTGGTTGTTTCTACCGACCTTAACATCTGTACTCCTACAACAGGAAACAGACAGAACAGGCTGGCTAAGATTACAGTGGTTTCAAGAACCACTACAGCCGGAGTTTATAGAGTAGTTTCTGCAAGACCTGTACTTTACTATTCTGGAACTTCTAACACAACTAGAGTTCAGAAATTCCTGTCTATTCCTCAGTTTACGAGATCTTACGATTTCACTTATCTGAACGGATTCACGATGACAGAATGGCACAGACCTAACGGAACTGATGCTAGAGTTTCTGAGATCCTCGATGTTATGTGGGACACTAACATAGCTAGCACTCTTTCTCAGAACGACGTAATCTCTTTCAGATACATCGTTGATACCTTCTCTGGACAAATCCTTCCTAATTCTAAGTATCAGCTTAGTAAATTGGCTAAATTGAGACAGCAAGCACTTGCTATCATCAATGCGCCTTCTATGGCACAGTTCAGAGCTAGTACGGATCCAAGATTCACTGATGCACCAACAGCAGTTAATCCATATCCTTTACTAAGGACTAAATATATTGCAGACGGAGGTAATCTATCTCTTAACCCTTCATACACATTTAGTCTACCTACCGAAGACGATGGAGCTAAGTTCGCAGCTTTCTACTCTCCTTATATCACTATAAGAGAGACCAATAGAAACATAAACGTTCCACCAGCAGCATTGGTTTCTAATAATTTCGTTAAGAAATTTGCAAACGGGGAACCTTATGCAATCGTAGCAGGACAGAAGAGAGGAACGCTTAGCGGCGGAAATATAGTTGGAGTTGAGTACGACTTCAGTGACGAGGATAGAGGAAATCTTGAGCCATTCGGAATCAACCCGATTGTGAAGAGAAAGGGAATAGGAGTCGTTATATTCGGTAACCAAACCGCATATCAGCAAGTTAACTCTGCTTTCAATCTTGTTCACGTAAGAGATCTTCTCATAAGCATCGAAAGCGACGTTCAGAGCATTCTTTCTAACTATCTGTTCGATTTCAATGATGATTCTATCAGATTGGAAATCAAAACTTTAGTTGATAACTACCTAGACGGCGTTAGAGCAGGAGGTGGTATTTATAACTACCAAACTATCATGGATGCTTCGAATAATACCCCGGCAATCATCGATATGAACATGGGTATTATAGATATAATTATCGAACCAGCGAGGGGAATTCAGAAGTTCATCAACAGAATCACTGTTACCAGAACTGGTGGAATCTCTTCAGGAGGCTTTATCCAATTCGTATAATCGAATTTGAGCCTTTAGAAGGATTAAGATAAATATAAAAGAAAAATGGCAGGATTATCACATTATCAAAATTCGCTATCTGCGATCAATAAATTCGAACCGGTTTTCCTAAACCAGTTTGAGGTTACTATCATCCCTCCTGCGGCTGTTGCAGGAGGGGAGATTCTCCTTCAGCATGTAACCAAGTGTACTGGACTTTCTCTGGACAAAAACCCAGGAACTGTTACACAGAAATACAAGTTCGCTAAGAGAAACTATGCGGGAGCAAAGCCTGAGCAGACGTACATGGATTTGAGTTTGAGTTTCACGGTTAACCTGAATGATGATAATTCAATGTACGTTTTCAAAACTCTTAGACAGTGGTCGGACCTTATTTATAATCCACTGACAGGAGCAATGGGTCTTAAGAATGACTACACCGGAACTATCGTTATCACAGTTTTTAATAAGCAAGGTGATGTGTTTAGAAGGATAACATGTAGAGACACTTTCCCTATTAGACCTTTATCTCCGATGAGTTTGAACTATACATCAACTGATATTTATAAAATAAACGATATGGTTTGGGCAGTTGATTATTGGGAGGATCTATTCCTATAAAAATATCAAGTGAATAAATGGCAGGTTTACCACATTTTACTAAATCTAGAGCAGCTATAAATAACTTTGAGCCGGTTTTCCTAAACCAGTTCGAAGTTTTAATAACTCCCCCTGCTGGTGTTACTGATGCCAATATTACTTATAATGGCGAAACCATACTAACTCAGCAGGTTAAGTCCATAACCGGTCTAGCGGTAGACATTCTACCAGCACAGGCTGTAGAACAAAACTATAAGTTCGCTACCAGGCGTTACGCCGGGGGAGAGCCTTCAACCAGTGACATGACAATGTCAATTGAGTTTGAGGTGAACCTTAACGACGATAACTCTATGAGCGTTTATAAGATTCTGAGACAATGGTCAGATCTCATCTACAACCCTCTAACTGGTGCGATGGGAATAAAGAATGACTATGTTGGATCGATAGTAATATCAGTCTTCAATAAAAGGGGAGACGTTTTCAGAAGAATAAGAATCCCTTCTTGCTTCCTGAACGAACCTATAAATCCTATGGAGCTTGACTACGAGAACTCTTCTATCTATGTTCTTACCACTTCTTGGATTTGCGATTACTGGGATGATACCTTCCTGTAATCCTTCGCTATAACGATTTTAAGAGGCCATTTTGGCCTCTTTTTTTGTTCTTTGTTATATAATGTATAAAATCAGAAGTATGAATAATTCAAATCTTTCCCCAGAGGAAATACTTAGAAAAAAGGAGGAAGCTGGGGGATTAGTTTATGACGATCCCGTTATTACCCAGGAGGTTCAAAAGGAAACCCCTCCTGAAACACCCAAGCAAAGCGCTCCCCAAATTCAAAAAATCCCAGATCCCTCAATCCCCAAACAGCCTAGCCAAAAACCAAACTTTGGGAAGGTTGAGACATATTCGAACACTATTGCATCGGATAATGGCTGGAAGAATATCCCATTAGAGATAATTCCTTCTAGAGGCCTATTTTATCCAGAGGGAACGAGGATAGCAATCAGACCAGCGGAAGTTAGAGAAATAAGACACTTTTCTACTATAGACGAAGAAGATAGACTGGATATAGAGGAGAAGCTTAGCTACATATTGGATAGGTGCTTAAGAATGGATTTTCCGGGAGAGGGAGTGGTTTCTTATAAGGATTTAAAGCAGGAAGATAGATTTTTCCTAATCATGACAATTAGGGATTTAACCTTCGTGAGAGGTGAAAATTCTATACTTCTAAAAACGAAGAAAAAGTGCAACGAAACCCCAGATTGTCCTTTCAATGACGGAATAGAGCTAAGAACTGGTGTTCTCTCTTCCTACGAAATAGACAAAAAGATTCTAGAATACTACAACCCAAACACAAGATCTTTCGTTTTTAAGCTTAAGAAAACTGGCAAGGAAATAGAAATGTTCGTTCCTAGTATAGGAATTTCCCAATCGATTTATAGCTATACAATAGAAGCAGCAAAAAAGAGGATAATCCTCGACGATGGATTTTTACAAATTGCTCCTTTTATATTTGACGACTGGAGGGATCTAACTTTTGACAGCTTTATAAAAAAGTCCAGGGAGTGTGATTACTGGACAAAGGAAGAGTATAGCGTTTATTTTGAATTATCTGAAAAAATAAAGGTCGGGACTACCATGGAAGCTAAACAGAACTGTCCAGTTTGCGGTGGCATGGAGGTCACCGCAGATATTAGCTTTCCCCGAGGGCTACGATCTCTTTTCGTTATTTCAGATATCTTTGGAGAACTACTTTGATATCAAATTTAGGCTTTGGTATGAACACAAGATAGATCCGGATTGGCTGGAAACCATTCCTTTTTACGAATATCAATTGTGGGTTGAAAAGCTAAATGCCGAGATAGAGAAAAAGAACCAGGAATCTATGGAGGTCGACGGTAAGAAGCAAGTTTTCAGCTTGAGAAGATAGATCCGGAATATATAGTAAAGTAAATGGCAAATGAAATCAATCCAAAATTAGTATCTCAACTTCTCGATCTGAACAGAAACATAGACAAGCTTTCTGCAGAGATGAGGAAGAGTACTGCTGCTTTCCAAAGTACTAAATCTGAGGAAAATACAGAATCTGAGGAAACCTTGGATGATAGAATATTCCCTGTTCTGGACACCATTAGCAAAGATCTAAAAAAGCTAAACTCTCAAATAGAGAAGATAGATTTTAATCAGATTTCGGAAATTTCCAAAACCTTCGATCCCAAGGCTATAAAAGATGCGATATCAGGACCGCTTAATTCCATATTTGGAAATGTCTCTGGAAAGGGGATTTTTGGAAAAATCTTAGGAAATGAAAAGATTTTGGGTAATTTTCAAACCGGAGGAATTGCAGAGAAAGAAGGAAAATATTTGGTTGGAGAAAACGGTCCAGAGATCGTTAAGCTCCCTGCTGGTTCTTCAGTTATCCCCATAAATATAAAAGATCTTATAGAGGGGATAGCAAAAGTCCCAGAATTGGCAAATCTTGCAAAATCCGTAGATATAAATGCTTACGGAAATCCGGATAGACCTTCCGTTCTGTTGGGGAAAGCTGAGGATGTTAACAATAGGATCTCTTTAATCAAGCTTCAAGAAAAATACGAAAATGCTCTAGACGAGCAAGAGTCCAAGGACGAAAAAGAGCAAAATCCTATAGAGATAAAAAGACTAAGAGATCAAAACGACATCATCACTAGTCTGATGGATCTTGTGAAGAAAGAAGTTTCTAAAAATGTACAAGGAATAAACGACGAGCAATCGAAGCTCTTCAACAATACAATTTCTAAAGGATTCACCCCTGAAGAAAATAAGTTTTTACACAAATCCTGGGAGGACATACTAAATCAAATCCCAGAATCTGAAAGAAATTCTCTGTCCGTTGCTAAAGCTCATCTTTTAGCAACCAAAATGGTTCTCGATTATAGAAACAAATCGAAAGAGATAGAGAATAAGCCGGAGGTAAAAACCATTCCTGATAATCTTAAGGATCTTACTAAACCTCCAGCAATACCAAAGATGGAAGGGCAAGAAGCTCCTACCGAAAATAAAAAAGGATTGGTTGGCTCCATCATAAACCAGGGAAAAATGATTCTTGGAAAAGAAATTTCGAATATCTCCGGAATTCCATCTCTGGCAACCCCGGGTCTGGTCAAGAATGTCCCCGATATACTAAAGACTGGAATTCCTAAAATTTCTGACGTGAATTTTGGTAAATTCACCGAAAAACTAAACATCCCAGAGTTCAAGAAGTCTATAACCAGTCTGGGAACCATTATACCTAAGAAGGGAGTAGATCTAGGAAATGAGTTCAAGAGCTTAAACAATAATCTAACAAATATAGTTAAGCCACAGATAGAATCTATCAAGGAAAAAGCAAAAGAGATTGTCCCTGAAAAGACAGAGAATCCTGCAATAAACAAAGTCGAAACTAAAAAAGCGGAGCAGGCAAGGGAGAAAATCTCTAATGATATGACAGCAGATCTCGCAGATATAAAAATACTCCTTTCCAGAATAGCTATGGCCCTTGACGGTCCTCTGGAAGTTACCCCGATAGACCATCCATTTAGACCAGATACGAGAAAAATCTAAAAAATATCTTGATAAATTTTTTTTATTCGAGGTATTGTGTTATTATTGTTCTCGTAAGAAAAGTATACTATGAAACCTGAATATAATTCAGGATCTCTCACATTGGAATTATCCGAGTTGAACGATCCCGAACTACTGTCTCTGTCCAATTGGACCGCCGTTAAGGAAGATAAAATGGAATTTGCTCCTGGAGCATATTCTGGTGGGTGTAGATTTTCTTGGGACGACTCCGAAAAACTTTCACATAAGGATTTAACTCTGCACAAGTCAGAAAAGTCTCTCAAAATGGATTTGATCTATTTAAAGATGGCAAGGGCTTGGAGCGAGAATTCCCATTGTAAAAGGATGAAGGTTGGTTGTCTTATGGTCAAAAATAAATCCATCATCTCAGATGGCTATAACGGATCCCCCTCTGGATTTCCCAATGAATGTGAAGGTGACGACATGAATACCCTCCCGTACGTTTTGCACGCTGAAGCAAACGCAATAACTAAATTAGCTAGGGGGACCCAAAGTTCAGATGGGTCCACGCTTTATGTTACCCTATCCCCTTGTTTCGAATGCTCAAAGTTAATAATACAGTCAGGAATTAAGAGAGTTGTGTTCTCCGAAGTATATAGGAAGCCCGACTCCCTACCCTTCCTCTTAGAGGCGGGGGTAGAACTAGTTAGGATTAAGAATATTGATTAGAAATGCTAAAAGAAGATTAAAAATTTACCATGATCCAGAAAGAGAAAAACATTCAGAGATTAGCGGAGGATTTTATCACTACAAAGAGCGATAAATCCTTCAAGAATTTGTTCGAGAGATTAAAACCCGGGGTTTCAAACCACTGCTTCCTCATCCTGAAGGATAGCGAGCTAGCAGAAGATGCCTTTTTAAACACCATGTCTAAGGTCTGGAGTAAAATAGACCAGTATGATCTAGGAAGGGGTAATTTTTCTACCTGGTGCTACAACATAGCAAGAAACGAATCTCTCCTTTTGATGAAGTCTAGAAAGAGATATACCAGCCACGAAGATGCTGGTCTAGAATATCTTTCTACCAAAAATTCGATTGGAGATCTAGGGGGATGCTATATAATGGAGGAGGATCCGACCTATGCTTTTTATGGCGAGGAAAATAAAACAGATTCTATTTACGAATCTGTTTTAGATGAAATAAGGTCTCTGCCTGATCTATATAAGGACATTATGGTGGACAGAGAAATCAACGGAATGAAGTACAAGGACATAGCAGAAAAATACAACATCAAAAAGAGATCCATAGCAACAAGGATCAGAAGGGCAAGAGGTAGAATAAGGAAAAAAATCGACGGAAACAATAGCTGAGTGAAAGGGTATAAAATCATAAAGGGAAAATGTTAAGACTTTTTAAAGTAATAAAAGAGATCCGACTTTATAGGGAATACCTCAAAATTATAAAGAAAGAATCCATCGAATCTCCCATCTGGTCAAGAAGGAGATTGAGAAAAGACTGGCTGGGTAGAATCTATACTGTTGTAAACCTTCCCCCTGAGGTTGTATTTTCTGTAGACATGCCGAAGGAGGCTAGACCTTCCTTTGTGATGAGCGAAATTAAGCCAATCAACGATTATCTACAATCCCTGAATCTACAAGAAATCCTCACTCTTTATATGGAGCCAGTAAAGGGAACAAATGATGAGTCATATCTTGTGGTTTATCAATATGTTTTCAGAAATCTTAGCTGGCTTTGGATTTTGAGATTCTTAGCCGAACTTACTGCAATTGGTCTGATAGCATCCAATTGGAGTTCTATAGTAAGTATTTTTTAATTTATGGTGGACCAAAGAATAGCTAAGGCTAAGGAAGAAATAGAGAGGAAGCTTCAGGTTTTTAAAGACCCGAAGTTTTCATTTGAGGAGGAGAGTCACACGTATAGATACGATGGTAAAAAATTTGATTCAGTTACAACTTTCTTAAAAACCTTCAAGATCCCTTTTGATCGTAATTATTGGGCGAAAAGAAAGGCAGAGGAAAGAAACGTTGACGTTTCTGTAATTCTGGAAGAATGGGGAGATAAGGCCACAAGATCAACAGTAATAGGAACCAAAGTTCATAAATACATTGAGGATTTTTGGAGCGGATTAAATCCGGAACTACCCGAAGATCCTGATGTTTTAGACCGAGTTCAAAAGTTTATAAACTTTTACAATCGTAAGCTACATGTTTTTCATCCGCTGAAATCCGAATTAAAGGTGTTCTCTAAGAAATGGAGACTGTCTGGAACTATCGACCAGCCTTTACTCTTTTGGGACGAGAAAAGAAACAAGGTCTTTTTAGTAATCGGGGATTGGAAAACTAACGGAGAATTTAAGGACGATAATCATCCTAAGGGCAGGTACAAAAGGCTACTTCGTCCATTTTCTCATCTTTGGGAGAATCATCATAACGAGTATTCTATTCAAATAAGTTTATATCGATTGATACTTGAGGAAGAGGCAAACATAGAAACTGAAAGTGGATTTCTTTGCCACATCGGTCCAGACGGAGAACCCAAGCTATATCCAGCTAGAGATTTAAGAGATCCCCTCAGAGCTTACCTCGAAGACAATAGAACAGAATTTGATATTTTTGACATTTCATAAGAAACATTTCTATCATCGGCAACTAAAAAAATAAAACACAGAAAATGGATAATAAAGAAAAACTTAATGGACCTGGAGCTTCTTCAGAAATTGACTTCAACACAACTGAACAACCCGTGATTGCAGAAAGCCCAGTAGATCTATCTCCTAAAATCGACGAGAAAAAGATGCAAGAGATTGAAGAAAAAATCAAGGCAAAGAAAGAAGAAATCAAGACAAAGCTTTACGCGGTTTCGATGACTGATGATCTATTTAAAAACTATGAAGACTTCATGACCAATGATGCAGAGTGGGCAGGAACGGAGGCTCTCGGGGTTAAGGAGGTAGTAAAGCAGATCCAGAAGATAAAGAATGAAGGGGGAGTAAAAAATACCGTTATTTACCTAAGCGCATTACCACTGGAGGCAAGCCACTACTTCATTTCCAAGTCAAGGGGTAAAGGTTTAGACAGTGCAGAGAAATTCCTTAAACTTTATAAGGCTATTGACCAGGCACTCGGAGACGCTAAAAAAGATGCCATGGAAATAAAGGATCTCGAGAAAGAATACGCAGCAGCAGCACAGGGACTGACCCTAGCATAACCTTTAGAAAGAAAACAAACATAGCAAAAGGCCGGAATTCCGGTCTTTTTTATTGCCCTAATTTTTGAGATATATAAGTGAACTTTACAAAAAACTAAAAATTATGAAAAAAATTCAAGAAAATTACTGGCTTATTCTTTTGGGTCTTTTCGTTTTACTCTTCTTTAAGCAGTGTGGAATCAGCAGGGACCAGGATAAAATCGTGAAGGAAATAAAGACTTTAAACGCGAGAGTAGACTCACTTGCAACCAAGAAAGACATGGAAGTTGAGGGTCTAAAGACATCAAAAAGGATACTTTATGACTGGAATTCTATAGTCAGAACTGCGGTAAGACCCGACGATAGAATGAACGAATACGACAGAGAAATCGAAAAAATCCAAAAAACTAAGTAAGTCTAGAGATGAAGAATAAAGTAGCTCACTGGTTTATCCTTAGCACGTTTGTTGGGTTGTATTTGGTAGTTTCTTTGATATCTACCGTTCACGTAATTGAATTCTTCAATTTATCAAACCCATCTTGGCTTGCTATTTCTCTTGCTGTTGCTTTCGAAATTGGGGCAGCAGCTTCTTTAGCTTCTCTTATTATAATGGAGAGGATGAACAAATTCATGGTGTGGATGTTATTCTTGGTTTTAACTGCTATGCAGGCAATGGGTAACACCTATTATGCTTATGTTCACTTACATGATTTTAATTCATGGAGCGAGCTTTTTGGTCTAATTGACGAGGACATCATTTATCAAAAGAGGGTTCTTTCCATTATAAGTGGAGCAATACTTCCTTTTGTTGCCTTAGGATTTATAAAATCGTTGGTTGATTACATAAAACCAGATCTAGATAAAAAGGAAGAAGATTCTGAACACAAAGAAGTTAAAATAGATTTGGGAACCTCTGAGAGCAGAGAGACTGTAAAGCAAGATACACAAGAACAAGTTCCAAATTCTAATGAAACTCCTTCGATAGAGAAGGTCGAAGAAGAACCTTTAAAAGAGCCAGAATCTACGGTTTCTTCCGAACCCTCCCCCGCTCCACCTATAGTTAAAACAGGAGGAGAATCTGAATTTTGGGTAAACAACAATCATCCCGGAAATTCTATCGAGGATCCCGTTCTTAGGTATCATCATGGCATAAGCCAGCAATAAAAAAATAAAATCAAGTGGCAGATTTAGATCCAATACAAATAGAAAATTTTGACGGAGGTAATGCTCCTTCTAGTGGGGGTATAGATTTTCCGGGTGGAAACTCTCAATACGCTGCACCCAATCCACTTGCGGGAGGAACGGGGGGAATGTTTGTTACCCCTTATACTAACGTAGCTTTACTTAGAACAGAATTTCCTATAATAAATGCAACGTTTAGAGATTTCAACGATCCTCCTCAGGTGAGATTTATCGAGCAGGATATTAGAGTAGTTCAGCAAGCGGACACACTTGATTTTTTAAACTTGACCTCGTTCTTCCATTATCTTTTTGATTTCTCTGAGTATCAAAAACAGACTTTTGTTATAAATCCAAGAACCACCATCAATTTGGATCCTTCAAGTTTCAGTAGTACCAACGGAGAAATTTCTATGCTTATAGCAAGGGCTTACTATCTCCCCGAGGCTGTGGATCCCAACAACAGATTACTTTTTTGGGATTATAAAGGAAATGGAAGAAATCCAATGGGACAATTTATGGTTCTCAGTGGGGCTGTAAAAGAGGGGTCTTCCTGGTATGGATGGGACATTGATCCGTTTGATACCTATGGTCACACTGGTGACGCTAACATAGCTAACGGCGGTTTATCTTTTACAAACCCAACGGAACTGAACGTTAAGTTATCAATAATAGTAGCAAGCTAAATGGCAACACAACCAGTAGTATGTCCAGTTCCTACCCTTCCTGGATTCACATTTTTTAAGGGTAATTTGGTTCTAGATGATGGTACAAAATCATCTCCCCCTATCTATATGCAGTTAAGGGATATGATAGAAGATGTCCAGTCCTTTTCCAAATCTTTGGTAACAGTTAAGGCCGGAAGATGTTTTCTCCTTAGTCAAACCGATATTGCAGACGACCTTGGGTACGTTTCCTTCATAGCGGTGAAGGCTACATACCCAGCCACTTCCGTCGAATCTAAAAAATATATGACCTGGACATACGAGGGAATAACCTATAACATGGGGACTCTGATGGTTTTATCTGGCCCCCGATTATCCACCACCTCATCGATATATGAAGGATGGATGCTTTCTAAACCTAGCCAGTATTCAGAAAAGGGAGGAATAGTATTTTGTAATCCTCACTCGGATATAGACGTAAAACTGGAAATATTGGTGGCTAAGTAACAAAATGCCCTCGGATTTTAAATATATACTAAAAAGTTTCTATCCTTAATTGGATATATAATCAGATCAAAAAAAATGAAAACCATGGAATTTATAAACCAAGTTAAGCAGCTGAGAGACAATACCAAGTCACCAGAGGTTAGACAAATCTGCGAAAGCTATCTAAATGGCACCCCCGCAGTTTCAAAAGAAGTTATGACCGCAATGGTAAACGAGGGTCTTTCGGCGGCAGAGAGCGCACCAACCCCAGTAAATTATAAAGAAGCCCTCAGAAATGAGGAAATGCAAACTTCTAAGAGGTTGGCAGATTCTCTTATGGAAAAATGGGGTGGTCTTTCAACCGGAGGCTCTTCTAATGCAGGTTCCTACTTAAGCAACAAAAAGGAAGACACAAAGTCTCAAGAGTCTCTCTTGGAAAGCCTTGCTAGCGTTTCTGACAAAGACGAAACCGCTAAGTCTTTCATGGAGCATCAGAACTTTAAGAATCTTGGAGTGATGGAAGCAATAAACACTCTTAGAAATTCTTCTATCTACGAGCATCCCAACGTAAAGGTAATTTGCGAAAACTACTCTAACCTGGTTTTAAATAAAGGAATTCCTGAGTTTTCTTTGATCCACAATTTCATCAACAGTATCGCTCCTTTCAAATGGGATTCCTCGGTTGAAAAAGTTGTAGAAAATCTTAAAGAAAAAGCAACAAAATACGAAAGGGAAATAGAGGTTTCTAAAGTACTGGAGGCTGTTAAGAGCAGCGGAAGTGCAAGCTTCTATTCTGAACTTTCCGAGTCACTAAGTTCTTGGTTAATTTCTGAAAACAAATCTTCTGGTCTTTTAGCTAAAAGTATCAGCAAATGGTCATTTAATCCAGTTGTTAGAAATCTGGTCAATTACCTGAACTTAAACGAATCTAAAGATACCAGAAAGCTTGAAATCCCAACTAAGGCTCAAGGAGAATCTAAGGTTGAGAGAATTTTCTCTGTTACAATTTCAGAAGGAGATAAGCACACATTCTCTATCGGAAAAACAATTTTCGAAGCTAACTCAGACTCTCTTACAAAGCTTAGCCAGTCAGCACTAGGTAAGCTCCCTTCACAGTATCTGGATCTAGTTTCTGTTGTTAATGACAGAAGCGTTAAGATTAACGAGAATGGTATTTTTGTAAACTTTGGCAAAAAGATAGTAAGAATTATCGAAGAAAACGAGGAAGTTTCAGTTTATCTTGATAAATCCAAATTAAGATTTAACACTCTCGGAGAACTTGCTAAAATGCTTAGCATCGATCTTGGTTCTTATACCGGTGTTAATGAAAACAGAGCAATCAACAATGTTATTTCTCTTTATAGAGGGTACAATAACATAGTAGAACTCGATTTCGCTAAATCTGTGGTATCGAATATCTATGAAGGTGCAAGTGTTAGTCTGATCAAATGGAACGGTAAGATCTATCTTCAGAAAGTAAATGAAGCTATGAGAGAAAACTCTCTTTATCAAGTTAACGGGTCACAAGCCGTTAACATGGTTAAAAGCTTCTTAAGATATGACATCTCTGAAGGCTTAACCGAATTCTTAGAGGGAGAGCAGAAGATCAAAGCTGTTATGTACAATGACAGAACTAAAGTTCTAGAGAACATTTCTAGAGTCGAAGCTGAAATCAATAAGATCGAAAAATTGACAGAAAGCAATGCTTTATTTGCGAATTCTAAAGAAATTCAGTCTGCACACAAGATCCTCTTGAATGAACTAAACACTCTTAAGGAAAAATGGAATCAAATCAATCAAGAAATTGAGAAAATTGAATCAAATCCAGTTTTAGAAGACGATCTTTCAGAGGACGAAAAATTCAGCGTTGGAGCATATGTTAAAATCAAAGAATCTGGAGAGACTGGAAAGATAATTTCAATCGACGGAACTTCAGGAAGATATACTGTTTTAATGGACAATGGAAAAACCTCAGATTTCCTCGTTAATGAAATAGTTGATCTGGATCAAGCTCTTAGCCAAGCAGGTGAAGAAAATGCAGATTCAGTAGAAGCTAGCAACGACGAAGAAAACGAAGAAGGAACTCCGGATGCACAGGAAGAAGAAGGCGATGAAGAAGTTAAAGAAGCAAACGACTTTAATAAGTCAGAACTTAGCGTTAAAGAACAAAAAGGAATTCTAAATAAATTAGCATCAAATCACGGATTTTCTAAAGCTCCAAAAGGAGACGTTGAGAATGAAGAAATTGAAATGGAAATTGATTCAGCTCACGGTTACAACCTTACAATGAACGAAGGAAACGGAAAAACACCTTTAGCTAAAGCTCCTGGCGATAGCAAAATGGAAGCTTCCAAAGACAAGAACCCTAAGAAATCTCTTGCAGTTGCTCCTGGAAATGACAAAAAAGTAAAGGGCAAAGTTGAAGGTGAAGAACTTTTGGGTGACGATGCACCAGGAAAGGGTGCAAAAGTTGACTTTGTTGCAAAGGACGAGTCTGGTGAAAAGTACGACATGGGTTACAATCTTAAGGAATCTGAAAAAGATGGTATGATCGAAGCACCAGAAAGCGGTAAAGCTGCTAAGGCAACCCCAAATACTAGTGCTAAGAACCTAACTTCAAAAATGGATCTTGCAGAAGCTCCTGGCAAGGAAGGGGATACCGATTTCGAGGTAAACAAAGAAATGGGATATAACGTAACAGAATCAGAAAAAGATGGCATGATCGAAGCTCCTGAAAGCGGTAAAGCAGCTAAGGAAACTCCTAATGCTAGTGCTAAAAATCTGATGTCTAAAATGGATCTTGCAGAAGCTCCCGGTAAGGAAGGCGACATTGATTTTGAAGTAAACAAGGAAATGGGATACAACGTAACCGAGTCCGAGAAAGACGGAATGGTTGAAGCCCCAGAAACCGGCAAAGCAGCTAAGGAAACCCCTAATGCTACTGCAAAAAGCCTTACTTCAAAAATGGAGCTTGCGGAAGCACCAGGCAAAGAGGGCGATATCGATTTCGAGGTTAGCAAAGAGAGCGGGTATAACCTATCCGAGTCTGAAGGTGAAGTAAAAAAAAAGTAAGTAGAAACTTTTATTTCGCTCCAAAAGCAGAAAATCAAAATCAACCAGGTAAAAAATTTGTAGATCCTCTAGAAGGCAAATTTAGTAAAGCCCCTACAGGGAAAGAAAAAGAAGAGACCCAGGAAGAGGAAGGGGAAGAGGAAAGTAAATAAGTAAAGATTTTCAAATATAAAGAATGCGGAGCCCCCGCATTCTTTTTTTATGAAATATTTTCCCGATTTTACACTAAAAGGTTGATAACACCCCAAACAAGACAAGAACAAATGGCAAAAGACTACGTAAAGAATAGTGATCTCATGATCGCTGTTATTGAATCAAAAAAGCAGGGCAAGCTAACCCCAGAAACGATAGCTATGTTCACCCTAATGATTCAAGGAATTTCTAAAAAGATGGCTTATAAGGATCCTGAAGATAAAGAGGATTGCATGGCTTTTGCTATGGAAGATCTTTGTAAGTATTGGGACAGGTTCAATCCTGAAAAATCCAACAATCCGTTCGCTTATTTTACTCAAATAGCTAAGAATGGATTTGCTAAAGGTTGGAAAAAAATACATCCCCCAAAAAGCCCAAAAACTATTCCTTTCAGTTTCATTACAGGCGATGACAATACATACAATGTATAGTTATGACCGACATCAAAAAAGTTAAACCCAACGGAGAATATAAATCTGGATTATTTGCACCTGTAAATCCGGATAAGTACATAGGGGACATCCACAATATAATTTATAGATCCTCGTGGGAATATCGTTTTTGCATGTATTGTGACACGAACGATGCCATAGTAAAATGGAGTTCCGAGCCAATTTCCATCGACTACTATAATCCCCTCGATAAGAAAGAGCACAAGTACAATGTGGATTTCTATATAAAGGTGGTTAAAGAGGACGGACAAGAACAGGAGTGGATCATAGAGATAAAGCCGGAGAAGCAAAAGACAAAGCCAGTTTATGAGGGAAATATGACCCTTCAAAAGCTAAAGTCTTATAACAGAAATATGCAAATCTGGATAACCAATCAGGCAAAATTCAAAGCGGCTAAAATATGGGCAGAGAAAAGAGGTTTCAAATTTGGTGTTGTCGATGAGAATTTCCTATTTAAAAGCAAATGAAAAAGTATTCGGAATCTGTTTTAGAATATAAGAACAAGTTTAAAAGTGTTCAGGAGGCCGTAAACTCGACAAACGATCTTTTCTTAAACAAGTACTTTTATCCAAAGAGTCAGGGAGGCGATAAGAAATTTTCCCTTCCTTTTATACCTGGACAAATTTACTCCTTCTACTATGCAACAAGCAGCGAGGTTAACGAGAAGAGGAAGTTCATAGATAGGAATCCCATTTTGCTTTGCACTGATTATTTTTCTTTAGCTGACGGTGGATACATTTTAAAGGGGATTGATTTAATAGTGACCCCTCCAAAAAGAAGAGTTGATATACTAGCTAAACTTTTTGATAACTATCACAACGTACTAACAAGGAATCAGGAGCTATATGAGAGGGGAGGGAACTTAACCCCGATAGCTCTCAAGGATTCTTTCCTAGAAAGAATTTTTTCAAATTCCGGATATAAAAACTCTCTGTTTGGCTTTAAGCTCCCCTCTATAAGGGATGTGAATCTCATCCCCCTGGAAGATTGGTTCAAACTGCCATACCTTAGCGAGTCTTTGGTGGAGGGCTTGCAAACCCCGGGGATATATAGCGAATACGAGTCGAAATTAATCTAGAGAATTTCACTAAAATAAGCAAATGAAGTAAATGGCCGGTTTTGTAGATAGTAACCCCTCACAGTCCCCAGTTATTCAAAGAATAAGGGATTCTGTTAAAAGATTAAGCACTTTTGGAATGAAGTATGACGATATGGTCATAAGGAATTCCCAGGCTGTTGGTGTTACCGAGGCTGCTTTTCTGAATAAGAATAAATCAAACGTGGAGGACGAGAGTTTGATTTGGACACTAGCAAAACAGGACATAACAGCTAAGCAGTTTATCTCTTACTTCGATAAAGACTATAAAGGAAAAAGAGATTATCTTAGAAAATTTTCTCTGAATCCTGAAATAGAATGGGTTCTTGATACGATCTGCGACGAAGCGATCTCATATGATCCTGCAAATTTCTTTGCTTATCCAGATTTCATAGATCTTTCTGATATCAACGAAAAACTCAAAGAAGATCTCTACGAGACATACAAAAAATTGTATGATGCTTGGGGCTTTATTGACGACATAACAGCTTGGCAGTATTTCAGACAATTCCTAGTTGATGGATTCCTTTGCTTTGAAATAATTTACGATAACACGGGAAAGGAGATAGTAGGATTTAAAGAGCTCGATCCCGTAACGATAGTTCCTAGCGTGGAGAAGCAACTGGATGGGTCTTTTCTAAATACCTGGACTCAGTTCCCGCAAGATCCTAGAAAGAGAAGAGTTTTATATGATCCTCAAATCATTTACATTTCTTATGCTAAGGGTAATGCAGTTTCTAGGATCAGCTATACCGAAAGGCTTATCCGTCCTTATAATATTTTAAGGATAATCGAATACACCAGAATTATCTGGTCGGTGATGAATGCTTCCTTTAGATTAAAAATGACTATCCCTATCGGAACAAAATCCCAGCAAAAGGGAATGCAGACTCTGGGCGAGTTAATGAGTATTTACAAGGAAGACGTACAGCTTAATGATGATACCGGAGAAGTTTTAATAGACGGAAGACCAAAAATTCAGTTCTATAAGAACTATCTGATGCCTTCCGGCGTGAATGGTACTCCAACAATTGAACCTATAACCACAGAAGGTCCAAATCTTAATGATCCTCAGCCTCTAAGTTATTTCTATGATAAGTTCATGCAGGAATCAAAAGTTCCTCCTTCCAGATTTCACGGTCCGGATGGAGGTAATACTTCTTCCTACTCAAACGGAGCAGAAGGCTTGGATAAAGAGGAGATCAGATTTTCTAAATTCATAGAAAGGCTAAGATCGATATTTCAGGAAATTCTCACAAAGCCTCTGTGGATTCAGATGGCCAAGAAATATCCTCAGCTGGAGAAAGATTTTGTGTTTAAGAGCCAATTAGGTCTAAATTATTTCTCAGATAATCCATTTAAACTGAATCAAGAAATGGATGTTATAGGAAAAAGGAAAGAAGCAATCGCAAGTATGATTTCTCTAGTTGGGGATGACGGCAAACCTTTCTTCTCTGTACCCTTCCTAATTGAAACGTTCTTGGGAATGTCTGCTCAGGATATAGAAGCAAACAAAGAGGCACTTAAGAGATTCGCAGAGGAACAAAAGAAAGAAGCAAAAAAAGGTGGAAAGGGAGAAGAGGGAGAAGGAGAAGTAACATTATAAAATAGAAGATGGCAGGATTCTTAGATACATTTAAACCAAACCAGTCCGCTTTAGGGAATATTCTTAGAAATCTGGGAAGAATTTCTAAATTCGGGATGGAATATAGCGACATGGTGGTTAGAAACTCCCAAGCTATAGGAAGAACCGAATCTGCTTTCTTCAATCAACAGGGAACAGGATTTACACAGAATGATGCTTTCTATTGGACTCTTTCTTATCAAGATACTAGGGTAAGAAAATATATTGCATACTTTGATAAGGATTATATCGAGAAAAGAAATTTCCTTAGGAAGTTTTCTCTTAATGGTGAAATCGAGTTCATTTTAGATACCATTACGGATGAAGCAATAACATATGATGATAGAAACTTTTTTGCCCGCCCGTCGTTTGTTAACCTGCAAGGACTTAAGGACAAGGTAAAAGATAAAGTTTCCGATCACTACAATAGACTTTATAATGTGTTCGGGTTCCAGAACACAATACTTGCTTGGCAATTCTTTAAGCAGTTCCTGATAGATGGATTTCTTGCTTTTGAGATAATTTACGACAATAGAGGAAAGGAGATCATAGGGTTTAAGGAAATAGATGCTACTTCGATTCAGCCAGCTGTAGAAAAAATTAGTGAGAATGAATATAAGCAATTTTGGATTCAATATCCAAAAAATCCTCAAATGACGAGGAAGCTTACTGACGAGCAGGTTATTTACATCTCTTATGCTAAAGGTAATTCCGTTTCGAGAGTTAGCTATTTAGAAAGACTCGTAAGGTCCTACAACATCCTTAGAATAATGGAAAATTCTAGGGTGATTTGGAACGTTATGAATGCTTCTTATAGATTGAAATTTATCATTCCGACCGGGACACAGTCTCCCCAAAAAGCTATGCAAACTCTTGGACAGCTAATGTCTAACTACAAAGAAGAGATAAGCATAAACGACAATTCAGGCGAGCTTACAGTTAACGGTAGACCAAAAGTTCAGTTTTATAAGAACTACCTATTCCCAGAACAAAACGGACAGTCTCCCCAGATCGAATCACTCAATCCTAATGGACCCGATTTTAACGTTATGGAAAACGTCGTTTATTTCTATAACAAGCTAAAGATGGACTCCAAAATACCTTATGCAAGATTTGCTTCCAGAGGTGCTGCTCCTGTAAACTATCAGATAACAATCGATGCTTTAGAAAGAGACGAGATTAGATTTGAGAAGTTTTTAAGAAGACTTAGGTCTATATTTCAGGAGATACTAATAAAGCCTCTTTATATCCAAATGTGTTTGGATCACCCCGAGCTAGCGAGAGACAGGAACTTCAAAACAAACTTATCCCTCAACTATCATAAAGAGAGTGAGTTTGAAGAAATGGTTGAACTCACTAACTTCAAGAAGAGAAGCGAATTCATAAACGGATTACTGGAACTGAAAATAAAAGTCGGAGAAGAAGAGAAAGATTATTTTGATAAAAACTTTCTTGTTCAGAGATTCTTAGGACTTACTCCGGATCAATTCCAATTGAATGAGAAGTATAAAGAACAAGAGGAGAAGGAAGCAAAGAAGGCTGGTTCTGCAGAAGCTCCAGCAGGGGAAGAATCTCCAGCTCCTGAAACAGGAGGGGAAACAGAAACCCCACCAGCAGAGGGAGAAGGCGGAGGAGCCCCAGCAACTTTATAACCCTTTAAATAGATTTTTTTGAACCTGTTAGATTTCAGTAAGAACAGAAAAAAATTCTCAGACATTAGAATCCTAGTGATCGGGGATATTATGCTGGACCATTATATTTACGGGGATGCGAAGAGGATATCCCCAGAAGCACCAGTCCCGATTGTCCTAAAATCTTCGGAAAGATTTTATTTAGGTGGTGCAGGAAATGCTTTCTTAAACGTGAGGTCTTTGGGCGGAAATTCTGACATAATGTCGGTCGTTGGGATGGACGAGTCTAGTGAAATAATTTTTCAGCTATTATCCGACTTAGACAGAAAAGGAAAGGCAAAGGGATCAACTATCTTCACTGATCATAAAAGGAAAACTACATCAAAAACTAGAATCGTTGCATCAAATCAACAAATAGTAAGAATCGACGAGGAAACTGTTTCTCCGATAGAGGAAAAGTTAGAGAATTATGTAATGTCCTCTCTTGACTCCCTGATTCCCGAATATGATGGGGTTTTGATAGAGGATTACAATAAAGGATTTTTAACTCCAAGAATAATCGCTTCGATCATAAGCAAGGCCAAAGAATTGGGAATCCCTGTAATAGTGGATCCAAAGAAAGACAATATTTCTTCTTACAGAGGAGCAACCATACTTAAGCCTAATTTTTCGGAATTCTGTAATATGATTGGAAAGAATCTCAATCCGGATGATTTCGAAAAGATCTCAACAGAAGCTGATACCCTTAGAAGAGAGCTAAACCTCTCCTTTCTTTTCGTTACGATGTCGGAGAGAGGTATATTTCTTTCGGGTGACAAATTATCTTTTTTTGGTGAGGGATTCAGGGTTAACGTTTCTGATGTTTCCGGAGCGGGAGACACTGTAGTTTCGATGCTTTCTCTGTGCTACCTCTCGGGGATGGATTATAAATCAACCATAGATATGTGCAATGCAGCCGGATCTATTGCTTGTAGCAGATCTGGAGCAATCAGCGTAACGTTAAAAGAGATAATAAACCATCCAGAGATAATTAAGAGCTATTCTAAGAGAAAAGAAGTCATAAACTATCTTAAGTAATTTTTTTAATTTCCGAAGTTTTTCTCTACTTTTACAGAAAAATAAAGAAATGCTAGAAGAAATTAAAACGCTAAGAGAGGTAGAGTCATTAACAGGAAACGGATCGCAAAAGGCAAAACAGAACCTTATTAAAGATCGCTTAACGAAAAGGATGGAATACATCCTCGACGTCTGCTTCAATCCCTTTGTTACTACCAAGCTGCACAAGCTAAACTTTCTGGAAACCCCGGACGAAAAGAACGAAAAGATTTGGGACGATTTCACAAATCTCATTGAAGACTTAAAAAAAGCTCCATCTGCAAACGATTCTCTTAGAGAAAGAGCTCAACTCATAATTTCCTCCCGTCTTTCGGAAGACCCATCAGAAGATACAGAACTGAGAAAGATCCTGATGAAGATCCTTACTAAGAGGATGAATATAGGGATTGGTGCCAAGTTAATAAACAAGGCAGTATCTAAAGAACTAATACCCGATCCTTCAGTAATGCTTGCAACGGACGAACACGATACCGTTGATAAATGGGACAAAGTATACTGCGAGGAAAAATATGATGGCGTTAGGGTAATTGCCCTATACAAAAACGGGGAGATCTCATATTTTACCCGTGCATTCAACGAACTTGATTCGTCGTATTTCCCGAAACTCACATTCGATCTTAAAACCTGCATGATAAATAGTGGCTTGTCCGGGGATTGGTTTTTCGACGGCGAACTCACGGATCTCAACAGGAAGTCAGTAAGCGGAAAGGTTACCTCCATCTTAAGAGGAACAGCTCCGGAAAATATCGGAGAGGGAATGCTATTCAATGTTTTCGATTTCGAAGAAGCCGCTACGCTGGAGAAGGGGGTTGGTGTTCTGGATTACGTAACCCGCAGGCACACTCTGGAGAGAGTCCTGAAAGATATAAACCCAGAATCTCCTGTGAAACTTGCCCAGATGTGGGAGCTCGATGATGCCTCTGAGGTTGCTGCTATTTATAAGAAGATTGTAGATCTCGGCGGAGAAGGCGTTATATGCAAAAATAACGCTCTATACGAGTGTAAAAGATCTAAGTCATGGGTAAAGTTTAAAGAAGTAAATGAGTGCGATTTAGAGATCGTAGGATGGTATCCAGGAGAGGGTAAGCGGGAAGGATTCATAGGTGGATTTATCTGCACCGATTCTAGCAAAACCCTTAACGTTAAAATCGGTTCAGGATTTACCGATTCTGATCTCAAAACCCTCAGCATAAACCCAGATTCTTACATTGGTAAGATTGCTGCAATCCAGTACAATGTAACAATTACCGACAAAAACGGAGCAAGATCTTTATTCCTCCCGAGGTTTGTCGAGGTAAGAAATGACAAGGATTCTGCTGATGATCTTTCTGGTCTTTTCTAAGAAACAATTCCGAGATAGCTTCTAAAAATAAGTATGATACAAGAACTTTTAACAGAAAAGCTGAGGCCTAAGGAGCTTAGACACATGATCCTTCCTCAGAGGATATCCAATTTATTTGCTAACGGTTTGAACCATAATGTTCTTCTTAGCGGTTCTCCTGGGTGCGGTAAAACGACATTAGCAAAAATCCTTTCGGCTCCGTTTCCCCACATCTTCATCAACGTTTCCGACGAGAGCTCAGTGGAAACAATCAGAACAAAAATAAATGATTTCTGCTCCACCATCTCGGTTTTGGATGGTAAATCTTCTAAGAAGGTGGTTGTGCTGGATGAGTTTGACGGTGCATCCGATCAGTTCTATAAAGCACTGAGGGGAACCATTGAAAAGTTTGCAGGAAACGCTAGATTTGTGGCAACCTGTAATTACATCAACAAAGTTCCCGATGCAATCCAAAGTAGATTTGAAGTTGTTGACTTTAATCCGGTTTCCCAAGAGGAGGAGGATGCTCTGAAGGCCGAATGGGATAAAAGGGTTCGTCTTATCCTGAATAAACTGAATATCCAGATAGATGATTCTTCACTCCTCGAATTCCAGAAAGCTTACTACCCGGACTTTAGATCTGCATTGAATAAGATTCAAACCTGGATGATAGAGGGTGTAAAGGTGATAGATTCTAACAAGATCAACGAATTGGGATGGTCTTATGAATCCCTATACAATCTGATCCTTACATCTAAGGACCCAGTGAAGAACTATCAAGAAATAGTAGGTGAATATCAGGGAAAGGTTGACGAGGTAATGTCCGCATTGGGTGACGAGTTTATCAAGTGGATCATAAAAAATAAACCGGATCTTGCCAAAATAATTCCTGGGGTTATAGTTAAAGTTGCAGAGCACCAATCGCAAAGAACTCAAGTTATCGATCCTATGGTATCTCTTCTTTCCCTTATATTTCAAATACAAAAGTTAGTAGAGTAGAGGTGAAGCAATATAAGAGAATAATTTTAGTCGGTAAAGCTGGGTCCGGTAAGGACTATCTCAGATCTTTATTAGAAGAATGTGGATTTAAGTTTTGTGTTGCACACACTTCTAGACCGATTAGAAACGGAGAAGTAAACGGGAAGGACTACCATTTCGTTTCTTTGGAGGATGCCAAGAAAATGGCAGAATCTGATCTCTTTTACGAATGGAATATTTTTAATGAGTGGATCTACGGAACTTCTAAAGAGGAGTTTTATAAATCACAGCTTTTTATAATGACTCCTTCCGGCATCAAAAAATTGAAACCAGAGGACAGGGAAGAGTCTATTATAGCTTACATAGACATCGACGAAACCAACAGAAGAGAAAGACTTCTCAGAAGAAGGGATGCTGATAGTGTAAACAGAAGAATAGCATCGGACGAGATTGATTTTTCTGATTTCGACGATTACGATTTCAAAATAACTAATCCCGAATTTACTCTTCGTGAGTACGTACAGGGGCATGTAAAATTCTTAAATACTAAAAATGGTTAATATTCTAATAGATGGAAACTACATATTCCATAAGACTTTTGGAATATTTGCTGGTTACGGAAACGTAGATCCAGGAAAGGTTTTAAAAGGAAAGAACGATCAGGCAATGTTCATCAGAAAAATTTCTACCGATCTTTGCGCTTCCTTAAAGATGCTTCCGACCGGAGGAAGATTGGTTTTTACTTGTGATAGTAGAAGCTGGAGAAAAGACGTAGAAATTGAAGACGGTGGGTATAAATCAGGAAGAGTTAAGGACGAAAATGTCGATTGGTCGATATTCTTTGAACTTATGCAATCTTTTGGCCACCATTTACAAAAGATGGGATTTATATTTTCTAAGGTGGAGGGTGCGGAAGGTGACGATCTTCTTTTATTCTGGTCTATGAAGTTCAACCAAATGGGGGAAAATTGTATAATCGTAACCGGAGATAAGGATGCACACCAGCTATCCAGATTTAATAACGGGGTTTGGACTGCAGTATGGAACAACAACTCTAAGAAAAACGTATTGACAGTTCCTGAAAATTGGTCAGACGATTGGCTCAATGAAAAGGAAGAAGAAGTTAGTGTATTCAATATGGGATTTGCAATTTCACCGGAGAAAGAAAAAATCAAATCCTTTATCAAGAAGGTTGACGTACAGCCTATAGATAGCAAATCTTTCTTGTTCAAGAAGATTCTGATGGGGGATAAAGGAGATTCCGTACCTAGTGTATGGGAATATAAATCAGGAGAGAAAACCTACAGATTCACAGAGGGCAAAGCAGAAACAGCTTACGAGCATTTTCTTTCAACCGAATGGAAAGATCTACCAGTTATCGATTTGATTCAAAATACCGAATTCCTTAATTGGATTAGCGGAATTGTTCTGAAACTATCTAAGGCAGTGGACAGCAAAGACAACAGAGCCAAAGTTTCTTCTAATATTCTTAGGAACTTCACCTTAATGTGGCTAGATCCCGAAGTAATTCCAGAAAAGGTTAAGAAAGATTGCTATGAAGAAATAGAAAGAGGTATAAAACTCGAAAGAAGATCCATTACTATTGATAGAATAAAAATACTGGAAGGAACGGAATGGATAACCCCGGGATATTCTCCCAAAGGTTTAGATCCGTTTGAAAATTTATTGGACTGATATGCAGCTTTTTGATATAGTTAAACTCATATTCTCATCAAAAGAGAAAGATTGGAAGTCTGTTGGAAATAACGATAAGGCCAGAAATTTTTTCATGATCAATAGGATCATGTCTATCCAATTCCCAATACAGGCAAACCAATTCAATAAGTTGAAAGTAGTTCCTACCCACGTCGTAGACTGGTGGCACGATACTCTTTCTAAGAGATTTAGCAAACCCCCAGTTTGGTTGTACACCAAAACTAAAAAAAATACGGCAGAAAAGGCAGATTCTGTGGAAACCTCTGAAGCTGTTGAGGAGTTTATAAGAAGCAAATTCAAAGTATCTAAGAGGGATCTTGCTGATCTCAAAAGATTTTATCCCGAAAAGTACTCTTTGTGGGTCAAAGATGTCTCAGATCAGATAGGTATAAAGTAGGGATATATAATTGAATGGAAAAGAAAACATCCAAACAACTCATCGAAAAAGTCATTTCCAGTTTAAACTGGGACTCTATATTTGAAGTGAATAAGTACTTCAAAATCGGGATCGGAGAAGGAGCTATAGCCATCCCAGGAATTAAAAGAAAGTCTTTTAGCGACGGACTCTCAAAATCCGACTTTAAATCCGAACTAAGATCTATCCTAAAACACGTCATTTCTAACAATCTTTCCGAATTTTTCTACGGATCTTGGATCATAATCTGGTCCGATGGAGAGTGGGACGTGGAAATGGACGAACCTGACATGGCAGACGCTAAAATTGGATTTTCTATGGACTCCTCCCTGGAAGTTATTTATTCACCACAAAGGGTTTTCGTAACCTCCGGTCATAAAGAAGAGCTTCCTGTTGACGAGTCTGATATGAACAGGCTAGAATCCATGCTAAAAGATGCTCTAGATTCTGAAAAATACGAGCTGGCTTCCAAAATAAAGGAGATAATAAATCTCCAGAAAGAGGGATCAGACGAAGATAAATAGAGCAATGAAACACATTATCCCAATAAACGAATTCTTTGATACTGCCTTTGGTGATACCTACGGGTACGGTGGGGCCAACGGCATTTTAAAGATAAACTACAAGCCTTTTAAGGACTTGTCCGTGTCTGTTGGTCAGGATCCTAACGTTCCAAACACGGTTAAGGGGTCCGAGTATCAAATAGGTGATGTGGTTATTGCAGAGCCTCTAGATTCAAAAAAAAAGGTAAACGGGGTAATTGTTAGAGCTTTCAGAACCCCAGATAACAAGGAATATAGATATTTTGTTCAGGTTTATAGAAAGAAAAAGAAGACAGAGAGGGTTATAGAGGTCAAGGCCGACACTATTAAATTTGGTTTTGGTGGAGACCACGGTAATCAGGAGGAGAAGAGCAGACATAAATTCGTTCAGATCCCAGACGATTCATACAATTCCAAGACAGTTTACAACGCTTCCGAGCTGGGCCTCGAAACAACAGGGGGCTAACGGAACATTTCATCCCTTTCCGATAAAATATAGAAACTCTATATTTTGTTCGGATTAAACCCACCAAGAATATCATACCTCGGTCTCCCGAGGGAAAGGTCTAAAGAGATCACCGAGGTGAACTCCTATGTTGATATGCTCAACATCATTCTCGAGGTTTGCAAGTTCAACCTGTCTCTTGACATAAAAATAGTTTGTCTGGACGTTTCTGAATTTTTGTTGACCAATAATTTTTTCGAAGATCCGGTCGAAGAAGAATCCCCAGAAATCTCCGAGCTTATTCATGAGATAAACATGCTGATTTCTAAAAACGGGGTAAGAGTTTGTATTTTCATAGGAGAGAAGCATTTCCTTGCGAGTCAGCTAGAACAAGCAAAAACAAATACCGTTAGCATACTAAATAGATTCTCGGAGATCCTTGATATTATAGGGATAAGTTATCCCTCTATCATGATTAGGATAGGATCTGCTTATGGAAATCGAAAGAACACGATGGAAGAGTTCTGCAATAGATTAAATCTTTTGGAGAAGTCGGTTATTCCAAAGCTTTGTGTCATGAACGACGACAAGCCAAGTCTTTTCTCCACCACCGATCTCCTTTCTGGGGTTTATTATAAAACAGGAATCCCCATATGCTTTAGAATATTGCCTCATCAATTTAACGATGGTGGATTAACTATAAGGGAGGCTTTATTCCTTTCGTGCTCTACCTGGGCTGATGGTAAAAAACCAATATTCCTATACTCGGAATCGTCAGAATATGACGTTAATGGGATTCCAGTAAACGTGACCCCGGCGGAGAAACTAACGAAAAGAATCCCAACTTTTGGACTGGATCTTGATGTTATAATAGATTCCCCAGCAAAGGAGGACGCTTGTCTTAATTATAAGATGGAATACAAATCCCTTCCGCCTATAATTATTAATAAAATAGACAAGAAATAGCTTTTTATCCCCGGGATAATTCATTAAATTGTAAAAAATAAAAGAGATGTTTTCTAAAGAAACTATACAAAAATTCCTATACCTTGACGTAGAAACGGTTTCCTCTTACAGAGATATCTGGGAATTGAAAGACAATAACGAGAGACTTTATAAATTGTGGAAGAGGCGCGAACTTTACTATCAGAGCGCATATGAAGAAATGAAAGGGGCTTTGGAGTCTGAGATCTATGAAGAAAAAGCCGGACTGGAACCGGAGTTTGCGAAGATCGTTTGTGTTTCTTTTGGCTCTTTTACAGAGGACGGAGAGAAAAGATTTATCTCTTTCTATGGTGAGGATGAGGTTGATATTCTTACTAAGACAGGAAAGGTCCTTACAAATGCAGCTTCTAAAGGCTGGAAATTGTGTGGTCACAACATAAAGGGATTTGACATTCCTTGTATAGGAAAAAGAATGGTCTATAACGGAATAAATCCGCCATCAAACATTAAAGTTTGGGATAAGAAGCCATGGGAAATGCCATTCATGGACACCTCAGAAATATTTGCTTTCGGAAGTTGGGTTCAACAAAAATCTTTGAGCTTGGATCTTTTGACCTGTTCTCTTGGGGTTCCTTCTCCGAAGGATAATATGAACGGAGCTGCAGTTGGAGTCGAGTTTTGGAAGAAAAAAAATTACGAAGGTATAAAAACGTACTGTGAAAAAGACGTAGATAGCGTAATGGAAATAATGCTTAAAGTTTGTTTTGAATAATGTTTTATCTTGTACAGAGAGGATTATATACTAGCGCTCACGAATCTAAATTAATCGATGCGTTAACAAAAATGGGATTGGATTGGTCCTTTTTCGATCTGAAATATTTTGTTGATGAGATCGAGGTAAACCCGCCGACAGATAATGTTTTTGTTTTTGGTGCAGTCAAAGCTTCTCTTTTAGCTAAGAATAGGGGATGGAAGCCTGGATCTTTCTATAATGAAAATCACGACTTTCTTTCCTATAGTGAACACTACAGAGAGAACCTTTTGAATTGGCACTCGACCATACAGAGAGTATCCGATCCCATTCCACCTCATATCGGAGAAGATTTTTTTCTTAGACCCACTGGTGATACGAAATATTTTAAGGGTGGAATTTACAATAGGAAGGAATGGGAAGATGCTTTAGAAATAGCAATATCGAATTCTCCTAACCCGAAAGAGGTATCTTCCTCCATGATGGTTTTATCCGAGCCAAAGGTGATTTATGCGGAGTACCGATTTTTCATAGTTAAGGGCCAGGTTATAACAGGATCGATGTATAAAAGAGGCGGAAGACTCTTCTTCGAAAGGTGTACGGAATCTTCTGTTATCAATTACGTAAATAAGATGGTTGAAATCTATAGTCCCGCGGACGCTTATGTCATGGACGTGTGTGACACGCAAGATGGGTTTAAAATAGTCGAAATCAACTGCATAAATTGCTCAGGATTCTATGATATAGATATCTTCACCCTCCTGTCTTCTCTGGAAGATTCCTTGTTTTTGTAACCGTTTTCGATACCACTGAAAGCTTTTTTCGATATATAGAAAAAAGCTTTTTTTAGTGGTCCAAGTTTTATTATATTCCAGTTTTTTAAAGGTCTATGAAAGGGAGTCAGATCCCACTAAACATGATGTCCTTTGTCCTAAATTGTGGACAAAGAGGGAGAAAGACGGAAAGGTGGTTTGGGAGTTTGATCAAAGGGTAAGAAGAAAATTAGTCAGACTAGCTAAGGAATTTTACAATAAGTATAAGCACATTCTCAAAGAGAAAGACCTCATAGACATACAATTAACCGGATCCCTGGCAAACTTTAATTACACAGACTTGTCAGACCTAGACATCCATGTTATAGTAAATATGGACGGTGCAGAGGAGGACAGCCCAGAGCTTTTCAAGTCCCTGTTAAACGGTGCTAAGTTCAACTGGGACATGGGCAAAGGGGTAAAAATCAGGGGGCACCAAGTCGAACTTCACTTCCAAGATGACAATGATCAACATTCCTCTTCTGGTCTATATTCACTTCTAAAAGACGAATGGGAGACCCCTCCTTCGCACGAAATCCTGGAAATAGATCAAAGAGACGTAAAGAAAAAATTTGAATCTATCGTTTATGAGATGGATCAAATTAAAAACAGAATACAGGGGGAATCTACACCTTCAAACATAGATGCACTTTATAAAAGACTAGTCTCTCTTAAGGAGAAGATTCAAAGGATGAGGAAGGAGCCCTTAAGCAAGGGTGGGGATAGCTCTATAGGGGCTATGGTTTTTAAAAAGCTCAGAAATGGAGGATATATAGAAAAGCTTGTAGATCTTGTGTCTGAAGCTTACGATAAAATACACAACAAAGATTAAGATATGTTATTAATTTACCCAGTTGAAGCTGTCTATAAGATAGGTCAACCCTTCCCTATCTACAGCATTCCAATGGATTTTAGCGATGCCGCCAACGAGTCACTAGAAGACTTCCAGTGGTGGGCTTATTCTTCTGATTTTAAAAAATGGTTAGATAAAAATCCAAGAACCTGGGTTGCTGATTCTGTAGACAATTCTCAATACAATGAGCTTACTCAAATGATGATAGAATCTTCTTCGGTTCGTTATGAGTGGGTAGACACATCGGAGAGGAAGAGAATATCTAGCTTCCAGGATTTTGTTGATTATAGTATATCTGAAGCAGACGAGGCTTCAGAATCTAAGCCGGAAGGATCTTCAGGAACTTCCGATGAAGAGATAGGAAAACAAGCGATAAAGTTACATTTTGCCTATAACAAACTAAAGACCGAAGGTAAATTAAAAGATTCCTTGACTTTTAAAGGAATGCAGGATTCAAGCGACTTAGCTGTTATTGCAGCTTTAATAGATCAAGAAACAGGAAATGCCGCAATGGAGTCTTTGATTGCTTATAGAATGTCCCCTATAAAAGGCGGGGTTAATGCAGACTCAAAGATTGCTATGATTAACCTTACGGAAAAACTCCCAGGTGGCCCCATAGCAGCTGACGCAACATCCGAAAGTATAGTAGATGAAGCAGTTTCTTACAGCATGAAGGCTGCTGCATATTCTGCTGTAGCTCTTGTAGCATTCGGAGCCATAAAATGGGCATCAATGACTTTGGGTAGTGCTTTCTTACTCAGAAGAGGATTTAAAACCATCGAAAATTTTGCAATCGCAAGAAAAGCTGCAAAGGGTGCAACTGAAGCATCTAAGGCAATAAAAGGTGCTGGGATTTTAAGCAAAACTGGGAAGGGCATTAAAACTTTCTGGAGAGCAGTAACCCCTGCTAAAGCAGTTTCTTTCTGGGGCAAAATCGGAAAGGCTGGGATAGAAGGAGCTAAGGTTCAAAGAGCTCTTGGTAGGATGGAAAAAGCAGGAAAACTTGCTAAGGGCATCGGAATGGCAAAAGGTTTCGTAACCGGAGTTAAGAGCGCTTCCTCGATCGTTAAAGCAGCAGAATGGACAAATCCTATAGGATGGGGTCTTCTCGCAATAGATGCAATCGGATCAGCTTGGAACTGGTATAGCGATAACCAAGCTCCTATGTATAAAGAGGTGGACGATTTTGCAAAAGGCTCATTTGATCCCAAGTCTATAGAAATTGGTGTACCCGTAACAATATGCTGGTCACAGCCTGCTGGCGGAACATGGGGGGCTGTTGTTAGCTTCTTAGCAAATAACGAAACCAGAACCACAATGGAGTTAGTGAAGGTTGCCAATGACGTTAAGGGATATTCTGTTTTTATTGTTACCCAGATAAACTCAAAAGGTCTTCAGGAGCAAATGGCAAAGGCGGGTCTTACCCTGATAGCTTTTGATAACAGTGATATAATTGAAAGAGGATGGTTGGACAACGAGGATCTTGATTTCAAAATATGGTCAATAAAAGACATGAACGAAATAGCAAACTTCTTCATGTTTGAGGGTTATTGTGATTGGGCAGAACTTTCAGAGGAATACAGAAAATCTTCTTCCCAATTAATAATTTCTGATAATGATGCACCCAACACCTATAATTTCTATTTTGAAGATTCTGAAGATGGAGTTATAAACGTATCAGGTAAGAAGGTTACTGACGAGGATCTAGCAAAATATTCAGATAGGGATCTTCAAAGAATATTCGGATTAGACACAGTGAAGGGACAATTTGCAGTAGAGCCTGGAAAATCCGCTAATGAATCAGTCAATACCACAAACCCAAATAAAGCTGTTAGTTTTAAAGATTTCGGTTCGGATATGGTTTTCGAAAAGGACGGGGAAGATTCAGAGGGTGTGGAATTAACCTCCGAGCAGTTATCAACCCCTGCAGAAGTTGCTATTTATATAGTTACTGATAAGGAATATGCTGATCCCGAGCTTAGAGGAAAATATGATCCAGGAAAGTTCACAAATTTCATGGTTAGAAAAGAGGATTACGATGCAGCAGAAGGAGAAAAAATAGAGGTAGAGGTTAATACCAACGAAGTTATTGAAGACGCTAAAGCAGGAACATATACCTTTAGGGCAGAGCCTGAAGTAGATGATGAAAAGAAGCCAGAAAGGAAAAATGAACCCGTCGTTGATAAAGGGGAGGGCGAAGATAAAGACAAAGAAGACAAGGACAAAGAGAAAGGAGAAGAGGGAGAGGATGGAGACTATTATGTAACCGTTGATCCTAATGATGTTACCATCAAAAACAGGAGACACTCGACTCTCATAAAAGATAAAAGCGTAGAAGACGGAGTAAACGTATTTGACAAATTCCTTTCAGAAAGAGACAAAGAAGTCCTTAGAATCCAGAACTGGAAAGGCATAACTTCAGCTAAAGAAATAAGGGATAACAGAGGGGACACTATTATCGTTAAGCTGGTAAATAGAGAAGCTCCTTGGGGGGACAGAAAAAGGAAATACAAGATAACAGACGGTGAACCCTTTGAAATTGCTAAAAAATTCGTAGAAGAAACCAAAGACAGGATCAAATACGATTAAAAAATCGCAAAAATAAAGATTTATATCGATATATAAGAAATAGATAAAAAGTCGTAAGAAAAAATGTCAAGAACACTAACAAATACACTTAATGAGCAGATGGTATTCATCTTGGAGAAGCAGGATTTTATCCTCGAGTCCAAGAAAGGTCCATCAGGAGACGACTATATTCTAGAAGGAATAGCTGCTGTATTCGGGCAGGAAAATAACAACCACAGGATCTATGAGGAGAAGGAATATCTTCCCCACCTAGAGTATCTTAAAGACAAGATCGCTCAGAAGAGACTGGTTGGTGAATTGGACCACCCTGAAAAATTCGACGTTTCCCTCAAGAACATCTCCCACATGATAACCGGACTTGATTACGACAAGTCCACCAGAACTTTGAAAATCAAGGTTCAACTTTTGGACACTCCGGCTGGTCAAATCGCAAAGAGACTGGTTGATGCGGGAGTCCCCCTTTCAATCTCATCTAGAGCTGCTGGCTCTGTTGGTAACGACAAGAGGGTCCAAATTAAAAAGATCTTTACTTACGATCTTGTTGCAGATCCCGGATTTCAGGATGCACAACTCCAAAGGGTTTATGAAAGCGCAGGTTTTACAGAAGCTGAATTTACCTCACACCAATCGAATAGCATCGTAAAAAGTCTTCAGTGTTTAAACGAAGAATTGGGGATAGAAAATGAATCTTCCCTGAAGATATATAAAGTTGAAAACGACGAAGAGTTTTACAATCTTATAAACAAAACAGACAAAAATAAAAAAGTCCTTATGGAGAATAATGAATTTGTTACTGCGGAAGAGCTTAACAATTATTCAATCTTTTTAAAGAAAGAGATGGATAGTATTAAGACTGCAATTGCAGAAATGAAAGATCAAAAGGCAGCACTAACTGAATCCACTGGGGATGATGCTTCAGATAAATCTGAGCTCGAAGCTAGAGTTGCTAAGCTCGAGAAGTATTCTGAATATCTCGCAGAGAACCTAGAAAATGCTATAAAGTACGGCGAGTATGTTGCAGAAAGCCTTGACAAGAGCATAAACTATAGCAAGTATCTTGCTGAGAACCTAGACAAGTCAATCTCTTATTCTAAATACCTTGCAGAGAACGTAGATAAGTCAATTACTTACAGCGAATATGTAGCTGAAAGCGTTGACAAGAGCATTGAGTATTCAAAGTACCTTGCAGAGAAGCTGGATCAAAATATCCAGTATTCTGAGTACCTGGGAGAGAACCTTGATAAGAGCATCTCTTACTCTGAGTATCTTGGTGAAAACCTCGACAAGGGAATTGCTTACACCGAATACGTAGCTGAGAAACTTAATGATGGTATCGAGTATGCTGAGTATCTTGGTGAAAGTTTGAACAAAACTATCGAATATTCTGACTATTTAGCAGAAAATATCAACACAAACGTAGATTATTCTGAATATTTAGGGGAAAAACTCAATAAATCGATATCCTACAGTGAATATATAGCTGAGTCAATCGCTAACAAAATGGAGGATACGAAAACAATATCATTAAGAGAAAGCGCAGAGCTTTCAGCAAAATCAGATCTTAACGAATCTGGTTTCGCAGGAAACTATGACGATCTTTCTTCAAAAATTGACTCTTTAATCGAATCAGTTAAAACCCAAAAAACTGAGGAAAAGATAAACGAAGCTGCTGCGAAGATAGCTTCACCCGCCGAAACACAAAAGGCAGCTGAAACTCTTAACGAGAGCGAGAAAACCGAAAAAACAGGACTTAAGTTCATTGACGAAATGCCTGAGGAATATGCTCCGATTTGGGAATCACTATCAGAAGGACACAAGCAATCAATTGTTGCTCAGTCTAACTTCTATAGACTAGATACTCCTTATCAGATCAAAAACTTCTGGTCAACCCGTCAACTTGGTGCTAAACCAGTAGGTCTTCAAAAACTCAATGAGGGTCAAAACATTGCCGAAGGCACAAAAGCTAATACAGCTATCCCTAGCGATTATATGAACTATATCGCTTCTGCCTTAGAGCAAAAGTTCCCAAAAAGATAAACAAAAAAATAACGAACAATCATGAAATTGATTAACGAACAAGAAATCTATAATACCTGGGCGCCTCTTATCGAGAGCAAAGTTGGTATTACAGACGAAAGCAAAAAGGGTTGGTTGACTAAATACTGTCACTACCACTCTCTAAACGAGTCTGCCGGTGCATACAATACCCTCGGAGTTGTAAACGGTATGGGTAACGTACAGGCTCCTCTTTTCCCTGGCCAAGCTGGTTTCGCTGGTTCAGATGCTAATGCTGGTTTCTATAACTCAGCTAACACCGGATCTGGTGACAAATTCCCTTCACTTCTTCCTTTAGCTATTCAAGTAGCTGCGAAGACTGTTGGTTTTGACATCGTTCCTGTTATCCCTATGTCAGGTCCTACAGGTATCCTGTCTTACCTTGACTATGTGTATGCAGGCGGTAAAATCGCTGGTGCTACTTCAGCAGTATCTGGCGCTGACCTCGCAGACTCACCTGCAATGATTAAGTTTGCTGCTTATGGCGGTACTGGTACTGTTGGTATCACTGCTGGCGTATTAAGCGTTGCATCTTCTTCAACTGCAATCAACTACTACATCGGTACTCCTTCAGCTTACATCAGCGCTGCTTTTGTAGGTCTTTCAAGGATCGATGGTAGCCCAATCTTCAAGGTTCAGAACATCACTGACGGTTACAACGTTGCTGACATCGTTACTGCTGGTACAGCTTACGTTGCTACTTCAACTGGTAACCTGACCGTTTCTGCTGCTACTGCAACTGTTGCATCTACTGCATCACTTGTAAAAGCACTCGAAGATCACATCCAAGGCTTCTCAGGCGCTGGTTTCAACAACACTAACGCATGGCAAGGTCCTTACGTTGACGGTACTAAAACTTACAACCCTATGTTAAGAGGTGTTGGTGAGTCTACCTACTACCAGTCAATGGGTCTTTCAACCTTCACTAAGTTTGTTGAAGCTGAAACCTTCCAGGTAGCTGCTTCTGTTACTACAGAGCAAATCCAGGATCTTAACAAGCAATTCGGTATCGACGTTATCTCAATGATCGAAAACGCGCTTGTTAACGAAGTTTCTCAAGCTATCAACAAGCACATCCTTTCTAGAGCATTTGCTTTAGGTTGGTCAAACCACGTACAATTCAACAATGTTGAAGGTCAGAACCTTAACCTCAACCTCTCTACTTCAGCTTCAGGTAACACTGCTGCTTACGTAGGTAAGGACGACGTTGGCGTTTCAATGACTGTACCTGGTCAAATCTCTACTCAAACTTTTGAGAACCAGTCAACTCTACAAAGAAGACTCTTCTCAAGAATCCTGGCTGCTGCTAACGTAGTTGCTAACAGGGGTAGAAGAGGTCCTGCAAACTTCATCGTTACTAACGCTAACATCGCTAGTGCGCTTCAGGACATTTCTCAGTTCACTTTCGCACCGTTCTCTAACACCCTTACTCAGAACAACGGTACACTTTATCCTGTAGGTTCACTCGCTGGTATGACCGTATACGTTGACCAGAACATGAACTACAACGATACAAGAATCCTCGTTGGTAGAAAAGGTGGTGACGACGAACCAGGACTTAAGTTCATGCCTTACATGATGGCTGAGTCAATTCAGACTATCTCTGAAGGTACAATGTCTCCAAAAATCGCGGTTAAATCTAGATACGCTCTAGTAGAAGCTGGTTTCTTACCTGAAACCCTCTACCTCACATTCTATGTGAACCTGCCTGCAGGTGGTATCGTTTAATCTTAACGATTGACATATCTCTTAAAACCCTAGGATTTATCCTAGGGTTTTTTGTTGAAATAAAGATACGTAGGAAGAGGACGGATATATACAAAGTAAAATTAGAATAGTCAAAACATGAAGAATTTACCATCGTTTTCAGAGTTTAAAAAATACGATTCGCTATTAGAATCTGCTGATTCTGAATTGAGCTTAGAACTAAACGAGCTTGAAAGTGCGGATCCTTATTATACGGTAAACGAGAGTTCACTATTTAATTCAATTAAAAACTCCCTCTCCAAATTTTTCCTTGGTTCTCTTTCAGTAGTTGGAATGATCGATAAATCTAGAAAGATCTTAGCTGATCTGGAAATTGACATTATCGAGAAAAGATACGAATTTGAGGAAGCTATCGATAAAATAGAAGACGACCTAGACCAAGTTTCTAGCGAGGACAAAGGAAGGAGATCTGCACTCCTGAAGGATAGGGAATCAAAGATAAGAGAGTGGGAGGCTTATGAAAAAGCCCAGGGAGTAAAGATCAAAAAAACCAAGCAATTCATAGAAAAAGCGATAGGAGGAAACGAAAGAAGAAGGGAATACTTCGAAGCCGGAAGAGCAGAAGACGAGGTTGCATTAGCTGAACTAGAATATGAACTAGCCAAGGGTAAATCCCATGCTTCTGAGCTAAAGAAGTATGAGGATAAGATAAAGGCAGCTAAGGAAGAAGCAGAGGCGAAAGTAAAGGGGCTTGAGGCCAAGGTCGATACGGAAGAAGAAAAGAAAAAGGGTGAATCTGGGGACAAATCTAAAAATCCCGAGGTTAATGCAGAAGCGGAGAAGAAAAAGCTATCTACCAGAAAAGCAAAGGACATCATACAGAGAAAGCACGATCTCGAGAAGGAAATAGCTGATATAAGATATGACATGGAGAGAAAACTTAAATCTCTGGAGATTAAGTTTAGAAAAAACCCAGAGGGTATACCTTCTAAGCAAATAAATAGAGCAAAAGTGGATCTATTGGAGTTAAGCTCTTCGCTGGATTCTAAAATCAATCTTCTTAAAGCTCTGAGAGAGCTAGGTAAGAAGGAGGAGGACATTGACAAAGTTATAAAAATGGAATCCGAATTCAAAAAGCTAACCGATAAGATCAACAAAGGTGTAGCTGATGGAAAGGACGTCAAGACCGGAACCAAAAGAGTTATTTCTAGCGTGTTTTCTTCAGCTTCTGAAGCAGGAGGAAAATCTAAGATTAGTCCAGAGAAACTAAAAGATGCAATTCAAAAAATAAACAAGTAATCATGCCTTTACTGAAATATAAAGAGTGGAACGAAATAAATGAGGCAAATGTCTTTGATAAGATAAAGACCTGGTTCAGTCGCTCTTTTGGTGGATCCATTGACAAATTGGATTCCCTTCTCAACCAATATAAGAAATCGGAGTTGAGATTTGTTGATGAGTGGGAAGAGATTAGAGTTAAGATAGATGAACTCGAACTTGAAAAATCCCAGATTAAAAACGATCCCGCAGAGGTCAAGAAGCTGGAAAGAATGATCGATAGAAATCAGTCAATTATCCCGACATCGGCTAAAGCCCACGAGAAGAAGACCGATGAGATTTTCGATAAAGCAAAGAGCGTAATCAAAAATGACAAGAAGCTAGAATCTTACTGGGAAACCAATAAGGTTAGAATAGATTCTGAAGTTGCTGAGGAAATGTACAGAAGAGCAAAGAAACTAGCAGACGATTCTGTTACTTCCGAGCTCTACACTAAGTATAAAAAGGCAGTTCTTAAAGCTAAGGAAAAGGACTCTGCATTTAAGGAGAAGTATGGTAATCTCATTGGCGACAAAGCTCCTTCAGAGAAAGGTGACAAAAAAACATACTCCGAATCTAATTTCGAGGTGCTTTCTAAGCTTTCTATCTCTGAGTTTACTGAGGCAATCAAAGATTTTCCTAAAGACGAAGCAAAACAACTAGTTTCTTACCTTCTAAAAGAAAGGAACGATCTTTATCTTGCTATGGATATGGAGAGAGATTCTTTAAACACCGAGATAGCAAAGAGAGAGAAAGATCACAAAACTAAAGAATATGCTGCCCAGAAGATCAAGGACATTAGGGAAAAGTATATGGGTAAGATAAGAGATCTAAGATCTAAAATAACAGTAGCAAGAAAACATGCTTAACTTCAAGGAATATTTTTTAAACGAGGCAGATCTCCAGCAAACCAAGATGGAAAAAATAAAGCTGGACATCACCAAGGAGTTCGATAAGATAAAAGGATCGAAAGATGCTTTAGAAAAAAGAACACCGGCTCAGAAGAATATGCAAATGGAAATAGACAGCATAAATCTTCAAGCTTTATCTTATGCTAAAATTTCTAACCTTATGAAGCAGCTCTCTGTAGAGATGAAAAAGGATATGCAAAATAAGGCTAGGACTAAAACAAAGCCAACAACGATAATTTAAAAAAGAGAAATAATATGAGTAAGAATCCTTACATTTATAATCCCGTTGCAAAAATGATGATTGAAAATTATCATGAGCAATTATTGGAAAACGAAAAAGTGGATGCAGTTTTAGCTAAGCTTGTAGATAACTCGTTGACCATATTCCAAAAATTGGCTTTCGATCTTGCTCCTAAAAGAGAAAGGAATCCAGATCTCCTTAGAGTTAAGCTATCTAAAATTGCTAATTCAAAAACAGTAAAAGAGTTGGCTTCTAACTTAGAAGACGAAGGTCTGTATGACGAAATCGGGGATCACAGATATGCTGAAGTTAAGAATCTTTATATTGATAGTTTAAAGGATTTCACCGGAGCTTTAAAGAGAGCATCAGAGATAGACAAAAGCAAAGATGACTTTATACTTAAGAAGGTCAGAGTGGATGCTAAGAATCTTCAATCTACAGTGGATCTACTTGCTAAGAGAGCGGAGGATCTGGAGAAGAAGAGAAAAGCAAGGGAGAAGGAGCTTAATGAATCTGAGGATGCTATTAACGAAGGTCTTTTTACCGGTTACAAAGGAAGAGTTAGAAGCCTGAAAAAGCTTTTAACCAACCTCATTGCTTCTTCAGAAGGAAAGAACCAAAAGAACGGATACGGTAAAGATTGGAAGCAGCTTTTTATCGAACTAGAACAAAAGGTAAGCACCCTAGATACAGACGAAGGAGAGATTGGAACTAAGAACAAGAATCTCTTGGAGGAAGTAGAGAAGGACGTAAAAAAATACCAGACTGAGTTCAATAACTCTCTTGTTAAAACCTCTAATAGGGTGATCCAAAACCTGGAAGACGAGGAAGAAGTTTACACAACATACCTTGACGTAAAAAATCTATTCGATAAGGGAATAGAAGAGCTTATAAGAGCTAATGCTCAGTACGAGATAGTTTCTAAAGAAATCTCAGATGAAAGAGAATCTGTCGAGAACGAAGTTGGCCAAACCCTTTTCCCGATTAGAAAAGGTGATGTTGATACCGATAAAAAATTTAAGGGTAGTGGATTGATCTACGCCATCCAGAGTGCAATTGTCAACGGTATTCCTGCTGCAGGAAGATTGATTAGAGCTAACGGTGGACCAAACGGTAAATTCGGGTCCGCTACACAAGCAGTAATAACAACTATTCAAAAAATATCAGGAAACAAGAACGCTAACGGAGAGATTGACAAGAATCTTTTAGATGACATCGTTTCTTCGGATTGGGTTTCTAAAGCTGATAAAGCTGCAATACACAAAGCTATCGACAAGATAAAAGGAACACTAAAAGAAAGCTTTGTTCCTGAAGTTAAGAGCATGAGAGATTTTCTCAACGAGGAAAAAATCGTTATTAACAATTCAAGTTTTGAGAAAGAATTAGCTGCACAATACAAAGAGATAGCGGGGGATAAACCATCAGGAAAAGAAGGAGACGATCACGTTTCTAAAAAATCTTCTAGCGTTAACGCTCTAGCCAAGAAGCTTAGGAGTGAATATAGCATAAAAATAGAATCCGACGATTTCCTAAGATCTGACGGTAATCTGAAATCATCATACAGTCCCGAGTTTATAAGTGCTTGGAGTAAAGCTATAGACTCTGCAGATCCTAAGGATGATTATTCATACTTCTATTTCGATGGTGGAGTTTATAACATAAATCTACCGTCAACCTCTTTAAAGAATGCTTGCAACTGGAAAAAGTGGGCAGATGTTAGAAAAATAGGATCTATGGGTAACGAGGATCTTACTGATTTTGTTACCAACTATCTTAAAGGTTGGACCACCTTCGGAATGGTTAGGCCTCAGTGGAGATATGATGGTATTAAAGAGCTTCTGAAAGAAAACTCGGATAACGATGAACTTGATCTTTCCGGGGCTTACGAGAAGATGGACGTGACTATAAAGAATGGAGCAGTTCCTTTCATAGACTACGATAACATGAAGGGAGAAGTTAAGGACGCTTTCAAAATTGCGCTCCAGTCTGACGAAAAGAATCCAGATCTAACTGAATCTGAGTTTGTTGCAATCAACAACTTCTTGGTAATGGTTGCTAATGCCGTAACGTTCGACGGAAGCAAATTCGTTAGCTGTATCAAATGGATCCATGACAACGTTATGGGTGAATCCACTTCAAAGAGAATAGCTAAGGACAACTCTTTCTCTTTCAAGAATGATTATGACGATACCGGGAAACTTTTAGGTTTCGAGAGCAGTAGAATTATAGTAGCAGACGCTAAAGAGTTATACAAGAGGAAGAATCCCACAAAGGGGAAAGAACCTTCTAAAGCTCTTTCTGGCTTCAGCTCTTTGATTGATTTGAAAGATAAAGAAGGCGGACTAAACAGTGTATTAGGACAAAATCTTTACTACATTTCTGCCGACATCTATCCTAGCGTAGCTTCACACGTGAAAAGAATGAATGCAACCTCTTTTGAGGAACTTCCTCAAAACGCTCCATTCCAAGCGGTAGATGCGGATACTAAATAAGAACCGATATAAAAGGCTCCAAGGGGATCAGAAAGATCCCCTTTCTTTTTGGGTGAAATTTTATTCCCGCTCTTGCATATAAATTGTAAACTCTTCCATGGTATACGTTTTCGAAGGTGCAAGAAACTCCGGTAAATCTTACCTCTCAGAAGCCGTTTCTGCTCAAATAGATATTCCCAGATTCCAATTTGATTTTGTTGGAGGATTCAACTTATTGGGTTTGGAAAATTCCAACAATAGAGAAGCCCACAGTTTTGCTATGGGCAAAGAGCTTATGCTGATGCAGATTGCTAGGGATGTGAAGGGATTCCCGGATTTTATTCACGATAGAGGAATACTTACCGTTTTGACATGGGGTCTTTCGGAGAATAGGATTTCTGAAGAGAACGTGGATAAGCAAATCCAATATCTAAAAGAGAAAAACCTCTTTTCGAACGTTACCATAATTTATATCGAGGGGGAGAATCCAGTTAAGTCCGAAAGAAATAAGGATCAATGGGATTATGCGGATAAAACAACCAGGGAGAAGGATTGCTTTGAACTTGTTATTAAAAAGTTCGAATCTGCTGGAATCAGAGTAGTTCGTATAGAAAACACATTCACATACTCAACAGCGGTTGATCTAGGAATCTTGATTAAACTTTTTCAATTAAAATAAATGTGCGGAATACTAATAACCACTAGGGAGAAAGACCATCCAGAAATCCTGGATATGATAAAACACAGGGGTATAGAAATGTCAAAGGTGGAATTTGATGACATCACTCTTTGTCACCACAGATTACCCATACAAACATTGGACGGGGACTCCTGGGCTCAGCCTATTGAAATTTCTCCGGGGGTTTATCTCATGTTTAACGGAGAAATATTCAACTACGATCAGTCTAAATACTCTTCGGACACTGAATATCTTTGCGATTTGTTCTCGAATTACAAAGGTGGCAGTTTAGAGTTCTTCTCTGCAATGTATACCCCTCACATCCAGACCTGGGATGGTTTTTGGGCGATAGTTATTTACAACTCCCACACAGGGAACGTTCTTGCTTTTACTGATCCTTTGGGTAAAAAATGCCTCTACAAAAACGAACTTGGTGAGATCTGCTCAGAGATCAAAGCTCTAATAACCGGGCAGAGTGAAATAGATCAGACCTACATCAGCTCCATAAGAAAATGGGGGTACAACACGGATAACCGGACCCCTTATGTTAACATCAAGAGACTTCTCCCCAATAACATCTATTTTTACAACATGGGATCCCCCATGTTTGATCAGGTCTACCCTAAATACTATAGGACCTGGGAATCCCCCATTAGAGAGCTATTAGGAGCCGATTACGACGCTCACATGGAGTGGCTATGGGATAAAATGTTTGAAAGCGTAAAGCACCGTCTTGTGTCTAAAAACTATCCTATATCAGTTCTTGTGTCAGGGGGTTTAGACTCTGCGATCATAGCCGGCGTTTTAAAGGAGCTAGAAGCTAAAGTCACCTGGTTTAGCATAGAAAACGGTGAGAGCCAGTATGTGGATATTTTGAGCAAGCATTTTCAGACACCTGTGAATTTCCTGGACTATAATATGGATCCCTCCAAGATATCCGAGATCTATCTGGATTGGAACGAAAGTCCGATAGATCTGGGATCTGTGATCCCCCAATACCACCTATTCGAAGCTGTTAAAAAAGAGTCCGGATATAGAATAGTCCTGAGCGGGGATGGATCTGATGAGCTGTTTGGTGGATATTCAAGGATCCACGAATACGACTCCCAGCAGTCGGATATCTTTGACGAGCTCACTTTTTACCACCTTCCCAGACTGGATAAGATGTCGATGGCACACACTCTGGAACTCAGGAATCCCTTTCTGAATCTAGACATTGTTAGGTTTGCTATGAATCTCCCCCTTGAGTGGAGAACTGACAAGAAAATACTAAAAGACACTTTCGGCCCTCTTCTCCCCGATGAGATTGTTTACAGAAAGAAGGAGCCTCTAAAGAACCCGGAGATAAAAGAAGATAAGCTCAAATACCGTCAAAAAGCGGTGGAATTATTCCTTAAGGCGCTGACAGAATCATGATATGTTTCGTGACTGGAGATATATAAAGAAAAAATTAGTCCCCAGATGTCAAGAATAAAAAGATTGGAGGAATTCCAAGAGATTAATGAGGATTTTAGCCTTAATGGAATACTTTCCTCCATTCTTCCAGCTTTAGGAAGCGGATTTACCAAAACCATAAAGCAGAAGATAGTAGCTTCTTTGATGGAAACTATAGGCATTAAGCCTGATTCTGTTCTTTCTGTTCTTCTCCAGGAATTTGTTGATCAATTGCCAGTAGCAGATATTCCTGGAATAATTACTGGCGAGAAGGGCGGAGCCGAGTATTTCGCTCCTAAGCTTGCTGCGTTTGTACAGGAAACTGTACAAAGAAAAGGTATGGACACGTTTGCGGAAAAGCTAGGAATAGATCCCAACAGCGGATGGCTTTATCCTATTCTAAGAGAGACCCTACAAACACAAATAGGTAAAGAGAATTTAACCAAGTTCTTCCTCACACTTTTCAATGCAAGCAAAACTAACGTAGGTAAATCCGCGGTCGAGCTATTAGACCCATATCACAAGGAAAAGCTAGCTTCTGAATTAAACAAGAAGATGGACGATAAAAAAACAGAACCAGGAAAGGAAGAAGAGAGTTTCTTAGGTAATCTTCTCTCTGGTATGATGGGCCAAAGCTCTTGGCATAACAAATAATAAAAGTTCACTATGAATTTACAAGACGTATCTAAAAGAGAAGTTTTAAATTTCGGGGAGTTCCTTAAAAAGGTTCACGATTACAACTATAAACCACTCTCCCCCGCCAACCAGTCCGAGGGCGGAATTGAAAAATCTGGATTGTCTCAAATAAAAAGAGAGCCAGCATACGACTATGCAGGATATGCAGATGCTGTTTTCGCTGGACAATCTAAAATAGACGTACCTGGGGTTAGAATGAAGCTGGGCGGAGACGTTGGATATCTTGATGCTGTTGGGGGATTAGGAACTGCTCAGGTTACATCAACTAGCGAATCCCTAGAGATTGTTGAAAAAGAGGAATCTAGGATAAAGAGACTTTCTGATTTTTAAGACAACTTATAATAAATTCAAAAGCCCCAAAACTGGGGCTTTTTTATTGGTATTTTTTGGTTATAGTGTCTATGAATTTTTCTTTTGCTAGCTTGTATATTTCCGAATCCTCCTCAAAGTTTTCGTATATCTCGATAACGTGGAGACCCAAGGAACTGCCAGATATTCCTGCTTCTTCTATTATCTCATGATAGATGTGCTCATATCCCATAGAATAGTATGGGTTTTTTATTCGGATCTTTTTTAGAAGTATAATTTCCTTGTCTCCTTCTTTGGTTCTCATTAAGACCTGTGACTTAAAGAAGTAGTTAGTTATCTTGTCAGTGATCATATTCCTTATGATCAATATTCCTGAATTTTCTAAAGTCTGCTTGTTCCCTATTTTGAAGATTTTGATCTTTGACTCTTCTTTTTTTAGAATGTCAAGACATATTTCTGAGTAGTCATAAAGGATGCTTAGTGATTTCTCGATTATTTCATCGATTATCACGTCATCTTCGTCCGTGCTCTTCTCTATGAATTTTTCCAGAACATCTACCTCTGACTTGTTCAGCTTTGAAGCCTGACCAATTTCAAGTACCCCAGTCTCCTTGTATAAATTAAGTGTCCTTACTATCTTAGAGATTTCTCTAATGATCGAGAAGCAGTTATCCTCGTTCAAATCCTTGCTTATGGACTTTAGATAGTCCAATAAAACGTATTCTTTGTGCTCTAAATCTAGGGGATCTTTTAGGAACCAGACGGGGCTCAATTTACTCTTCATCACAGTGGATTTTGTACCCGTTATATATTACTTAGGGATATATAAAGAAAAAATAAGGCTATAATGTCTAGAATTTACGATTATAATGCTTTTTCCTCTGCAAACAAAAGTGGTCAGCAGAGGGGGGATTACAGCTTTGGAGCAGAATTAAAATATGTCGACATCGACATCCACAACAGGCCAGAGGAATATCAAGAACTGGATGATTCCAAGGCTTTTATAGAATATTCGGTTAACGTAGGGGTTAAAAAAGACGGTATAGATTCCCTAGATTTTAAAATCAATTCAGTCGAGCTCGAGTTTACCGTAGACGATTATCCCAATCCCCCAAAAGAATTTGATATAGACCTTATTCCAGGAAAGACCATAGACATTGGTCAGGTTTTAGAGGAAAGAAAAACCTCCCTCATCCCAACAAGACCAACCAGGCTTTCGGTGGACATGAACGCATCAACAGATCCTAAAAAATTCAACGTCACCGTTTATTTCGGAACGGATGAGCAATACTATTAAAAAATCCTAGGATATGATCATAAAGAATTTTAAGGAATTTACCGAAATCAACGAATCTGCTTCCACCTATAAATCTCCAGGAATACAAAATACTTGGGGTGGTGGATATGAGATGGACGTTGTCGATTTGACATCTGGGGACGAGCCTGAATACGATAGGCCCCTACTGGTTAAGAAGAATGGAAAATCGATTTGTCTCGGATATCTCGGAAATAACAAAAAAACTGTAGGTCACTTTTGGGTTCCTCTTGATGCGGTTGAAATCTCACCCTCGGAGGGAAAGGTTTCTAAGGTTGTTTTTGATCCAAGGAAGAAGTGGATAACTCTAAACCCAAATCTTTCTAAAGTTGAGGATTTCATAGAAAGCTTACTAGATTACTCTGAGAATGGATCAAAAGAAAACACAGAGATTCTTAGAGGAAAAGCAAAGGATGATGTTGAAATTATTTTGGACATATTAGGAGTTGATTCCAGCATAGATCAATTCTCTGACACCGGAGAAAATTCTTGGGAAGCCCTTCTGAAGAATGGTTCTTTGGTTGAAGTTAAAAAAAGAAGCGATGACGATCTAATGGGATCCTTCAAGATATACAACAATCACAAGGATGCAATACCATCCATGCAGATAAAGAATTCAAGGGGTGAGAAATTTTCAAAGTTCAATCTCGGAGGAGACATAGAGGTAGAGGAACCCATTGGAATAACGGACATGAAGTCGGATCATCCTTATTACAATTTTCTAAAAAAGAAATCTCTTGGAAAGGAAACATCAGCGGATAAGGAACTCTTGATGGATTACTACATGGGGATTCTGAATGATAATAAATCCCAGGAGATAGAAGAGGGGGAGGACACCGAGAAGAAAAAGAAGAAGCTAGCGGACATCAAAAGGATAGAAAAAGTGATAACGTCTTTTCTTACTCCGGATGAGCTAGAAGAGTATAAAGGCAAACGAGATTAATTAACCTGAAACATTACCCTCTGGGGTGACCTACAATTGTGGATGGAGTTTACTGAAGATTTTAATTTAGAATTAGGGGAAAGGCTAATGTTCAAAAAACGTAACGGCCACAAGACCCTGGAATTCTCAAGACACCCTGACGAGGTTCTGGACAACATAGTGGAATTTTGGCACTATGATTCTAGAAAATCTAAGGGTAAATCTACGTGGATAGTAGCAAAGGACCTCCATCTTTTTATAAGTCCATATGCCAGAAACGAGGAATATGAAGTAGTTCTGGAGGGAACAAACAAGCAAAAGAAGAGTAAAAAACAATAAAATGGGGAATTTGTTTAAGTCCCTATTTAAAAAATCAGGGACATCAAAAAACCAAAAAAAGATGGAAATTAGCGAACAAACAATGCAAGATGCCTACAACAGGTATTCTGGATTGGATTTTCAGTGGATAAAGGGTGAGAATCTTTCTAATGTAGAAAAATTCAAATCAATAAGCACTAACGGAGAAAATATCTTCGTAGATTTTATAAGCGGAAACAAAATAAACGTAGATCTCATCGGAGATTATTTCGTAACTTTCCCTGCATCGGAAGTAGATTTCGGAAAAAACCCGGTAGCGACCCAACCAAAAATTCTTCCCTCGATAAGCAAGAACTCTGCAGTCACTTCAATAGTGTACGAATCTGAACCCGCCAAGAAAGATTCTCCGATATATAGTCTTCTAAAGAAGCAGAAAAATAATCAGGTAGAAGTTTCAATAAAAATAAAATTGAATCTTCCTCCTAAAGAATTGTATTCTGTTCTTTTAAGTTCTTTTGATGATGCAGAAAGCGAGATCATACAATATGTTCTTGATGGTATAGACATCGAAGACATAAAACTTTCTTTGGCAGAATCCATAAAGAGATCTTACTACTCTGAATCTGATCAGACAGAGGCATCGGCAGGAAGAAAGAAAAACCAACAAAAAGAAACACAAGAATCTTAAAATGAACGACCTTATAAAAGAAAAAGTACTTACGTCAACCCCTTGGTTTGATGTTGTCGACAGAGACGGAAACGTAGGTGTAAAATCTACCGTAGATTCCGTTATAGTCCTTCCATACATTTCTGATGATCAAGGACTTCCTCTTATGATTGGGGTTCTAAAAGAGAAGAACCCATTTAGGGAGGGAGGATATTCACTAACTCTAGTTAGCGGAAAGGAAGACGACGAAGATCCTAATTTTTTAGAAACCGCAAAGAGAGAACTAAGAGAGGAGTCAGGCTTCTCCGTTGAAGACAACAAGAAGTGGTTTTTTCTAGGTACGGTAACTGCATCTAAATTTGTGGATTCTGAGCATCCTTGTTTTGCAGTGGATGTAACCGATTTGAATAGAACTAAGCCAGAGACAGACGGATCTGAAAATGAGAAGCTTTCAGAGTTTATGTTTATCCCAGCAAACGATGTTGTAAAATCAAAGGATGTTTTTATCCCTGCTTTGTTTTTAAAACTCTTCAAGTATGTAGTGGGAATGGATCTTTATAATAGAGAAGATTCAGTTTTTGGAGACAATAAAGGATTTACAGTAGAGCTATAAATTTTTCTAAATGGCAAACAAACTTTCTAGAAGACAACAAAGACTTATTCTTAAAAAAATGGGGATCAATGTAAAAGATCTGCCTAAAAAAGATGTAAGCACCAGGATAGAAGAGGGGAGAGAAAAACACAGAAGATATCTTCAGGACCTAAAGAACGAGGAGATCAGGAAATCCCCAAATAAAGACCAAGATAAACCGGAAGTGTTTTTTTACAGAGGACAAGAATCTCCGGAATATACAAATCTTCAGAGCTTGTTTCTTAGCGGAAACTGGGAAGAAGAAAACGAGGAATAACAAAAAATGAGTCGAAAAACGACAGTAAATTTCTATATTTCTAGTCACTCTCCCAAGGAAGCCCGAAAAAGAAGCTACCTAGAATGTGACTTTTATGTTGTTGATATTTCTAAAATAATCAGAGAATTGGGGTATGATGTGGACTCCCTAACAAAGGAATCCGAGTTCATTATAAACTACACCATTCGCAAGAAAATAGTCCAGGGAATATATAGTACGAAGTGTGATAGCATACTCGTTTGCTATAGGAATCTGACGGACGAATTCATAGAAAACCTAGAATCCTTCCTCCTAGAACTCCCTGAAGTCGAGTATACTATCCACAGTTTGTAAAAAAACTGGATAGTTTTAATGTCTGTATCAACCCTTCTTTACGAAGATCTATTTCAACAGAGTGCGAATAGTACGGTCTCGAGGTATAGCAACTTGGGATCTAGTAATCCCTACAAGGGTCCAACTGCAAGGTCCCTCTTTTATGATGCCGGTAAGTATATCCCAGGAAAATATGGGCAGTTCTTATTATATTCGCTGGGGAACTATGAAAACGATTTCATAAACGCATATTACAGATCAGAAGACGCCACTTACAACAAAAGCATCTCTAGCATAGAGTCAAAAAACCCATCAGCCGGGTTTTTAGTAAGAGACTCCTACAACACAGCAGTTACCGCACAAAGCACAAAGGGAACTTTGGCTAACATAAGCCCTGCCGTCATGGGAAATATAATCGGTGGGGTCAGTGCTCCCTACTACTGGAAAGATTTTCTCTATTGCAAGTATTACGGAACGATCCCTAACAACTACATGGTCACTTTAAGGAGGTTTCCCACCCCTATGTTGGATAACTTAAGTGTTCCTGATGTTGTTAAAAATAGATTGGACGGGGCGGCAAAACCGGTAGCACAAGCTGTTACGTGGTTTGGTGGAAATACTGGAAATTCTCTTTCTAATATTCTTACCTTTAGTACCGGAATAGAGTGGGAGTCAAGAACTCAGGAGAATATCAAGGAGCAGATGGCGATGGCTCAAGGTTTATTCCAAAGCGGTCCCTTTAAATGGTTCGGCAGCGGAATTAAAAGTTTAGGGGAAGGAGTCGAAAATACATTTGATGTTCTTGGAGCTATCGTAGATGCAACAATTGCAGGAACAGACCCCAACGAAACTACGACAAGGAACTTAAGAACTAAAGGATTAAGGGACAGAGCGAAAGAGCAAGGTGGAGTTATGGGTGAATATATTTGGACACCAGTTGACGTCGTGAAGGAAACCTACGTTAGAACAACAGGTCTAACCTTTAATTGGAGTCAGATTAACGTTGTTTTTGAATATGAGCTTGCATCTGTTGGTGAGGTTAACTCAAAAGCAGCTATGCTCGATATTCTAGGTAATTTGCTGGCAATAGGTACAAACTATGGTAATTTTCTAACTCCGGATATTCGTTTCAAATACGACTATCCAATAGTTGCTTTTCCTGGAGGTCAAAAAGGTCTCGAAACTTATTATCAAGATCCTCTAGCTTGGTTTATAAAGTTTGGTAAGGAAATATCCTCTATAGCTAATCCTGGCGTCGGAGGAAGCACCGCAGATAGCGATGCACCAACTACCATAGGGGACGTGGAGGGAGTTAGACAACAGCTCGTACAAATTCTGAAAAACACTTCTAGCGGAAAGGGAGATTTCATGCAAGAGTTGAAAACTTTAGCTAAGAACTTTGGTCCTGGATTGGGAAGAGTTTTAAGATTGGCAGTTACCCAGGAATTCTTGGAAAATTTCCAAGCCCCTATTTCTCTATTAAGCGGAGCGCCGATTGGCGAATGGCACCTTACTGTAGGAAATCCATGCAATCCGATAGCAATGATCGGGAATTTGATTTGTAAAGATGTTAAAATTGAATTTAGCGAGAATCTTGGTCCTGATGATTTCCCTACAGGAATAAAAGCAACCTTTACTTTAGAACACGGAAGACACAGGGAGAGAGGAGAGATAGAAAGCATATTCAACAGAGGTGACGGTAGACTCTACCAATCAACCTTGGAAACTGCTGCTTCTTCTCAGTCTTACGATTCGTTCGTCGATGTATTGGGAAATCCTCTATCCGAACAGTTGAAAGACAATTATCTTAACAATTCCACCGTTTGGCAGGGAATAGATCCAGAGCTCAGAGCTTTGCTTGGAGAATAATAAAATTTCACATGGCACTATTAATAGACACAATATCGGAAAACAAAAGCGTATTTAATCCATCTTCGGAATTAAAGGCATCTAATTATGGTGTATGGGATTTGACCAAATCTTCAATCACATTCAATGGTGTTAACCCAAAGATAAAAAACGTAATAGTGGTTACCGAATTCTTCCAGATGAGACCGGATCTACTAGCAATGTTAAATCTTGGAGATCAAGGAAAAATGGGTACCCTATTGAAATTCAATTCCATAAGTAACCCGTTTGCAATACAGCAGGGACAAGTGATGATGATTCCCACTGAAGATACAGTAACTGAGATCTTCAGAGCAAAGAAACTGAAAGAACAAACTGCTCCAAACTCGAACACTAATACGAATCCTAACCAAACTTTCAAAAACAACCAGGAGCAAAAGAAATTTAAAGTAAGCGACGGAAGGAAGAAGTTCTTAGAGGAGAAGGTAAAGAATAAACCTGCTATGATTCTTCCACCTAACGTAACTCAGCCTAATGAAAGACCTTTGATCAAGAAGGATGGATATTTCATATTTGCCCCTGATGCTGGTGGAGGCGGATTAAACTCACCTCAAAATTCTTAAAAAATGACCAAAGACGATATCCAGATAGTTAGTTTAGCTCTAAACAACATTAAGCTAGATGAGATAATCCAGATTGATAGATCTAAGGGTTCTAACAAAATAGATGACCTTAAAAACCAATCTGAGGTCGACGATAAGTTAACTGGACTTTATGCTCCGTTTATAACAATAAATGGCTACAGCATCACTAAATTTTTGGATAAGTTCAGCTTAAATCTTAGCGGATTTTTACCTACTGTTAGATTTACGTTTACTGCTCTAGAGACTGTTTTCATCTCTGTTAATTACCCTAAAGACGGGGATATCATTTCCGTTTATATGAGATCTCCTGGCGATTTCTACAAGCCATTTAGAATGGACTTTAATGTCATGAGCGTATCCAGTGAGACGACTAACAGAAATTCTCCTACTGGCGAGGATCCGATGGGTAAAGGCCCAAATTTAAGATTCACTATAGTTGGGGAATGTAGAATCCCTGGACTCTATACTCAAAGAATAAAATCTTTCAGAGACATGACTTCCTCTGATTGTTTATTGGAGGTTTCTCAAGATTTAGATCTGGGGTTTGCAACAAATGAAAGAACACTCAACGATTCGATGACCTGGATATGTCCTTCTTATTCTTACTATGATTTCATTCAAGAGGTTGCAATAAGAGCTTACAAGGACGACTATAAAAGTTTCTTTGATGTTTGGGTTGATGGATATTACAATTTAAACTTTGTTAATCTAGGTAGTCAATTTTCCTATCAAGATCCACCTGATCAAAAAGCTGTATTCCTCCCTGGATTTGGAGCTGGAGGAGCAAAAGCTTCTGGAGCTATCCCCGGTGCGGGAGAACCCGATCCAGTAGAAGCTCCCCTGGTTCTTACCAATTTTGTTGGGTATGGAGTAACTCCGTATTTCGTATTAGGATATACTCTAACATCAAGAACAGGTACTAACGCCAATCAGATGGGTTACATCACAAAGATCGGGTTTTACGACCAGAATTTACAGAAGGATGATCCAGCTCAAAAATATGTGAGATATGATATAGAGTCACAAACTTCTGATGAGGTATCTGTCGGAAAAATTTTACAGAAGGGAAGAGCTAGAGACAATTCATACAAGGAGGAGAGAAGAATAGAATGGCTTGGGGTTCTAAACGGTAAGATCTCTCCAACCGACGGAGTGCATGACAACTTCCTACACGCAAAGTACCAGAATTTAATAAACGTAAACGATGTTACTAAAATGACCTTAGAGGTAGAAATAGGAAATTATTTTCCTGGAATCTACAGAGGTCAGGTTATTCCAGTTAGCATCTATGTAACTGATGGTGGTCTGAGACAGCAAAACGTAGGGGATCAGCCCAACAAAGAATCCAACACCGAATTAAATCCGACAATGGACATTTTTCTGTCCGGAAACTATGTTGTTATGGGGATGTCAGTTTACTGGAGTAGAAACGGCGGAGGAATGAGGCAGCATTTAACGTTAGCTAAAAGAGAATGGATTGCTAACTCTTCGGGTTCTCTACCTAAAGCATTCCCTATATCCGTTATGAAGGGAAAATTCTAAACCGGATAAATATATCAAATTTAACTTAAGAAATGCCAATAGGAGCAACAGATCAGCAAAGGAGTTTATTTCTAAAAGGATTTAGACTTTCAAAACAGGGGAACTATGAAGATCCAACTTACCTTGGATTTAAAGTTCTGTTTGATTTTGGAGTTCTTCCAATTGGTACTGAGGATGGTCTTCCGCCTAGTCCGCTTCTTAAGGAGGGAAGTTATTTAGCGGACACTGGAAGCAATACTCTTGTCAGTAGGAATCCGTTCGGCCAGCCACAATATAACTACTTAACTCCGGGCTCACAGGGAAATATAGGATTTTATTCTGCGACTGAATATCTTAGACAAAGAGAGGACGGGTTTGCTACCGGGGGAAAGAGAGCTGACATGATTCGTCAATTCATCAACAATTTAAAAAATCTTTGTGACAACTATCCTTGGTTTCTCCAATCCATTGGGGGTTTGGAAACTTTAGCTAATGTACAAAGACCAGGATTTCCTAGCGCTGCTAATGAAACTTTCAGCTCGCAAAGAACAAAGGATAAAGTTCTAGAATTCAGAACACTAGAATCCTTAAATATGAGGATGACAGCTTTGGCACATCTTTATAATCAGGCAACCTTTGATTATGATAACATGAGAGAGCTCCTTCCAAGAAATCTGAGAAGGTTCACCATGTACATCTTTGTTACGGAGATAAGAAATTTTTTCAAGACCTCTAGGTTGATAGGTTCTTCCACAACCCTACAAACGATAGACAACTTATCAACTCTCCTTGGAACAGGAAACAACCCAGGAACTAATCTGGGTGTAGCCAGCGGGGTTTCTGATATCAACAGAGAATATACTGCAGAGAATTCTTCGACAAATCCTGCCAGTTCATTTAACTCTTTTGTTGGAAACATTCTCAACAATGCTGGATTGGATAATGAATATGCAATGTTCAGAAATCAGCAAGATCAAAGTGGAATAAAACCTGTTATAATTTTTGAATGCAAAAACTGTGAATTTGATTTTTCTGAAAGTACTCCTCTGACAAATAACGTTTCCCAAGGCTCGGAAACTCCGACCCCGGCGGGAATGACTTTTAAAATTCACGTTGGTAAGGTTAGAGTAAAAGCCCAATTTCCGAACATTAGACAAGACGGTAAGCCTCTAGTTCTTGCTGATAGCTGGGACGGAGCTAGATCTTCTGTTCAGTCGATACCAAAGAACAACAACGATCTTCTTTCTCTTGGCGGAGAGGTGTTAAGTAATTTTATTTCAAATTCCCTGAATGATCTTATAAACGAGGGTGTTGCAAGTCTTGCTAACAATACTAGCGGAATAAATCAAGTGATGATGGGCAATGCCTATAGCTTTGATCCATCTGCAATATTGGGAAGACTTTCGTTCAACAGTGCTCAAAATTTTCTTAATGATTTAGGAAACGTAACTTCAACTCAGCTGCCCAATCCTCAACTTATGGGAGAGGGAGGTCCTCCGGAGAGGGTTTATACGCCTCCTTCTGGAGACGTATATGAGCTTGTTCCTGGTAGGGATCTAGGAGTTCCTGAAAGAGTATATGCTGCACCAAATGAGGACGTTTATGCTAATGTTCCAGGGTCTGATTTAGGTTCTCCCGATAGGGTTTACCCTGCTCCGAGCGGAGACGCATACGATAAAGTCCCTGGTACGGACTTGGGTGTTCCTGATAGGGTTTATCCTGAACCTAGCGGGGATGTGTATGATCAAGTCCCAGGAACAGATCTTGGAGTTCCTAATAGAGTTTATCCTGCTCCTAGCGGAGATGTGTACGATCAAGTACCAGGAACAGATCTCGGGGTTCCTGACAGGGTTTATCCTGATGTGAACGAGGATGTTTATAACAACGTTCCTGGATCTGATTTGGGAGTACCTGAAAGAAATTATGGAAGTTTAGGAGGAGACGTTTATTCTAAAGTTCCTGGTCCTGATCTAGGAGCGCCAGAAAGAAGATATAATACCCCGACCGGAAATGTTTATCTTCAGTCTGACGCAAACCAAGATCCAAATAAATTCACTTCACCAGAGAAAGTTTATCCTGAAACTGGTATAGATACCTCTCTGGGGATTGGTCAAGATAAAGTTTATCCAGATAGAAAAATTGTTTATGCTAACGGAGAATTGAGGGATCCTTCTAATACCTTTAGTAGTTTGCCTTCTCCGGTGTACGAACCTTCTCAAAGAGTTCCTAAAAAACAGAGAGGATCGATGGGGATAGTTTATCCAACAACTAGCGGAAACTTTATCGTAGAGAAGCCGTTGAATTTAGGAGACGCTAAACCAGCAGATAAATTCAATATAAGCACAGGACAATTAAATCCAGATAAAACCGAATTTAATAGCTAAATATGCCAAGTGAAAGAACGTACCTTGGTCAGGTAGTAGATAACAGAGATCCACTTTATCAGGGAAGAGCTAGAATAAAAGTATTCGGAATATTTGACGATATCCCGGACGAGGATTTACCTTGGGCAGAGCAGATCGCTGGTCTTTCTTTTGGTGGTAGTTTCGGAGGCGGTAACATCACCATTCCCAGAATTGGATCCGTTGTTGGTGTACACTTCGAACAGAACAACTACTACAAGATGAATTTTCAGTACATCAAGGAGATTTCTAAAGATCTCCAAGAGGAACTGAAGCAGGAAAATTCTTATGAGGGGACACACTCTTTGATTTACGATAGTGATGCTCAACCCGGAGTTTTAAAACTGATTTATACTAGGAAAAATGGTTTAGTTTTTAATCTTGGAGATGCTAGCATACAAATAGATACTCAGAACGATAGTGAGAACGCAGACAAGCTTAGAATCGTTTTAAAGCTTAATGACGACGAGATCAGGATGGAGAAACAAGGTAGCGAGCAGAAAGTCATAGTAAATGCTAAAAACATAGAGCTGGGAGAAGGCGCAGCAGAAAGAATAATTCTGGGCGATACTTTCCTTACCTTATTTAATTCCCACACGCATCCCACCGGAGTCGGCCCATCCGGAACCCCCGTAGTTCCCATGCAGGCCGAGGTTCATCTTAGTCAAATTTCTAAAACCAAACTTAAATAATTATGCCTGCGGATTGGTCAGGTTTTGTTACAAATGTCAGCGATAAATTAGCTAGTCAGTCCATTAAAGATAATCAGGATTTGGCTCAATTTATAGCGGACCAATACTGTAATGCTACGGTCGGTAAGGCTCAGTCTCCGTTCGGAAACACACACAGGGAGGGTGTTAGACAACTCCTAGTTTCTGGGTTTAAGAAAGGATTTGACGAACTTCAAAAGAACCCAGAACCAACGTTCCAACAGAAAGAAAAGGACCCGATGTATGAGGATCTTAAAGAGGATCTTCCGTCAACAAAAGCTAGTGATTTTAATACTGAGACGGAGTATCTGAAATGGGCAGAGACAAACCAGACAGCTCCGACCTTTAAGTTTTTCCAGTTCTTTGAAGATTTTTCAAAGTACCCTAAAACCGCAGACGAGGCTGCTCCTGAGATAGCTAAAAGATTGATACTTCAATATGATGGCAGTGCTAAATTTTTGAGGTGGTTAAAAACCCTACCTAACGGAATGTTTGGTTCTGTTGGTAAGAAAGTTTATGATGAATTTCTTAAATTGGCTAAAGCCCCGGTCAATCTTAAGGTTGGAGATTCTGCGGAGGGAGTTACTGTGGATGGAGATGTGGTTTCGGGCAAAATAGCAAAAGTCGTACAGACCGGAAATGCTTATATCTATTACATTTCATATAAGGGGGCGAAGGGAAATTACATCACCAAGGAAATAAAGGATGGAACCATCACTATACCAGTTAACTTGGACCAGATCAAAGTGAAGAAGGAGGGAATAAAACTGTATACCAGGATCTTCCAGATGGAGCATTCAGATGCGCCCGACAAGATTCCCGATTATCTCACGCCTAAGTTTATTGCAAAGTTTACCTATGATCCTAACATAGATGTTAATTTTGGGATCCCTAACATAATTTCCATTTTCGATAATCTGGTAAATGGAAAAATAGCGCTAAAGGTTAAGATATACGGTGACACTAAAGGTGGTGAGAAAAAAAGATATCTGGACTCCCTTCAGAGGTGGATTCAATCTCAAGCTGATGAAGCTAAAAAGAACGAGGATCCAAATGCTCCCGAGCCTACGGATCCCTACGAAATAATGGCAAAAGCGGTGATAGATTACTGGAAATCAGCATTGGTCCAGCCTCTTTCTTCTACCCCTCCGGTTCCTCCTTGTACCTTGACAACTCCACTCGGGGGAACATATCTTCCGGTCTATTACGGGAACCAAAAAAGCCTCGCTAATTTTTTGAGAAGAGCCTGGAATAGTGGTAAGCTTTTAAAAGTTCCTGGATTAGAGAAACCCGCTTCTAAGCTAGTTGCCACTGCTTTGGCCGTATCTTTTGCAAAGCATTTGTTGGAGTTAAAATTTGTTTACCAAGGGGGAATTCCTTCTCCGTCTGGACCTGTACCGATGCTTGGTTTTGTTCCGGTTGTGTTCTAAACTTCAGAAACTTAAGAAACGATATATAGTATAATAGATAATTAATTGTTTTAAACCCTTTAAAAAATTAGGAATGAATTTTAATCCTGCACAAGAATTTGACTGGGATTTGCCAAATAAAATGGCGGTAAATCAAAAAGTAAAGGTCCCAGAGGGATCTAAAGTGTATTGCCATGAAGCTTACGCCCAGGAATTGGCTGGTTTGTATTTTAGTGATTTTGAAAGCAATTTTTCAGGCAGCAAAGACCTAGAAGATGGTTCTGTCTACGATTGCAAAATTACTCACATGAGTGAGGACAAGATCCTTGCCCAGACATCCTCAGGGCAGACCGTGTATGTTGACGTTAAAAAAGAGGAGAAGGATGCTCAGAGACTTAATCTGGAAGCTTTCGAATTCAAGATAGGTGACACCATAAAAGCTAGAGTTAGAAAAATCTCTGGCAGCTATGTTGGATCTGTTGTTGAATATTATGTTCACAGCCTTAGATTGGAGCTTTTTGAGCAAATCAAGAAGGAATCCAATGCCTACAGAGTTAAAGTTGAGAGCATTAACAAAGGAGGTTACATCGTTGACCTTTCTGGAGTTAAGTGCTTCCTTCCTGGCTCTTTAGCAGCTGCTAACAGAATCACTGATTTCGAATCTTATATAGGAAAGGAAATTCCTGTTATGATCGAAGGATATGTAGAGGCAAAAGACATCTTTATCGTTTCTTACAAGAAGTACATCAGCAAGATCATGGATTCAAAAATCCAAGAGCTTGACCTCACTAAGAAATACAAAGGGTTTGTCACAGGAACTAGCGAATTTGGGGTTTTCGTAGAGTGGGAAGAAGTCTATACCGGTCTTATCCACAAGAGCGAATTCCAAGAGGATTCTAAGATTTCTTCGTTCCATCCTGGCGATGAGATCGAATTCTACGTAAAAGAAATCAAAGAAAACAACAGACTGACTTTAACTTTAGAAAAACCTCTCGAAAGGAACGTTCTGGTTCATGAGATAGACAAGCAGGTTAAAGAGGGTGTTTGTGAGCCCGTTTATGCTAAGGTTAAACACAGAAGAAAAAACGGAGCTCTCATTGAGCTGACTCCGTATGGTCTTATGGCTTTAATCCCCCAAGATAAACTGGGAAAAAGAGCTAGAAATCTCAAAAACGGGGACGAGCTTATGGTTGCTATCTACGAGGTAGAAACCATATCAGGAAAAATATATGCTGAACCCGTAAATGAGCAATAATAGAACACACTTTGATCAACTTCATGCACTTAGCTCAGCTGTTATTGGATTCGAGTTCGAGTTCTATACAAACATGCTTAAAGGCAAAGCCGCTGAATCTCTTTCGAATCTTCTGAATAAGAAGGTAGTAGTTTCTGAGAAATATCACTCAAAAACCCCAATAGATCAAAACACGTTTAAGTTGGAACCCGATTATTCGGGCGGTAGTAAAATGGTCGAGTTTATAACTGGACCATTGCCGTATAATGAGGCCATCCCCGTGATGATTAAAACCCTTATGTGGATAGATGAAAATGGATGGACCAACGATAGATGTGCTTTTCAGTTTTCTGTTAGCTTCGATAAGTTCAGAACGGAAATAAAAGACAAGATAGAGAACCTTGATAAGTTGAAGTTTGTTCTTGGTCTTGATGAGGCTAAGATATACGACAAGTTTGGAAACAGATCAAAGAATGTTTATGCTAAATCTATCAAAAGGGTAGTTCCTAGAAATAGATTTGCAATGCTCGAGAATCTTACTTCCATAGATCCTAAGATGTTTAAGGTCCCGGAGGATAAGTATTATGGAGTAAATTTCACTAAGCTCCCTAAAGGATATTTAGAGTTTAGATACTTAGGGAATAGAGACTATCAGAAAAAGATAAGAGAGATAAGAGAAGTCATAGACTATGTTATCTTGTATCTTTATGACCTCCTAACAAGAAGAATAAACGGATATACAAAAGAGGACCTGGCTAAGCTACAGAGCATGATGAACGACTATTCTAAAGTCGTTAGATCTTTTAGCAATCCAGAATTTTTCTTCAGGAACTATCCTGATTTCCACATATTTGTTGATCTTAGGGGTTTTGACGAAAACATAAAAACATACTTCCCGATGATAAGACATAAAATTTTTGATCTTATCGTAGAGGGTAATATAACTTCCGGCTATTTCAATTACGACACAACAACAGGAAGATACCAATTAAAAGACGCAAGAAGCAGAGGTGCCTTTATGATAGAGGACATGGATCTTATAGCTTGCGACATCAAAAATGGCGTTCTGAAGAGCTGCAACATCTATGAGTGCATAATCAAAAAGTCAGCAATGGACGAATGCACCATAGCTAGCGGATCCAAGATTTTTTCAAGTAAAATCAAAGGATCTGTTGTTGAGTACACTAACGAATTGAATGATTGCTTCATAGACTGCGAAAATAAGACCATCAATTGTAAAATAGAGGGAGGCGTACTAAGAGCTGGAAATCTTGGTGAAAATGCAGAGGTTAGCAAGGAAACCCATAAAGTTAAAGGATGGGCGGACAGAAGGAAGGAGAGGTTCGTTACCGATAGCAGATTAAAGGACTCCAACGATAAATATCTGGATCCAAGGTTCGGTAATATGAACTACTAAAATAACCACAAACAAATGACTTTAGACGAGCTGGTAAAAGAAATAGAAGATGCGCTTTCGTTCAGTTGTGCTCTTCCTTACAACCTTAACCAAGAAGAGGTTAAGAGAATAATTAACCGTGCTCAGAAGTGGTTTTATGATAATTATCAGTATGCGGTTGAGGATAGAGTTTTTGTTCTTGCAAACCAAATATTTAACCACCGGGAATTCAGAGCGACCAGACAGCTTAAACTTCCTGATTCTATAGTTACCGTTTATGATGTAAGAGAACTCGGGGGATATGGAATATCGGGTAACCCAGACAGGGATTTCAGCGATTCTAAACTTCTAGGCTCTGAGCTTTTGCTTTCCCCTTTTGTCGGAGATAACTTGGTTTACAGAACTGTTATGTACTCTTACTTCGATTTGGCCAGAGCTTATTTAATTGACAGCTTCGCCTTCAAGTGGAACAAAAACACTAAAAAGTTAACCATCCTCGGTAGGGACCCAAATAGATCTCAAAAAGCATACGGAAGCGCAAATGCTAATACCGCTAATGGATTTGGACAAGGTGGAAGGGACGTTGCTGTTAGATGCTATGTTGCGATAAACCCGGAGGATCTTTACGACGACGAGCTTTTTGTAAGATATTGCATTGCTAAATGTAAAATAGCCCTTGCTAATATGCTTTCCGTGTTCAATTATAATCTACCCGGTGGGGTTCAGATCAATACCGCAGACATAAGATCTACCGGTGAAGCTGAACTACAGGAAGTTATGGATATGATAAACGGAGAAAATACACCAAGCTACTTCCTACAATGGAACTAAACTGAATAAAAACCATACGCCCTGGCAAATACCGCCAGGGTTTTTTGTGGGTTGTGAGCGTTAAAAAGTGGCGATATATAATAAGATTTTTAAAGAATGAGAGAGATTTATAACAGAGACCCGAACGATCCCAGTTACAACCCATACCAGGTTGAAACCACGGATCCTATTGAGATCTGCGTCGGACAGCTTAAAATGTTGCTTTTGACTAACAAAGGTGAGGTTTTAGGAGACCCTAAATTTGGGTTAAATCTGGAAGATCTTATTTTTAATCTGAATCTTTCAGAGTCCAGTATTAAAAATGAGATAGACCTTTTTTTAAAGACCTACGTTCCCTTGTTTGGGAAGCTAGGGGGAACGTATCAGTTAAAATTTTATCTCGGATCTCAGAGGGATATAGCACTTTTAGATTTTCACATTCCTGGGGATGGTGGAAATAGCCAAGTTCTAACAATGAGAGTAACCTAATTTATAGAAATGAATATCTTTAAGAAAAATAATGTACTGATCAACGGTTTACTGAACGACACTTTCGTTTTCTTGCAGGACACGTATAACCAAACTACAAATTTGTTCACTGTGGCTTCTGCTTGGGGTCAAATACTTTTCGTTGTTCAAAACCTTTCCCAGATGATCCTTTATTTCATAGAGGATTCCATCACGGAGCTAAACATAGAGCAAGCAGCAAGGGATTACTCTGTTAGAAGCTTGGCGAGGATATCTGGGTATGATCCAGGAAGAGCTACTGCAGCTCAAGGAGAAGTTTCTCTTGCCTGGAACCAGAGAGAAGCTGACGTCGGCGGAGGATCTGTAATTTTGGCTAATTACTCTCAGATAAGATGTCAGGAAAACGGTAAGCCATATTCCTTAGTGATTGGATCCCAGAAATTAACAATACCTCTAACCGCAGGAAACAACCCGATTAGGTGTAAAATCGTTCAAGGAACTTTCACTAGCGCAATTGTAACTGGCACCGGTTTAGCTCTCCAGAGTTTCAACATACCAGTTCAATCCGGGGCATACGTCGATCAGTTCTATGTTGATGTTTATGTAAACGAAGAGAAGTGGAGAAGATACGACTCCTTATATGACATTCCATTAAACGGAAAGGGCTATCTAGTTAAGACTGGTATACAGGAGGGAATAGACGTATATTTCGGGAATTCCAATTTTGGACTAGTTCCGCCTAGAGGATCTAGAATTAGAATAGAATATCTTCAGAATGCTGGAGCCGGAGGAAATGGAAGATCAACTCAGGAAAATCCACTAACGTATAAGTTTATTTCTAGTGGAACGGATCTTTTTGGAAGAGAAGTTGACCTGAACAATTACTTAGCTATAAATTCTTTAGTTGATCCATCTTTCGGGACAAATCCGGATTCTATAAATCTGATAAGACTAGTTGCACCAAAAACCAGCAGATCTTTTGTTTTTGCTAATGCCGTTAACTACGAGATTTTCTTGAATAAGCTCGGTATATTTTCTCAGATACAAGCGTTCTCTACATTTGATGATGATTACCTGGATGACGATAATATTGTTTATCTTTATCTGATCCCAGACATAACTTTAAATATCAGTTCTAACGAAGACTATTTCAGCGTCCCTCTTTCAGATTTCCTTTTAACAGATAGTCAGAAGGCAATGATCCTAACTTTAATACAGGAATCCGGATCAATGGTGGCTACCACGGTAGTTAAAATAGTGGAACCCGTTATTTCTAGATATACTGCAAACGTGATCCTAACCATGTTTGAGGGATATGATCCTAACACTATAAAAACACAGATAAGGGAAAGACTCTCCGATTATATGCTAAACAATAAGAGAAGAGACACTATTCCGAAATCTGATATGATTGCTCTTATCGAGAGCATAGATGGGGTTGACTCTGTTAACTTCTTCTTTGTTGGACAGAAAAACGAGGCAAACCAAATAGCAATGAACAGTGCGACGAATGTCTCTGATGTTCAGAGAAGCCAACTTCTAGGCCTGAATGACTTCGGTGACATTGTTATAGGAAGAAACGAATTGATAGTTTTAAGAGGAGGCTGGTCCGATAGAAACGGGACATTCTTCACCGAATCTATCGTTGAAGGAAAGCCTGGTCCTTTAAATATAAGCATTTCTGCCGTAGTTAAGAAAAACTTTAGAGCAGAGCTTACAGCAGAAACTAAGCAGACTCTAATAAATCCACCTAGTTAAAATGGCAGAAAATTTTTCACCTTTTTTTCCGGAACCAGAAGGTAGTATAAATTACACCGTTGCGGGGATAAAACCTCAAACATCCAATACTACTTTTTACAACTCCCAGGATATTTATGATACCATTGAGCTTGCGGAGAATAGAGCAATTAACATAGGATGTTCAGGCTACAGGCAGGTTTTGGTGAATTCACAGGGTGCTTATAAATATTCACCTTGTTCAAATGTCTCTGATTATAAGAGAATAATGAAAGAAATGCCAAAAATCCCAGTAGAAAGAAGATACTATGAATCAGATCCGGAGAGGAATCTCTATGATATTAGAGATAGTTTCAACGATAATCTTCCCAATGGATTTGACTATAGAGATCAGATTCTTTCTAGAACCCTTTCTAATGTAATTTACAGGGATCCGGTAAAGGCTGCTATTCTTGGTTATTTCGATAGGGTTTTCTTTGGTTTAATAGAAAGCACAAAGCAGATTAAAAACTTTTTTAACTACACAGTTAAGAAAAATAACAGAAGGGTATTTTAAGATATGTCTAACTTTTTCTATAGAAGACTTAATTTTTTCAATAAGGAGGGTAAACCACTTAACTTTGATTATATTGGTCCAACTGGACCGACTCCATTAGATAGTGTTTTTACCTATATCACCAGTAGCACTGTTACGTCAAACGGTAATGCTAATTTTAATTCCTTTGACGTCGATCCTGGTTACGTTGTGCTTTATCAATCCGATATTAACGGATCTAGCTTAGATGAATGGACAGACGAAGTCGTTTCTTTTCTGCAACAGGGTGCTAATGTTTATCTTGATGGAAGAATTGCTTCCCAGAATCAATTTAGAGGGCAGATAGAAAGCCTTACTGTTACCCCGGGGGTTTCTGTTCAGGTTAATTTTGTCCAGGGAAAAATTTCAGGGCAAAGAATAATAAGTCCAGGCAATAAAGTTTATCTGAGAACCTCATATGATTATAGACCAGGTGGATATTTTAAAGGGAACATATATTTTGATCCAATTTCTGCTGGTCTATATGGAAATGAACAGATCTTTGTAGTCCAAGAACTTTATAATCCATATACATCTAGTTTTGAATACGGATTACCACATACCGGGGCAACGGGAAATCCTGGTGTTTGGAGATCTAGATGGTACAATGACAAATATGGTGAAACTGATGTTTCTGAAATAATTTTCACTTACGGAATAGACGACACTTTACCAGACGGAGATGGAAACCCTTTGATTATTAGTTATCCGAACATGGTCTTTGGCGTTACCTCTTACGAAAGTGACGTTTATGCTCCGATGGGCGGGGGTTATATTCAGAGTGACATCATCTCTTCAGAAGCCCTTACAATAAATGTTGGTTTAAACACCAACAATCTCTCTGCTAATATTTACGAGAGAAAATTGATAATTGAAGATATTAGTTCCGGTACTCCTCAGAAAGTATTGGAAGTCGATTTCTATGGTGAAGTGGTAGGAGAGGATGAAAGATTCCAAGTCCTTCTTCAGAATCTAGGCAGAGCTTTCTACAATTCGGATTCTGTTATTCTTAGGGATCACGATCCAGCAGAGCCTCTTCCAAACTACATAGAAATAAACGAAAAGAGGAAGGAGCTATTAGTAGCGGGTGAACAAATATTCCCTTACATTGGAAGTTACAAGGGACTTATAAATGCTATCAGATTTTTCGGGTATCAGGATTTAAGAATAAAAGAATATTGGCTTAATCTCGAGTATAAAAAATCCGAATTGCCTTCTCCTCTGCAAAGAAACAAGGCATTCCTGGATGAAATAAAAGCACAGCAAGCCGTTAATGGATATACCCAAAACTATCAGATTGCAGATCTTTTAGACAATCAGAATTCCGGTAAGTATAAGATGGTTCAAACGTATGGACCGGACAAAGACGGAAATTATGTTCTTGATGTTTCTTCACAGGATGATCTGGTTCCAAGTAGAACATATAAAAAGACGGCTCTTTTTGGGCTCTATTATGATCTAAATAAATTAACTGGAGATGAAACTGATTATGGATATCCTGAGGTTGTGGATGCTTTCAAGTTTACACAGGAAGAAGTACTTTTAAAGATATTTGCTTTAAAGGAAAGACTAAAAGCGGACTATTTACCACTCAATGCTAGAATAGTTGATATAACTGGCGAGGGAATTTATTTTGATGTTTTCAACAATAGGTCATGGACAGATCAGATGGAAAGACCCGATATAGATGCTGGTCTTTATATCGACGTTAAGTCCAATCCAGATTTTGGTTTTATTGAAGACCTAAGAAACTTTAATGTAAGACCTCTTTCCACTTCAATACAAACTCCTTCCACCTACTTTGATAGTTACAGCGCACAAGTTACAGTTGGCGGTGGAACAGGGAGCGCTATATTCATAACAGGAATCCCAGCAACTGGACCAAACCCATCTATTAGTGTAAGGCAAGGAGACACCTATAGCTTCACTATGGGATCGACTGGCTATACATTCTATCTCACTACTGACTCTACCCTTTCTAGCGTAGTTGATCCAGTGGGAGTGGAAAATAACGGAGCAACTGCAGGAGGAAACACTCTTGTTTGGTATGTCAATCCACTTCAGTCTTCGCCAGTCTACTATTTCTGCCCAGAGAATCCTAGTCTTTTAAATGGATCTATCACAGTGTATCAGAACTACATTTCTGATTTAGGAAACATTTCAAATCCTTTAGACAATCAGCAAATGTACACTGCGGAACAAAATTCTGCAATGATAGATGCAATCTCCAATTTCTACTATCTAAAGCAACAGGGACAGATTCAGGAACTAGGTGATGGAAAATTTGACCCCCCGGCTTACATAGATCCTACAACCGGTCTTCCTTACAAAATCCCGGTCGGTATGCCTTTGATTCTGGAATTGATTGTGGATAGGTGGACATGGGATGAATTGAGTATAAACTGGTCTGCTGTTATCCTTCCGGTGTTTTCTGTGGGTGATAGGGTTCAGGTAAAAAAAGCAAACAGTCCTGCATATCAAGAATTCGGCGAGGTTGTAGGGGTTAGTTACTCTACCGGGGTTTATGAAATTCTTATAGACGGAGACGTCAGCACTTCGTTTTTTGATGAGTCTGATTTGTTTGCACCTTTCCAGATATATGGAATATTAACATGGGGAAATATAGATTTCTCCAATATGGTAGAGATTGAATGGATCATAGAGAAATCTTCCACTCAGGAAGGAACTCCTTATTATTTTGAATATAGAGGACCAATTCTAGATTTCTACCAGCTAGCCCATTTCGTTCCATATACGGGTGAATACAAAATCAGCTGTAATGTTTATGATGGATTTAACGTAAAGAGTACGGTAATAAAGAGCCAAGCGATTAAAGTAAATCCAAAAATCATAGAGATTGATGCTTGGACAAGATTCAGAGAGATCGAGGATTATAGATGGACTAAGGTTTCTAGATCATGGGATCAGTATCAATCAATCTGGGAATATCCGGCAGAGGGCAAAACTTCAGAGGAAGCTCAGAAGACAATACCTAGCGAGGTTTTAGATTTTGCTACTTATGGGAATAAGGCAGATGACGGACAGGATGTTTATGTTAAGGTTGAAACTCAACCGATAGGAGCAACTGGAACTGTTTCGTTCACTCAACTAAACTATTCTATCACAGATATAACCTCTTATGAATATGCTGGTCTCGGAGGACAATATGGGTTTGCTACTATCACTACTTCTACGCCTCACAACCTTCAAAGCGGTTATGAGGTAACCATATTTAATTCTATTCCGGAGATAAACGGAAGATGGAAGGTTATAGTTTCTTCTGGGGCAACTAATACATTTAGAATTCCTTTAGTTCTTCAGAACACATGGAATAATGTAGTGACCCAAACTTCACCAAATAGACTTTCCGTTGATTCTACAATCTACACCAATCAATATTTTACCGGATCTGGAACTATAACACTGTACGTGGACGGAAAAGAGATAGCCTATGCAGAAGCTGGAGATACCCTGTATTCGACTGCTAATGCCATAGTTTCTTCTGCGAATTCTCTTAGAACATATCCGGATTACTTTGCTTCTTGCGAAAATCCAGGAGCAGATCCAGTGACGATTATGGTGTCTGCTCCTAATGAACTCGGTGCCGATCAGAATGGCGTTAGTTTCCAGGCTGTTTTGACTGGGTCTCTTTCACTAGTTTCAGCTTCGAGCGAACTTGATTATGGCGTTAGCCCGGACGAGACATATGTTTACTGGAGTGAAAATAATGAAAACTTACCTAATAAAAATCTGAAATATTGGGGAACTAAAAACCTAAATTGGAACGTTTTCACTGATAGCACATGGGAAAATGGATATGCCCACAGTTATTATGATTTTGAATTTAATAACGACTGGTTGGGAGGCTTTGAGCTTCATAATATTCAGCCAGGAGATTATATAAAGCTAAGCACTGGAAATCAGTCATATCCTTTCCCGGTTGGTATTACAATAGCTCCTGGTGTTTCGGGCCCTATAACCATTCAGGAAGTCGCAGATCAGCTTAACGCTTCAACAGATAGGTATATCACCGATTTCTATTACAGACCAATACCTAACGAAGCTGGAGGGTTGCCAACGAACACTCCGCCGATAAATTTGGATGTAGTAACTTTTGGAGTTCCTAATTCGGTATATCCTGCACCTATTTCTCTAATAGGTGGTAGTCCTCTATTGAGAGTTGGTTTTGGATACACAGGAGGAACTCCTATAACAACAACGACTTCGACCACAACGACTTCGACCACAACGACTTCGACCTCGACAACATCGACCTCGACAACATCGACCTCGACAACATCGACAACCTCGACGACAACATCGACAACCTCGACAACCTCGACAACGACATCGACAACGTCTACTACAACGTCGACAACAACAACGTCTACGTCTACGACAACAACCGCTGTTCCTACTTATACTATAAACTTTAGAAGCAGTGTTTATAATAGCGGAACCGGAATTATAGGGGTTTATTACAGTTTTGATCAAATAAGCTGGACGGATCTTGGAGACTCTACTGCTATCTATTGTGCTGGTAACGGTGCAGGATCTATATCCAATCTTAATATAGGAGACACCGTTTACGTGTATGTAACAAATCAAAGCGGACAGGATATAAGATTTGCTAAAGATGTCGCTTCCTGCGTTGGTGCACCCTCTCTGTGTGGACCTAGCAGTCCTGCAGTCATAAACGTGACAGGAGATATGGTTGTTTATCTGAACATGGCTTATAGCGGAGGATTCGTAACTTGTTAAATTTTTTAAAATGCAATACTATACAATAGATAACGTAAATTTTAATCGCACAAATTCAGTCGGAGTAGAGGGAACCTTAACTTTCGTAAACGGATATGGTGTAGTGGTTTCACATAATCAGGCTGAAAATCTTTATAGCATAACTTTTCTAAAAAAGAAGAGCGAGCATGCGTGGACCGTAACCCCTGATGCGAATATGCTAACAATAAGTCCAAATGGCGATATTTTTAATCTGTCTAGAGAGGAAGTTAATCTTTACATTCAATCCGTTCAAGATCTAACTAATGAATAACCGAATACTTTTCGTAAGCGTTCAGCCAGACGAACCCTACTTTCATTGGCAGATAGAAGTTTTCATTAATAATGCTATACGTCTAGGCGTAAATCCTTCTTGGATTCACCCCGTATTCTCTTGTGTAGATTCTCCAAGTCAAGAGCTCTTGGATCTAATGAGAAAATACAACTTTATAAAATTTCATTATTACAGGAGAACACCGATAGACAACTATGGCTATCCTTCTATGTTAAGACCAGACGCACTAGAGCAGCATTTCAGAAAATATCCGGAGTTAAGGGGAGAGGTAATATTCTATCATGACGCGGACATAATATTCAAGGAACTCCCCGATTTTGATTCTATGTATTGGGATAATTTTTGGTATCTTAGCGACACCATTTCCTACATAGGAGCAGATTATATAAAATCGAAAGGACCTAATCTTTTAGAGACTCTTTGTGACATTGCAGGAATTGATAAAGACCTGGTTCAGTCAAATCAGAATAACTCTGGGGGTGCTCAATATCTGATGAAAGGCGTCACCTCGGAATTTTGGAAGGAAGTAAGTAGAGTGACCTTGGCTCTCTATAAATTCATGACTGATGAGGAAATGAAAGAAAGAGAAACCCTAAATGAGGAAGAGCTTAAAAACTACAATCCCATACAAAGATGGTGCTCTGATATGTGGGGCGTTTTATGGTGTGCTTGGAAGCTTGGACATCAGACAAAAATTTCAGACGAATTAGGATTTAGCTGGGGATCTTCAAAATCTGATGAGTGGGATAGATATAAAATAATGCACAACGCTGGGGTTTTACCAGAAGAAAGGGAATTCAAATTCTTCAAAGCCGATTACATAAACTCTTCACCATTCGATTCAGATCTTTCTTTCGTAACGAAGGAATCCAATACCTGGAACTATGTCCAGGCAATTTTATACGCAAAGATGCAAAGGCAGCTCCTTCAATAAGGGGATATATAGGGAGAAAGAATTTAAAGAAAAATGGCAAATACTCCAGTAGGAATAAGACAGGGGGATTATATTTATTACTATGACGAAAGTCAGGGATTTATCCTCTCTAGGGATTGGTATTTCCCAGGAGGAACCCCCACTGGCGGAACTGCATTTGCTCCCTCTATACAATATTTAACTCCGAACACCTCCGGGTATGACGCTAGACTTACTGTTACTGATGGATTTGTTTATGCAACAGAGACAAAGAATAACATAATAGTGGTTTATCCAGAGATCTCGGATTTTCAAATACTTGTTCTGAACGATTCCGGATCACCAATATCTGCTTCTGATATGAGCTCTAATGTGGTTTTTGTTGCTACAGGAGGAACCGGAAGCGGAATAACTTATTATTCTTGGATTCTTCCCGGAATTCCGGGATTTACCGGAGGATCAAATACATTCACAACAAATCTCTACGACTGGAAAGATCTTACTGGTTCTGAGACAGGATCTCCATATTCAAATTTTGTTGGAACAGCACAGGTAACAGCTTACACTTCTTTAGGTAATGCTTTCACTTCAGGATCTTCTATAACTTACAATAAAAGTGGGGTCTCTGAATCCCTTAATCTAGTAAATTATCCTGCTGCAACCGGACCAACCTCACACAATATAAGCTATTTTGACATTAGTGTTCTCAACCCGGCACTGAGCACGAGTTCTATAGGAATGTCTGGTAATGGGCTATTGTTAGAAATTACACAACCAGGCGGAACTGTATTTGACAATTCGTCTTTTCACTCGAACACAGAGCCCCTTATTTACTATCCCTCCAGTTATGATTTCCCCTCCATTTCTGGTCAGGTCATAGCTTCGTATTCCTCTTTTTCTTCTATGGGAATAAGTGGGGGTATTCTTTCGTCTCTTTCTGGACTCACTAGATATACACAAGGGAGGTACATGTACCCGTCAGACATAAGCACTCTGTTTGGTGGTAATTTTTATTTTGCAGATGTTAGCAACCAGTTAAGGAATTTATACCTAGATGGATGGACAACATCAGCAATAGAATCTATGCTTAATGAAACCTCATTTGGAAGCATAAGCTCGCAGAATATAAAGAGCTATCCTGGAGACACTTTAGCTGGTACTTCCAGAGGATTTACTGGAGGATTTCCGAGCAACAAGACAGGTCCGTGTTTACCTTCGGGAAATCTTGTCGGAGCGGATGTTAATATGGCCCTTACTTTTTTTGGCGGTCCCACAAATAATTTAAACTCTGCAACTCTTCTTGGAACTTCCGTGATTACTATTAGTCCAAACGGAGCCTCCGGAAATTCACCAAACGGGAGTTTAATGGTTTGTCAGGACACAATCTATAACGGAGGAACTGGAATCGTTTCTATACTGAATTCACAATTTGCTTCTTTAAATTTAACCCCGTATGTTGGTGCTACAGCTAGTGTTGATTTTACCCCATATATGGGTGCGGGAGTTGTGGAGCCTTCCGATTTCAATGGGATAAGAATAGCAATACTGGATCAATATATTACAGCAAGTAAAGGAGCACTCCCGTTCGGCCTAACTAGTGACACTTATCTCCTGAAAATTCTCATTAGTTTAAATTCAATCTCTTGGAGTTTCGATGCAGGAGATATGGATCTCCTTGGAATAATAGATCCAGTAGTCGTAAATCCTTATCAATGGTCTACAAACGTAACAGAGCCCAGAAGGGGATGGTATTTTAGCGGATAACATTAAACTCAATATATAATTCAAAAAATAATGCCCAACGCTTCTTTAAATATAAATCAGATAGCACTAGACAAAGAATTTTATGTCTGGGGTTCAGGAGAGGACATCCGAAGATTTAACGGATCCTCTTGGGACTATTTTAACTATTTGAATTCTGCTGTTCCCAGCGGGGCACCATACTCCTTAGATACCCGATGCGTATCTATGGATCCTTATGATAATCTTTGGTGTGGGGTTGCCGAGGGTCCAACCTCCGGATTTAATGAAGTTGCTGTTTTTTACATAAACACGAACAATGTAACCGAAGGTAAATCCTGGAACTTTAGTGATCTTGGTGATTTTGGTGGAGTTCCTCAAGAAATATCTTTAATCTATGCCTGTCCCTACGGCGACGACGTTTTTGCATTTGCTTCTCCTTTGAATGGAATAGGCGGGACTGCTGGATTGGTGAATTATACTAGAACTTACGGTGTTACTGGGGGAAGACTTTTCTATTACTTAACAGATATTGATAAATGGGCAGAAGCTATTCCTGATTATAATTGGCCTATAATATACTCGATAGAGACTAAGGGATTTAATGGCACCGGATATTACTATTATCTGGGAACTAGTGAGGGACTTTATGTTATCCCGCAAGGGGCTTTATCTAAGGTTTCTCTGACCGACGGAACAGAAATAATTAGACAGGCAGAGGTTTACAACACAAGCACCTCTGGTATCATCTCAAATACCATATACTCTTTAGATTTTGATGAAGCAGGTAACCTTTGGATGGGAACAGACAAGGGTCTTTCTTATTTTAATGGGTGTGATTTTTGGAACTATGGCACAACAGGACCAGTGACACTCGTTAAGGCAAGACCAAACGGTCACGTCTTTTATGCAATGGGTGATGGAGAGCTTATGCAGGGCACCGGCATTTGGCATTTTAACGGCTATACGCACACGAATTTCAATACATCTAATTCTCCATTAGAAGATAACAATTTGCTCGGTATTGAGCTCGTAAATAGCAATGTGACACAATCTGGACTGAAAGTACTGGAAGATGGCTTATGGATTCTTGGTTATAACACCTTAGCCAATTTCGATTATGATATCCCACACGTTTATGGATCATCCAACTACACTGGTGCTACGGGATGGAACTTCACATATTACACTCCAACAGGAGGAACCGGAGCCCCTCTGCCTAGAATTGATAAGTATACATGGGCATATCCTAGCTGGGAGGTTTACGATCAAATGTATTTGGCCTTCAAGCATCCGGGGCTAGATCCTAGAAATCTCTTCCTCACCACCGAGCTAAGTGCTATAGCAGACGGAGAGGCTGGAGCTATACCATACTGGGATAATTTCCCAATTCCTACGTACAACCAGACCGTTCTGTCGGAGAAAATCTCAGATCCATTCTGGTCTAGTGAGGTTACTGTATCAGCTGGACCGAATGGAGCAACTGCTGGATTCAACATTACTTGTTCAACAACTCTAAACATAAGGGGTAAAAATAGAGTATTCGTTGGTGGATATTTAGAAGGTGAAGGCGAGGCTCAGGTGGGTTACTACAATGACAGCACTCCTGCGATTATAACAAACACGAACCCTAGCATAGGCGGAACCTCTGGAAGCTATGTTGATTCTAAGATGGGATTTGTATATTGTCTAAATGCTGCAGGTGTAGTTGAATCTATAGTTACTTTCCCCGGATATTCCACCAAAGTGGATTCTATATCTAGCTCGCCGGATCAGAATTCTGTTATTGTTTCAGGATGCTATGATTGGCTTATAGAAAATGGATCTTATGTTTACTCTGGATACGACCAGGCAACTTATCTATATGAGAGTGGACCAACCGGAGCTCCTTTTGGAATAACAAATCAGAACGTTCCTGGATTAACCACAGATTATCCGTGGATATACAATACATCTTCTGCAACCGGATCGAACTGGCTTTTCGCCAACTATTCGATCGTGGCAATGTTTTACATATACAGCAGTGGCAATCTTGGTGCATCCTCAGGAACCTTTGATTTCGTAGGTGCAACTGGAGGAACCCCAACTTATCTCGGGGAGGTAACCAAGATAGTTTACAATGTAATAGATGCAGTTGCAAATAACTGGGCTTCGGCTTTCCAAAATCTTCCGATAGGCTACACTTTGAATATAAGTGGAGGATTAGGATACTTTACTATAAATTCAGTTATAGTGAACGAGCCAGGAATGCCTTCCAATACTGTTAGTGTTAATGTAACCTATCAGTATAGCAGTTTAGGGTATTACTATACATTGAGTTCCGTAGCAGGACCTAAGCAAATGCTATATTACGATTATTCCAACTACTCTTTCCCTCTAGTCCCTGGGCTACCTTCGATTCAGCCTTTCATACAGGGAGGAACTTCTGCGATTGGAATCTTCGTTGCCGAGATTGAAAAAGATCTGGGCGACAGAACGACATTTACAGGCATAACTGGGGATTATCAAAAAACCATCAGAGATTCTTACAGGGTAATAAACTTCAGAACGTTCCCTTCGGCGTATCTCAGTTCGACGAATACTATAGACAATTTCTACACACTTCTAGACACAACCAAATATTCGGTCAACGTAGCAATTGTCGGAGATACTCAAGATCTTTCCGGACTGAACAGTTTAAAGGGATCTAGCGATTATGAAACAGTTTCTGATTACATAAAGGATTCTTCTTCTACCAACTTTACCTCTATAGTTAAAATGGATAAGGAGAGCTTCTATTTGACTGGAATAGTAAATTCTGCTGGAACAACTTCTGGATATCAATACAGAAGCGTTAATTCAATAGACTCCTTGCTAACAGAGAATAGCACTTTAATAACAGGTAATGCGGATCTCGATTTCTCTATGGGTGGAATATCTTTAGATAACGCATCAGAATCAGAGAAATATCCATACTTCTTTATAGTTGGACCTACCGGGGTAGGAGTAACTGGGGCTTTCGTACAAAGTGCATCTCCAGATAAAACATCCTCGATAAAATCAACAAAAGATGATGCTTACTATTACTTAAGCACAATCTTTGGAGGATCTGGTTCTTATCTAGGAAATAACTTCATAGCTGGATCTAGTGGAACTTATATTCTCACTGCTCAAATAACCGAACAGGCTACAGATACCAACATTTTCTATAACTATTTTGAGATTGGCGCAACTTCCGAATTTGGTGATCTTGTTTTTGCTAGAGAACTGGCGAACTCACAGTACATGGTGGGATATACAAAATCTACCTATCCGTATCTAAGCATCTATAAATCTGACGATAAAGGAAGAATTATGGATTCTAAAGATTTCGGAGAATTTGTATATTCTTCCGGTAACTTCACTCTAACATCAGATCCTTCTTCCAATATTTACGTTGGAGCTTTTAATTCTACCGGGGTTACCTCTGGTGGATATTCCAACATGGATCCTTCCACTGGTTTTGTTTTAAAAGCAAACCAGTATGTTGCCCCTCTTGGAATAAATCTAGGAAACATTATTTCTAGACCTGGGGCAGGAGCTTGGACCTGGTGTGATCTTCACTTGACAAATAGTGACTATTTAGAAATCCCTCTGATGTCAACAGTAATATTCAGTAACTATTCGTCAAATATCTACGGAAAGAACAATAATAAATGGGCTTTAAACGACGAAGAAACTGGGGAAAATCTTTTAACTATCAAAACCTCTCCGTACTTCATCTATACATTTACTTTCCCTGGGTACTACAGCATACAAAACGAAGTGCAAGATTCTGCAGGAAACGTATACACTGTTTCGAAGCCCGGATTTATAAGAGTGGTCGATCATAAGGTCAAGAGGCCTGACGATAGGGATCCGAATTTTGTTAATTCGACAGATTATGGATATCCTGAACCTTTCGTAGGAAGAGATGATTTCGCTAAGCAGGTTGCTGCAAATATGTTAGTTGATGAGGCTGAAATACTGAAGAATAACGTACAGCCCTTTGGAGCGCAAGTAATAATACCAGGAAATCCTGATGCTACATTTAACGAAGGGGAGATCCAGTAATTAGGATCTCCCGCTTTTATTTTCTTTTTGGTTTTTGATCTTCCAGGCTTCGTATCTCCTTACGATTTCTTTTAAAATCTCGGATCTTACGATGTCTTCCTCCCCGAATATAGTTTCTCCTATGTCCTTTATCCCTCTGACCATATCGATAAAAGTGGGAAGTGCTACTTTATCGTATGCTATGTCGTGTTGAGTCACGTCACCTGCTATAACTGCCTTTGTTCCACTTCCAAGCCTAGTGATGTAAAGCATAAGCTGCTTCATGTCACAGTTTTGAGCTTCGTCCAAGATCATTATAGAATTGTCAAAGGTTGCTCCCCTCATATAAGCCAAAGCTCTGAATTCAATTGATCCATCTGCGATTAGCTGAGAAAGCTTTTCCTTGGAAATCATTTTTTCCAGGTTTATGATAAAGCTTTCCATAAAAGGTGCAACTTTTTCATCCACTGGTCCGGGAAGACTTCCTAGTTTTTCTCCTGATTCCTGGATGGGCTTCGTTAGGATTATTTTTTCGATTTCTCCTCTAGCTAAGAGTTGTAGAGCGGTATAACATGCTGAGAAGGTTTTGCTGGTTCCTGCTGGTCCCCAACAGAATACGATGGTATTTTGTTGGATTTGGTCTGAGTAGGACTTTTGGTTTGGTGTTAGGGATATATCCTTTATATCCTTTTTCGAGAGTTTCCTTTTTTGTACTGCCATATTTAAGAGTTGTCTGCGACATTGATATATATTTCGCTTTAAAATGAAATAAAAAATTAAAAAATGGCAACAGTAAGCATTACAGAAATCTTAGGTTCAGACTCGATATCAGGGTCAAGAGTAACCATCAATTCCAATTTTCTAATCCTTCAAAACTGGATAAACGGGTACATTACGGTCTTCGGGGTCGATAGTGTGAACGGGATCTTGGATTTGACTGGATCCTCTACCGGTAAGGTTATGGCAAAAATAGGGGCTTTTAACTCCATAAGCGTTCCTGCCAGCGGCGTTTCTACTGCTTCGATCAACTCTGCAGGGCAAGCATCGTTTCTCTCAGTTTCGGCAACAACCCTAACCGTTTCTGGAACTGTAACCTTGAACGGAACAGTAAACTACGGAACCGGATCGGTTTTAACCGTAGGCGGAACTGCTAGCTTCAATGGAAGTCTATCTGCAAACGGCGCATTAAACCTAGGCCCTCTTGGACACGTTGTTAGCCAGAACACTATATACCAAACCGGATTAACCGCAGGATCTGCATTCCCCGTTAATACCTCTGGTGGAGGGGGATACGACACCACAGTTTCTGCTCCTTATCTAGTTACCGGATTGGAAGACGTTCTTTATGCTAACTGCTCTGGTCCTACTGGTTTTTACATGAGTGTAGTTGATGGAGTTTCTCCTTTCGGCGGTACCCTACCTAACTTAGCTGCTGGTACAAGACTAACCATCGTAAACACCTCAGGTTCAACTGGATATATTTGGACTGGTGTTACCGGATCTCCAAACTACTACACTGGATTTAACACGGACTCAAGCTATGGTGGGTATTCAGGATCTGGTATCGTAATAAACCAAAGCAGTGCTTATAGATCTAGCATTACCCTCCAATGGGAACCTAGAGTAGCACAAGGACAAGCAACACAAAACGGATCTTGGATAGTTCTTGGATCTACTAACGTAACTGTTTAATCTGAATAAATAAAAACTGTCAATAGGATGGCAAAAACACCTTTCATAAGACCTCTTCAAGTACAAGGAGGAACCTTTTATTCCTTTTCCTCTGCGTCAGAGGATTTGTCATTTACTTTTAATAACTCGATTAACAAGTTCAGATTTTCTAAATTTGCGTTGTTGAACATCCCAAATATCGACAATAGCGCGAGCACGGACACGAACTATATAAGATTGAATGCGCCAGATAGCGCTTTTATTGATTATGCTACTAACGCACAAAAGATAATAACAACTAACGGTAACATTGATTTTTCTCAGAGCTTTCAGAGTTATTGTTTAAATCTAGAATCAACCATAACTGGTACCGACGAGTATGACACTTCTCTCAAGCAGAACGTATCGGAAAGGGTATTTTTCAAATGGCTAAAGGAAATAGGAGCTATAAGATGGAGACCCGCTACCTCATCTGAGGTTTCTCCGGCTTTGGATCAGAACACCGTAACGGTAGTGAACGATCTCCCCATAACTCAAAAGAGATATGTAGAGGGGGATACAACACCAGGGACAACCGGTGCTTATGGTATGACTGGAGCGGTCTATAACAGGGTAGTACAATATATCGGAAATCTTGATATAGTAAACACTGTAAAAAATTCAAATAACACATACTCCGAGGTTTATGTTTATATTCCAACAAAAGACGGAAACACTCCAACAGTTCTTTTTAAGAATATAGTAGATCAGAATTACTATCAGGATTTTCAGTGGACCAACAATCCAAACAATCCACTGAATGACGAATATCTTTTCGGCAGAAATTATGATGACATCAATCCTAGTGGTCTAACAACCTTAGCGATTTTCGACGATGATGTTTTGGGAGCACCCACAGCTACATATTTCTACACAGGAACAAACGGAGCAACTGCTTCTGGAAACTGGTACACCCCAAGAGATACTGCAAATACTTATTTTACTGATCTTATTTTCACAGATGCGTCGAATGACATTCTAACTAAGACGTATAATAGTCAACAGGTTAGATATGTTAGATCTAGACTTGATTCTATTGGAATCGATTTCGATCCTAGTTCATATCAGCAAATCATAAGTAATCCTAGTATCACTACTCTAGAGGAATTTAACTCTACTCCGGATGCTAATGATTTTGAATTCAACTGCGTTCTCATTTACTATGATGTATATGATCCAGCAGTTCCTTCCGATTCGGCAACAAACTTGTTTGGTGTTTTATTCTTAGACGACGTTAATAGCGACGGTGGTGACGTATTTATACCTAGACTCAAAAAATATAGACCAAATCCAGTAACCAAGCTAAACGGTAACTCTTATGGATTTAAGATAAACCTCAAGTTTGACGTAGATATAGATCAGGCAGGGGTCGAGCAGGCAATCAACGACTATTCTCCTTTCTCCCTTTCAATGTTCATGGATGCTATGAACGTTCTACAGGATGCAAGTGCAACACTTAACAATTCCTCCGTAGATTTCATAGAATTGAGCAACAGGGTAACAAACTTAGAGAATGTAACCCTAAGTGCACCAACCTCTCTGAATCTCAGCAATAGAATAAATTCTATAGAACAAACTTTAGCAGCAAATCAGGCTCTCCTAAGAAACACTAGCTCAATAATGCAGCTAATAAACCAAAACTACGATCTAGTTAGATCTATACTTAATAACCAAACAAGCGTTGAGGTATCTTATAATCTAGATCTGGTTAAGCAAGGAAATGGAATTAATGTAGATAGAAGTATTCCTAATCAGTTATTTATAAACAATATAAATCAAGATTTTAATATAGGCGACAATAGTGGAAGGGGAACTCTTTCTCAGAATGGACAAAATATTATAAGCCTATTGGAATTCTCGAATTATTACAAGCACGTAAACAACGGAAATCCTTTAACCCTAACTGGGGATATGTCAATTAGGTTGGATGATGCTAAGGTACAGTGGAAAAATGGACAAAGATTTAGATTCTCCTTTGGTGATGAAATATATCCGGGAAATTTTCTTATAAAGATATTGACTAACGCTCTCGGAGCTTATCCTATTTCTAATCCTTCTGGAGCTTCTTATTCAACAGTGATAATTTCACTAGATGATGCGACTATGGCAAGTTCCGGTTATTTGCCGGTTCTGGATATAGTTTGTATAGACGACAAAAATTTAAAATTCCAGGTTGATCTGGTAGGACAAAGTTTGACAAATAACCAATAATAAAAGAAATGGCAGGGACACAAAATTCAATAAGTTCTCTAATTGCACAGTTTTTAAGACTGCAGAAGAATTCTTTGGAGATATTAAACGGTTTAAACGAGGCTGCGGTTTCTGTTAATGATACAGTAACCATAGAAGTACTGGACGAACTCGGACTTCCACAGAATGCTAATATCCCTTCATATGGATATTTAAGGGGAGAGATTCAAAGAATCGACAATAACGTAAAGGCTCTTGCTGGTCTCGGAGACAACTCTGCGACAGTAAGAAATCCAGACGGGACCTATTCTCAAGTTTTTAAAGTTGAGACGTTAAAAGATCCTCCAACTTTAACAAATTTACCTGTACCTAATACTTTCTACACAAAGGACAATTGGTTTTTTGAAAGCTTCTTAAGTCCGCTCCTTTACATAAACATCAATGTAACCGGAAAGATATCGGATTCTTCTGACAGGATATCGATGAAGAGGATCATAGCAAATACTGATACTGACGTTAAGAGAAACTATTTTGATCTTAATTTAAAGGGGAGAAACGATTTAACCTACAATCAGTTTATTAGTGCTTTAACAGATAACGGCATCTCATATTACGTTGATGAGGACATCATCGATCTTCCTCTTAGAACGATAAGATTCGTTGGTAGTTTTGGCGTTATCTCTTATTATGACGATCTGGTTACAGTGACAGATCAGAACGGTAACTCCTTCCAAGAAACAAGAAGGAACTATAAGCTAGACACCCTAAGATACACCGACACCCTTTCTAATGTGAAGGACGGAAGAACCTTGGATATCGGGGATAGAGTCTCAACGCCTGACGGGACATTATATCAGATAACTGCCGTTAATAAGGATCAGGCTTCTATACAGGCAACAAGAATCTCTGGATATGAGCCAATAAAGCTTGGTGCTGGAACTATCTCCATAGCATCTACAGATTTTGGACCTAGATATGTCCAGGTTAACATAGGGTATAACGAGAGGGAAGGTATTTTCTTTAAAACAATAGATGACAACTTTAACATCATCGGATCGAACTGGTCAACTGGTGTGGTTTTCTTTAGTAATGAGCTTCAGACAAAAAATTCAAATGGCGAAGTAGTAACTCTAGAGAATTATTATCTGAATGATGTTTCAGATATGGGCAAGATGTTCGTAGGAATGGCTAAAGAAAAACCAGTTCCTGCAGTGCAAGGATTACAACCCGACGTACCTGTTGTTGTTCCGGAGAACTTTAAAGTGGTCCAAGTAAACAAGCAAGTAACGGATTCTACTTCAATAAAAGTTGTCAACGATAAACTTCAAGCAAAATCTGCTTTAAAAAGCGAAATTGACGCATTGGATGATGCAATAAATAAAGTTAAGCTTCAATTGAATGCAGGTCTTGCGACTTCAGATAGCGTTGATTTCCAATTAACAACAGCAAGAGCTTCGTTTTCAGAAACTGACGTTAGCTCAGTTCTAGGGGCGAATCTAACCCCTAGTGCGGTTAGATTGACCAAGAATCCTATCGGGGTTAACGTGGATTCCCTGAAAGCTAATCTAAATAGCTTGATAGAACAAAGGGTTAGCAAGGTCCAACTCTATGCTTCCCTTGTTGAGGAGGTTAACACTTTAGTAACGGACGTTCCCCAAATCTTAACAGATCCTAAATACAGAGTAAGAGGATTCTGGGCAATACCCCCTCCGAAATTTAGTGCTGCTACAGGAGAGCAAGCAGTTATACAATTCGCCGTTAGATACAGATATCTTAGCGATTCTGGTGCTGCTCAGCCTGCTCAGCAGATAGAGTATTTAGACACAGACGGAACTAAAAAAACTGGTGCATTCTCCAACTGGACGGAATATAAAACTGACATCAGGAAGAAAATCTACGACTCGTCTAAGGGAATTTATGTATGGGCTCCAGAGGTTACGGCAGATGCAGACACTCAAAACATAAATCAATTAGATCTTCCTATAACAAAGGGAGAGAAAGTTGAAATTCAGATAGCTTCTATCTCGGAAGCTGGTTGGCCGAGCAATCCTCTAACTTCCGATTATTCAGCTTCTGCAATAATCTCTTTCCCTGATAACTTATCAGTAAGTGGAGTAACAAATCTAGTTAAAACTAATAACGAGGATTCCGCTGTTGTTAAGGTTCAAGCAAATTTGAATGCACAAGGACTTCCTATTCACCTAGCTCAGCAATTCGTTTCTGGAGATAAAACATATGTCCACGATACAACTACCATTGCTAGTGGATTCTATACCAACACGGGAGCTATTGTAAATCTTTTCGATAAACTGGTTGATTTACAGAATCAAATAAATGCACTGAAAGCGGGGCTCACGCAAGCAAAGGGTATTTTGGAAGTTTATATCGTGGATTCTTCAGGAAACAAGATAAAGATATCAAAAGGTTCTACTGCTAAGCTAAATGCTGGATTCTATTCGGACATTTTCACCAATCCTCTAACAACCGATGCTGGAAAGATTGCTTCTGTTACATATAGCATTCAACTTTTCAACTCGCAAGCTTCAGCATTAGAGTTAGCCTCAGTAATACCAGGAGGTCTGGAAACTAAAGCTCCGTCTTCAATATCTTCATCCTATCCCGCTGGATATAATGACAATTTGAGATACGGTGATCCTCCAATCTCAATTACTTCGCTGACTCAAACACAGGTGGCTTCGAACACTTCATTTAGGCAAGCACCTCCGTTTGCTTCTGCTAATGCTTATTCTCAGTACATCTATCCGAGATATAAGAGCATAGGATTTGATCAAACTCTATATTTTAATCCGTTTGATACGAATCAGCCTTTAGGCTCTAGTTTCACTACTTCCTATAATGCCTCTTATGCTTACGACGGAACTGTTGCAACCAATTTCGGTGTTGCTGGAATTTATCCGCAAAACGGGACAATACTTATCCCATACGATCCCCAGTCCACCTCAACCAGCTACACTGATAATATAGGTGCCACAGCGTCCAATGTTTGGAATGGAACTTTCTCTGCTGCAACAGGAGGATCTGTTATAGGTGGTGGTAACATTTCAGAATTCTGTATAGACGTTAACCATCCATATCTGAAATTTATAGGATCCACTTACCAGTACGCAGGAACTTTTGCTAGCATAGTTAGACCTAATGCAAGTAGTGGTTTTGCTTATCCTCCATTCAGACACACTCAGTGCTTCTGGGGAGACACGACTTTAAGCTTCTACTGGGTTCAGCAAGCATACAGACCTCCGATTACGTTTGCAACAGGAGCTACTGCATCTACTGAAGATGCGATGTATGCAGATAAGTTAGGATTCTCTTCTAATGACGAATATCTAATAGGAAAATATTCATGCGGTGCTTATCTGTTTATTGCACCTAATTCCGGATCTGCTTTGCAAGTTCCCGGAACAACTAGCCTATCCACAATACAATTATTGGATGGAGACAGCAATGCAATAAACATTCCTTTGATATTCCAATTCAGGGCCGTTGACAAGTCGGGATACATAGGAGGATGGAGAAAATCTGGAGCTCTTTCGAATATAACTTATTCTAAGAAAATCGGAATAGACATACAGATACTAAACGGGGATACGTACTCATTTGATGTTCAGGTCACCGGGGCTTATCAAAACGATACGCTAGTTGCTCCTAATTTTGATAGTGGGGTTAACACTATTAATTTTTAAACATAAAAGGTGATATCGATATATGTCCCAGTCTAAACTTTTTGACTACAATTCTTCTTTTTCTGTAATAAGAACTAATCCAAAATTAGCTGGAAATTTTAAAATTACGGTTGATTCTGCTGGCGGTGTTTGGTTTAACTCGATGGATGTTAATCCAACCTTGAGTGATGTTCGTTTTAAAAAGTTCAACATCACGGGGGAGAATAGCTATGCTACAGATCTCTACAATTATTTTGATCAGGGGCAAATTTCGAGCAGTCTTATCTTCCAGGTAGGAAACGTTTCAGGCGGAAGCAGACAGTCTGCAGAAAATTTTGCTGGTCAATATGACTTCTTCTACGGAAGCGGAGCTTCCGTTTTGGTGGACAAAAACTATTCGGAGGATTTTAAATATTTCGCTCCTCTTTGGATAAAGAACGATATCCCTGACTTTTTTGTTATCTTTAAGGTCCCTGGACCTCTTAGTTATCCATATTCTACAAACGTAACTCAGATCCAAACGGGTTCAAGATATAAGGTTATCCAGGACTACAATAGTGCCGAGCCTTTCGTAGTATCCTACGGAAAGGACTCTTCCGGAGCTGATGTTTACTATAGAGATTCTGAAATTTTCACAGGAGACTCGAATTATAGTACTTACACGATAATAAGTGGAACAGGAAAGGTTGCTTTGTTTGAGGAGTTAGCGACCCTACCACAAGTCGAGGATATTGAGCAGACTTTCAAATCCAAGATTCTCCCCAATTGCAGTGTAGTTAAAACTTTTGATCTTAGAGCAAACACAAAGATAGGAAAATACATAAGATCTATATTCAACAACCAGCAATTCTCAAAATCTCCATTAGAGGTAAGTTGGGGTGCTGATTCTTACACTTATTTCAGAGGGGTTAGCTATGCAGATGGAGTTTTCACTAAGAAGGGGGAGCTTCTAAATTCTTACCTTTCTTCGTCAAAGTCTGATCCTATGATAGATTTTGAAGATTATCTAACTTCAGGATTTTCCAGAAACGGGATAATTTGTCCAAATCTTCTAAACCTCGAGTTTCTTTTCAATGACGATGACTCTGACCTTTATACCATAAACAGGTATATGGGATTCTATGTTTCTAGGAACGATATAGCGGAATTCAGATCTAATGGGGATTTCTATTACACCTATTCTAATCTAGACGGAAACGAAAATTATCCACAGCCAACCAGGAATGATTTTGGATATTACTATAACAATTATTCTACTGTAGTTAGTGCAACTTCTGGGGTTAGATTATTTTACGAAGACGCAACTGGATTTTTGCCTGGCTCTGATAACGTAAACCTGTATGATCCCAATAAGCTTTTCTATGTTACCGACAAGAATGAGAATTTCTACAGCTTAAAGAGATCCGAGGAATATGTCTCTCCTGGAGGAAATTCCCCAGAGTATTCTTACGGTCCTTATGATCCACTGACATACACTTTTTCTGCAACGGGTTCTACTGGCGCAACGTCGGGAACCCTGGTAATAGCAAACACTCAGATCGACATTCTGAATTTCACTGGAGCTGATGACAAGATAGCAACCGTTCCTGGATCGAATGCCACTGAAGCTGGAAGGGCTTATACCCAGATAGAATTTCTTAAGGATTATGATCTTAACTATCCACTTACTTTTAAAATATTCTGGCCAAATGGAACTCATTCAGAAGACGGAAGAAAGTATGACATAGTTAGATCTGGTGATTTCTCTGCTACTCTAGTTTGGAGTGCAGGATCTTACTATTCTTCTGGAAATTCTTACTATTTCAACGCATCTACAGGAACAACAAATCAGATAGCAACAGCTCTTGCAAATGTTCTGAATGACGTGGATAAAACAACCTGGGAGACCGGTTCTGATTTAGGATCTTGTGTTATTAGAACAAAAAATCCTGGGGTTTTTGGGAACACTGCTTACTCTGTTAGCGTATTTGACAATTACGATAATTTTATTTCGATATACAGAGGAACTTGGTCAAATACAAAAGCATACGGAATAGGTGACGTTGTTCTTTATGATGATTATTACTATTCGTCTAATACTGTTATTCCTGCCGCTAGCTCAACTTCATTCAACCCTGCTCCTGGTGGAACTGCTTGGAGCTTATATTCAACCTTTTTCAATAGTGGATATGTTAAGATCAATGGAATTGATGCTTCTGATTTGAAAAAGAATGTAAAATTCACAGGGGGAACAGATTCTCCTAATAACAGAATCATATTCAGTCAACAGTATTCTGACATTGTTAAAGAAGGATATTTTATAAATACGACTTCAGGCAAAAGCAGGATAAAGGAGGTAACGAGATATGTCGACGATCCCAAAAAAGATCCAGCTACCCAAAAAGTTGTTGGGTTTAATAATTTCAGCTATCTGTCTGTTGCAAACCTAGAAGACGTTTACGCTGTCGTTGATCTTGGGTCGGACAAATCGTTTAATGTTTACTCCTCTGCAAAATTAAATCTCGGGGTATTTACTTTCTTCGATGTTAAGGAATTTGATTTTGATTTCTGGAGTTCTGAGTATGGATATTCGCCAACGCCGGAGACATATAGATATTTTCAGCTTCAAGAAAATACTGATGGAGTGATCTCCCCGAATGTGCCATACCTAGTTAAAACTGGACAGATAATTTATAACTCTGTTGTTTATAACGAGGGAGATATCTTTTACGGTGCTACCGGATATTCTTCTTTCGTTGGGACAAACACTTCCGCCGGTCTAAATAAGACTGTGGTTTTTCCAGCTCAGTATTCTGATATAACATATGATTCTTCTGCAACAAGCTATAGTAACATTGGATACTATAAAGATCTTGATGCCTTCCCAGGATTTCTGGGGATCCAATCTATGGATGCAGAACCCCTGGGAGCTTCTCCGACGAAGGAAGAGATATTCAATCATGGAAAGCTTTTGACTGAATACCAATATCTGAAAGAAAACTATACTCCTGAAAGATCAAACCTTTCTAGAATAGTTCCTTATATAAACAAATGGAGATACACTTCTGGTGTGGATGCTAGAGGGAATGGATATAGACTAAATTCTAGTCCAGCGTTCAGTCCTCTCAATTTTTCTCCAAGTTTAACTAGGGTTGGGTCTGATCCTAGATATCTAACTCAAGAGTGGTTCCTTCTGGAGCAGCCTCCGATAAACTTCCCTAAGGAGTTTATGAATTCTCAAAACAGCTATCTCCCATATAAAATAGATTTAGCTAAAGCTAGAAGTGCTGATCCTGCGGACGAACTATATCTTTCGTCATATTTCACTGTTGAACCTTCTGACTATCCTGCCGAATTCAGAGACGATAGATTTTATACAAAGGAGCTTTTCACAGCTTTAAACTATAACCCTGCTTCTAGGTATTATGAAACGATATTTAGAGGAATCAAGGTGGTTTTCAAAAAGAGATCCCAGCTAACAACAGGGGAATCTAATCCTTTAGATAAGTATATCCCAGACTACAGAGGGTACGAGGATTACAAATTCTCTGCTATTTTAAGAGCAGTTCCGGAAGACACTACCGGATTGCAACCTCCTGTAAAATATGAGGTTATAGAAAATGCTCAACAGAAATTCATACTCTTTGTTTGTGACGTAGTCATAAAGGATTCTAGAATCTTTGAGCTTGGGTATACAGGAGGAACTGGTGGCGATCCTATATTAGATTATACCGCTCTTTACTCCCTTAGCGATAAGACAGTCTTGAATTCTCCTCTAGCTTCAGGGCAGACTTTTACTTCCCTTGACGACATAAAACTTAGTGCTTCTTTAGATCTTTCTTTATCGTCAGGAAGTTCTGTTAACACTACTTCTGCGGGAAGAATTTACATTTCCCCAAATCCGGAATATGAAACAGATCTTAGGGAGGAAGTTCACACTTACTTTGAGCCGATTGCATCTGGTGCAACCTCAGGACTAAGTTCTACCGGAATTGGAAGCTTTAGTGTTCCTTCGATAAACTGCACTTACCCTTGGCCAATAGGAGTAGGAACAACTTATCTGAATTTCGGAGCAGTTGCAACTGGACCTGGATATGTTTTCAGTATTCCTTTCTCTGTTTCCGATCCGGTTACAGTTCCAGTTGGACCTTCTTCTGTTTATAAGAACAAGCCAGTTTTTCAAATTCAGGGCGGAGAAAGGTATTACTCTAGCATATTGGCGAGATGTAGCTCTTCCTATATTTCATATAAGGTAAACTCAAGTTCACCGTACATCAACTACATCTCTTATTCTTGGGACGGAACTTCAACAGTCTCTAAAGTGAATAACTTTGAGATTTACATGGAAAGTCCAACTAAAATAGTTAAGCCTACTGGAACCTCTGTTTACAAGTCATATGCAGGACCTCAAGAGCTTAGAGGAAGTTCTACGGTCACTAATTATGTGCTAGATCAGTCTAATAGGAACATGCCTGCTATCTTGATGAGATATTCCGGAGGATATGAACCAATCTTTAGAAAGGTTATACATTTCGACTCTGATAAAACCGATAGCATATTTGGATCTGATGGTATAGATCTTTCTTTTAGAAACTGTAACTTTGCTCCAAATAAACTCTACTTTGGAGTTTCCAGAAATCTGAGCTACACTAAAGTTTCTTTAGGAACCCCAATACTTTCGGCTTCTGCCTCTCTTCCGGAGGGATCTGTTTATCCTTTGGTTGGACAGTCACCGATAGCCATAAAAGATTTCAATCTTTTCTCCTCTACTTGGGATGCAGGATATTACAACAAATACTTAACTGCAACAAACCAAACCCCCGTTGCAGGTACAAGGTCCATGGCAGAATATAACACTTTCTTCGGATCTAAAGTAATGCAAACACCAGATCCTATAAGGATCCCGAACTACATAACTCTGGAAATATCCAGAACTCAAGGAACTAGTGACGTTTCTGTTATCAATGACGAGATATTTTCGTATATAAAATCTGTTCAAGAAATAGGAACTTCGAATTCTGGGACCGGTATAGGTTCGGTTGGACCGTATCTTTCCGGGGTTGATTACAACAAATTGGATCTAAGCATATTTCCTAATGCCGAAGTTATTTGGCAATATTTTGAGGAGACTGGAAAGATTCAGGGAATTCTGAGACTTGATAGGATAATAAGAAGATATCTTCTAAATTCCGGGATAAAGCAAGTCTTTATCGATAATATGATTTCAGATTTCGGTGTAGGTGATCCAAATTCTATAAATGACGACATAAACAATTATATAGAGCTGAACATCGTTCCGATTTACGAGGGAACTACCTTTGATCTCTTTGTTAAAAAGTCAGGTAATCAGATAGTTCCGAAGTCCGAAGCTGTTAGAGGAGATATTTTCAAGAGTGATAGATATAAACTAGGATTTTATCCAAACACCAACTATCAATTAACCAAAAGCAATGCTCTGGTTTATTCATTTGAGTATTCGATGGAGGCTAATTATAGTTATTCTTTATTATTTGATTTTGTTATAAGTAAGATATAAGATGCCTAATACAAATATACTAGCACTAAATTACAGCGACAATCAGGATCAATTGATCGATAAGATCAATAATAATTTTGATGAGATCGTTGAGCTTCATGGGGGAAGTGAGGGATTAACTGGACCGACCGGACCGACCGGACCAATGGGGGAGATGGGGAAACTGGGTCCGACTGGGGTTAGCGGACCAAGAGGAACTAGGTGGTTCGTGAACACTACTCAGCCCTTTGGAAGTGGGAATTTTATAATGGAAGGTGATTATTGGGTAGATTCCTTTAGTGGTGAGATTTATATTCTAACCGATACCGGATGGACAGATACTGGATATAATTTTAACCCGACTGGATCCATATTTTCTCAGATCACTAGCGTTTATGACACGACACTTTTCCCCACAAATCCAGGAGGAGCTACTGGTTCAGCTATAGTTGAAAATCAGGTCATTCCTTCAAACTACACTTTTGTTATTGCTGACGATTCCCCCGAGTCGGGTATAATGAACGAGAGCCTTTCTAAATTCGTAGTTTCAACAGACGCAACCACGAACTCTGGATATATTTTAGAATTTTCTAAGAGCGACGTTGAGACTGGACAGATTTCAGATTATTCTCTCCATCCGTATTTTAGATGGGCAAACGCATCAACTACCGATGCTTCTATTTTCCTTGATATTCCAGGAGGATCTTTTAATATAGGAGCGAGTGGGGGATTTGATGCTTCCTTTAATAACCTAAACATCTCTACTCCTACAGCGTTCGATCTCAACATCGGATCAGCTACCGGATCTGGAATGTTTGCAACTGGGGGATATCAGATAAATTCTCCAAACGGTTCTTTTAATCTAATAAGCCAATATTTTTCTGTAACTGGAGCTTCTTCTTCCTTTTCTAAACCAGTAAGCTCTAACTCTACTTTAAGTGCGAACACCCCTATAATTTACTCATATTCCGGAGGAACTGCTTCTGTATTAAAAAGTTCAAGATCCGGGGATACCTACAGCCAATTATCTAAAGATGTTTACCATTTAAGAATAGAAACGAATTCTGGGAATCAGCTTTCTTTAGATACCAGAGGAAAGCTTAAAATAAACAAGGGTGACGAGGCTATAACATATCCTAATAACGTTCCAAACTATGCACCAGGAAATAACACCAACTGGTATCTTTTGTGCATTCCCGACGGTCCAACAGGAGGATCTACTGCTCCTTCTGGATTAACCCCCGTCGATTCTGGAAATACTATAGTTATAAATCCACCAGTATCTACAACTTTTACTGGGATAGCTATTTACAGCGGATCTGATTATGGATGGGGATCTACCGGGGGTCTTTTACCTGGACAATCGATAGACATCAAGGTTTATATAGATTCTGATGCTTATACTGGCTACTGGGAAACAAATCCTGGATCTTATCCATCTAGTGGAATTGGTTTTATTGGATATGGAACCACTGCAGGCGTTACCTCAGCCGCCACGTTCAATCAACTCGCAAAGCCTCTAGCAATGGATATTACAATTATGAGAGGAGTAACCGGACCTCTTACCAGCGTGTATTATAGAACCTATAACGGGGGAACTGGAAGTACTTACGGAGGGTCGGGGGGATATTTTGCTTTCTGATATATACTTTAACTAAAGATTAGAAAGTAAAAAATGCCGGATTTAAAGTTACTTAGAATAGAAGACGGGGATTCTCAGAAGAATTTTGTAGACAAAATAAATTCGAATTTCTCGAATACTGTTGATTTTGGTGGAGGTCCATACGGAAAGATTGGTCCAATTGGTCCGCAGGGTGAACAAGGATCTGTTGGACCAACCGGTTCTTATGGCGATCCGGGTCAGAGAGGAAATATATGGACAGTAGGTCCAACCCAACCTTCTGTATCAAACTCCATATTGGGTGATTTTTGGATAGACACTTCCAACTTCAATTCCGTTTACGTTTTCAATTCTTCCAATGTTTGGGAGTCCTATGGCTTTAGTATGGCCTCTCAGGATCTTTTTAGAATATATGGTCCTTTGAGAACTTCTTCAGGAATGTCCACTAAGAGCGGATATTTTATAAGTTCTCTGACCCCCGAAGATTATACTGTAGTTCTTAGTGATAGTAACTTCGACGACTCTCCCTCCGGCACAAGTAAATACACTTTTAATCCTCAATATTCGAAGTTTGTTATATCTACAAACAGTATCTACGAAGGAAGGAAGATAATAGAGTTTACAAAAGGGGTCTACAGTAGCGATAAGTCTTTCTATTCAAAAACCCCAGGATTCATTTGGACTTCTGGAGCAACTGCAGACAGAGGGTCTTACGGGTTAACTTTAAGTGCTCAGGGAGGATTATTTTTGGATGTTCCGAATTCAAACCTTAATCTATCCTCAGTAACTAAGGACTTTACTATTAAATCAGAGGGATTCAATCTCAACATGCCTTCGGGAAATCCATTTTCACTGAATTCTAGATTTGGTAACATAGTTCTGGATATTACAAACTCTAAAACACTTACTTTTTCTACCTCTAACATATCATACATCAACAATAGATTTGTTTTTGGTGTTCCTTTGAGCTTTTATTCTAGTCCGTCAGAATCAAACTCTCCTGTTTGGATTCAAACTACTGTTCCTGGAGCTTCTAATTTTAGACACAGATCTTCGGTGGGCTCTAGTAGGAACTATTCTATATTCTCAGTTTATGGCATAGCAACTACGGTTCAAACTGTAATGGATCTAAAATCTACCGGAGAACTTTATTACAATAGGAGAGTTGATGCAGTACAAGCGGCTCAATCTCCAGTAAACACTACCGGAGCCACAGCTTATATCGGGTCTTCTCCCGGAACTGCTACTACGGTTTATTGGATCCCAGTTTTACCAACGGTTGCTCTTACCAGCGCAGCTTCTTCCGCATCGGTAAAAGCTAATACTGGTGTGGATTTTGTTATAGATCCTAGCTATTATAACGGAGACGGTAGTCATGACGTTGGAATTTCTTTATGGACTCCTGCAGCAACAGGATCTACTGGATATCTCGGATGGTTAAATCTTGTAGCCCCAAATGAGAGCATGACTATAAGGGTTAGAACGGCTAAGCCAAATCAATATTTTAGATTCCTTGGATTAAATACAGATTCTTCACAAACTACGGCTCCTAATGGAACTTATAGTAACCCAGTAGGAAATGGTCAGTTTGTTGATGTGAGCGGATCTACCTCCAGAGGTGCTTCTAGCGTTGATTTTACTATAGTTAACATAGATGGACCTGGAGCTACTGGGTCCGGATCAAGATGGTTCAAAGTTTACTATTCTGCATATGGTGGAAATTTGGGTGTAAATGTTTCTAGCGGATACGGAAAGGACACCGTTAAATGTGGAATTCTATATACATATAATTCAATGCCGTACTAAGATGAGGTTCAATACAAAATATATTTACAAAGGGGATTCTAAAGATGTAATTGTCAAGAAGATAAATTACAATTTTGATCAGATTCTTTTCTTTGCCGTTGGCCCAAATGGACACCTAGGGCCTAAGGGACCAACCGGATATCCTGGTCCCGTTGGAAAAAAAGGTCCCAGTGGAGAGAAGGGGCAAAGAGCAAATCTTTGGTTTAAGCAAAATACTCAACCAGTATATTCCGATCCGCAGTACTTAGATATGTGGATAGACTCTTCTATGGGAAATCTCGTTAAGGAGTACGGTCCAACTGGATCTTGGGTTTCTACTGGATATTCCCTCTATTCTTCAACATACTTTCAGGCATATACCGGAATTTCTGGTCCTGCTGGAGTTACCGATAAGAATGTGATAGCTTTTTCTAACGCCGGCGGTATAACAGCATCCGAGACCTCTTTAGTGATAAGCGACTCTGCCCTTAACGCTGCTAACTCGAATCCAGGAAGGAGTAAGCTTCTGATTTCAACGGACGATCAGATCACTAATCCAATCTTAACTTTTTCTAAGACCGCCCTGGTTTCTTCCTCCTCTCCTTCTTTTTATTGGAGAAATCTAGGATCTTCGCCTTCTTTAAGATGGGCTTCTGGATATGATCTATCAATATCCCCCGTACTTGGATTTAATATAGACACTGTAACCGCTAGAACTATCCTATACGGAAATAACGGGACGATCACAACAAATGGGAATTTAACAATAAGGGGAACTTCTGATTTCTTCATATCCTCAAACACCACCGTTGGTGGGGGATCTCCTTTTGTAGTTTATGCTACTAACATGGAACTTTCGAGTTCCTATTACCTAGCAAGGAATCCAGTAAAAATACAATCGGGAGAAACCGGAGCTTTTGCTTTAGACTCAACAAAGAACGTAACGGGAACCCCTTCTTCTCTTTATGGTGTATCGATAGAATACGGGACAAATTCTATCGATAACGTTTTCGAGTTTAACGACAGTAACAACGTCACAATATTCTCAGGGAAACCAAGAGGTGCGGTAGGATCTGCAAAATACTTACAGACCGTATTTGGATCTACGGGAGGAATGGACACTGGCGGAACTGCTGGGCCTTATTTTTATACTGCTAAGAGGCTTAAGGAAGTGAGACAGTCAACAGTTTCTAAAAATTGTATAATGTACGGAAGCGGTGCTACTGTGCCAACTTATAATTTGACATCAGTAATAGAAATGACTGACGTTACATTATGGGATTCCAATACTATAATGGTTACCCCAACTAATCCTTCCTCATCCTACGTTCCGAGTGATGGACAGTTTGGCGTTTATTTAAAAATACCATCCGGATTTTTAAATTCAAGCTTATTTTACAGTTCCCCTTATCAGGCAAATCAATTTAGGGTAATAATAAACGATATTAGACCGCCTTCGGGAAGTGAAGCTCCTAATGCTGATCTTAAAATAGTTGGGCTTGTGTGGGATTATTATAATTATTCAGGGGATACGTTAACCGCTACCTACCAGTATTTCTTAAAATTCCCATTCACTAATGACATCGATGGAACTATTTCCAACCCTTATTTTTGGAATGGGTGTAGCTATGTTGATCTTTTGTGGTCACCAATAACAAGCATGACCAACGGAAATCCTAAAATCCTCTGGAAAACGTGCACTGGTGCTGGTGGGTTTGTCAATGTCACCAACAAATTCAGTTCAGGTGCTCCTGTCGTTCCTCCTCCTACTGGCAGTAGTGGGGGAGGTGGGGGAACTCCTCCTGGTGGCGGAGGTGGCGGAACCCCCGGGGGTGGGGGTGGTGGAGGAGGTTGCTTCCTCCCTGGAACTATGATCTCTATGGCGGATGGAACGTTTAAGCCAATAGAGGAAATCGAAATAGGTGATCTGGTTCTATCATATGATTTTGAAAAATCTCAGGTTGTCGAGGATAGTGTTATTGATGCCTTTGACTATCTAAGTAAAGACTTTGTAAAAATGACCCTTAGCGACGGAACATCGGTTAAGAGCACTCAGGACCACCCGTACTGGGCAGTGGGAAGGGGTTGGGTTTCTTTTGATCCTGAATTAACTTACCGGAACTATTCAATATCAACTCTAAAAGTAGAAGTCGGGGACACTTTACTTTCGGATAAGTCGGAATTAATCACTATAGAAACAGTAGAATCTAGTAGCGTTGGAGATTTTTTAAGAACTTACAATTTCCATGCTTCAAAAAACAGAAACTATTTTGCTAACGGAGTTCTTGTGCATAACAAAATTCCAGTAGAATATCTGGAGTACATATAGTATAAACGATAAATATGAGAATAACAGAGAATGAAATAGAAGAGGTTTTAAAATTTTCCAACGAGTATGTTTCTTTACATTCTCAGATAGGAAAAATCGAAAGCGAGATAAGGGAGCTGGAGAATAAAGCTTCGAATCTTATAGCTAGATTAGAGGAATGTAGAGACGAAGAAAAGACATTCATGGATGCTCTCTCTAAGAAATACGGGGAAGGAAAAATAAACCTTTCCACATTAAATTGGGAAACAAAAAACGATATTTATGAAAATTGTTAGTAATACTACATTCGCAAAGATTTTCTCTGTTTTAAACAGTAGAATATTCTTGTTGGCTTTAATAGCTCTTTTTGCTATGCTTTATCTTAAGCAGTGCAATGCAACAAAATATGCAGAGACCGAAGCAAAGAGGGAGCACAATAATTATCTAGCAGCTCAAGATAGTGTAAGATTGATCAAAAAGGATCTGAATAATGCGATCTATGAAAAATCAGCTTATGAAATTAAGATAAAAGAGTTATCTGAACAACAGAAAGAGTTGATTAGACAATTGGGATTGAAACCAAAACCAGAGGTTAAAACTGTCATTCAATATGTTACTCAATATAGGGATACGGGAAGTGTTAAAACCTCAGTGGTGAAAGAAAAAGACGGAAGCGAGTCTCTTAAATTTGATTATGCACCGGTATTACCGGGCAAAAATAGATTTACTATAAACGGAAAAACTCCATATAAAATAAATCTAGAAAGAGATAAACTCGACACGTCCAAGTATTTGGCTTCCATTATACCGGGAGAGACGAATTTGATTATATCTCAGAACATAGAAATCGTAACTGGAATATACAGGGATTCTAAATCGAAAAGATTAATGACGAGGGTAAGTACAACTTTCCCTAACATAAGCTTTAGCGAAATAAATTCCTTTGACATAACAGACGACAAAGACACAAGAAAACTGATGAAGAGTGCTAGAAAAGAATTCGGGATAGGTGTTATGTTGGGTTATGGAATATCGGGTACCCCTACGGGGATTAGACCCGGAGTAGTAATCGGTGTGGGTCTAACTTATACCCCTAGATTCCTACAATTTGGAAAATAATTAATAAAATGGCATTTAGTTCAACATCTAAGTTTGTACAGCTTACCCCTTACCTCCTAATGGAGTATATGTATGCGGATCAGCCTAACCCAGAGACGTATTTTACGAATACTGGCAGTTTGACCGTAGGCTTCGAGAAGTTGGTGAATGGTTACATGGGTAATAGTGTTCAGATTTTTAACCCAGAGTCAGACTACAACATTACACATAACGGGACCGAGGATAGCGTTGTTAAGATATCAGAAAACTCTTTCGTTACTCTCGACTCGAATCTTATTATTCCGTTTAATGATTACTCTGACCAGCTTACAAATACTATAGACCTTCCTGTAGTGTTTCCTTACAATTTAAGCGTTGTATATGATACTGTTAGATATCACATAAGAGCAGGATATAACCTCAATAACGTTGATGGTATTATATTGGGAATTGATTACCAAGATCAGGATTTGTCCTATGTTACGTTCTCTCAAATTCTGATACAAAAAGGAACTCAGCAAGAATATGTATTTAATCCAAATCCGGTAACAATCGGTGCAAATATTTACGACAAGTACTTCGAAATTAAGATTCCCAATCTTAAATCGATGAATGATAATTATCTTGCAACTCCTAGCAATTTCCAATCTTCGTCTCTTGCAGGACTTCTCAGTGCTAGCGGAAAGGGCTTCGTTTATGGTGCACCTCTTAGAATCTCTGTTTGGCAGGTTCAAGCTACAACTGATTACGTTGGATATTCCAGATATGATTGCGCAAGGATATCTCTACTTTCCTTAGAGGAAGAGGATCCCTTCTCCAATATAGGGGCAACAATACAGGAATCGGACAAAGGTCAGTTTTTTGAATATTTTGCAACAGATAACGAGGGTTTCATAGAGGACTTCATACTTTTCCAGAACTCTATAGGAAACTCTTATTACATAAACCACCAGATCGAGGTTCTAGAACAGATAGGGGCTGCAATTATAGAAACTTCTAGATTCGAATCTATCCAGACTTCTGCATACGATACCCCAAACTACTATAGACCGATTGTAAAGAATGCTGCTTATGCTTCTACTTTCTTTCTGAGATACACTATGTCTTTAGTAAATAGTGTGGATCAATCTAGCGTGGTGAGAATAGCTACTTATTCTTCCAACAACCCGTCAGCTTGGGGGTTGAATATAACTCCGATCCAACTTAGCAATTTTCCACAAGTTCAGAAAATCTACAATAGGATTTATGGACAGCCTCAGATAACAATGGGCGGTTCTAATCTTCCCCAACCGAAGGAGATATTGAAGTTTACTAATGTTTTTATTGATCAAAACTACGTAACAGGAACATACACAAATCTGGTAATAAGAAACGGGGTTTTAACATCAGATACGGGTGACAGTAGCACTATAACTGCTTTGGGAAGTGGAAAATTAACCATAAAGGTATCCCCCTTTGACAACTACTATAAGTTCAAGTTTGTTCAAAGTGGACCAGAGGGAAATCCGGTTGCGATAGATCTAAGTAGTTCAGAGGTATACAACATGGCATTTCTTGATGACCAGGGAACAAAAACCTATGTCAAGATGCTTACCGACAACACTATAGCTAGACCTGCATTAGGTGAACTTGCTTTTAGGGTTGATGAATCGACTTCTGCTAAAATTCTCCAATTCAAGGATAAGAGATTTTTCATAGTAAACGGGGGAGGATTCCCAATAGGTGCTACAGGTACTACCCTTATGGGAATGGCTGCATCTAGCGACATGTCGGTGAGCGCAAACACAGAAAGGGCTTATTCGGCAGACGTCCTCTCTTCAATAGTGACAACGACAAACACCCTTAATCCGGATGCAACTAAAAACGTTTCCGCTAGCGTTATTTATTGGGGATATTGGAAGGCTCAGGGAGATCCAGATGTGACCCCAGTCGATATAACACCAGCAGGACCAACCGGTGCGACCGGACCAGCTATTATAATAACCCCAGTGGGAAGTGGAACTCAAGTATTGGGCGAGATCGAGCCAGTTGTCGTAACCCCGCCTAGACCCGCTATAAGGACCGTAAAACCGGCTTACCTGAAAAGGCTTAAGTATCTAAGGGATGGATATGATTACACGCTAATGGACACGTATTACCCCGATACGGGCATTTCTAGAGTTATGCCTGCATACGGAACTACGTATGCTAATCAGACAATGACCGGAAGCGCTCTAATAAGCGCTCTGTCAGCTCAAATCCAGGGATTTGTGAATTCTGGATGGACCGATCAAAACATAATAGACTATTTCCTAATCCCAGGAAATCCTGGATATCAGCAATACCCAGGATTGACTGCCGAAGAGTTTGTAGTAGCCGCGGACGGAATACTATCACCAGCTTCTCTTAGCTCTTTAGGATCATATGAAGTATAATTTAAACTATGTTACTTAACCCGAAACTAAATAGCTTTTACTTTAACTTCCCGAAAGGATTTTTCACGGAGAGGGTTACACAAAAGTACCAAAAATACATTGAAAAGCAACCCATTCCGTTTGATACAGTTGCGCAATACGTTAACAGCACTATCCAGTCTATAGGGATCCCTGGATTAACCATAGATTCTGTTGAGCAGATAAGACCATTGGGTAAAAAGATAAGCTATAAGAGCGCCACCCCAGTCCAAGATCTTTTCACTCAGGAGTTTACCATAGGTTTTAGAAACGTAGATGGGTTCATAAACTATTTTATAATGATGGATGCCATAGTGGATTTCCTGAACTTTGGTAACCCGGACCTCTTTATTCAGGACCTTCCCGTTAGAATAATGGACAGCGAGGGAAACGTGGTCGTTTCCGTCACTTTCCAGGAGGTCATTTTTACCTCTTTTTCTAACATAGATCTGAATTTTACTAACAATAACCCTCAATACCAAGCATTTAGTCTAGGCTTCAAATGCAATTACATAGATATTAAATTCGAGGGAAAATAAGATATATAGCATAAATAAACTAAGAAAATGAAGACATTCACTCAGAAATTGAACGAAATGAAATATGGTCAGCCAATAGACGGCGGAAAGAAGGACCAAATGAAAAATCTGCTTGTTGCCGCTGCAGGTAACGATCAGAGGGTTCTGAATGACATCGTGAACTGTCTTAGCGAAGACCAAATGAAGAAATGCTTTGAGAAGCTTTCTAAGGTTTACGGTTACACCGGAGACTATGGTCAAATCGTTCACCCTTCAATCTAATTTTAATGGTAGCTGAAAATTTCGTTGGTATAGACTTTTCCATAAACTCCCCAGCTTTTTGCTGTTTTAAAGACGGAAAGTATTATTGGGGATCTCTGACAAGATCTGACAGAGACGAAGAGTCATATCTAAAAAATCCAAAAAAGCCATTCAGCGTTCTCCACTCAGAGAGAGATTTTAGACTGGTGTTTTTAGACAAGAAGGAGATGCCAGAGGAATACAGCGCCAGAGAAAGGATAAAGATAGTTTATTTTTTGGAAATAGTTGAGTCTTTTTGGAGTGAGATTTTGAAGATAATGGGGGACTCGGATTTTTCGGTAGCCATGGAGGGCCTTAGCTTCTCCTCCAATGGAAATGCCTTGATAGATATTTCTATGGCAACAGCTCTTCTTAGGAGGAAGATAATTGCTAGAGTAGGAGCAGAGAATTTTTACGTTTTTTCTCCCACCTCAATTAAGAAATTTGCGAAGAAAGGAAATGCTAAGAAGGATGAGCTTTATGAAGCACTTTGTAGTTTTAAGGAGGATGGAACAAATCTAGTGAATTTTACTAATATATTGGAATCAAATAAGTCTGAGTGGATAACACCAGCTAAGGCTGTTAATAAACCAATCGACGATATTGTGGACGCAACTTGGATAACTTTGTATTTAAAGGGACAATTAAAGGAATTTTATGGAATTAAGGGAAATTTTGAAACAACATCTGCAGGAAGCCTCTAGTATACTAAATGACTTCTCATCTAACGAAAAATATCTACACTCTGTAGAAGAGGCTTCGTTAATAATCACAGAATCTTTACGGGCTGGTAACAAAATAATCTCTGCTGGGAATGGCGGATCTATGTGTGACGCTATGCACTTTGCAGAAGAGCTAAGTGGAAAGTGGAGAACTGACAGAAAGCCTCTACCTGCAATTTCTATATCAGACCCCTCTTACATAACTTGTGTTGGAAACGATTATGGATTTCTTCGGATATTCTCAAGATATTTAGAAGCAATCGGTAAACCAGGTGACGTTTTTTTCGGAATAACAACTTCAGGAAACTCCGAAAATATACAGAGAGCTTGCATGGAAGCTAAGAGTAAAGACATGAAAGTCATCGTCTTAACATCTGACAATAATGGAGATATCCAGCAACACTTTAGTGAATATGTAGATGTTTTCGTCCTAACTCCTAAAAGTAGCTACGCTGATAGGGTACAGGAATTGCACATCAAGATAATTCACACATTAATAGACATCATAGAAAAAAAATTAGGACTCACCTCCTAAATTAGAGAAACAAAAATAAACAAAAAAGTAAAAAAAACAAAAGAAAATTATGAGTAGTTTAGACATTTTCAACCTCGACGCGGAAGCATTTGTAACGAAGCCCGCAAACGCAAAAGGCGGTGGAGACGAGTTTTATAAGCCTTATCCCGAAGACGGAAAAGACGGAGTTTATAAAGCTCTTATCAGATTCCTTCCCAATCCGGTAGATCCGGCGAAATCCAAAATTCACAAGTATTACGTTTACCTGAACGATCCCGTTTCTGGAAACAGCTTTTCTGTAGACTGTCCTTCGACAGTTGGTAAGAAATCTGTCCTGAAAGATCTTTACTGGAAACTGAAGAATTCTCATTCTGCTGCTGACCAGGAGCTCTCTAAGAAGTTCTCAAGAAAAGAGGATTACTATTCTTTGGTTCAAATCGTACAGGACAAAAACAAGCCTGAGCTCGAAGGAAAGATTATGATTTTCAAATTCGGAAAGAAAATCAATGACCTTATCGAAGCTCAAATCGAGCCAGAATACGGAGAGAAGTCAAATCCTTTCGATCTCTTTAACGGTAGAGAATTTTCTCTTCACGTAAGGAAAGTTGGAGATTGGAACAACTATGATCTTTGCTCTTTCATTGGTGAAAGATCCTCTATTAAAATCGACGGAGTTCCTATGCAGAAGAACCAAGAAGACATGAACAAGATTCTTGAGTATCTGAACAAAGGTCCTAAGAACCTCACCTCTTTCGAATATAAAGATTGGAGCGACGAAGTTACTGAAAAAGTAATGTCTGTTATCAGAAACACAGTTCCTGAAGCAAGAGTGGTTAACGAGATTCTCGGCTCTGTAGGATCATCAAGCGGTTCATACACAGCTAAGCAGTCTTCACCTGCTGAGCAGTCATCTTCTACTTCTACCTCCGACATCTATAGCGAGGTTACCAACACAAAGGTAAGCTCTTCTAAAAGGGAGGAACCAGTAAGAGAGGAAAGATCTAGTCAAAATTCTTCTAGCGGTTCGTCCCTGGAGGATCTTTACAACGATCTCTAATATCCTAACAACATGGGGCAATCCTTACAAGGGTTGTCCCATTTTTAATTCAATCGATGGATGTACAAAGAATAGAAGAGCTTTTGAATTCTGTTTTAGCTAAAGAATTCCCGAACGATCCTGCAAGACAAAGAATCTATAAAGCAGGAAATCGTTTGAATTTCTCTTGTCCCTATTGCGGGGACTCTACTAAAGACCCGAAGAAAAAGAGGGGTAATTTCTATCTTGACACGTTATCATACAAATGCTACAACGGAGGCTGTGGAATATTTAAAGACTCCACTTCTTTCTTTAAAGATTTTGGTGTTTATAGAAGACTGTCCGGGGAAGAAAGGGAGGAGATGAGGACAACCACAGATCAAAACAGAGCGAAAAGAAAAACAACATACGGAAAAATAGATATTGGTCTTTTCTTTGAAACTGACATTAATGAAATAGTTATACCGAGGTCGGATTTTATGAAAGCTTTAGGTCTAGAAGACGTAGCTGGATCTAAAATCCAAAGGTATATCCAAAGAAGGGGACAAATACCCGATTCTCGATTTGCATGGGATCCGAAATGGGAAAAGCTTTTTCTTTTTAATTTGACCCCGGAGGAGAAGATTCTCGGGCTGCAGGTTAGAAACATGAATGGTATAAAAGGATCTTCCAAATATCTTACCTACAAACTAAGCGGGATATACGAGAAGATCTTAAAGGAAACAAACCCAGAGATCATAGAAAAAGCAAAAGCTATAGATCCTATCTCTCATGTTTTTGGGATTGGTAATTTGGATTTCAGTTTGGAAGTTACTGTGTTTGAGGGACCTATGGATTCTTGGCTATGGAACAATTCCGTTGGACTTTGCTCTGTAGAAAATAAATTCCCATTCGACATAGAAAACAAAAGATACTGGTATGACTGGGATAAGGCAGGTATTAAAAAATCCATGGAGCTTCTTGGAGCAGGAGAAACTGTTTTCAATTGGGGAAAGTTTCTAGAGGAAAACGAAATAACGAAGAACAGAAAATGGGATCTAAATGATGTAGTTACGCATCTCAGAAGCACAGGAAAAAAGATAAAAAGATTCGATAATTATTTTACAAATGATGTCCTCGACCTTAGATATTTTATTAATGATTGATCCGTCATCCGGACAAGACAAAACTGGCGAATGGGAAACCCAATTTGATGAGGGCAATTCTCCAAAGATCAAATTTCCGTTGAAGATAAAAGATGAAATGACGGAAGTTGATATTGAATTCAAAGAGCCGGAGATAAAACCTCCTGTCGAGAAGAAAAAAGAAAAACCGCTTTCTGCCAAAATCGTTGAAGTTGGAGGAAAGAAAAAATCAAAGAAAGACAAAAAAAACTTATTCTAATGTCAGAAGAAAAAAAGAGCTTCGATCAAATATTCGAGCAGGAAAGAGCAGAGTGGAAAGAAAAGATACAAGTGATGTCTTTACAACTAAAAGACATTAAAACCGTTGCTAAAGCTCAGGTTGATCTTTTTAGTCAGAGACAAATACTACTCGAATACAGCTATAAGTTAGCAGGAATTGTAGCAAAGCTAAACTCTAAATATTCGAAAGAGAAGGCCAAAAAACTGAAGGATTATTCAGAGAAAAGCGACGTTAGATACGGATCGAACGAAAAAACGATCCTAATTGAGGGGGATCTTACTGAGATAACGGAGAAAGTTGAGCTCGTGGAGGGACACAGAAAATTCATAGATCAAACTATACAAACGGTAGACCACATGTTATATGGAATTCGTCAGCGTATAGCCCTTGAAGAATATCTGAGGGGGTCCACTATAAAATAAGATATATAAAGAATGCTTAAGTTCCAAGTTTCTGAAGATCAGCAGTGGATGGTTCTAATAGAATCTCCCGATGAGATCGAAAAGAAACAAATAGAAATATCGCTAACCAAGAAGATACACAACTTCTATTTCCACCCATTGGTGAAGAAAAAAATATGGGATGGTAATATTTGCTTTGTGGAGAAAAAAGGATCCTTCTGGAAGGTACCAATAGGTCTGTGGAGGGAGGTAATGCAAATAGGGGAAGAATATAACATAAAGATCGAAATAAACGGTCTAGAAAGAGTTATTACAAACGACCCTACATTGGAGGAGTTTACCGAGTGGGCTTTGGATTTTTTCAAGGATGGAGTCGGAGGGGATCCAACTAAACCAGTAAGAGACTATCAGATAGAAACCGCTTGGAAAATCATCAAATACAGGTACTCTGTTTCGGAGGTAGCAACATCTTCAGGAAAGACCCTAATTGCATTCATGATTCTTGCCTACTTGAAAAGCAGAGGCTTGATCAGAAAATATCTGATGATCGTTCCTAACACAAACCTGGTTTTCCAAGGTGCCGATGATTTTGAGGACTATGGAATAAGCCGCATAGGATCAAAGATACAGCAGATAGGCGGGGGAAATAAGATAAGAGAAGGGTGTGATGTAATCATCGGAACTTTCCAGTCTCTCGTTAAGCAGGACGAGGAATTTTTTAGTGAGGTTGACCTTGTTTTTGTCGACGAAGCTCACCACACTAACTCCATGTCGATAAAGAAGATCGTTTCCCACTGCATGCACTCCAGATGGAGGTTTGGATTGACCGGAACCCTAACGAAAAGAGGAACTGCCGACTATCTGACAATTCAGCAATTTTTAGGACCCCTTGTAATGGAGATACCTCCAAGTTTCCTTTTCGATAACAACTACGCAACTCCAGTTTCAATTAAGGTTGTTGTTTTAGATTGGCTAGAGCCAGAATACAAAGAAAAACTCGCGGAGTTAAAACTCAACAACAACAATCTGGAGGGGAATGAAATCTATAACCTGGAAAGGAAAATGGTGATCGAAAGTAAGAAAAGACTAAACTACATAGTCGATTTTATCAGTAGAACATCAAAGAATTCCCTCGTTTTATTCCAATCTGTAAAGGACGAATACGGAAGACAGATTTGGAACCTAATAAGGGAGAAGAATAGTGACAAAGAGGTTTTCTATGTTGATGGCGATACCTCAGAGGATCTTAGAGAAGAATACAAATCTAGGATGGCTACAGGGGGTAATAAGATCCTGATAGCAACCTATGGAACCTTTGCTACCGGTATCTCCATAAACAATCTCCATAACATCTTCCTGGTGGAGTCTTATAAAAGCGAGGTTCTTATCAAGCAGAGCTTAGGTAGGGGGATGAGAAAGATGGCGGGGAAGGAGAAGGTGAATGTTATAGATTTTGTAGATGATTTTAGCACTAAGAAGTATAAAAACTACCTAATGAAGCACATGGATGACAGGATCCAGATTTACAACAAGGAATGCTTCGAATACAAGATTTTTAATGTAAAACTTTAATTTTGGGGATATATACAAAAAAGTCTATTAAAACATGGCAATAAAGAAGTTTGACGATTTTGTGGAATCCCTCAACGAAAGTAGGAGATACGAATATTCGGACTATTTTACCGGAAAATCCAAAGCTAGCAGATGGTTAAGATCCATTGCAAATAACCTTAAATGGGAGCAAAAGGAATTAACCAGCGCACAGGGATTTGGTGCATCTGACGAAACCCCCAGCGCAGTAAGAAATGTTAGGGCGATCTTCCCTATAGCCGGAAGACTGGTAGCCAGCGCAGGCGCAGCAGTATCCGATTTCTTCACAAAGGGCGGAAAGGGATCTAAGATCCCTAAGGAAGAGCTTGAATCTAAAAGGAAAGAGCTTTTGGACTCGTGGGAGAAAAGGCACTTTAAGGGCAAAGAATCCGTCGACGAAAAAGAAGCAGAAAAATTCTACAAGTCTGGTGTTTTAAAAGGTAAAAAGTACTTTGGTGTTGATTTCAATCCGATGAAGCCTAAAAATGAGGACGAGAGACAATACAGTGAATATCTTGGAGCTGCGATGTCCAGATATTACAACAGAATAAAATCACCTTCTCATGGCAAGTAAGGTTCTTAATTTCATTAACTTTTCCAAAATATTCGAGGGGGGAAATGCCATAAAATCCTCTCAGAGAATCAAGGAATCAGAATTCGAAGCAACTATGGATAGCATAAAAAATGTCCTGTTCCCCATTCTTGGGATAGATCCGTCAGCTTACGGAAAAGAATACATTGTGATTGGAAGTATAGGTAAAAAGAAGGATCCAGAAGAAACCTCTGGTGATCTGGACATTGGATACGATTCAAATTGGTTCTCTAGAAAAGAGGGCATAACACAAAAGGAATGCTCTAAGAGAATAACAGAAATGCTTAATGAGGATTTATCTGAGGCAATAGGTCATCCTGTTGAAATCAGAAATATGCCCGGATTAAACATAGTTAGCATAGGGTGGCCAATAGAGGGGAACGAAGAAAAAGGAATAGTTCAGGTTGATCTAATTCCCGTTTCGAGTATGGAATGGGCAGAGTTTATTTACTATTCCCCAAACTATAAAATTGGCGAAAGCAAATACAAATCGGCACACAGAAACTGGCTACTATCAGCAATCCTTTCTGCAAAGAAAGAAATTCTTGATCGAGACGAAAATGGAGAAATCATGGATTATGATTCTCCCGTTTTAATTCTTAGTGATGGCTTGTTTTGGCACAAGAAGTCTTATAGAGGTAAGCTTAAGCCTAGATTAAAAAATCCTCAGAAGATACAAGGAAGCGAGAGATTTATAACCAGAGATCCGAAAGAATTTGTTGATTTCGTTTTAGGTGATGGACATTCTCCAGAAGACATTAAAACTTTTGAAGATCTATTTAAAATCATAAATTCTCCAAGTTTTCCTTTAAAGGACAAACTCCCCGAGATAAAAGAGAAGTATATAGAATACCTAACAAAAGTTGGTCTTCCGATACCAAGTGAAATAAACCAAATAGACTAAGATAAAATAACAGATAACCAAAAAAGAGATGTCGGGAATTACGCATTTATATGATCTTTATAATAAAAAGGGGAAGGATTTTGTAGACAATCTTCTGAACTCTTATGTTACCGTTAATGAAAAAATGGACGGTTCTGCTTTTATTTTTGAAAGAGATCAAGATACCGGAAAATTTAATTTCTATAAGAGGGATCAAAGAAATCCGATAACCTTAGTTGATAGGACTTTAATGAAGTATTACGAGAAGCCTATTAATTATATAGAATCTTTGCCTCCCCACATTATCCAAAAAATCCCAAGAGGATGGAGATTTGGTCTTGAGTATTTCTCTAATCCCAATCCAGTTGAAATAGCTTATGATAGGGTTCCTAAGAACAATCTAATACTTTCATATGTTCATCGTAAAGATGAGTCGGGTAAAGTTGGGGGAACCATCCAAGACAAGCAAGAACTAGATAACTGGGCGGATCTTTTGGGTGTAGAAAGACCTCCTATTATTTTTCAAGGAAGACTTAGCGAAGACCAGAAAGATGAGATCTTAAATTTCTTAAGAACACCTTTCGAGGATCTAGTAAAGGAATATAAGACAAGAAGCTTTGTTGCTTTCATTATAGGTGTTTTAAACCCCGAATTGAAAACGACTGCTTTAAACAAGGATCTAGAAAAACCAATAGAAGGAATAGTTTTTAGATTTGGTGAGAAAGACTCGCAGCAGGAACCGATTCTTTCTAAGATGGTTGATCCGGTATTTACCGAGCTTGCCAAGAATAAAGCTAAAAAGAAAAGGGAAGATAAACCTAGCGATTTTCTAGGTATTGCAATATTGGATGTGATGAACTTCATTTTAGAAAATGGGGTTAAATCCTTTGACATAGAAGGCGAATCCGAGGACGAAAGATACATTTCTTTCATCTCTGACGTTTTTGTTAAGTTCTTAGATGAGTACGCTTCTAAATACAAGAATGCTGATTTCCAAGAACCCGAATATTTGAAGAAAGATGAGTTTAGACTAAACAAGGATCTTATAAAAGATAAGAGGGTTTTAAGTTATCTAGAAAAAGATGAAGCCTACGAATCTCTATACAAGTTGATTCTAAACTCTTTTAGAAAGATAAAGAAAAGACCAGGTGGAATAATAACTGAACCTATAATGGATCAATTCAATTCTTTGGTTTCTTCCATCGAAAAGAGGGTAGAAAAGGAGCCGAAAAAAGAGAAAGTGAATGAATCCGTATCTCTTCCTTCTTTCCTTGATTTCAAAAAGAGCATTGCTAAAAAGAAGATTGATTATCTTACTGCAGAATCAGAAGAATCTGTAGAGAATAACGATGATGACAAGGATGACTATTTCTATTCTTACAATGAATTCATATCAGCTCTGGAAAAAATAGATACCTCTGACAAACCAGACGAAATTAAAGAGGAGAAGGAAGAAGAAACTGACGATAAAAAGAAACTTGAAGACGTCAATCTGATAGTTGGAAGATTCCAACCTTTCCACAAAGGTCACCTTAAAATGGCTACTTCCCTTAAGGAGAAAAACGATCTTCCTTCTATCGTTGCAGTCGTACATCCTGGACATAACAGATCTAACAGATCTCCTTTTAACCAAGATTTGGTTAGGAAATACATGGAAGCTGTTGTTAAAGAAAATCCCGAATTGATCAAAGGATTTTTCATAGTCAATAGAGGATTGCTGGGAATAATTTACGGTAAGGCTAAAGAGCACGGTTATCTTGTTAAATTGATAGGTGCTGGTGACGATAGAATTGAGGACTACAAGAAACAAGAAGAGTATCTAAAGAAGCACGGAAGTGATTTTCCTGAGGATATAAAGGTGGTAGAAACCCCAAGAACTACAAGTGCTACGGAGGTAAGAGATTCTATAAAGAATGAGGATTTCCTAGAATTCAAAAAGAAGGTTCCTCATGCGATGGTTTCTTTTTATCCTCAATTGCTTTCCGCTCTAAAGGGAACGGACATAAAAGAATCCGCAAGTTATCCTAAATTAAACGAGATGTTAGCGGAAGGAAACTTTTCAGTAGCTATCCCTGAAGCTGTCACAGAAAGCGAAAAAGCTAAAAGCAGAGCAAGAAAAAATAACAAAACTAAAAATGAGACTAATCCCAACTTTTGAACAATTTAAAAGAGGATATTACCAGCCATCCTATAATGTAAATGAAGCGGATGGATTCGGAACTTCTGCTTTTCTGTTAAAGAAGGTGAGTGATGTGTATCACTACTTTTTCAATATAGAAAAAGAGAGCGGGGGAGAAAGTATGGGATATCATCTTTTAATAGGAAAATTCTCAGACTCTCAGGTAATCGAAGGACCTAAGAATTCTTATTGCGTAATGACCCTAAATCAGATCTCGCACGAATTGATTGAGGATATAGCAGTTGACAAGGAAGAAATCCCAGAGGTTAGTAAAGAAAAGTTTGCTGCGGGGGGAAACGAGGTTTCTAGGATAATGGAATTCGTTTCTAAGTGTTTGATAAACTACATGGAATCAAATCCGAAGGTCAATAGAATATATGACGAGATTCAAGAAAACCTGGAATTTAAAGGGGATGGAACCTATATGGAGTTCATGAAATCTATCGTATTGTCATATCTGGGAACTAACTGGTATGTCCAGGAAGGTTCTAATTCAGACACCATTCTTATTAGCAGATAAGAAACATTAGTTTTTTAAACAACTATAATATAACAAAAAAATCAATTTATGGAAACTCTTGAAAAGATGCAAGCTCTACTAGACCAAGTAAGACCTGAAGCACAAAAATTCTTCGAAAAAGGAAACAGCTCAGCTGGTACTAGGGTTAGAAAAGCTATGCAGGAACTTAAGCAACTGGCACAACAACTAAGAGAAGAAGTGCAAGAAGCTAAAAAGAACGAAGCTTAAAATTTTAATCATTTAAAAAGAAGAAAAATGAGTTATTACTTAGTTAAAGTAAACTTTGAAACCGGAGAAGTTAAACAAAACGGAGATCCGGTTATGAGAAAGTGCGAATTCCTGGTAGCCGGAGAATCCGTTATTGAGGTGGAAACCAAAGTAGCGCAGCATCTTGACGGTACCGTAGGGGCATTCGAGACCACACAAATCTCAAAGACAAAAATAGAGGCTGTCATAAGCGATTCGAATGTCTAAGAAAAATCCTGCTTCTACTAGCAGTTACCCAGCACCAAAATCCCCGGTAAAAATACCAAAGGGGGATCCGGGATTTAAGATGGTAAAAAAATCATTTAAGCCCGCTTTCGAGGAAGAAAACGCCGAGGAAGAGTATGACGAAACAGAAGCAACTAACGAGACAAGAGGAGAGACTAAATCTTATGCTCCCCCTCAATCTCCGATTGCTATCCAGCCAGGGGATACTGGTTTTAAAACAGTAGGAAAGGGATATAACAGATTCATTTGGACCTTTGGCGATTGGCAAAAGAAGAAAAAGAAGATCATCAATCCAGACACTAACTGGGATCTTTCTTCTAAACCAATCACCCCTTCTGAATTTAAAAAGAAACAGAAGGACCTTTATTTGAAGTAATTGCATTTACACCCGTTTATGCCACACACTAAAAGACCTATGAAAATAGGTCTTTTTTATTTGGATATATAGATCCTAAAGATTTGTAAAAATAAGAATCGAACAATGCCAGCAGTAAGCACAGCACAACAAGCTCTAATGGGACAGGCGTACGGAATAAAAACCGGAGAACTGAAACCTTCTGATCTAAATCCCAAGTACAGGGCAGAAATCCTGAAAATTGCAAAAGAAATGACGGAGGAAGAGCTCAAAAAATTTGCTAAAACCAAGCACAAAGGTCTAAAGCATTATGTTTCTGAGGGAGAGCAAATCGATGAGAAGGGAATGGCTATACCAGACACAAAAGCTGCTTCACAAGCGGTTTCTTCTTCTAAAATGCCAGAATTTCACCCAAAAGGGCCTTCTAAAATCGTTCCTTTCCTAGACCCGGATTCTAAACAACAGAAGAAGGGAAAAAGAAACATGCAAAATCTCAAAGACTACAGAGACTGGGTTAAAGGTCAATAATATAGGAATTCAATGAAACACGTTCTAAGCTTTAAAAAATACGATCCTAACAAGGAATATAAGACCGAAACTAGAAGGAAAATCAATCTGGATAGGGTTCGTAAAACCAGGTCTTATAGGATGGTAATGGATCTTGGGTTTAAAGAGGATACGTCAGATCAGCAGGCTCTAAACAACACAATGAAATTTGTCAGAAGCAAGGAGAAACAAAAAGAGCCAGGGCACGATAAAGTTTTTTATACTATCCACCCGTCAGGAACTGTTAGAAGGTACAATCCAATAAAGGGAAAGGAAGTTCCAGAGGGACACGGGAATGACATTAAAAAATTCCCCATGCCTTTCAAGAAGTCTACTGATTACACGAAGGCATTGAACTATCTCTGGCAGTATTTAAAAAGAAAAGAAGAAAAAGGAGATTTTAGATAATATGGGATGCGGATGCGGAGCAGCAAATCAAGAAAACCTCGGGGTGACGTATAACTCCCCCGGCGCAGAAAGAATCGAAAACTACAAGAAGGAGAAAAGTCTAATAGACAACAAGTGGATCCTGGATTCACTAGACAGGAAACTTCTTGTTACCGACCCCATTCATGATATATATGGGGACATTATTGGTTATATTACTAAAAACACAGAAGGTAATATAATCAGGATTTTCAAGAAAAACGTCAAACAAATTTTAGATTAAGTTATGTTTTACCCAACAGGAGATAGCCCAAACGGCAAGCTACTAATATGTATGGACGACTCTAAGCACGAGATCGATGAAGCCCTTTGCAATTGTGACGAAGGCTGCATGACAGAATGCTTGACCGAGTGGCTCCAAGAAAATGATTGCTGCGTAGAAAGCTGGCAGATGAAAAAGTACCTCAAAGAGAAGGGACTAGATGAAAGCAGAATCGACGAGGATATGGCTGCTGGAGCAGGTCCCGCTGTAGGAGCTGCTACTCTAGGGACCGTATCGGGAATGGGCAATCCGGCAACCCCACAAAACGGTGGAACTAATGCAGGATTCAACAACTCTGCATTGGACGGGTCTGGAGATAAGTTTTCTTCAATGACAGTAGGAACCGGAGCTGCTAAAAAGAAGAAGGGCAGAGTGGTAGAAACCTACCTAGATTTTTTAAAGAGAAGAAAGAAGGACTAAATAAATAGGCATAATCCAGAAAAAGCCAGATGACAATCTGGCTTTTCTTTTTGTCTTTTTCTTGCCATTTTGTCGATTAAGTTTTTCAAAATATGACAATTTGTCTTATTTTTTCACCCGGCAATTTTTTTGATCCTATCTGCATAAAAAATCTATAAACTATGCAAACATCAACATTCAAATCGCTTTTTCCTCAGATCGTAAGAACAAGTAATCTGAGCGACTCGTTTCTGGATTCAGTATTCTCCGACCTGGAGGCATTTCCCGATCATTTCTCTGTCCTGAGAAAATACAAGATCGTTCCCGAAGAAACCGGATGGAAAATCCAAATCCCATTCCCTGGAGCATCCAAGGATGACATTAAGATCTCTATCAAAGACGAAGACAAACTCATCGTAGAAGTAACGGGTGAAAATGAATGGAGCAAAGGAGAGGTTCGCAAATTTAAGCTCCTTCCTTCTGCAGATAAAGAAAACGTAACTGCAGTAATGGAAAACGGTCTTCTAACATTAGATGTACCAAGAAAGAAATCTTTCCTCGAAAGAACTATAAAAATCAAATAAAAATAAAACAAAACAAGATGTCTAAAGTAATTGGAATTGATTTAGGAACAACAAACTCTTGCGTTTCTGTAATTGAGGGTAGCTCTCCCGCAGTTATCGTAAACCAGGAGGGAAAAAGGACTACCCCCAGTATAGTCTCCTTCAAAGACGGAGAAATTAAAATCGGGGATCCGGCAAAGAGGCAAGCGGTAACCAACCCTCAAAACACAATCTACTCGGTCAAAAGGTTCATTGGATCTAATTTCTCTGAGGTTAAAAACGAGGCAAAAAAGATGCCTTACAAGGTGGAAAAAACTGACGGTGAAAAGATCGTGGTTGAAGCAAACGGAAAGAAGTATGTTCCACAAGAAATCTCTGCTATGGTTCTTCAGAACCTTAAAAGAACAGCGGAGGAATACCTGGGCGAAGAAGTAAAGAAGGCAGTTATCACGGTTCCTGCATATTTCAACGATAGTCAAAGACAAGCCACGAAGGAAGCTGGAGAAATTGCCGGATTGGACGTTTTAAGGATCATTAACGAGCCTACAGCAGCTGCCCTAGCATATGGTCTAGATAAAAACGAAAAGGATTTAAAGGTGGCTGTATACGATTTAGGAGGCGGTACATTTGACATCTCCATTCTTGAAATCGGAGGCGGTGTTTTTGAAGTTCTTTCGACAAACGGCGACACCCACCTCGGTGGTGACAACTTCGACGAGAGAATCATAGATTGGATCGTAAAAGAGTTCAAAGAGGAAAGCGGAATCGACACATCGAAAGATCCTATGGCTTACCAGAGGATCAGGGAGGCAGCTGAAAAAGCTAAGGTTGAATTGTCCTCTTCCTCGGAGACTGAAATCAACCTTCCTTATCTAAGTGCAGGCGCAGAAGGTCCAAAGCACTTCGTTAAGAAACTAACGAGAGCTCAATTTGAGGCAATGGTAGATGATCTGATTCAGAAAACTCTGGATCCCTGCAAAAAGGCCCTTAAGGACTCTGGTCTAACAGCTTCTCAAATAGACGAAGTGATCTTAGTTGGTGGGTCTACCAGGATCCCTAAAGTTCAGGAGGAAGTTGAAAAGCTTTTTGGTAAAAAACCATCCAAGAACGTTAACCCCGACGAAGTGGTAGCGATCGGAGCTGCAATTCAGGGAGCAGTTCTTGCTGGAGAAATTAAAGACGTTCTTCTATTGGACGTTACCCCGCTGTCCCTCGGTATCGAAGTAATGGGAGGAATCTTCACTAAGCTTATAGAAGCTAATACGACCATCCCAGTTACAAAAAGCGAAGTCTTCAGTACAGCTGCAGATAACCAGCCAGCAGTAGAGATTCACGTTCTACAAGGGGAAAGACCAATGGCCTCTGACAACAGAACTCTTGGAAGATTCCAGCTTACTGATATCCCACCTGCACCGAGGGGTGTACCTAAGATCGAGGTTACCTTTGACATCGATGCTAATGGTATCATAAACGTTTCTGCTAAGGACCAAGGAACAGGAAAGGTTCAAAAGATCAGAATAGAATCTGGATCTAAACTCGACGAAGCGGAGATCCAAAGAATGAAAGACGAAGCAAAGCAGAACGAAAAAGCAGACCAGGAGAAACTCAAAAAATCAAAGGTTCTAAACGAATCTGATGCAATGATTTTCCAGATCGAAAAAATGGAAAAGGATCTTGCTGAGAAGATAACAGAGGACGAGAAGAAAACTTTGGAATCTGCTATCCAAGAACTGAAGGACGTAAGAAAAACAGAAAACGTCGAACAGATAGAAAAGAAAATGGAAGAGGTTTCTGCAAAAATGTCAGAAATAAGCACTAGGATCTATTCCCAGTCACAGACAGATACCACTAAGGAGCAGGAGGAAGTTAAAGCCGATGTGGAGGATGTCGAATTCGAAGAGGCAAAATAAATTCAGGTAATCTATTTTTTAAACTCGAAAGATTTCCGTATATTTACGGAAATCTTTTTTATGCCCGAAGGTCCAGAAGTGCGAAGAATGTCGGAAGGTCTCGATCGAAGAATTTCCACCAAATTTCTAACTGATGCCCAAGTTCTAGGAGGGAAGTGGTTACGCTTTCCTATTAAGGGACTTGATGTTTTACAACAGAATTTAGCAGAAAGCCCACAGATGGTTGAATGGGTCAAAGTGAGAGGTAAATTCATCTATGCAAAGATGGGTGAGGATCTCTTTATGTGGAACTCTTTAGGAATGTCCGGAGGATGGAGGGATCAAAGAGGAAAGCACTCCCACTTTGTTTTCAGGTTCTCTGATGGAACCGAAGTTTTTTTCGAGGACATCCGAAGGTTTGGAAACATTGAGTTTATCAACTTTGAAAAGCTTTTGAAAAAATTAGCATCAGTGGGGACTGACATGCTGAACAGCGATGTCCCTTTTGAGCTCTTCTATAGCAGGATCTCAAAGAACCCCAATAAGAATATTTGCAAAGCTCTGATGGACCAAAAGATTATCTCTGGGGTAGGAAACTATATTAAATCGGAATCCCTTTATAGAGCAGGTATTTCACCACATCACAGTGTTAAGGATATACCGCTAGAAAAACTGGAGGATCTTTGCACCTGGATCAAAGCCATTTGCAGAAAATCTTACGAGCAAGGAGGTGCAACATTGGCTACGTACACTGACATGGACAACAATCCCGGAAATTTCGTCTTCTCCTTTAATGTTTACCGGAAGGAAAAAGATCCGTTAGGGAATACCGTTATTCACGAAGTAACCCCGGACGGAAGAATGACACACTGGGTTCCTGAAATACAAAGCTAATGAGAGAGATATTAATTCAAGAAGACTATAAAAATGATCCGTGGAAAATGCTGGTCTGCTGCATACTTCTTAACCAGACGAACAATAAGCAGGTTAGACCGATTTTAAGCTCCGTATTTGAGCTTATCCCCAATCCCCAATCTGCAATATTGTGTGACAAAAGAGTCTTAGCAGATTGCATTAAAACCACCGGATTGCAAAATATAAAAGCCGACAGGATAGTGAAGCTCAGTAGTAAATGGGTCTCTGGATTTACTGATGTTAGGGATCTCCCTGGGATAGGAGAGTATGGAAGGGATTCTTGGAAAATATTTATAGAAGGTAATCTTAAAATAAGCCCTTCTGATAAAAAACTCAGGTTTTATCTTAGTACACTTTCCAGTCGGGAATGATAACTACTCTTTTAGTTATATCTTTGTGCTTTATCTTCTTAGCAACAGTTTCTATGAACTCCTCGAATAGCTTTATTCTCTTTTTCACGCTTCGTCTATTATTTTTAAGCAGACTTCATTAACAAATTCCTCCATGTCAGAAGGATCTATAGTGCTAACAGAATCTTCCATTCGATGACAGTTGAAAAGCATTTTGAAGTTTAGATACTCTCCATCCTTTGTTAGAATCGGAGTCTTTTCTTCTGTTACTGGAAGGGGATTTATAACGGTAGAATTTATATCGTATTTTCTAAATATTACTGAATCGTTGAATGGAACGTTAACCACCGGACATTCAAATCTATCTGCTATCCATTGGGTTAAAGGTGTTCCCATTGAACCAACGAAGAAATTCTTTCCTCCCTTTCCGGTCAGTTCCAAATTAAGTACCCATTTACAAGGAAATTCCCCAGCCTTTATCCTTTCAGCTAATCTAGTAGATCCTATACCTCCAGGTTCTTCTCCGTCAAGTATAACGACGTTTACTTCTGGTCTTAGCTTCTTAATCGCTAAAGCATTTATAACAGAGCAAGAATTGTCATTAGCGTTGTCTGATTTAGGATTAACTATATCGTGGTGTGCAACTACAAATTTATCAGAGCTTCCCATTAACATTACGTTGTAAAAATTATTAATGGGCTCTTCGAGTTCTCCGACCAGTTCCTTTAATTCCTCCGTGTATTGGTCTACCAAGTCCTGGTATTCCTTGATGTATCTTCCGTATTCTTCGTCGCTCAATTCTTCCATGTCTTGCCCCGGATCTGCATCCTCGGGCTCAACCTCTTTGTTAGAAAGCTTTGAGAAATCGTCCATGAATTTGGAATATATTTCTTCCGCTTGTTCTCTTTTGTCTTTGGTGATTAAGTGAGAGATTTTATTAAAATCCTCTATGTTTAGCTCTCTTTTCCTACCCTCTTTGGACCAGACATCCAGCTCATATTTTAAACCTTCTGAATCGCAAAGATCCATAATAAATTGCACTCTCGGAGTGGGAGAATCTCCATTCTCGAAGCACATCCCCTTATTTTTTACCTTGCAAAAGTCGTATATCTTGCTGTATATTGCCATTACTCTTTTTCTTGCTTTTTAGAAGATTCCTTTTGGAACGATTCTTTTAGATATCCTGTTATATCAGATCCTGATCTCTTTGCTTCGTCTAGGAATCGGTTGAACTCCTCTGATTTACCCTGATTGTCTAGGAAATCATTAATATATGAAGCTTCGAACATTGCGTCGATTACCTCGGGGAGAGGGGAGTTTGCCGGCTTATAGTTCCTGGAGTTTACCTTAGGATCGTAGGCATCGCTAGGGACGTCTACTGATCCTGGCGCATCTAGCCACTCGTTTACGAACTCGTTGAAATTTTTTATCATTGATTGCTAAAATTCTTTGTTGATTATATATCCAACCCGGAACTTCACTGACAGGTTTCGTTATAATAATTCAAAGGAGCAAATAGAATGATCGTCGATATTGAGAACCAAGGAACACACTTAAAAGTTTCACACTTTACAAAAGAGGGAGATTTGGCTTTCCTGGAGGTTCCCATCCCAGAATCGGAAAGATTCGTATGGGAAAAGTGCACACACAACAATCCAGCGAGGGACAAGGAATGGACGACGTGGGAGGGGGAGCCGGTTAGGAGGGTAAAAACTGAGAGGTATGACAAATTCAGGATGGCTCAGATTTTAGAGGAAGCTCCAAAGGAATTGACTGCCCCTCTTTGGGAGTTCCAAACACCCAAGAAATACTTTGTCGATATTGAGGTTGAGATCACGGAGGACGTTGGTGCTGCTCTCGACACAGAGAATGCAAAAAACAGGATTCTCTCCATCGGTATTGCAACAGACAAGAGAAAAATAATTATTCTTGGTCTGGATCCGCTAACCTCCGAGCAGCAAGCAAGTATCTACAATAGGATAAACGAATACTTTAAAAAGACCGGGGACGAATGGACATTCAAATACAAGCAGTTCGAAACCGAATATGATATGGTTTATACCTTTTTTAAGGATCTTGCCCCTAAAATGCCTTTGATCACCGGGTGGAACTGGCTCGGATATGACTGGCCTTATCTTCTAAACAGGGCAAAAAGACTTGGTATAGACCCTAAAATAATTTCCCCCTCCAGATACCTAATAGGAAAGCAACAACTACCGGTCCACCTTCTAATGGTCGACTATCTGGAGATCTATAAAAAGTGGGATCGTGTAATTAAGATCAAGGAAAGCAACAGACTTAGCTATGTTGCCGACAAAGCCATCGGTCTAAAGAAAATTGAATATAGCGGGACCCTTCGGGACCTTTACCAATCAAATTTTGAGGATTTCATTTACTATAACGCCGTTGACTGTGCTCTGGTACACTACATAGACCAGAAGCTTAAAACGATGCAGACTTTCTTTAAAATTGCTCAAATTGCAGGCGTAGAAATCAATAGATCTCTATCCCCTGTTTGGTCTACCGAAATCATGATGCTTCGTAAGTTTTTGGAAAGAAAGCAAGTCTTTACTGCCGAGAAAAAAGACGAGGTTCATGTTAAATTTGCAGGTGGATACGTAAAAGAGCCTATTACAGGTCTCCACGAATGGGTAGCATGCTATGACTTCGCTTCCCTATACCCAAATACAATGGTTCAGTGGAACATCTCCCCAGAGGTATATAAGGGCAAAAATCCAGTAAACCCTGACGAAAAATGGGTAAAAAGTGCATCCGGAGCTTATTTCGGATCCGATGAGGAAAGTCCAATCCTAAAGACCATAATTAAAGATCTTTACTCAAGAAGAAGAAAGACAAAAGATAGAATGCTGGCCCTACAGATCGAAATAGATCAGCTACAAAGGAGTATAGGAAAAGAGCAATAATTTATAAGAAAATAATTAACATTAGGATCTAGTCTAATACCCCCCTTCGAATATATAATATTCGGTGATGTATAGCCTAGACAGAAAACCTAGTCAAATCACAAAATATGGCAAATACAGACAATCAATGCAAAGACTTAACCGTTGAAAACGACTACGTAAAGTCCACACATCACCTAGAGCGTTTAATGACGCTCCAAAAAAATACCCAGGAGAAAGTCTACGGGTATGACTTTAGCAACCTAACCCTTGGTGAGATCAAGGATTTTTGGCTCTGGAATACCAGAGCAATCGAGGACGAGATTTCCGAGTCCTACGACGCATTGGGCGGAATTTCGAACAATGGCGAAACTTCTATCGGCAATGCCGTTTGGAAACCATGGAAACAAAATTATAAGAAGGCTTACAGTATGAAGATCTCCGACCTTCCTGAATCTGATTTGAAAGAATTGAAAATGGAATTGGTGGACATCCAGCACTTCGTTTTTAACATGATGATTTCCGTAGGAATGACTGCCGAAGAACTCTACAATTTTTACTTGTCTAAAAATAAGGAGAACATCAGAAGACAAGAAAACAACTATTAATTTATAAAAATTTTAAGTAAAATGGAAGTAACCTATCCTTTGCCGGAGCATATTTTGCAAGAGAATCCTAATAGATTCGTTTTGTTCCCTATTGAGCACCCAGATATTTGGGAAAGATATAAAACCCAAGAAGCCTGTATCTGGACAGCGGAAGAAGTGGATTTAGCACAGGATCTAAATGATTGGAGATATAAGCTAAATGATGACGAGAGATTTTTCATCAAGAATGTGTTAGCATTCTTCGCTGCATCCGACGGTATAGTAAATGAGAATTTGGCACAAAACTTCGTAGACGAAGTTCAATACACAGAAGCAAAGTTTTTCTATGGATTTCAGATCATGATGGAAAACATCCACTCTGAAATGTACTCGCTTCTTATCGACACGTATATCCAGGACCCCGAAGAAAAAGACAGATTGCTGAGAGCTATTGAAACTATCGATGCTGTAAAAAAGAAAGCACAATGGGCTTTAAAATGGATCAACTCACCACATTTTCAAGAGAGATTGATTGCATTTGCAGCAGTCGAAGGAATTTTCTTTAGTGGTTCTTTCTGTTCTATTTTCTGGTTGAAGAAAAGAGGTCTAATGCCAGGTCTTTCTTTCTCTAACGAGCTTATCTCAAGAGACGAAGGAATGCACACTGACTTTGCAGTTCTTTTACACAACCACCACCTTGCAAACAAAGTTCCCGAAGAGAGAATCAAGGAAATCATCACAAGCGCTTTGGAAATTGAAAAAGAGTTTATCACAGAATCTCTTCCCGTTAGACTTATCGGAATGAATTCTGATCTGATGAAGCAATATCTCGAATTCGTTGCTGATAGACTTCTTTACGATCTTGGATGTTCCAAAATCTATAATTCAGAAAATCCTTTTGACTTTATGGAGAACATCGCTTTGCAGGGGAAAACAAATTTCTTCGAGAAAAGAGTTGGTGAATATCAAAAAGCTGGTGTGAAAACTAAATCTGATGATGCGTTCAGCCTCGAAGCAGATTTCTAAAAATAATTTTTAAATAAAAAATGCAGGTAATAAAGAGAGACGGTTCGAGGGAACCAGTTAAGTTTGAGAAGATTTCAAACAGGATTAGGAGAATGACATATGGCTTAAATGCCGACTATGTTGATCCCATTGAGATAGCACAAAAAGTTATTGCTGGAATATACGATGGGATTTCAACAGAGGAACTTGATAACTTAGCAGCTGAAACAGCTGCTTCGTTAATTACAAGACATCCAGATTATTCAATATTAGCTTCGAGAATAGCAGTATCTAGATTGCACAAATCAACTAAAAAGAAGTTCTCTGAAACAATTCAGGACCTTTACTCTTACGTTGATCCTGAAACGAATCAGCCAGCGGGTTTAATCAACGAAGAAACCTATAATGCTGTGATGAAGAACAAGCAGAAGCTAGATGGTGCTATCATCCATGAAAGGGATTTCAACTTCGAGTATTTTGGTTTCAAAACATTGGAGAAGAGCTATCTTCTTAAAATGTTCGGTAAGCCACACGAGTCACCTCAGCACATGTATATGAGAGTTGCTGTTGGTATTTGGGGAGACGATACGAAAAATGCGATAAAGACTTATGAGCTACTCTCTACTCATGTCATGACTCACGCAACACCAACTCTATTCAATGCAGGAACTAAAAAACCACAATTGTCTTCTTGTTTTCTTTTGATGATGGATGACGATTCAATTCCTGGAATTTATAAAACCCTTTCCGATGTTGCTGTTATCTCTCAGAATGCTGGCGGGATTGGACTAGCTATTCATAACATTAGAAGCACCGGATCCTACATCAAGGGAACAAATGGAACTTCAAACGGAATAGTTCCGATGTTGAAAGTTTTCAATGAAACTGCTAGATATGTAGATCAGGGCGGAGGAAAGAGAAAGGGTTCATTTGCAATTTACATTGAGCCTTGGCACGCAGACATCGAAGATTTCTTGGATCTAAGAAAGAACACTGGTAAAGAAGAAATGAGAGCTAGAGATCTTTTCCTAGCTTTATGGACTCCTGATCTTTTCATGAAAAGGGTAAAGTCCGATGGTGAATGGTCTCTGTTCTCCCCTTCCGATGTTCAGGGTCTTTGGGAAAAGTACGGAGAAGATTTCGAAAGGGCTTACGAGGAAGCAGAGGCAGCAGGAAAGGCAAAAAAGGTCATCAAAGCAAGAGAGCTTTGGAGTAAAATCATCGAATCCCAAATCGAAACAGGAACACCTTATATTCTTTACAAAGATGCTGCAAACAAGAAATCTAATCAGAAAAATCTAGGAACCATTAAGAGTTCAAATCTTTGCACAGAAATTCTAGAATATACTGACAAAGACGAAACAGCAGTTTGTAACCTTGCCTCTATTGCAGTTAACAGATTCTTAAAGTCTACGGACGCTAGAACTGCTAAAATCTTAAGGGGAAGATGCGATGTTGATCATAAGGCACTTTATGACGTTGCTTATCAAACAACTCTAAATCTGAATAAAGTTATTGACGTCAATTTCTATCCGACTAAGGAGACTAAGAAATCAAACCTTAGACACAGACCCATTGGTATAGGGATACAGGGATTAGCAGATCTTTTTGCCGTTATGGGAATTCCTTTCACTTCTCCGGAAGCAAGAAAAATCAACGAAGAGATTTTTGAAACTCTGTATTTTGCTTCAATGTCAGCTTCTGTTGATTTAGCCAAAAAAGACGGAGCTTACGAAACTTTCGAAGGCTCTCCTTTAAGCAAGGGAGAATTCCAATTCAACCTTTGGGGATTCGACGATTCTCAGCTTTCCGGAAGATGGGATTGGGAAAAATTAAGAAAGGACGTTATGAAGCACGGTGCTAGAAACTCTCTACTCCTTGCCCCTATGCCTACCGCTTCAACAGCTCAGATCATGGGAAATAACGAGGCATTCGAACCTTTCACTTCAAACATCTACACAAGAAGAACTCTTAGCGGAGAATTCATTCTCGTCAATAAGCATCTTGTTAGGGATCTAATCTCATTGAATCTGTGGAACGAGGATATGAAGAACTTGATCATTTTGCACAAAGGGTCTGTTCAAAATATTTCCCAAATTCCACAGGATATCAGAGACACATATAAAACAGTATGGGAAATTAAGCAGAAGGATCTGATCGAAATGTCAGCCGACAGAGGTAAATTTATTTGCCAATCGCAATCTCTTAACCTGTTTATAGAGGGGGTAAATTCTGCTAAACTCACATCAGCTCACTTCCATTCTTGGGAACTTGGTCTTAAAACTGGAATGTATTACCTAAGAACCAAGGCAGCTGTTGATGCAATCGCCGGACTTGGGATAGATATGGAGAAGGTTAAGAAATCCTTGAAAGCTATGGAGGAAAAAGCTGAAAGTGTACAGGAGCCGAAAATTGATCTAGGTGGAATTACCAGCGAAGAGCTAAGTAAGGCTGCCGAAGAAGTTTCTTCTGGCATTATGTGCAGCCTCGATAACCCAGAAGATTGTGTAGCCTGCAGCTCATAAAAAACTAAGAAGATGAGAAAAATTAAAAATTTTGAAGAATTTGCTATAACAGAAAGAGAGCTTCCAGATAGCCAAGGAGAAATCATGGTTATTCTGGGAGCTCCCGGTTCTGGGAAAGGAACCCTATCTAAAGAGCTAGTGGACAAGTATGGATTTGTCCACATTTCTACCGGTGATCTTATAAGAAAATCTGACGATCCGGATCTGAAGAAAATTATAGCGGGAGGAAATTTTGTTCCTGATGAGATGATAGTTAAGCTCTTAAGGAGTGCTCTTAGAAAAGTAGACCCTGAATCTAACCTAATCCTTGATGGATTTCCGAGAACTATAAAGCAGGCAAGAAAACTAGATTCCATATTAGGAAAAAGAGGGCTTGGACTCAACCACGCATTGTTCCTAGATATAGATGAGGAAACCGCTAAGGAAAGAATCAGGGAAAGAGCAGAAAAGGAAGACAGAGAGGATGACAAAAGCGAGGAAACGATAGAAAAAAGGTTTAAAGAATATGAGGAAAAAACTTTGCCCTTAGTTGAGTTTTACGAGAAAAGCAGAAAGTTGATCAAGATAAACGCTAATCGCGGGAAGGAGAGAGTTCTAAGACAAACTGTTAAAAGTCTCGGATTAAAGAGACCAAAGAAAACCCTATAAACATATGGTCAAAGGCGCGTCAGAGGCTTTTGTAAATGGGCTTAAGAATAAACTATCGGAGAAAAATCAGAAAGAACAATTCAAGAGAAATGTCTTACAGGATAGTTTGGATTACTTAGTTGACGTTTTTAAAAATAGAAGCGGAGGCAATTTAGAGGTTAGAGCTGTAAGAGATTTCCAAACGAAAGATCTTTGTTTTTTCATAGATGTTTTTTCTATGAATCCAATAGAGGATGCGATATCCTTGTGCTTCGAAGCAAATAAAATCCCATCAGTCTTTAAAAAACTTGATGACATTCAACTGGTTTTCAGAATAGATCTGGAAAACAAATTAGTCACTTCGGGACACCAACATAACTATTTCTTTGTGGAGGTGTATTCTAAAAGAGGATCCACATATAAGCTAAAGATCTATTTGTGTGAGCCCGAGATAAATTATTCTCTTTATCAGAAGGGATACCACTATTTAAAATTTTGGATTTTTGACAGAGACGGTTTTGAAGATTATGAGATTTCTTTAAGAGGAATAGACAGGAAGAAAAGAAGTCATAAAATAGATACCCAGGACAACAAGTATACCGCAACTATACTACTAAACGACATTGGGGAATTAAATGCCTTTGAATTGTCTAAGAAAAAGAGGAGAAAAAAATAAAAATCAGACTATAATAACCATAAAAAATTAATTAATGGGAAAGAACAAAAAGAAGGCCGCTAAGCCAATCCAATTTAATAAACCTCAGATACAAGAAAAACCACAAACCCAGCAAACCCAGCCAGGTGCGGTTATTCCTATCGTCAAGCCGGTTACTAACGAGCAATTCATTAAGATTTGCTTGGTTATGATCGTTAAGGACGAAGAAGATACGATCAAGAGATGTTTAAGTGCCGTTGCTCCTTTTATTTCATATTGGGTAATAGTTGACACCGGGTCTAAAGACAAGACCAAAGAGGTGATAAAAGAAACCATGGATGGTTTTGGTATCCCTGGAGAATTACACGAAAGACCTTGGGTTAACTTTGAAGTAAACAGAACAGAAAGTCTGGAACTTGCAAAGGGGAAGTGTGATTATAGATGGATAATCGATGCCGATGACACCTTCGTTTGTGCGGATCCTAATATAAATCCATTCGCTGGACTAGACACTAAACCAGATGGGTATCAGATAACATACAAGCTAAGCTCTCTCCAATATCACAGGGTTCAGCTTGTTAAATCCGACCAGGACTGGTGTTATAAGGGAGTTCTTCATGAGTACCTTTATACCGAAAAGAAAGATCTCGTACAGGGCATAGTTCCAAACTGTTATGTTATAGCAGACATCTCTCCTCTGAAAAGAGCGGGAAGCTTGGAAGAAAAGTATGCTAACGATGCCAAGATCCTAGAGGAAGCACTCATCAAGGAACCGGATAACACAAGATATGTTTTCTACCTTGCCCAGAGTTACAGGGATTCTTCCCAGTATGAGAAAGCAATCGAAGCTTATCAGCGTAGGGTTTCTATGGGACAGTGGGAGGAAGAGGTTTATTACTCAATGTACATGATTGCTAAAATAAAGGAAAGACTGAACCACCCAATTGAAGAGGTGACCGAAGCTTATTCTAAAGCTTGGGAGTTCAGACCTTCGAGACTGGAGTGTGTTTTCCACACCATGAGAAAACTTAGGGAGCAGAAAAGATACCTCGTAGCATTTGCATACGGCGATCTAGCAATAAAAACAAGAGGTACTGCAGATATTCTTTTCGTAGAACCCGAAATTTGGCAGTGGAGACTTCTGGATGAATATTCACTGGCAGCTTATTACATAGGTAATCCTGACATTGCCCTGGAAAAGACCTCAGCCATTGTAAATGCTCCGTTTTTCAAGGACATTCTCCCCGACGAGCAGAAGAGACTCCTCAAGAATCTGGATTTCTATAAAAAAGGAGCCGAAGAGAAGGCGAGAAGGATGAAAGAGGCCCAAATGGCTCAGCAAAAGTAAATTCTCTGGGATATATAGAGAAAATAGATTAAAAAGATGAAGCATTTAATAGTTTTCGAATCCTATCAGGAACCCGTTTTAGAGGGGGCAATTCCTGTTTATGACGAGGATGAATTTGATAAAAATCCCAGCGCAGAACCAGAAATCAGTGCTAAAGTAACCCAAATAGTTAGCGTTGTAGAGGACCTTTTAAAAAGAGTCGAAGAGGGGGAGCTTGAAAAAGTTACTGTATTAGCTGACATCCCCTCGCAGGGAAAAAATGCACCAGCATATCTTCAGGACGTCATCGCAGCAGAAAGAGCTAGAATGGCTAAAAGAAAATACGCTATCCATGGATCTAGAATAGAGAGAGAAGACAGACCAGAGGAAGAAGAGTACACAGATGAAATAAACATCTTCGTTGATTCTGAATTTTTTGCGGAGGGTGTAGAAAGAAATGCTTCTGGGGATTTTGTTTTAGGGATACCTAGATCTTTTGCAAGAAAGGTTGAAATGGATCCGTCACTCAGAGAAAAATACACGGTTAAGATCAAACCTCAGCAAATCATAGAGGTTAACTATACGACAGCAAAGTAAGCAAACCTTCGAAAATACCTAACCCCAATATCTTTATTGGGGTTTTTTATTGGAAATTTTATGGTGATTTTTGACTATAATCATAAAATAATTTGTGTATGAGTGTAAAATCTATAGAGGAGATATACCCTCTGACAATAGTAAATTGTAGATATAAAGACAGGATCATAATTTTCAACGCTAGCAATGATGCGGATTACATATCAACTGCAGTCGGGAACGAGGAAGTCTCATATAGATTAGAATCTTGGCTAGAAGAAACTTTACCTTCCTATGGTGTTAAATATGGTATAGGAAAGGATATCTGGTCAGCATTTGAAGATTACAAAGAAAGAAATAAAGAAAATAAATGAGCAACAAGGTTAACAAATCAATTGAAGTTCTAACAGACTTTGAGCACATTATTAAAAGGCCAACAATTTATGTTGGTAGCGTAAAAAGAACAGATGAAGTAGTTCCTATTGTTAGCGACGGAATGATAAGAGGCGTAACAAAGGAATACTCTGTTGGGATGTATAAACTTTTCGATGAGGTATTTTCCAACTCGGTGGACGAAGCAAAGAGGATGTCTACACCAATGAAAAAAATTATTGTTGAAATAGACTCTAAGAAAAACTCTGTTTCTATAACTGATACTGGAGACGGATTCGTCAATGGATCTGCGATCAATAAAAAGAGCGGTCTTAGTAACATCGAAACAGCGGTATCTATGTTGAGAGCGGGTTCTAATTTCGACAATGATGGCATCGACGAAACCATAGTAGGTACTAACGGTATGGGGGTTAGTCTCGTTAATGCTCTTTCTAATTACTTCGAAATAGAAACAGCAAACGAGAAAGAGGTTTATTACCAATCTTGGAAAAACTTCAAACCCACCCCTGCTAAGGTTTCTCCTAGAGCAAAAAGCAGATCGAAGGGAACATCAGTATCTTTTATTCCAAATGGCTCTGTTTTCGATAACACTAAGTGGGATAGAGAGGTTCTTAGATCTTATTTACTTCTTAAAAAGAGAGTTCTTGAAACCGAAAACAAAACATCTTCACTCAAAATAGATTTCATCTGGGACGGGGAAAGAGAATCTATAAACAACGTTCTTTCTCCTGACTGGTCTGCTAAGACCCCGATAGGCGAGATCCTGATATGGGAGAAAAAAGACGATTCTTCCTCTTTCTCTTATGTTAATAGTGCAATCTGTACCGGAATTCATCAGAAGATAGTTTTGGATAGAATTAATCTTCAGTTAGAGGATTCGCTTGGACACCACTTCTATGATACCCTTTTGATATTCAATCTGAACCCAGGAATAGTTAGATTTGGAGATCAGAATAAAACGAAATTCGTTTCTAAAAGAGAAGAGGTTGAACCTACGATAGCCAAACACGTAGATCCGGTATTAGCAAAATTCTTCAGAAGTGAAACCTTCAAAAGAATTAAAAAAGCTGTTGATGCAAGGAAGAAAGAAGCGGAGCTTAAGAAGATAAGGAAAGACAAAAAATCGATAAGAATAAAACATTCCAATAAATACTTTCCACCAGCTTCTTCGAGAGCCGAGAACCTTTTCATAGTAGAAGGATTGAGTGCGATGGGATCTATTCTTCAAAAGAGAGATCCGAAGAAGGATGGGGTTTATGCACTAAAGGGTAAGATCAAAAATGCAAGATCACTATCGGATCTTTCAAGCAACAAAGAAATTCTGGAGCTGATGCAGATTCTTAATTTGGATCCAGAGGATCAGAATTTACAATGCCCGTTTGAAAGAGTCGTTATCTCAACAGATCAGGATCCAGATGGTTCTCACATCACATCACTTTTGATAAACCTTTTCTATTCTTGGTTCCCCTGGATGGTAGCTCAGGGTAAGATACAGACTCTGGAAACCCCACTTGTAACCGTTGGGGATAAGGCTAAAAAATACTACTACTCACTGGATGAATTTAAAAAGGCAGCAGGGAAGGTAGGAAACTCAAATGTTAGGTACTTAAAGGGATTGGGTTCTCTTTCTCTGGATGATTGGGACTATGTGATGAAGAACAAAAAAATCATAACCATAACAGAGGATAAGAAGAGTAAAGCTTCTTTGGAGATGGCATTTGGCAAATCCTCTAATGAAAGAAAAAAGTGGTTAAGCTCCTAATTTCCCTCGGGAATTTTCATTATTTTTGTGATCTATGGATAGAAGATATGGCTATTGCTGCATAAACATGACCCTTGCAAAGGATAAGATCTCCACTAACAGAGGAATGGTCAAGCGGACTTTTGACGAGAGAGGAATTAAATATGCCTCAGAGCTGGCACTAGCTAACGTTAAGGATCTTTTTAAGATCTTGGAGTGGAACAGGGCAAACAGTATCAGAATGTATCGTATGTCATCGGACATATTCCCCTGGTCCTCCGAGTACGAACTTTCCGATCTGCCAGATTTCGGCGAGATCAGTTCTATTCTCAGACAAGCTGGACAGTACGCTATCGACAACGACCAACGTCTAACCTTCCATCCTTCTCCTTATGCCGTTTTGGCATCCGATCGACAAGATGTCATAGTAAAGGCTGTTAAGGAATTACGTCAGCACGGTGAAATCATGGATCTTATGGGATTAGACAGGAGTCACTTCTATCCAATAAATATCCACGTGAACACAACTAAGCCAACCAAGGAGGATGCAGCCAAGAGATTCTGTGAGCAATACCAACTTCTTCCGGAGTCAGTAAAGTCAAGACTGGTTCTTGAGGTTGACGACAAGGCATCGCAGTATAATGCCCAAGATCTATATGACATGGTTTTTCGAGAAATCGGAATACCTTTGACCTTTGATTATCTGCACAACGCATGCAATCCCCATCCAGATTTATCCGAGGATCAAGCATTGGCTCTGTGCCTTTCTACATGGAAATCTGGAATATCTCCAATTACCCACTACTCGGAGTCCAAGAAAATCTTTGAGGATTCGTCCGCTAAGAACGTGGCACATACTGACTGGATCTGGGGAAACGTCGAAACATACGGTCTTGATTTTGATATAGAATTTGAGGTAAAGATGAAGGATTTGGCCCTTCTTCGATACATAAATTCCAAAAAAATATTGTAGGAAATGCAAGAAAACAAACTACCTAAAGAGGACTTTGAATTTATTGAAAGTCTAATACTGGACAGGGAAAAAACCGGTCAGATAAAATATACCGTAGACAGAGCAATCGAAGCCGATGTCAAATATTCTTTCCTAAAAGATGTTTATGGAAAGGAGCATGTTGATTCTGTTCTAGCTTCTCTCGGTAAGGATTTTATGGATCTTAATGATCCTGAGGTTTTTGAAGCTGTAAAAACAAAAAAAGATTAAACAGATGTTTAATCCTCAAAATCCACAGGGGTTTTATAATTTGAGTGAGAGGAATCATCCTCAATATTCTATTTTAAAAAAGCACATCGAAAGGTCTGTTCAGGACATGTTTCTTTCTTCACTAAGAAGAAAATCGAAAGACCTGGTCTATGTTTTCACTAGCGAGGAACAGATTGATGGCTTCATAAAGAGGATGCTGGACTATTGGGGTAAGCTAGAGAAATACGAGATCTGTAAAGAGATCTTGGATCTTTCTAAAGAATTCAAAGAAGAATGGAAGACGAGGGATTCAGAAAATCCGGAAACTGGATTTATCAAAATCAAGGACGTCTTTAATCCAAAAGATCAACAACCATAATGAAAGATTACTATTCCATATTAGGGGTACCAAAAACTGCAACCGCCGAGGAGATAAAGAAAGCATATAGAAAGATGGCTATGAAATACCATCCAGATAAGAATGCTAATGACTCTACTGCAGAATCAAAATTCAAAGAGATCTCCGAAGCTTACGAAACTTTATCAAATCCAGAGAAAAGAAGAAAATACGACAATCCACAAACTAATCCTTTTGACAATCTCTTTAATGGGGGTAACCCCTTCCAATCCGGAGACTTCTCCTCTTTCTTTGGAGGATCGAGAAGGCAGGAACCTCCTATAAACAGAGGAAGGAACATCAACACCATCGTAACCCTAACCTTAGAAGAAATCGTAAATGGTGCGACTAAGAAGATAAAACTACAAAGAAAGGTTCCTTGCAAGCCCTGTAAGGGAACTGGAGCAGAGAAAGGAGAAACCACTCCTTGCCCAACATGCGGAGGAATAGGAAGAGTTAACAAAACGGTACATCACGCATTCGGAGAAATTGTTATGCAAGAGACCTGTAGGTCTTGTCAAGGAATCGGGTCAATACCCAAGAGCGTTTGTGTGGTTTGTTCCGGTTCAGGAACAGAAAGAAAAGAGGAAGAAGTTGATATAAACATTCCTAGAGGTTCTGTTGCCGGAACTTCTTTCGTTCTAGCAGCTAAGGGGGATTGGGCTAAATCTCCATGTAACCCCGGAGATCTGGTAGTTGGTATAGAAGAATACTTGCACCCAGTTTTTAAAAGAGACGGATTGAATCTAATTTGTGAGAAGAACATCACATTTAAAGAGGCTTGTCTCGGAACAGAGGTAGAGTTTCCGAATCTAAGAGGAAGCAATCTCAAAATAAAAATACCCGAAGGAACAAGCCCCGGAAAAATGTTCAGAGTTCAGGGTCAAGGAATACCAGATTTCAACTCATTCGGAAACGGAGATATCCTGATAAAAATCAATTTAAAAATACCTAAGGATCTGACAGAAGAACAGATCAAGGCATTAGACCTATTTTAATATGCAAAGTTTAATTTTACTACTTTTCGTAGGGTGGTCCGTAACAACAATCTTGGTTAACGGAACAATATTTAAACCACTAAGAGATTACCTTATAGTCACATCACCATTCTTTGGACAGCTCATCTCCTGTGTAATGTGCACAGGGCTTTGGATTGGTGTAATGATTTCTTTACCTCTTCTCAGTGCGGGATGGATGAATCCAGTTTTCCCCGATATGCCAATCTTTATAAGCTATTTATCATATCCATTTCTACAAAGCGGATTCGGAATCCTAATAGAATCTCTTATCATATACTTTGTCAAGGGATCAAATTCAAGAATTTAATATGGCTTTATCAAACAACTTAACCATTACAGACCAGATTAATACCCAATACAGGTCTTACGCTATTTACGTTTTGCAGGGTAGAGGGATCCCCAACTTTTATGATGGGCTGACCCCAGTTCAAAGATTGATTTTGGAGAACTCCCCTTCCAAGTTTAGCAAAACCGTAGGACTGGTTGGAGAAGTCATCAAAACTGGTTTATATCACCATGGCGATCAGTCTTTAGCTGGTGCAATCTCTAAATTGGCTAGACCTTTTGGTTGTTCTTATGGTGTTCTAGAGGGAGATGGATTTTTCGGATCCCCCGTTAATCCAAACCCATCTGCTCCGAGATATACCTCAGTAAAAATAAACCCCAAAATCAAGGAGGCAATTACTAAAAATTCGGATCTTAACGAGAAGAACTCCGAAGGGGGTCACGATTGGATCCACGTAGAGTTTCCTGTCGGATTATTGACACACATCATCGGTATTGCTGTTGGTTATAGAACCAACGTTCTTCCCAGGAAGCTAGAAGACGTTTTAGACTATCTTAATGGCGAATCTAAGCTACTTAAACCTTACTTTAAGGATTTTTCTGGGAAGATAACAAGGTTCAAAAATGAGGAGAATACGTGGCTTATAGAGAGTGGATTCGAGGTAGACAACACCAGGAAAACGATCAGGATATTCGATCTCCCTCCAGTTATGAGATATGACAGCTTCATCAATAAATTGGATGCAAAGTTGGAAAGCTCAGAGGTTGAATACAGGATCGAAAACAGATCTCAAAGTAAATGTGATCTTCTTGTAGCTCTAAGAGGTGTAGATCAGAAAAAATTCGCAGAGATTTGTGAGAGTGTTTCGAAGCTATGCAAGATCATAGTAAAGGAGGATGTGATATTCATTAAAGACGGTGGGGTCATTGAATTCTCTTCGGTGAAGGAGTATCTCGACCATTTTAAGGGACATCTGGAATATGTTAGACTCAAAAGACTCATCAGGGATTCCTATAACTACTCAAGAGAGCTCGCTTTCTTGGAAGCAAAGTTGAAGTTCCTGAATTATATGGTGGTGAAAAAAAGAACTAATACAGAGATCGTAAACTTTCTTGCTAAATTTGAAAGTTGGATATCTTCTAGACTTCAAAAGATAGAGATAGTCAAACTAAGTTCAGATCACATAAAACAAACCGAGAAGGACATAGAAGACATAAAGAAAAAAATAGCGGAGGTTAAAAAAGCTGTCAAGGAGCAGGAGAAGAAACACAAACAAGTCATGACCGCTATACAGAAATTAGGAAAGAAAACCCTAACAAAAACAACTACCAGTCTTTTTGAGCCTACTCAGATAGAGGGAATAGAGATATTCCAAGTTGAAGAAGAGGAGGAGGAAACAATCCAAGAGGAAATAGAGGAAGAAGACGAAATCTAATTTGGAAACAGACATAAAAAGTAAAACAATCTATAAAAATGAAATTAAGAATCACGAGTATCCCCAATTTTATAGCTTTCCTAAAGAAGCTGAAGGCTGTAGATAAAAGCGTTATTTTAGAGCTCACGCAGAAGAAGCTTTTTTCAAAGGTTCACACAGCTGATAAATCTGTGATGAAATATGCCAGCGTTTTGCTTTCTGATGTTTTGGAGGAAGAGGAAATCGATTGGAAGAAAATATCGAAAGGTAAGATCAAAATCGGAATTCTCGATGCTGGTAGATTGATGGAAGCTTTTAAGCACTTCCGACCAGAAGAGGACGTTTACATTGAATTGGAAGTGGACAGCGTTGATGGGGAAGCAGTAGCAACAGAGCTTAAGCTGACCTCGGCTTCCCTGAACATCAGAATCAGATGTGGGAATTTAACCCTTCTTTCTTATGTGGAAGATGAGATTTTGGAAATGGTTCACTCCAAGGAAGATGCTTTAGCCAACTTCAAAATATACCAGTCTGATTTCACTACGATCCTTTCGCTTTGTGGATTGGAGAACAATGCTGAGGAGATCCTGGTTTTTGAAATCAATCCTAAAAACGTACACGCTCACGGGGATTCCTTCAGGTACAAATTGAACATCGGGTCTTCTGAGATCGTTTTTGATGGTAAAGAAATCTCATCTAATATCTACAAAAACCAGTTATCCCATATGGAGTCTGAATCATGCCAAGCATATCTCCACGAGAACAGATTGGTATTAATTTCAGAGCAAACTTCTACTTCAATAGCTATTGGATTAGTTGAAAAATAATTTAATCAATGACCCCGGAAGAAATAAAAGAAATAGAACAGAAGATAGAAGAACTGACCGCGTTAAAGAACGAACTTAAGAACGAGGAACAGGCCATTAAATTAACGATGAACTCTATATATGGAGCGATCGGTAACAACTGGTTTGTTTGCTTTAATCCGGACGTTGCAGAGGCAGTTACTCTTCAGGGTCAAGACCTGATCAAATATTCTGAGAAGATCATATACAAGTACTTCTCAGAATATTGGCACAGCGATAAGGAACTTCACGAGAAACTAGGATTGACCTCGGTTAGGAAAGTAACCAGTCCGTTGACGATTTACGGAGATACCGATTCAAACTACGTTACTTTCCAGGAAGTTGTAAATTCCTGCGATTGGAAAGGAGATCCCAAAGATTTAATCCTCCAAATAAATGAACATCGTCTAAAAGAATATCTAAAGAATTGCTTCAAGATCTATTCTAAAAAATGGGGTACTGAAAACTACCAAGACTTTGAATTGGAGAACATTGCATTAAACGGTATCTGGTTAGGTAAGAAGAAATATGTAGCCAATCTCGTTTACGAGGACGGCGTCCATATCGATCCTTTACATCGGATGAAGATCGTAGGGGTTGAAATGATTAAAGGAGGAACCCCTCCTTTTGTTAGACAAAAGCTTGAATATCTTACCAAATTTATCTTTGCCCGCGGTAAAGCATTCGACATTAGAGAATTCGTAAGGGAGCTTAAAGATATTAAGAAGGAGTTCAAACTTCAGGAGCCTCGAAACATATCTGCTGCGGTTAACGTAAACAACTACGAGAAATTCGTTCTTAATGATACCACAGGATTAGAGGTTGCTAAGGCTTGTCCTATCCATGTCCGTGCGTCTGCATACCATAACTACCTTTTGAATAATTCCAAATATAAGGACAAATATCCATTATTGAGGAGTGGGGATAAGGTAAACTATTATTTCGTTAAGGTCAAAAAAATAACCGACAATAATGTGTTTGCATATCCCCAAGGTACTTTTCCTTATGAGTTTGCCCCTCCGATAGACCACGATCAGCAATTCACAAAGACGATTCTGGATCCGATAAACAGATTCATTGAGGTTATGGGATACAATCCAATCAGTCCTAATCTTTTCATGATTAACGCTCTCTTTTAAACTAAAAAGTATGGGTTTCAACAAAAGGTATTTACCAGAACTAGAAGAACTTAAGAAAATCCATAGTAGATTTGAGAAAGACGAGGATTTCTTAAACTATATCTCAGGAAAGGCTGATGCTATCCTGGGATCTTCCGAATCTCACCGGTATATGGAGGAGGTGTACGAAAGGGTCAAAAAATCCAAAGAACAGATAAAATAAGTCCGGGTCCCCCGATATATACAGGAAAGAATTCCGAAAGTTTTGAAAAGGATCAAGTCATTTTCCGAGTATTTCAGGGGGCTGGACAAGAACCCTAAGATTAATGGGGGGAGATCCCTAATTATACAGGGACATGATGTTACCAAATTAGCAACTGATATTGTTAATTTCATGGCTAAAAACGGGGTTAAATTCTCGGAAGAGAAAATGCCAAAGGTAGTTTTTAATCAGAAAGATCAGAAGAAAGAATCCCCTCTTTTCAACGAAACGGGAAATTACTCCCCGGTAGCTAATCTAATCACCATTTTTACTAAGGACCGAAATCTGAAAGACATTCTCAGATCATTACCTCACGAGCTTATCCATGCAGACCAAAATATGAACAGGGGAATTGATACGGAAAAGGCTATGATGGGTATTCTTAATAAGGGGAAGGCGGCTGAAAAAATTGAGGCCGATGCTTATAAAAGAGGAAACGTCCTCTTTAGAAAGTGGGAGGAAAGCCTTAAAAAATCACTAGGTGAATCTTAACCCCGGATATATAAAAAAAAAGAAATTAGATGCTCACTGAGAAAGATAAGGTATTGAATTTTTGGTCATTTTTAAATGAAGCAAAAGCGGATGCTCTAAAGGTGGTTGTTTTAACAGGAACCGTGGAGGGTAGCAAAACCGCTAAATCGTTTGTGGATGTGTGCAAGAAAAGAGGTGTTGATTGCTATGTCATAGATGTAAATGATGCAACTCTTGAGAAGGTATACAATGGGCACCTTCTAAAAAGCGGAGAGGAAAGCGTTTTAATAGACCCAGAATCAACCATTATAGTTCCAAGAAGAGGGGTTATTGACAATTCTTACACAAAGCAGATAATGACCCAATTGGAACATGCTAGATACTTCACAGTAAACACCCTAGAATCTATTGAGATTTGCGAAAACAAATTTGTCACCTCACAGGTATTAGAGGAGGCAGATTTACCAGTCCCTAGATATGCTTTAGTCCCTAACGAAGATTCATTGGACAAGGCACTGGAGCAAATCGGCGGTAAATTCCCGATAGTGATGAAGCTTCTTTCAGGAACCCAAGGAATAGGGGTTTCTATAGTTGACTCATATGCTTCTTACAAATCCGTTTATCAAACAATAAGAAAGCTGGATGAGTCTAGTGAGATTCTTATTCAGGAAAAAATAGATTCTAATTATGACCTAAGAATCCAAGTTATTGTTAAAAAGTTCGACCCCCTTAGTGCTTCTTCAGATAACTGCATCATCTTAGGGTCTATGAAAAGGGAAGCAGTTAAGAAGGATTTTAGAACGAACTATTCCCTCGGAGGAGAAGTTTCTGCATACGATATAGATGAAGAGCTAACGGAGATTGCATGCAAAGCTGCAAATGCAGTAGGCTGTCACTGGTGTGGAGTCGATATAATGATTGACAAGAAAACAAAGAAACCCTACATACTTGAGGTAAATTCTTCACCTGGAACCGAAGGGATATCTAAAGCAATCGGTAAGCCAATTGTTAATGATGTTTTGGATTATCTGCTAGATAAGGAGAACTGGAGTTTTTCTGAACTCGAGGTTGGGTATTTGGAAGAAATAAAAATTCCAGGGATAGGAAGTTTCGTTGCAAAATTTGATACCGGAAACGGATCCAAGTCTTGCTCACTTCACGCAGATAGCGTGGAAGAAAACGGGGGAAAACTTATCTGGTCTGTTGGAGGTAAAAAATTCGTCAGCGATATAGTTGGTTATTCAGATGCTGAGATTGGAAGAGATAAGCACACTAGACCGGTTATTGAGATGGACATTATCTTTAACGATATATTGGTCCCTAAAGTTAGGATATCCCCAGTAGACAGAACCCCTAAGAGTACGCCATTCTTAGCCAACAGAGCATTAATGAGAAAACTTGGACTGGTCGTTAATCCGAATAAAGCATTCGTTGCAACGGAAAGTCCTGATGAAAAATACAGTCCTTTAAAGGCTAAAGGTAAACCCCACGTCGGAATATACTTTGAAAAATAAACCCATAAAAAATGAGCGCTAGTCAACAAGAAAAAACCGAAAAGATACAGGTTCTGCTTTCGAAAGAGGATCTAACTGATCTTAGTAGAAAGATAGCTAAAAAAGCACTTGCAAAAGGAGAAAATCCTGTATCAATTTCGGAGTACGTGAGAAATCTCATTAGAAGAAATCTCGGTAAAACTACTGAGCACGATTAAAGTAATCTGCAAAGCCTAAAACCCTGCGAGGAGATTCTACTTGCGGGGTTTTTTGTTCTTCTTCGCCTGATGTTTCTTCGGAGGTTTCATCCTCTGTTTCATCGTCGTTCCAGATTACTTCTTCCTCTTCCTGCTCTTCGCTAGGTTCTTGAAGGGTCTCTGGTGATTCTTCACCAGCAGCAGGAGTTTCGTCTCCTTCTACCTCTTCTGGAGTTTCTGTTTGGTCCCAAGACGGGGTTCCTTCGTTTCTTTCGATTTCAGATCTTAGATCTGATGCTTGTGTAACTTCTTCTTGATTGAATGTAGGTTCCATAAATAAATTGTTTAGATAAGAATATATATCAGGCTATGAAAATCTTAGAATATGCTGACTTTATGGACACTTTAGATCTCACTGAGATGGAAAAGGCCCAGATTAAAAACTGGATTCAGAAGTATGAAAAGTATTTCAGCTTTCATAACACCGGAACTTTCCTAGATTCTATCGACGAGATCACCAATGATTGTGTTAATCAGCTTGGAATAGACAAATCCAAGAAAGATCAGGTTCAAGATTATCTCCAATCCCTTTACACCCTTTCGGATGGATTATCGGTAGTAATGGCACCTGGGCCAGAAATGCAATACACTGGAATAGACCAGGTTCAAAGATTTCAATATTAATCGGATCCTTTACACTTCTTCGATCTATAAGCATTTATAAAACTTATAGATGAAGCCAGTAAAAGCCCTTTATGTAGATTGGCACATGCCCCGTAAAAGGAGGGGACAAATCAATATTTGTAAGAAACCCTGGGAAATAGCGATGATCATAAGGACTTCCTATTTCGCTAAACTGTACAATGGGCTTACCCCGGTTCTTTACTGTGATCCTGAAACCCTCCTCTACTACCAAAAGATTGGATTGGATAAATGCTTCAAGGAAATCTATCCGATACTCCCGGTTAATCCTGATTTTGACCCCAGTATCTTTTGGGCTGCTGGAAAATTTATGGCGATAGACCATGTTCAAGAAAATTTTGTCATGATGGATCTTGACGCCGAGCTTAGGTATAAAATAAAGCTTCCAGATGCAGATGTCTTTTGCTCCCATGTGGAGGGCATCTCCCCGGACGATCCTATTTACTATCCTGATCCAGCATATTTGGACCCTTCCGACCATCTAGGGTCAAAATATGGCTTTAAATGGGGAAATAAAGCTTATAACACGTCTGTTTTATGGTTTAAAGATCTTTCATTGGCCAAAGAATATTCGTCAGCAGCGATGGGTTTTATACGCTCTATTAGCAACCCCGCTCCCGGATTTGATGTTGCTTATATTTTGTTGGCAGAACAGCGATTTCTTTACGAGTTTTGTCTGTATAATGCGGTGAAAGTAGAAACACTTATCACTGGAGTCTATTGGACGAAAGACACCAAAAGGAAAATAGATCCATATTTTGAAGACTCGAATGTCGAAGAAATTGGCAAGAAGGGATTTTTGCATGTTTGGGGATTTAAGAACGAAATGAACATCGAGGACAAGGAAAGTAAATTATATCAATCCCTTTTGCTTTCTAGACCGAATCTGACGAAACAAATCGAGGAAAGTGTTTCTATAAATAGTGAAATTTACGAATCGCTAAAATTGGCGACTCTATAAGATAAATACAATTGGGTCTGTACGGCATTTGATCCGCAGGCGTAGTTCTTTGAATGCAGGCAGAGCTAGCATGGAAGCTCTTAAAAATCCAATGTAAACCATAAATGGCAAAAAAGCCAACGTATGGGATGCAATCAACTCGTTTGGTTCTCCCGTTCTAGTTAAGCAAGCAGTTGCTGCCTAACTGATCAGGCGGTAACTGCCTAGGAACAGAAAGTTACGATACGCTAAGCGAATCCAGGGACGCCCAGCGACCCACATGGATAAGCAAGCCGGGAAAAAAGGTTAGTAGTACCACGCAGAATCACGAGTAACCTTGAGATAACATCAATACCCATTAAGATCGTCTCTAGTGATTCTAAAGAGAGTTAACCAAGCGCAGAGTCTCTCTCCAAAAAACACCGAGCGTTAAGTTTTTTCCTTTGAGAAAAAAGGAAACAAGCCTGTGGAAGAGTTCACTGAATTAACTGAAGGAGACGGGGGTTCGAATCCCCCCAGATCCACTTAAAAAAATTGATAGGATGGGATTATTTATTATTGCCCTTATCCTCTTTGCCTTTGCTTTCGGACTGGTTTTAGGATCTTTACTAAAACATTCCAAAGAATGCGAAACCGAAAAGGATGCTGAAAAAGAACCGGTTGTAGGATCTGATGGTGTTGTAATACTTGCAACGAAGACTAAGGATCCGGCATCATCTCCTATTGGAGACAGGGCGGAAATAACTAAGGACGATCAACTTCTTCTTAGCTAAATCCGGGTCTTATCGAATTTTAAATCTGCTATTTTATAGCAGATTTTTTTTTGCCGAGAAGTTTGGTTACATTTGTCGAATGGAAATCCCACAAATCGCAGAAAAACTAATCGCCATCCTTTTAGAGCATGGCATAAAACCCAAGGACATTAGGCAAGACGGGGAAAGCATATCCTTCGATCGAAGGAAGATCACATATTCAATATACATCGAAGGCGAGGAGGACATCCACTACGGTGTCGAATCGATCGAGGATGCAGACTATTCCCAGGATTTTTTTAGTAACAAAGATGAATATGGGGACATTAATCATCTTGAAGATTTCCTTTCTCAGATAGACGAAGGTCTATATGATGACTATAGAAAATTGTGGATCGATCTGGAAAAGTTGGAGGAGAAATATTCAGATAGTGCCTTTATCGACGTTGAGGAAGTCATCAAAGAAAAATATGGATTGTTTTAATGATAGAGAGCAAGCACATAAAGAAAAAAAGAAAACCAAGAGGAATTAAGCTTTCCGGGCGACCTTCTTTGGACATGTGCCCTTTCTGTTACCGGTTTGGATGCGATCCTATGGGGGTTAGCAAAAAGCTTGGTGATAAGATGGATAAGCGAAGAAAAGCCGGAAAATGCGTTTCTTGTGGAAACAACCCATGCACATGTAAATCGAGTTATTGGTTATAAAATTTGAAATAGAATGAAAAAATTCGTAAAAAATCTATGTGAGGGGTTTAAAACAACCCCAAACAGTGTAAAGTTCTGGAATGGTTTGGTTTATCTTTTTCTGATAGCCATCGGAATTATAAACTTAGAGCTTCTTGGGGTTGTCCTCATTATAGGATCCATATTAGCACTGGGAGTAATTCTTGACGGAAAAGAGGATAATCACTATTGGATGTTTGGAATGCCTCTTATTTGGGTGTTTATTATAATTGGTGTCTTGATATTTATTGGGACATTCATATGGGAAAGATTCATATCAAAATTCAACTCGTGGCTAGACGGGGAAAAAACAAACGGGGAAAAATAGTTTTTTATCTACGAGGTTTACCATTATATTTGCACTATAAAACAAATCTATGTTCAGTTTAACAAGATCAAAAAGAAAAGTAAAACTCTATTTCGCTAAGCTTTTTAGAGGTATAAGATATGGGATTTGGACGGCTTCAAAACCAAAAACACCTCAGGACAGACTGATCTTGAAAGTCGTTAGAAGTGTTTTAGAAAAGCCAGAAATCCGGATTTATTACAGCCCCTTATCTTCTAAGGTTTATATCCACACCCCTGACAAGAAGATTATTATCATCTTCGATGAGCACGAAATAAATATCACTAATCATAAGTTTTTCTTCTCCGCAACCATGAGGGATGGTTTGGGAACTAGAATTATGGACTATGCAAAGGAAAGGATTGCATTCGATATGGTTAAAATCCATGAAGCAATTTCAACCAACGAAAACAGTTTTCTGTCTGATCTGTATCAAAATTTCAATCAGACCACGGAAGACCGGATAAAATTGAACCCGTAAGATGAAAAATAAAAATCTGATATTCATATCCGATACACATTCTAGACACTCCGGGATAGAGTTGGATATTATGAGCATCCTTCTCAGTAATACTATTAAGGATCCTAACGATACCATTCTAATACACTGTGGGGACATTTCAACGAGAGGATATAAGTGGGAAGTTGAAGAATTTATGAACTGGTTTGCCAGCATTCCTATTCAGCATAAGGTTATGATATGTGGTAACCATGATTTTCTTTTCGAAAACGAGCCAGAAGCTGCAAAAGAAATATTTGAAAGATTCCCTTCCATTCTCTACCTCCAGGACAGCGGGGTGGAAATAGACGGTGTTAATATTTGGGGTAGCCCGGTTCAGCCCTGGTTTCATGACTGGGCCTTTAACCGCTTAGACCATGAGATCCAAAAACACTGGGATCTTATTCCGGAAAACACTGACGTTCTTATCACTCATGGACCACCTAAGGGTATATTGGATGAAACCAGAAGAGGTCTTAAAGTTGGCTGTCCTAAACTTTTGAAAAAGATACAGGAAACCCCTTCTATTAAGGTTCATGCTTTTGGTCACATTCACGAAGCTTCTGGTGTTGAAGAGGCCGGCGGTGTGATCTACGTGAACGCAAGTAATCTAGACTACTACTACGAATATAAAAATCCGCCAACACTAATAAAAATATAGTATCGTGGTTGAAATATATCATTTTGGTTTCAATAGAATGCTAATAACGATTCCAAGATGAAAACATTCCATAAACCAAGTGACGCTATAAAGTGGACTAAAGAGAGATTATACAACCATGGGTATATGGTAAAAACTGAAAGATGGCAAAGCATTCCCTCCCCGGACGATATGTGGGAGACTATGAACCACTCTTTCCAGTTTGTTATCCCCGAAACCCTAGAAGAACTTAGAGAAGAGGTTAAGCCCAATTTACCGTGGGCAGACGAGCATTTTCAAGAAAGAATTAGCGGAACTCCTTACAACCCACCACCCTCCCACGTAAGGTGGCCTTTTGCTCAAAAAAACAATGCACAATTTGGTGGCGAGGAAAAGTTTTCTCATACCTATCCCGAGAGGATCTGGCCTAAATATGCTGGGGTGGATGATATCAGCCCGACCGGAGATGGGGAAGTGGAGTACGTAAAGGACCCGAATAGAATATTCATTCCTAAATATCCCTTAAGCGGGGTAAGATTCAAATATGGAGATTTTGAGGATGTTTTAGAACTTTTAAAGAAAGAGCCTTTTACTAGACAGGCCTTTCTGCCCATCTGGTTTCCGGAGGATACCGGAAGTGTTCATGGGGAAAGAGTTCCGTGTACGATAGGATATCACTTTATGAGGAGGGGAGATCATTTACATATCGTTTATTTTATAAGGTCTTGCGATTATGTTAGACACTTTAGAGACGACATTTACATGGCCTGCAGAAAGGTAATGTGGGTTCTGGAAAGACTAAAGAAAATGGACCCCAAAAACTGGGAGGGTGTAACTCCCGGATATTATGCAATGCACATAACCTCCCTTCATTGCTTCCATAAGGAAAAGGAGATTTTAAAACAATCAAGAATATAAAAAAATAAAAATGAGAACCCCTGAAAGTCAAACCAAAAAAATGAAGGCTCCTTCTAAAGAGATGCTGGAGTACTATGCCTCACTTTATAACAGGAACCAGAGCAAATTCATAAGAAAGTCTTTATTGGAATTGCACCATCTTGGATCTGAATTCGAATTCGAAGAGAAGAAATACAAGCTACTGGGAGCGGTTGATGCTAATCTTATGTTGGTTAAGGACGAAGAGGAAAATCATTTTATGATGAGCAGTACCATCGTAACCAAGCAAATTTTAGGAAAAAATTAAGTGATAGTCTTTTACATCAAATCCCACACCCCTAGGGCTCATATAGAGGTTTGTTCCTTTATATCCTATTTTATGGCAGAAATCCTGTACGATGAGATCTGTGAGGAGCCCGGTCCATATTATGGAATTTTTAAGGTAAAAGCACATCCAGATCTTTTTGAGGTGCTGTCCGACTTCTCCCAAACCATAACCCTGGAGATCCCTCTGGAAGGAACCGTTCGCTAATTGGAGAATAATTCCAGATATATAGAAAGTCTTTTAAAATTGGGGTAAAAATAATGGAAGACGTCATGGATAACAGGGATATTTCAAATTCTCTTCTGATGAAACAGATTCTAGAGGAGCTGAATTTGTTAAAATCTAAAATGCCGAACGGGGAATTAAAGTACATGCAGGACGGGATGGAAGAAATGAGAAAGAACTTCAAAGAGATGAAGGAGGATTTCTCAGAAATGAAGAAAAAGCTTTTAGATCCCGAGAATGGAGTTATTGTTAAGGTTAACGAAAATACAAAATTTAGGCTCCAAGAGGAAGCTAAAAGCGAGGAATATATTACCATGAAAAGTGACTTCGAAGCTATGAAGAAATGGCAAAGCGGGGTCAACAAAGCCCTTTGGATCATATTTGCAGCTATAATCGCTATTGTTCTTAAAATTATATTCGGGGTAACCGGCTAATCCTATTTTCTTTTTGATAAATATAGTAATTATCAAAAAGAAGAGATGACAAAGGAAGAAACCAAGAGGTACAACGATGCTCTAGAATCTTACTCCAGCATAATAAGAACGGGGAAGGCAAGGAGGGAAGAAATTGTAGAATGTATAAAATCCATGGAACATTTCGAGGATTATGAAAAATGCCAAGATTTAGTTGAAATACTAAATAAGGTAAGTGATAAAATTGACAAACCGGATAAACAAATTGGACAGAAATCTAGATAGGAACATTTTCGAAAATGCTATAAACACCATGAAAAAATATGGGGTTAATAGCATTCTGTCAAAAAGAATTCTCCCTAAGAAGGACAAGATAAAGAAATCTCTTCTTTACTATTACGAGTCAACGGAGGAATACGAGAAGTGCCAATACATAAAAGAATTCTTCGAGAAACTAGAGAAAGAATTTTCCGATAACTCGGAGGGGTCTTTAGAAGGATCAACCGGGGAAAAACTAGTTTCTTAATTTTTAATACCAAAAAGTCCATTTTAATGGATACTTTTAATTTTTTTACCATATTTTAAACAATTGATAGGTTTCAAACTTATTTGAAACCTTTGTTTTTTGTATAGGTATAAATAGCTAAATTACAAGTCATAATGATGAGATTTGAAGAACTAACATCCGACCAGATTTCCGATTTATCGGAGATATACTGGAACAGGGAATTATCCTGGGACGAAAGAATGAAAAAGCTCAGCGAATATCTAGGAAAATCCGAAAGAACGGTAATGTCCTGGATTTCTAAGCTAGGAATAACAGAAAAATCAATCACTGAATCTCCTCAGTTTCTAAAGGCCAAAGAAAGAAAGTTTAACAAGAAGAAGAAAAGGTTTATTATCACCTGGGCACAAAACGACACACCGGTACACGAACCGTTTATCTCCAACCTAGAAGCATACGCTTCATTCATAGATGCAGACATTCACGTCATAGCGGGAAGATACAAAAATCCAACTTCTGTTTTTACTGATAAAAATTACGACACTTGGTCAGAAAGAATCGAGTTGTATCTAGATGCAGGAAGACACGAAGTTCATAAACACATGTGGATTATGTCCGACGTTAAGATTCAGCCCACTGCGGTTAACCCGATGACAGGGTTGGAAGGAATGAGCGGAATTAACTCTTGTGTTTTTGGCTCTCCCAAAGTTCAAATGGAAACTATTCCTGTTCTCGAAGGGAGACTGCCCAAGTTAATGCTAACCACTGGAGCCTGTACTCTTAAGAACTACACAGACTCAAAAGCAGGTAAGAAAGGGGAATTCCATCATATTCTTGGGTTTGTTATAGTCGAGATAAAGGATTCTAACACGTTCTTTGTTAGACAGGTTACTGCTACAGACGATGGGGATTTTACCGACCTTTATCATCGTGTTAAGTACGAGGACGGTGAGAGCAAGATTACCAAAATCAATAAAATCTCAGCTGCAATCCTAGGGGATTTACACTACGGTCAACACGACGAGAAAATCATAAACAAGACATTGGAGCTTTTCAAAGATCTTCATCCAGAGAACGTCGTTTTGCATGATGTATTTGACGGGCTTTCTATAAATCATCACGAAGCAAAAGATCCTTTCATCCAATATAGAAGGGAAATTGACGGAACAAATTCTTTGAAGAATGAGGTTTCCGAAATGCTTAAGGGATTAAAGAAGTTTGAGAAATTTAATGTTGTTGTGGTTAGAAGTAACCATGACGATTTTCTAGATAGGTGGTTAAAGGGAACAGATTGGAGAAAAGCAGGGACTCTCAAGAACTCTTTGGAGTATATGGAGTACAGCGCACTTCTACTTAGAGGAGATGCACCGAACGGGGTTATCCCATATCTAATAAACAAAGAATTTCCAAAATTCAAAACGTTAGGCAGAAGCGACAGCTTTGTTGTTAATGGATGGGAACTTGGTCAGCACGGAGACATCGGATCTAACGGATCCAGAGGATCTCTTTTACAATTTAGGAAACTAAATACAAAGATGGTAGTAGGACACTATCATTCACCCGGAAGAAAGGACGGGGCTTTAGCCGTAGGAACTTCAACTAAGTTAAGGGTTAATTATAACATAGGGCCTAGCGGATGGCTACAATCTCACGTAATCATCCACGAGGATTCCAAAGCTCAGCACATCAATTTCATAAAGGGAGAATTCACAACCATTAAACCCTAAACTTAATGTCGGACATAGAAAAATACAACCTAATAGCTGGGGTTGACGAAGTGGGCAGAGGAACACTGGCTGGTCCCGTAGTTTCAGCCGTAGTAATTCTACCGAAGGACTTTTACGATCCAAGAATAAAAGACAGCAAGCTCATAAAGAGTCAAAAGAAGAGGGAAGAGGTAGAAAAAATAATAAAGGACAATGCGATAGCCTGGGGTATCGGAGCAAGTTCTCCGATGGAGATAGATCAAATGAACATCCTCCAAGCGACTTTCCTTTCCATGAAAAGAGCTTTAGATTCTCTAAACAAAACACCCGAGTTTATTTACGTTGACGGTGATAAATTTCCTGGCTATAACGGAATCCCTTATGAGTGTGTCGTTAAGGGAGATTCCAAGATACATTCCATTTCAGCAGCATCTATTTTAGCAAAGGTATATAGGGACAGACTGATGCAATCTCTATCTCCAGAATTCCCTTTATATCTATGGGAAAAGAATATGGGGTATGGAACGGCAGATCACATAAAAGCCATAAAAGAAACAGGCATTACAAAACATCACAGAAAAACTTTCTGTACAAATTTTATTTAATATGGAATTTCAAGAAAATCAAATGGAGGATCTAGATCCTCTAGTTCTCCAAACTCCGGAGATAGTTGAATTTGAACAAGCCGAATGGGTTTTTCAATTCGATAATGAAGAACCTGTAGTTTTTGCGTGGGCAAATACACCAGGAGAAAAAGCAGAGGTTTCTATAAACCTAAAAAGCAATTCCGGAACTAATCTGGAGTTCAGAGATCGGAATGGTAAGGTCTTCAGAATCTTTGCTAGGGAGATCACAGAACCAACTTTAAAAATGTTGGAACAAAACGGAAATATCGAATAGTCAAAAAGTTATATACAGCTAAAAAAACGATGAAGTCTAATTATTCTTTTAATGCTGAGCTGATATCCAATAAAAAATTCAATCACACTCAGATAGAAAAAATAAAAAACGGGATAGAAGCCAGAGAGGATTTCTCTAGACTATATTCTCTCCTCTCGGATGCAATTGAAATCAACTTCAATGGGTATATCGAAATTTACATAGAGGACATTTCTTTTGATGTGGACATCACTGCAGAAATAGAGAAAATGATAGAGGATCTAGATTCTATCATTCCTGGAGGATGGTCAAACGATTCAAAAATAGAGTTTTACACAGAACATCCGGTAACAAACTCAGTTTGGTATAAAGAAGGTAAGGAGTGGAAAAACACAATCACAAATTCACCCAAGTCATCCTATTATTTCGGGAGCAGCTCTTGGGAGGATGAGGTGGACGAGGAAGAATTTTTTGACGATGATTTTCTAGATTATAATAAGGACTACGAGGAAGACGAAAATTGGTGATTTCTCGGGGTCTGAATATATAAAAAGTATTTGTATTAAGGGGTGCCTTTATACTTAGTGTCCCGGGTCTGAAAAGACCTTAGAGTTGTTCTGAAAAGAGCAGCGAAGGGATTTTAAAAAAAACAAGGTAAACAAATGAAAAAGAACAACACGGTTGGTTCTAATTACTACAAGCAAGAACCAAGACCACAAGCATGGATTGCCGTCTCCAACAACAGACAAAAAATCTACGGCACAAATCAAGTCTATTTAGACAGCGAGCAAGAATTTCAAATCGAGCTCTACAATCCAACATCAATCAAGTATTTAGCTAAGATTTCCATTAACGGGAAATTGATAAGCTACTCTGGTCTGGTCCTAAATCCGGGACAGAGGTATTTTCTCGACCGCTTCATTGACGAGGATAAGAAACTTCTATTCTCTACTTATGAAGTGGAGAGCGGAAACGAAGAGGTGAAAAAAGCCATTGCTCAGAATGGACTTGTTAAAGTCGAATTCTACGCAGAGGACACAGCCCCGAATTGGTATGGTGGAATTACGTGGACAACAACCACAAACACTTACACGACCCCTACCTTTTACTGTCAAGGTAATCCCACAATTTACACAGCCAACGGATTGAACAGTCTAAACAACACCACCGGAGCTTCCTCCTATTTTTCTAGTATCTCTGCTACAAATTCAGGAACGAGCTATACTGCAACGTATAATGCTTCGTCTGATCTCAGTGGGGTTCTTAGAAGCAGTTCGGCCAAGTCAAGCAGCAATCTCGACAACGTTCAGTGCTATGCTTCCCTCAGCAGCGAAGCTCCAAAAATGATGGAAACCGGAAGAGTTGAGAAGGGAAGTAAATCCAATCAAACCTTCGGAAGTGATTATAGCAAGTATAACTGGGCAGTTAGTTACACCTCTGAGTATCACATACTTCCAAGATCTGTGAAGCCGGTGGAGGTTTCAGAGATTAGATCATACTGTCCTGGATGCAGAACAAGAGTAAAAAAGAAGACCTGGAAATTCTGCCCTAATTGCGGGGAGGATCTAGGATAATCAATTTCGTATAAGGCACCCCATTAATACAAACTTAGTCGAAATTAAAATCCTTCTTTGCTGTAAAACCTTTAAAAATATAAGGATTGAAAATTGCTTACATAGTTCCTCACCTTTCTACAGGAGGAATGCCAGAATATCTAAAAAACAAGATCGAAAAGATCAAGGACGATGCCGAGATATGGGTTTTTGAAAAGCATCACGAGTCCGCGTATAACACCATAAGGAAAAGAATAGAATCTCTCATTGGTTCAGACAGGATAATTACCTGGGGAGAAAAACCACAGGAATTACTTGTGAATAGGATATTAGAAATATCTCCAGACGTTATCCATTTCGAAGAGCCCTCAGAGGAATTTGTTAACGATTTCCATCTTGGCCTATTATATTCAGAGGGGAGAAATTACAAGATCTTCGAGACCTTACATGACTCCTCTTATAACTCAAATTGTAAAATCTACATACCCGACAAGTTCATCATGGTTAGTCCTTGGCAGGTCAAGATCCTTCAGGATCTTGGTGCACCTGTAGAGGTAATAGAACATGAACTTCCGAAGGGAAGGATAAGAGATTACGAAAGAAGCAGGAGAATATTAGGTCTAGATTCTAACAAGAAACATGTTGTTCAGATTGGTATCTTCACCCCAAGGAAAAATCAATCTGAAACTATTAGAATAGCTAGGTCCTTTCCTGATGTACAATTCCATTTCATAGGAACCTTAGCAGATAATTATAAGTGGTACTGGGAACCCCTTCAGCGAACCTTACCTCCGAACTGTAAGTTCTGGGGAGAAAGAGACGATGTTGATCTTTTTTATCAGGCAGCAGATCTCATCATATTTCCCTCGGTTGCTCTTTTTAATGACAAGGAAACAAGTCCTTTAGTTATAAAAGAAGCACTATCGTGGAATTCGCCACTGTTCCTCAGAAATCTCCCAGTTTACGTTGACATGTATCAAGAATCAGAGAATGTCAAATTCATGAAAGACTCAATTGAAAAAAACTTAGAAATAATGAAAGAAATATTATCAGAAGAGATAAAGCCCAATGTAGAAAGATTATTTACTGCATCTTTTGATTCGAATTCAAATAAGATCCAGATAGATTACATAGGTGACAGTTATATCGGAAAAACTTACATTTCAATAAAGGACATAGACTCAAACTCCTGCATATATGGATTTGATTGCAACGTGGAGAGTAAAGGAAACGGATGGTGGTGTGTCCCTATTCCCAAAGAATATTTCGACTTTGGGAATGATAAAAACTTTACTGGATTTAGAATAGAGTTTTATAAGACAAAGGTAGGGAAGCCTTACAACACCGTTGACATCAGACTCAAAAAACCAATAAACAAAAAGGTTCTTAGAGAAAATCCATACATCAACTTCGATCCGGTTTTTGTTAACTACACCCAGTTTTTTGTAGATGGAATCTACAATGGTTTCTTTGCAGGCGAGAGGATAAATTCTGCTATAGACATCGGAGCAAACGTTGGTTTATTTACAGAGTGGGTTTTAGATAGATTCGGTTCCGATACTTTTGTTTTAGGGGTGGAACCAAACTCTACTGCGGCGAAAGCATTTCATTTTATGCACTCCGGAAGAAGTAACGTAAAGCTTTCCGAGTATGCAGTTTCAGATAAATCCCTCGAAATTCTCGAGATGAAGGTAAATCCGGAGAACACTCTGATATCAAGCCTAGAGGGAACAGGAAACGGATATTCTGAAATTCAGGAGGTAGAGACCATAACACTTTTAGATCTTATGAAAAAGTATGATCTGGAAGAGGTTGATCTTCTTAAGGTTGATGTTGAAGGAGCCGAGTATCAGATATTTGATGTTTTAACCCCTGAGGATATAAGAAAAAGATTTAAACATCTCTTGATCGAATTCCACAACAATAACGGCAGAGCTAAATCTCTCATTGATAAAATCAGAAAAGCTGGTTTTTCTGTAGATCTTAGGGATGATGACACAAGATATAGTACGGATGAAAATAATGACAGAGGTACTATATTCGCAACAAGAATTGATTAATTATGAGGATAGCACAAATAACTCCTGGAGTTATTCCAATTCCGCCAAATGGGTGGGGCGCAGTTGAAAAGATAATATGGGAATACACAAAGGTTCTAAGAAGTCTTGGACACCAGGTTGAAATCCTATACACCGACGAGGTAGTTAAAGGCGAATGGGACATTGTACATGTACATATGGCAAACCTTGCTCTTATTTTAAGAGATAAAGGGATTCCATATGTTTTCTCCCATCACGACCATCATGCTTATTGGCTCGGAAAAGATTCAGATGTCTATAAGCAAAATCTGGAAGCTATAAAGGGATCCGTTTTAAGTTTTGTGCATGCAAAATATTTAGTGGATTATTTTGGATCACTCCCGAACATAAGATATCTCGGACACGGAGTTAATATTCATGACTATGAGTTCAAAGACAGGTCAGAGGAAGTCCTATATGGAGAAACCCGTCTTTTGCTGATGGCAAATAACGGAATACTCGGAAATCCGACTTTCGACAGAAAGGGGTTTATCCCGGGAATAGAAGCTGCTAAAAGATTAAATCTACCTATCACTGTAATTTGTCCAAGAAAGAACAACGAGGATTTCTTTAACTCTAATCCCGGTCTCAGAGAATATTCTAAGCTGAGGATCAAATATGATCTGGATTATGAATCTTCATTGGATGAAATGAAGAGACATCACATATTTCTAAATCCGAGTATTCTTGAGGCGGGGCACCCAAATTTAACAGTGACCGAAAGCATCTCTTGCGGCATCCCGGTTTGTGGTACCGGAGAGGAAAGAATTCCTGGAACTGAAATAGTAGGATTTGATGACAATAAGGTTAACCCTGATGATCTTGCTGGTTCTATCAAAAAAATCATAGATTCCTATCCGTCTTATGTGATGGAATGTGAAGAACAAAGGAATCTTTTTTCCTGGGAGGTTGTGGTTTCTAGAATGCTGATGGACTATGCTTCGTTTGGGAACATTGGTCAAAAAGATCTTATTCTTGACAGTTACAGGTCTGCTGAAATAAGGAGAGCACAGACCAAGGAGGGGGATGGATTTTATTATTACTTTAGTGACCATCCTTACTTCTATAAATCCTCAAGACCCCAAAGCAATTGGTCTACTGTTGTTTTTAAAGATAAGAGGACCGGGAGGGTCATATCATATTCTTCTCCGGGGTCAGGGGACAAGGTCTGGCAAAGACTTTCAGATTCATCTACAGAGTATATTGATTGGCAAATAGTAATTAAGGAAGGACATTCCGTTTTGGAAACCATTGAGATGGATCTAAAGGGAAAGCACGTTCTTATCAATAAAGGACATCTGAAGATCCAAGCATCTGAAGTTGAGAGGTTTGTGTCAGAAACTGGGTGTGTCCCGACATTTTCTAATGAACTCGAAGGTTTAAGAGGATTCAAGACAACAGAGAATATCGGACTCCCCTTTTACAGAATACTGAACACCGACCAAATACTCGACTATTTTAGAGAAAAGATTCCGGTTGAGGAAAGGGTCCTAATAAACCTAAAATCCAAAGCCCTGGGTGACACGATATCTTTCCTTCCCTATGCTAACGAATATGCTAAGAGAAGAGGGATTAAATGTGATGTTATATGCAATTTAAAGCGCATTTACGAAGGTATTTACCCCAACATAGAGATAACAGAGGAACAAAGAAATGACGTCGTTTACAGCGATGTAATAACGTGTGATTATGATTTCAACGTGCCCCTCCAGGAGGGATTCGCTAAACAACTGGGGGTATGGGACGCCGGGCGGATAAGACCCCGCGTAAAACCCTCGGAAAAGGGAAGACCGATGGATAAAAGATACGTTTGCTTTTCCATGCACAGCACAACTCAGGCGAAATTGTGGAACAACAAAGAGGGCTGGAAAAAATTATGTTCCGATCTAAAAGACTCTGGTCTGATCCCCGTTTGTATAGATCGCTATCAGTCCTTTGGAATAGAGGGAAACTGGAACCCGATCCCAGAGAATTGCAAGGATAAAACAGGGATGGATATAGAGGAAATGATGCACTGGATAGAACACTGTGAATTCTTTATAGGACTCTCTAGCGGATTAACTTGGGTAGCACACGCTTTAGGCAAAAAATGCGTGGTTATTTCCGGTGTTACCTCCCCAGAAAACGAGTTTACTGAAGACATTATTAGGGTCCACAGAGATGATGTCTGCAATTCCTGCTTCAATAAGCCGAATGAATTTAAGTTCAATGCAGGGGATTGGCTGTGGTGTCCAGTCCACAAGGGCACAGGCAGGCAATTTGAATGCACCAAGAGGATCTCAGCCAAGCAAATCATGGACAGGATTAGAAAAGAAGGGTGGATTTAGGATATATAAAGCCTAACAAAAGATATATAAAAAAAATCAAAAACAATGAATAAAATAATTTCTTTCGAAGATTTCTCACAAAAAGCTTCAGAATTAACCGAAGACGATCTAGCCAACGTTCCAACACAAGAGGGAGCAGAAGAGGGCGGAGAGCAATATTACATGTTCTTTCAGAACCTGAAGTCAATGAAGCATTACATAGATGAGATCATGGCATTTACCCCAGAGCAAGTGGATGAACTTCTAAAGGGGGGTCACGATTGGGCTGCTGATCATATCGCAGTTTCTAAGGACGATCTTCAGGAAGTTGCTGAATGGTTAAGAAACGAGTTAGGATCAGAAGAGGGTCACCAAGAATCTCCTGAACCTATGGAAGTGGAAGAACCCGAGAACATAACAGTTGACATCGAGGGAAGTAACGACGAGGTTGAAGTAGAAGGTGGTGAAGGTGGTGAAGAAGAGGAAGAAGACGATGACGACGACTCAGAAGAGGAATAGGATCAAACCAGCATAAGACAAACCCCCGTTTACGGGGGTTTATTGTTTTTATTGGAACCATTTGCATTTGTTGGAATATGAGCTTCTAAATACAAATTATGAAAGTAGCTTTTGCAGATTCTTTCTATAAGAGCATTAAAAGATTAGCCAGGAGACAAAGGTGGTGGTATAAGATCTATGATTTTTTCAGATACAACCTCCCCTACTTTATCAGAAATATCTGGTACTTCAGAAAGGAACTGTGGCAACATAGGCCTTGGGATTATCAATACTCCTTGATGATGTTTAGAAGATCCTTGGAAAGTCTGGGTCACACTATAGAGGTTTATGGTAACGAAGTGGAAGAAAGCAGATTAAAGAAAGTGGCAAAGATAAAGAGAGCGGTAGAGCTTTTGAACCGGGTCAGAGAGGATTACTACATAGAGGATGCAGAGAAGGAATTGGGCGAACTCGTAAGATATGACTGGGAATTTGAACCCGTCCCAGGAAATGAAAACTTTCAACAATTGGTAGACAAAGAATCTCCCGAAGAAAAAGACCACAATAGAAGAGTTTATAAAAGAGCGGAGGAAATTGAAGAGCAAGAATGGGAAGAACTTTGGTCTATAATAAAAGGTCAAGACCATAAAGAATACGTAGAAATCTACAACAAGCTAACTGACGAAGAGAAAAGAGAAAGGGATGCTTGGTACGATTGGTACGACGGATCTGGTGCTAAGCACTGGTGGGATTAAAAATAAGAATTATGGATGTTGGAAGAAAAACAAACGGAAGGATCTATTAAAAAACTTCTTGACTCTAGATTTGATAGCGGTAATATCAGATATACTGTAGCCAATCTTTACCTTTTTAAATCTAACTGGGAAACTGACTATCTGGTAGTTCAGAAAGGATCTGGATATTGCTATGAGATAGAGATTAAAGTTTCCAGACAGGATTTTAACAATGATTTCAAAAAGGTCGAAAAGCATTCCATATTAGAAAAAGGTTCGTACGAGAAGCCAGTAAGGAAATGGAAGTATGATCCAAAAACCGGAAGAAATACGCTTGTAGAAGAATCCAAAAAAACGGTAAAATGGGATTTTAGACCCAATAAGTTTTATTACTGTGTTCCTGAGGGTTTAATAAAAGAATCGGAAATTCCTCAATATGCTGGATTGATGTATTCTAATGGAACTTCGATTAGAACCGTCAAGGAAGCAAAATTCATACACAAGGAGAAGCTCAAACTAGAGGAGAAGCTTTGCGACAAGTTTTATTATTACTGGAAGGATGAGGAAAGATCTAATCTTATCCAGGAAAAGATAATAAAAGACTACTACGAAAAAACAGAGAACCTCAAGAATCTACTAAACGAGGCTAACAAAAACAAAGATATTTCCTCCTAATATTTTTTAAATTCGGGGGTTTGCCCTATATTTGCATAAATCAAATCCATGCAAACAGTCAAAGTCTCATTTAGAACCTATTGTGGATTGGCCGGAGATTTACAAGAAATGTTAATCTGTGAAGCCGAATCGGGACATTGGGTTTCTTGTCTGTATAACAGAGCTTGGTTTAAAAATTGGAACTTGAGAAGGGCCAAGAAAAGATTACTCGCGGAGATTAAGGAAATCACAGGAATGCAACCTATCCATGAAGAAAAATAAGAAATATCTAAAGGAGGGAGAGACCTACGAAGATATGCTTCGTAGACTTTATCCACTTGAACATCTGGAGAAAGAGTTCGAAAAGATAGAGAGCTTGGGGTACACCGTAAACGCTCGGGATTTTCATTGTTTGATCTTCAAGAATCCTGGGGGTATTTTAAATCTCATCATAGATTCTGATTTTTATAACGATTACCACTTAAATGCGGCCGGAGCTATTCACGCATTCTGGGAAAAAGAATAAAATGCCAAATAACAGAACTTCCACATTTCAATGTAAGATAAGCAGTTTTGCTAAATTCGAACCGGTGCTAGCAAAAATTTCTTTCATTGTTGCTCAGTGTAATTACGAGAACGAGGATAAGAATTGCGATGCCGACGTTACTTTAGATTACATAAGGAAAAAAATAGAAGACGAGTTTCCAAACATTGATCTTTATGACGACGACGGTGAATGTTTAGAATTGTTTGATCAAAACGATCAATTGTTACTTCAGATATTCGAAATCGAATATAGCAAGGATCATTTTTTCAAAGACATTGACGTTGGTTCATTATTTGATAAAGAATAAAATTTTACTATGTCATACTCAAGATGGAGCGAAAGCAGGTGGTACACTTTCTGGACAACATTTAGCGGAGAGAAAAAAGAGGATCAGTATCTAGAGATCATGATCGATTCTGCAAGATCCGCAAACTTCTCTTATAAACAACTGAAGGAAAACATGGATTCCTGCATTCAACAAGTAAAGGAGACTTGTGAAAAAGAGGCTAAGTGGAGAGGAATAAAAGAGGTCATAGAGGACGAAAGCATCCCCTTTATGGAAAGGTTTGTGTATGAGGATCTTATTGAACCTCCATCTCCAGCTACGCTGGACGAGCTCGAAGAGCTCAAAATGTACATGAAAGACTTTATTGCTGACGTCGAATGGCAGTTTGGCCCCATCGGGAAACTTTCTGATGTTCTTATGGGCTGGATCTGGCCTTTTAGAAGTATTGGGTATTGGCTCTGGTGGAAAACAAGACCAAAGAGAAGCAGATATTACAAAAATTTGAAAAATGATTTCCAAGAAACAACTCCACAAGAAGTGGAGGAAGGAGTTTAACGAGTCTTGTTTAAAGAGAGACGGGAATAAATGTGTTTTCTGTAACGAGACAGAGGACCTTGATGTTCATCATATTACAGACAGGCACGACATGCCAAACGGCGGATATGCAACCTCTAATGGGATAACGGTTTGCAAAGAGCATCATCTCAAATGTGAAGAGTGGCATTCGACCGGTTCTTGCGAGTCTGGATACCACCCTGACGATCTTTATAAGATCATAGGAACTTCTTACGACCAAGCATATACAGAAAGTCTAAACCTTTCCGAATGACAAAAACAAAAAGAAGAAATAAGGGTCTAGAGGAAAGTTTCGACCGGAGGATTTCTATGCTCAAGGAATACCGGAAGAGATACGAAACGCCCTTCCCTAAAGGTGATCACAGCATAATAAAAAATAGAATAAGAGAGACCTATCTAAATAACGTAGACGATAAGATTCTTTCGATGGAGCTTGAGAAGAATGCTATCCTAGAGGCTAAAGACGGGCTTGAAGTGGCAATCTATCACACCACATTTAATTCGCATAGTCCGTTTTCTTTTGGGCGTGACGGTGAATATTCACCAATGTCACTTAGGGTAGATCTTTTACCTAGGTACGAAGATGTTCTGGCTATGAATATAAACTTGGCGGAAAAATTTACGGTTCCCACATATCCCAGATTTATAGACTGGGAAACGGTAGGAGGAGAACTGAAATCCAGGTTTCTTGAATGCTTTACCTATCTTCTACCCTTCACAGTAGAGGAAGCACTGATAGAAGAATTTCCACTTAAACCAGCAGAAGATTGGGTCATAAAACACATGAAAGATAAAGAAAAGAGGCACTTCTTCGAAATTTTACCGAGTTTATGCTCTACATCTGAGGGAGGTAGCCTCAGACATGTTTACAAATTTAAAACGAGGCTCTGTTAAGTATATGAAAAATAAGATAATGGGATGGGGTGGATTCTTAATTATAGTAGGATTCTTTTTCGTCCATTTTGGTGTATTGAATAACGAGAACAACGATCAATTTTGGAGGGATAGAAAATATACTCTCATAGAAAAACATCCGGGGGCTCACGAATATAAAGGAAAGGTTGTAGAGGATCACTACGTGACAATACAATATTCCGATGAGCCTAATACCCTTTGGACCAGGGAAGTATCTGGGGCTAGTTATTATTCAATGGACGAAGGAAAGACCTATTCTGAAAGGGGTCCCAAGGATGAGAAACTTTTGAACCGTTTAAATCTAGCCCTGATCGCTATTGGATTTTTCGGAATAGTGATTATGAGTATCGGGATAGCGAATTCTATGGAATTCGAATCTTATTAAAACAACGGAAGAAATCTAACAAGTAAAATGAAAGAGACTAACTTAAAAATATTGATCCTCATAGGAATTCCAGCCTCTGGTAAATCAACTTGGGCTAAGGATTACGTGAGAAGAAACCCGGATTGGGTGAGGGTCAACAGGGATGACTTTAGACTGATGTTGAAGGATGCTCAGCTGTGCGAGAACAAAATCGAGGACATGATCACTTCCTTAGTTAAGGACACAATCGGGAAAGCCCTTTCTAAGAGGCTTAACGTTTTGGTTGATAACACAAACCTGAAGCAAAAGTACATCAGCGATATTGCAGAGACTTTCAAATATCAGGCTGACATAGACTATAGAGTGTTTGATATTTCTTTGGAGAAAGCCATCGAAAGGGACAACGCCAGAGAAGCTAAAGTTGGAGAGGGAGTAATCAGAAGAATGCACCAAAGCTATAAATCACTTTTGGACTCTTTTGATTTTCAACCAATCAAAAAAGTGGCTCGTCCAGTTCCTTCATATGAGTTTGACCTTAAGCTTCCTAATGCTGTAATATTCGACATAGATGGAACATTAGCGCATATGCAAAACAGAGGGCCTTTCGATCTCGATAAGGTTGACAGGGACGCAGTAAATGCTATCGTTGCGGAGCAAGTCGAATTTCACAGATCGGCAGGTAGAAAAATTCTGATCGTCAGTGGAAGAGAATCCTATTCCAAGGCTCTTACTATAGAATGGTTGGATTTTTACGGGATAAAGTTCGATGAGATCTTCATGAGACCTGACGGGGATTACAGAAAGGACACCATCATAAAAAGAGAGATCTATAAAAATAACATCGAAGGAAAGTACAACGTCCTTTGTGTCTATGACGATAGACTTCAAGTATTGGATATGTGGTACAGTGAAGGAGTATTCACCTTTAACGTAAATCAAGGAAATATCGAATTTTAATGAAAACAAAATACGGCCACGAAGTCATAGAGCTTAAATCTTCGGATCCTTCTGTTAACTTGACAGATCATAATCCAGTAAGGTATTTAAGAATCGAATACGATCAACAAATAGAAAAAATGAAAAAGCTGGGAATCAATGTAGATTCCCAGCTTTTTGAACAGTGCGTTAACACTTTGCTTTGGATGGTTGAAAATCGAGTCTGGACTCTTCACCCGAAAGAGAAAAAGCAGGAACCAAAAATAACCAGGACCCCTAAAGTTGGTGATGTTGTGGAAATAATAGGAAACATTCCGTTCCAATTGAAGGATGAACCCAAACCTCTTCTTGGAACTGTTACGTCTGTTGACGGAAGCTATATCTTGGTTAGACCTAAATACAGAAGATACGAGTGTGAATTTTATCCATCAGAATTAAAAATCGTAAAGTGGAAAAAATAATATTTCTTGACATAGATGGAGTTCTGAATTCCGAAGAATGGATGGTTCGTCGATTTAAAGAAACCGAAGGACAAGAGATTCATGAGCAATACCCATACTACGAGTTTGACAAGAAACTCGTAGGAGATCTCAACTACATAATAGAAAATACCGGCGCTAAAGTGGTAGTAAGTTCTACTTGGAGATTAGGACGAAGCGTAGAGGAGCTCACCGAAATACTAGAAACTGTTGGATTTAAAGGCGAAATCGTAGGAACAACTCCTCACTTCGGAGGGGTTAAGGGATTTGGTTACACTATACCTAGAGGGTGCGAAATCGAATGGTGGTTAAAAGAGCACGGTAAATTTCAGAGAATTAATTGGTCAAGACAAACTCAGGACGAATACTATGAGAAAGCAATAGTTAAAACCTACGTAATTCTGGATGACGATTCCGACATGCTTTACAATCAAAGGGAGCATTATGTTAGAACCTCTTGGAAATATGGGTTGAGTAGAGATCTTGCAGATCAGGCAATAAGGATTTTAGAAACAAAAATATCAGATCTTTATTACGGAGACAATAAAATACACGATTAGATGGAAGAAGAAAGTCTAATAGAAAAGATCCTGGGATATCAAAACGATTATGCTATCTTTACGGCTACCGTCAATTTTAGAAGAGAAGGTAACGAGTATAAAGTAGAAATATTAGATCCACCTGGTTGTGCTTTCGGTTACGTTTACAACGAAACCGAGATTAAGTCTTCCATAGAATACATGGAATCTGAAGACTGGAAGGATGTTTTTCAAGATTCTGTAGAGGGGGTTTACTTCTTAAAAATCCTTTTTAGAAAATGTGTTGATAGCGATGACTATAGAACTTGGGAGTATTATGAGCATTCTGAATGCTCTATAGATTTCTATTATGGGAAACTTGAGGAATATATGCAGGAAAGAGAACGGGAAGACATTTTTTTCGATCTCCCTTTCTAAAAAGATCCGAAATATTTAAACACACACCGGATATAAAACTTATAAAAAAGCAAAAAAATGGAATATTACGAAGGCATGAGCGACGAGCAACTTGAAAGGATGATCATAGAGGCGGAGACCGAATATGAAAATCGAGAGGTTGCTACTCCCCACAGAAGTATAAACGATTGGGATAGTGATAATATTTCTTTCACCCAGTGGACTGTAATTGGGGATGGAAGTTTCACACCTTCTCCCGCTACAGTTTCTAAGTTGGAACCGGGTCTATATGAGCTGGTTTGGAACAACCGTGCTAACGAGTGGAGCTATATGAGACAGAAGATCAACACAGATGAACTGTACGAGCTTCCCACAGAAGAAATTACAGAGATCCTTAATGATATAAAAAGTTTCTGGGCTAAAGCGGATCTATACAAGAAATATAGATTGATGCACAAAAGAGGGATTCTTCTCTACGGTGATCCTGGATGCGGTAAGTCTGGCATAATCCAGCTTTGCATGAAGCACATCATCGACGAATTGTCCGGCATTGTTATCAATCTAAAGGACGAGGAATCCGTTAAGGCATATGTCGAATCAATCTCCAAGTTCAGACAGATTGAGCCAAAGAGACCTATAATTGTCATTATTGAAGATATAGACGCAGTAGCCGGAGATAACAACTACGTCAACTCTATTCTTCTGAACATATTGGACGGTGTAAAACAGATAGAAAACGTGGTCTATATCGCAACCACCAACTATCCAGAAAAGCTGGCAGAAAGGATCACCAACAGACCTTCTCGTTTCGATCGCAGATATTACATCGCTCCTCCATCTAAAGAGGTTAGAAGAGCCTATTTGAAGAACAAATGTGGAGACCTTGAGATAGAGATAGATAGGTGGGTGAATGACACAGACAACATGTCAATGTCTCACCTGAAGGAGCTTTTCGTTTCGGTTGTTCTTCTGGATGTTGCGTATGAAGATGCAATTGCACATCTGAAAGGAATGAAGAAAACTCCTCGGAATAAAAACCAAGGATCAATTGGTTTTTCTTCCAGAGACTAAAATATCTACGAAAGGATGAAGGAAAAAGAGATTTTCTTCCAAAGCGATTGGATCGAGCTAAAAACTAGATTCAGACTACCGACAAAAAGATTAAAAAAAAGAGAGAGGATTCGATTTTGGGACAGCGTTTCCTCGGTAGAAATAAAATACGGAGATTTGGAAGGAGGTGGAATAGGAGCTTGTCTTAGTCGGGTAAGAAGATCTCTTAAAGTCGGAAAATTTACAGAATTTCACGCAATGGAAGTCCTCAAAGATCTGATAAGGTTCAGAGAAGAGGTGGAGGATTATTACAATAGGAAAAATTGGTTTTTGTATGAGTGGTATTATCCTCTGGAATCAAAAATTCAAAAACTCTTAAAAAAAGGAAATAATGGAAAACATTATAGAGTACATTGAAGACGGAATAACCATTACAAAAAATACAGATGGGACTTATAGAGTCTTCACCCCAAAGACCCAGCATTTTTCTGTCTCGTCCTTATCCGAATTGACCCCCGAAAAGTTCGAGGAAGAAATCCTGAAAGAAGTGAATCTCCAATTACAGGAGGACCAACTGCTAAAAATCGCATTCGAGGAAGATCCATATATAGAACTCCCCCTTGACCATTATGATATTGGTGGTGAAGGCGGGGAGGATTAAAAAAATATAGGGATTATGATTAAGAAATTTTTAATTGTTCTTATGCTGGTCGTGACCATGGGTAAGAAATCTTATTCTCAACTAAATTTAAGCTCTCTAAAAAATGTGGATAGCACCCTTTACCATTTTGTTACTGAATGGTCTGGTGTAAAATATGTTTTTGGCGGAATAACAAAGGCAGGAGTAGATTGCTCCGGATTCACATATAACCTCTACGAGAAGGTTTATAACTTCATCCTACCAAGAAGAGCTAAAGATCAATACAAAAAAGCAAAAAAAGTACAAAAGGACAGTCTGATCCTAGGTGATCTAGTTTTTTTCAGAACATCTAGCAGAACTGGATGGCACGTTGGCGTTTATTTAATGGATGGGTATTTTATTCATTCTGCCAATAGAAAAAGTGGCGTAAAGATAAACAGCATTTTCGAGCCATATTATTCTAGGACATATCTCAGCGGGGGAAGAATATAACAAAATGGAAAAGGAAAAGGTAATCGAAAAAATAAATTCGATAATAGACAAAAGAGGAAGGGATAAGCACATAAAGAACGTCTTGGAAAGTGTGAAGGTTTTTGTAGAATCTCAGACGGGGTTTGATTACTTCACCACTATGGAGTACATACAATCCCAAATGTCAGAAAAGCTTGGCGGGATTTATATTTACAGCAACAAAGCTTTGGAATTCCTTAAAAACGAGTTGAAAACAGAACGTAAAAAACAAAAATATGAACAAAGAGCATCACATTCAGGAACTGGAGAGGAAGATCAAAGAAATTGAGAAGGAGCCAGTTAGATATTGGCTAGGAAAGATAACAAAAGCGGTTAAAATAAAAAAGATAGAGAGAAAGATTAGATCACTTAAAAAATCTTGATCTCGGATGAACAGAATACATTTTGATAAGGAGAGGATAAATCCCAATCTTTGGAAGTGTCCATACAAATACACATTCAATAGCATATACGGACTAGATCACGAATCCTCTCAAGAATCGGTCGGATCCAATTATGTAGAAAGAGACGTCAGAGGAATCGTCCTACGGGATTTAGTCAAAGATTTCACGATAGAGCTCAGAAAGAAATTATACGGAGATTCCGTAGAACAAATGATCCTAACGGATCTAGAAGATTTGATAAAGCCAGAAAAACTGAAGTAATGGAAGACAAATCAAAAGATCCTGGTCTCGTTTGGGTTCCTTATATTATGGAGACTAAAGATCCGGAACCGGATAAGGAATCCGAATATGATCTCTTCATGAAGGAATATCATAAAAAACATGAGGTCTGCCCAAAATGCGGGTCTTTGTCTCACACCACAACACTAGTAGGATACATTCTAAACTGGGAACATAAAGAAAAATATATGGACAAGAATAGATGTACCTGTCTTTCTTGTGGCGACGTCCATATTTGTCACGACAGAGTCGAAAGAATAACATGGGAAAAAGTAAAATAAAATGGTAGAAGCTTTTGCAATAATTTTCATCCATTGGTTTGCAGATTTTGTTTTGCAAACCCACTATCAAGCAACCAACAAAAGTAAGAGCTGGAGGGCTCTTCTAGGACACGTTGGGACCTATAGCTTAGTTTGGCTTTTTGCTGGACTGTGTCTTAGCGGACATTACGGAATAGAAAATGTAATCGCTTTCACTGTGGTTACTTTCATCTGCCACACAATAACGGACTATTTCACCAGCAGGTTAAATGCTAAACTCTGGGCAAAAGGAGATGTCCACAATTTCTTCGTCTCCGTTGGTTTTGATCAGGTTCTACACTACGGACAGCTTTTCTTAACCTTTTACCTTTTAACTTCTTAATTCAATGAGTAAAGAATTCGTTCCTTGCGAACATTATCCTCTGTGCACACATCACAAGTGTGACTGCTACGAGACCTATTGTATGACTTCCGCACTGGATAAGATGACAGAGGAAAAGAAGAGGAAAAAGAAAAGGGTTCCAAAAATAAAATCCATCGAAGACCTTAAAAAGATAATTAAATGAAATACTCGGAGCATCAAGTTTTAGACATAATCAAGTCAGCAACAGATTTAGATCCGGTAAAAATTTTGAATGATTGGAATACAAATCAGGCAAATACTCCTCTAGATTTGTCGGGTTACGCATATCCTCTTTTTTTATACTCCTTTCCGGTAATTTTCGAAGGCGAGGAGGTTGCTACTATAACCCTGGCAGATCTTTATAATTGCCAATGCAACAAAGAGTTCATGATTAAAAAGTATCTAGGTCACCAAAAACACGAGGAATCTTATTCCGCTTTTTCTCATGATACTTATTTGAGCTGCTTTCTCACTATCAACGAAGAGATAGTATTCCCCGAGATAGTTAAAGGATTTAGAGCCTATGAATCAGAGTTTACTGATGCGGGCGGGGAGAAGGTAAAATATCGAATCTCTTACGGGTATCCGGAGAATGAGGATGAGCATTATCTTTGGGAGGAATATGCGGATAATAATAGGCTATACAACGTCTATAGGTTTGATGATATCAATGTACAAATCGAAAAAAAAGATGTCAGCGGACATGAACTTGGGGCTAAAATAAACGAAGCAATCGAATTAAGAAAATCTTTACAATGAACAATTTAGACAAACAGTACCAAGCACTCCTTCAGGACATACTCGATAACGGAGTTAAGAAAACAGATAGGACAGGAACCGGAACTATTTCTGTTTTTGGAAGACAGATCCGTCACAAAATGAGCGAAGGCTTTCCCCTTCTTACCACAAAGAAAATGGGATGGAAACAAGTGGTAGCAGAGTTAATTTGGTTTTTAAGAGGAGACACTAACATTAAATATCTAATAGAGAATGGTTGTCATATCTGGGATGGTGATGCTTATAAGAATTATGAAAAATCTGTAATTAAATCCCACAAGGAGAATGGTTTAGAAGGAGTTGGATTTCTCGATAAAGAAAGTTTTATAGAACGAATCCAAACAGATGACGAGTTTGCTAAAAAGTGGGGAGATCTAGGACCAATCTACGGTAAGCAGTGGAGAAGGTGGACTTATCCAATAGGTGTAGGATTTACTGGCAGCGTTACTCTTGATGGTGCAATAACTAACAACGGACCTTCTGTTGCATATGATCAGATCGATCAAATCAAAAATCTAATCAATGAGCTTAAAACTAATCCCGACAGCAGAAGATTGATGGTTAATGCTTGGAATGTGGGTGAATTAGATCAAATGGTACTTCCCCCCTGTCATTACGGATTTCAACTTTATACAAGAGAATTGAGCGACGAGGAAAGAAGCGTTATTTACACTAACAAATTCGGGTTTGATGAAGCTTGGAAAAGATATGGGCACAATCCCGATTTTTACGATGATACTAATATCCCAACAAGAGCCATCTCCCTACTGTGGAATCAGCGCTCGGTTGATACCTTCTTGGGACTTCCTTTCAACATAGCATCTTACGGTTTGCTTTTGGAGATAATCGCAAAAGAGGTAAACATGGTTCCCGATGAATTGATCGGAAACCTAGGTGATACTCACCTTTATCTAAACCATATCGAGCAGGCTAAGGAGCAAATCGGTAGAGAGATGACTTGGGAGGAGCAACTACAGTGGGTTATGAGAAACACTGATGTCGAGCTAGAAAATCTGGCAATAACGGAGGAAGCTGCAAAACCAACCACTCCTAAGAGAACTAGAGAGCCTTTCGAATTACCTAGATTGAACATAAAGCTTCATTTCCAAAACGAGCCCTCCTTTGTCCCTGAGCATTGGTTGGTTGATGATTTCGAAATCGAAAACTATAAATCTCATCCTGCGATTAAAGCACCATTAAGTAACTAATGAAAGCCTATAAATTACTAAGAAAAAGGAAGGATGGTTCAATAGGACCACTTTTTATAAACAAGAAGGCTAAGATTCCGGTAGGAGAATGGATCGAAGCGGAGTCACATCCAACGAAGGGATATTCATATCGACCTTTCTGGCACTGCACTTCTAAGCCGGTTGCACCACATCTTAGTGAGAAAGGAAGGGTTTGGTATGTCGTCGAGATCGACGATTTTAAGGAAATGCAAAGACCACAGTCTCAAGGCGGGAAATGGTATCTGGCAAACAGAATGAAAATTGTAAAGGAGCTTAAAAAGTAGGGATATGACAGAATTCGATCGTAATAAGGCATTATTTTTACTTTTACAAAAGTTGATCCAAGATGGAGACCAAAAATCAGTAGACCTGATAGGAACACTGGTTAAAGACGTTCCTTCCCTGCAGAAGACTTTTGAAATTATGACAACCAAATATGATAAAGAAACGAATTCGGTTGTTGTAAATTTGCCATTAATCAACGCAAATAAAGATTGACGATGAACATACATCAGGTATTAGAAGACAAAACTAGAAAGTCCAGTAAGGGAGACAGATCTAGAATAAATCGAATTTTGATCATGCTGAAGGGAGATTGTGAAATCCTGAGCAATCATTACAGTGATCACTTATATTTCATCTATAGGGATTTCTATATAAACAAGATAAATTCCGAGAAGATCAATTACAACGATCCCACACTAATCACCTATGTAACAAATAAGTGCGTTACGAAGCTAAAAGAAGCTAGAGAGAAGGGACTTTCTAAAAGAACAAAACTATAACCATATGTCAATGCTTTTTAGAAATTGGCTGGAAGAGGGATATTACATCGAGGACGAGATGGGAGACCTAACCAAAACTGACGACCCCAGAGAAATAAAAAGGGCTTCAGAATCCGGGAATCTCTATCACCATGATGGATATTGCATGTCCAAAGGAGATATAGATTACCCAACATTAAAAAAATTAGAAGATGAAAACGGAGACTCTTGATACCATCTTTAAGATTGGCTTTTTGCTGATCTTTGTGGTTGGCTTTCCTGTGTTTGTCATATACATGATAAAAGAGGGGAAGAAAAAATACCCATACGAAATAAGACAAGAAAACAGATCTTACCGAGCTAAGGCTATAGATAGCATTGGGGTAAACGATGTTTATTTTAAAGACGAGAACGGGAGATCGATCACCATTCATGGTAAGTATCAAATAATAAAAGAGAAAGGTTCCAATGAGCAAACCCAAGAGGACTAAGGAAAAAAAAGGTGGAGGTTCCCTAATCTCAATTTCGGATTTATTGGCTTCAGCAAAACCGGTAGACATGTCTAAGTGGTACGAGGAGCAAGAAAAACTCGAAAAGCAGAGAAGGGAGCGAGAGGCTAGAGAGGCTAAAATAGAGGAAGAGAGAATCAAAAATCTCAGCTGTCCAGTTTGCAAATCAACGAACAAACACAGACACACAGAAAGCACCAGTAACGGAATAATGGGTCCTGGATATCATTCTAGAATCACCTCCGACTATTACATCTGCATGGATTGCGGAATACACTACACGGATTTAAACAAGAAGAAATGATCTGCATACACCACAATAAAGACCTGGACGGATTCACGTCAGGAGCGATAGTTAAAAAGAAATTCCCAGATTGCAAATTAATAGGATGGGACTATAAAGATCCTATCCCTGATTTTGAACAATTCAGAGGGGAAGACGTGATAATGATCGACGTTAGCTTTCCGTTTCCTAAATTACAAGAATTTGGAACTATCTGCAATCTCACACTGATAGACCACCACGTATCTCTTAAGAAAGATGTCGATAGCTGGTTAAACCATGATTATGCTCCGATCCATACTGCAGATATGAGATCCCTGAGATTTGAATATGTCTACGAAGCTTCCTTAGCTGCTTGCGAAGTTGGCTGGAAGCACTACTTTCCGGAAGAACCAGTTCCTTTAGCAGTTAAACTTCTCGGGGAATATGACACCTGGAGAGAAGCAGAAACGGAGAGATGGTATAATGAGATCCTTCCCTTCCAGTTTTACATGAGAACAGTTTGCACCTGCCCAGAGGACTTCCCGATGGGTCTATTGGACAACACTAACTGGGGAACCGGATGGGCTGACAAATGGGAATTCATTACTGGTGACGCCCAAACCAGAAGAGCCATAGAAAGTGGAAAGATGATAGTTTACTACCAGGAGCAGCAAGATATGTTAGCCTGTAAGAGATCTGCGTTTGAAAGGACTTTTAACGGTCTTAGAGCGATCTGTTTAAACACAAGGGCTTTTTCTACTTCTACGATGAAAAGCGTGTATGACGAGTCTAAACACGATATAATGGTGGGATTCGAGTACACCGGGAGGATCTGGACGGTTTCGCTTAGATCAACTAAGCCGGAAGTGGATTGCTCGGCTATAGCAAAAAGTAGAGGTGGAGGAGGACATAAGTCTGCCGCAGGATTCGAAGCCCACTCATTAGAGGAGATATTTTCATAGTTCGTAAACTTAATACCACAGATCCTTAATAGCATAATTATCTCTCTAAATAAAAATATTTAAAAAAACTAAAGGTTTTTCATAGGGTATCCGGAATTTATTATTAGTTTTGGTATATAGTAATCCAAGAGGGGATAGGAAAGTATCCTCTTTTTATAATCCGTAAACTAATAAAACAAAAAAATGAAAAAAACCTTAATCGCACTTTTGTGCATGATTCTCTCTGCCGTAGCATTTTCACAAAACGGCGGACTGGTCAATGAAAATTCTGTTATCAGAATCGATTACATTACCTACGACGTATCCACGGGTAAATTCGAATTTGAAGTAACCAACAAGCAATCCTGCCAGGTAAATGCGCAGTACATGATTCTGCATACCAACGGGTTGGTGAATTTCCAAATCGCGGGAAACGGAACCTACACGATCTACGTTCCTGGTGTTATTACAGAAGACGAACACGTTAAAGTCAGGGCCACTTCTTTCTGTCCCCAGGTATCTCCTGATCAAGGATGGGTGGAAACAGATAGCCAAGGAGGAACATTACTTCCTATTAAACTCGTTAGTTTCAGTGTAGTAAAAGCTGGGAACGGTAAAGGCGTAGTAACTTGGGTAACTGCCGAAGAATCAAATGTTGACAGATTCGAAGTAGAGAAAAGCTCTGACGGTAGAAATTTCACCACCGCACTTCTACATTTTCCTAATAACGCACCTTCTAGGTATTCTGTAAATCTAGCACTAACCACAGGAACTCAATATTTCAGGTTAAAGACCATAGATCTTGATGGTAAGTTTGAGTACTCTCCGACGGTATCAGTTAAGGAAAAGTTAACGGGTGCCTTGATTAAAGCGTATTCTTCTAACCCGAACACTTTAACGGTTGAACTCGGAACCCCCGAAAAAAGGGTATTCAGCATTTACAGTGCTTCCGGAGTTTTGGTTTCGACAAAGCCATCTACGTCTTCCTACAGGGAGAACCTGGACATTTCGGGTCTTCCTGGAGGTATATACATAGTAAGAACCTCATTGGGGGAATCTGCTAAGTTTATAAAATAACCCAAACGTAAATGGTACCAATAATAAAAGTAGTTGACAAAATAATTTTCGGAGAAAATATCGTAGGGATCACCCTCTGGCCGTTTATTTTCATAAAAAAAGGATACGACAAGCCAGAAACTATCCGTCACGAAACGATCCACATTAAGCAACAACAGGAGTTATTGGTTATCCCCTTCTACATCCTATATGGTTTGTTATGGGTGATCTATACCTTTACAGTATCTAAGGTTCAAGATGCCTACTATAGGCTACCTTTCGAAATAGAAGCTTATAAAAATGCAAAAGACCCGGAATATTTAAAGAAAAGAAGACTATATTCTTGGACTAAATACATTTTTAAGAGTGAGTAGCACATATAGGAAGATTCAGTACGAAACAATGGGTCCTTACGGATCTACAGAGAAGAAATACCTTTACATACATTATCATAACACCTGCGACATCGTGAACGTATACGATGAAGCAGGTGTTCATTTGTTCTCCTATGACGAATGGGGAGATTTCGATATGGGTAAAGCTATAGTGGTAGCACTTTCCGATTTTAACAACGAAAGATTGGAGTCCTTAACTCCCGACGAGATTCAAAAATTTTTCAAATGAAATATAGAACCAGAAAATTAATCAAGCCCGGAGACCTTAACCCTCGGGGAACCCTGTTCGGTGGACAGCTATTAAAATGGATTGACGAAGAGGCAGCAATCTTTGCTACCTGTCAACTAGGAAGTAGTAGCATAGTAACTAAAGCCATATCTGAGATAGATTTTGTCCAAACTGCAGTAGTTGGAGATATTATAGAATTTGGTATGGACGTAGTTAAGTTCGGTACCACTTCTATAACTTTATGCTGCGATATCAGGAACAAAAACACTAAGAAAACTATAGTTAAGATAGACAAAATTGTTTTTGTCCTCCTTGACGAGAACGGAAAACCTACTCCTCACGGAAAAACTTCTAAAGTAGAATAATATGCAATTAAAAGATCTTAAGAACTGGGTAAACTCTCTTCCCGAGGAATTCCTAGATTTTAACGTAGTCGTTGGAGAATGCGGAAAGGTTGAAGATGATTTCTATTTCCGAAAAGACACACCAGTAACAACTCTTTCTGTTGATGAGGAAGATTCCGAGATCCTGATTCTAACGGACACACAGTTCTCAGACGAAGAACTTCAGAAATTCATAGACATAAACAAACCGGATGAGCAAGTTTAATGTTGGCGATCTTTGCAGTATACCTGCGGAGACTCCGATTTGGTGTGTTACCTTACAAGATACGATAAAATTCCAAAAAGAAATAATCTGTGAGGTCACTAACACTACCTTCGACGACAAAACGTACTTTGTAAAGAAAAAAGAAGTTCTTTTCAATGCTCCCGGAATGATTCCGGGAGCAATTGACGGACAAGGTGAATTTCACGTCTCTAAGGAAGTTTTAAGTAGTTACAAATTACCACCTCCACAAATTTTTACCTATACGTATGCTAAATAATATTCAACAGGGGATAAACAAAGAAATCGAAGAACTGCTTTCTCGACTGTGTGGGAAAGAGTTCGATTCTAAATTCGAATGGGTAGATGACTATTATGTTGAAGTCGATACACCGTTCTTAACTAATCCCGATGCCAGGAACACCGAATGGAAAACAAAAATTGGACTCGTTTTTTATCCCGAGCTTCTCACATATCGGGATCCTGCTAATTTTCCCGAAAAAGATTGCACAGTTCCCTGGATATGCGTAAGACTGGAATTGGAAACCCCTACTCCAGAGCTCGAAAGAGAACTGCTTCCTTGGTTGGTTGAGGTTTTCGGAGAAATCGATTACGCTCCCTTCCATGACGAGGATTCTTTTAGAGGGTACTTCAAGAAGGAAGAAAAAAGAGGATGGAATAAGTATAAAATGTATGTAAATCCCTCTTATCCAAAAGGATATTGGCAAAATCATGTACTTTAAAACATAAAAATGGAAAAGGAAAAAAGGAAATATCTAGTTTACTACAACAACGGATACGTCGAAACAATAGATCGTCTAAGTGTGACCTTCCTTCATATGATCGAAGTAGGGGTAGTTAAGCTTATTTTCGATTGCAACGAAAATAAGGCCTGGACAAGAACAGAAGACGGTCTTAGCAGAGAATTTACAGTAACACACGTAAGCGGACTAGATTAACTTAACGATAAGGTAATACGAATTTTGGAAATTACCGACGTAGTTTAGCATAGATAATGCAAAAACTTACAATGAGGAAATTTCTATTAATCCTTTCTTTATTCTTATCGATTTTTACGGAAGCACAGATAACCAACTCTTCGATATCAGGAAAAATCAAAGAAGTTGGGGGGTCCGGAGTAATAAGCACGGTCAAGCTCGTTTATACCCCAACCGGATACTCTTACACGGTCTTAACAGACAGTAACGGGGTTTACCGAATATACAATCTAAATCCTGGTGGTCCATACACCATAAACATAAACTCAGTTGGCTACAAGCCTTATCTAAGAGAGAATCTTTATTTGAGTTTAGGAGAGAATGATGGATCTGACCATTTTTTGGAGAAATCCTTCTCTGAACTAAAAGAGGTAGTAGTTACTGGGACAAGAGAAAGGGTCAAAAACGGGATATCTCTAAGCGAAGATAGAATGAGAGGTATTCCTACCTTATCTAGATCCATAACAGATTTCACCAAGCTAGTTCCACAGAATATAAATAACTCCTTCCTAGGAACAAATTTCAGATACAATAACGTTACCATAGACGGTGCTATCAATAATGATGCAATCGGATTTTCCCCCTCTCTTGGGGGACAGAGCGGAACTAGCGGAATGCCGGGGAGCTCAACTCGAACCTCATCAATATCCCTAGACGCAATTCAGGACATCCAGGTTTATTTAACCCCTTATGATGTAAAAATAGGAAATTTTCTAGGTGGATCAATTAATGCAGTTACCAGGAGCGGAACAAACAAAACCAAGGGGTCCGTTTATATTTTCGGAAGAAATTCGGTTCTTACTGGATTTGAATCAGGGAGGGATTATCTGGATTATCAAGCCGGTGCAAGAGTTGGATTTCCAATAGTGAAAAACAAAGTGTTCTTTTTCACCAGCGGAGAAATCACTAAAAGAAACGAACCGGTTTTTTATGGATCAAATTCTAATGGATTAATAAACGATAGCGTAGCAAATCTCATAAGAAATTTTACTCTTAACAAATACGGATATGACGTTGGTGAATTCCAAAACTACAATATAAATTCAGAGTCTTATAAATTTTTCAATAGGATTGATTGGAAGATAAACGATAAGAATCAACTTACCGTTAGGAACAATACAGTATTTTCGAATGCTACCAATCTGGAAAGAGACGCTTCCAATTTTAGATTTTCCAGCATGGATTTTAAACAGAACAACAATCAATTTTCTACTGTTGCGGAGCTTAGATCGAGGATCGGGAAAGTTTCAAACTCTTTAGTACTTGGACACACCCACATACACGATTTTAGAACTCCATTAAGTCAAGATCCAGCTTTCCCTCAAACGGAAATCTCTTACAACGGAGGAACGATCTTCATAGGAAATGAAAGAGAAGCAACCATATTTAACCTCAAACAAAGAACCATAGAAATAACAGACAACCTAAATTTTAGCAAGGGGATACACTCATTTACTGTAGGAACACACAATGAAATATACAGAATTGATTATGGATTTGTAAACTCTTGGAACGGAAGAATATCTTACAAAAGCTTGAACGATTATTTTGCAGGGAAGGTTAATAGGGTTAGAGGCTTCTATGGATTCAACAATAATGAAAGGGAATATCTTTTTTCTAACCCCTATGCAAAATTCAACGTAAATCTATTGAGTTTGTATGCTCAAGACGACATTTCTTTCAACAAATTTAAACTGAGTGCAGGGGTTAGATTGGATTACACTGGACTTCCGAATAAACCTTCACTAAATAAAACATTAACCGAAACCCACGAAGACTCTAATACAGGAACTACCTACAGTAACACTCCATTTGGTGAGATAACGAATTCCTACTTTGATAACATAAACGTATCTCCTAGGGTAGGTTTTAATTGGGACGTCAAAGGAGATAAAAGCATTACGATAAGGGGCGGAAGTGGAATTTTCGTTGGAAGAATTCCTTTCGCTTGGTTGGGGTATGCTTATTATAATGATGGAGTTGGGTTTGGATCTTATGACCTAAATAACAGAGCATCCGTTTCTAATATAGGCGATCCGATTAAAGATGGGTCTAAGAATTTTGCTTTCAACAATGGACAAAGGAATTTGGTGCAGGTTGATCTGATAGACAATGGATTTAGAATGCCAAAAACTTGGAGGAGCAATTTGGCTTTAGACCTAAACCTAAAGGGCTACAAATTCACCTTAGAAGGGATTTATACAGAGATACTTAGAGATCTTATGTTTCAGCAGATTAATATAAAGGACTCGGTTAAGTATTATAATTTTGATGTAAATCGTGAGATGCCTGTTTATTACGGGAACAAAATAAACCCAGCTTTCTCTAACGTATATCTTCTCTCAAACACAAACAAGGGATACGGCTACAATATAACCGCTTCAGTTTCCAAGAGATATAAATTTGGGTTGGATTTTTATACAGCCTACACATACGGTAAATCTTTTGATATAACAAACGGGATAAGAAATTCCATGGAATCTAACTGGCAATTAAATCAGTCATTAACCCCCAACGATCCCAAGTTAGCTTACTCTAATTTTGATGTTAGACATAGAATAGTTTCTAACATAAATTACAAATACAAAAATTCACAGATTTCATTTCTTTTCAATTCAAGAAGCGGAACTCCTTTTAGCTGGGGAATTATAAATACAAGTCTTTCCAATACCCCTCAAGCAGTAAGTTTAGCTTACATTTTTAAGGATCTTAACCAGGCTTCTGCTTATATTCCTAACCAAGCTCAGGCTATAGAATTCATAGAATTTGTAAACGGTGATCCCTATCTAAAAAGCAGAATGGGGGGATTCACCGAAAGAAACGGAGGAAGAACTCCCTGGTCAACAACCGTCGATATGAAAATAGCTCAGAATATTAAGATAAAGAAGGGGGAGTTTCAAATAACATTGGATGTATTTAATTTAACAAACCTATTGAATAGCAAATGGGGAAATATGTATTTTGTACCCAATACATTTAACTCCACCTCGAGCGTAGGCCTCAATAGAATAAATTCAGGAACATCGGAACCGGTCTTTTCTTTTTCTACCCCAGGTAAACCTTATGTTGTTGATAATATAAACTCTAGATGGCAAGCACAAATGGGAATTAGATATTCCTTCTAATAAGTATTTCTGTCCGGGAAAAGAGGATCTGCCTTAATGTCTGGATCCTTTTTATTTTTAAGGTAGTGCATAGCGGACTGTCCTAGCCAATCCACCGGATTCCCGACGTCTGGATCTATTCCTTTCCTAATTTGTTGTTGGACAGTTACGTGGGGGTTAAGAGCCTCTAGACGTTTGGCTATATAATCCAGGTATTCTTTGGTTGGTTGCATATTCTATATACCTAAATTTTTTTTCTCCGAATATACTCCTTACATTTGAGATCTAAATTAATTATATGGCGGTTATAGGAATCAATTACGATGGCGGAAATCGATATGACGAGAACGACGAACTCGTGGAAGCACCAGTAAATTACGAATCGGTTTACCTCCATTATGACGGAGGCGAGAAGATCTTCAATAGTGGTAACTTTGTTAAGGATTGGTATGATGCCAAGAAATTCTACCTCAACGAATTATCAGAAACGGAGTACCTGTCCGGTTCCTCGACCTGCGATCATTTCATCATGGACGGAGCTAAATTTGATTCTGCATACCTCCATGTGATTGATGAAGTCCCTGTTCTGAAGTATCTCGATCGCGAAGATCCTAAATGGTACCTTTCTAAAGATGCCGATGGATGGGAGTTTTTCGTCGAAGAAGGAACTAAACCCACCTGGGAAGAACTGAGAGCCTTTTGCGGAGATCCTAAAAAATCTGAATAATGATATACGAAGGATTTAAAATACACAGCACCGAGCACATTGATGAAGCTTACTGCGAATGCGGAAAAACTCTTCTAGAGGTAAGCAACGGATTTTTAAGCAGAGCTTTATATTGCCCACAGTGTGAAAATGTTTATGTGCTAAAGAAGGTGAAGGTTCCTGCCAAAAAGGTTACCGAGGAATTCTTAAATCAATGCAGAATAGAAAGCGAATTCCAGGACAGGAAGCACGAGCTTTATCAGGAGATAGAAAGCAAAATCAAAAAAACTAAAAGGAATCGAAATTAGATTTTGGAAACAAAATCTGATCTCTCTACTTAAATTTTCATGCAATATTCTAAGTTCCGAGAGATTGTTCTCAAGCTGAAAAAACATAGTGAGACCACCAGGAAGGCAATGGATCTCAAAATAGACCTTCTTGATTTTTGTGATGATCTACACCAGATCATCGTAATTCTAATCAAGGAGGAATATGGCGAGGAAGGATATGATTGGTTCTCCTGGTTTTGCTACGAATCTGATTATGGAGAGAAAGACTGGAGCGAGTTTCCTCTTTATAAATTTGGAGAATCCGGAGAATTTGTAAAGATAAAAGAAGCAGGAGAGCAAAGGGCAGGAGCTTATGACGAAAACAACAGACCAATTTGCTATAACATAAGAACAACCTGGGAATACCTGGAAAAAAATTACGCTAAAAGAAAAAAGAGAACAAAATGAAAGTTATATTCTTAGATCACGACGGTGTCATATGCTTAGGCGGACAATGGGGATCTAGATACGATAAATCTGACGAGTTCAGAAAGGCTAACCCGGATGTAAAATTTAGAGAGATACCGATCTTTGATAGGTTCGATGATTTTGATCCTAATGCTGTTTCTGTTTTGAATGATATTCTAGAAAAAACGGGGGCGGAAATTGTGGTTAGCTCTGATTGGAGGATCCATTCAACATTGGAAGAACTCCAAGACTACTACAAAATGCAGGGGATAATCAAAGGTCCTATAGCTTTCACTCCGCACCTGAAGGACATAGATCCAGACCTTGCTGGGATTTGTGCTTGGAAGGGATGGCTCGAGAAGGCAAGGGCAGAGGAGATTCGTCATTTTCTTTCGGTGCACCCCGAGATAGAAAACTGGGTTGCTATCGATGACTTGAGCATGGGAACCTCATCAACCAGGAAAGATGCCGAGTGGGGATTGACAAATTTTGTCCTTACCTCAAATCCTTCTTTAGGTCTTGGCGCCGAAGGGGTAGAGGAAAGGGTTATTGAATTCTTAAATTCCTAAATATGAGATTAGCTAAAGCCCCAGAGGAACACGTAGATCGTTTAAGAATATGGATGCAGTTCAACGACGAACTTTGCAAAATTGATCCTCGAAACGAATATGAATGGAACAGGTTAAAGGAGGATTGGGGGGATGATGAATCTTTTTCCCCTATCATCAAGCACTGTGAAAATTCAGACGGAGAATTCGAGTTCGATTACTACATGGACTACTACTCCTCGCACATCTCCCACATCCACATGAGAATAATCTTTGGTTATTCTACACTGGTCGAAAATTGCTGTGATCCGGATTTGGATTATTTGGACTACAATAAGGAAATCAAAGAACTTTTTAATAAGAAAGAAAATGAATCTGTTTAAAAGAATTTTCGGAAAGAAAGAAGACAAAAGGGATAACACCATCATCTCCGTGGAAAGATCCGGGTTGGACGACACGTTCCTTTTCGATTTCAAAAACTATCAATCCGGATATAATAATACCGGCTTTGTTATCAGTGGAACTTTTGCGATGAGCAACTCGGAGGGCGGGACGGAGCCGGATCTCGATCCTTCGGATCTTCCTAGTTATGTTGAAAAATCTCCTAAGAAAATAGCTGTTAAACCCATCGATGTTCTCAATGAGCTGGAAACTATTCCAACCCCATGGAACATGTCAAATCTGGACGACAAGATTTCTATCCTTGAATATAAAAGGGATCTGATAGTCCAGAAGTATTCTAAAAGGGAAGTAGAAGGTCTTTTAGAAAGACTTCATAATAGGAAGAAATATCACAAGTTCAAGGACTTCTTTGAAAGTTTTCAAAACACGACCGACGAAAAAATCGATGCTCTCCTGGCAAAGTACGATCTGGTTATGCAAACCTCGGATCTTTTTGTCCCAGAGTTTCCTGACATCGCAATCAAGACGATGAAGGAGTACAGTGACAAAATGGCATCTTTATGTGACAAAAAGCCGGTTTTCTACGTTATAGCAGAACCTGACAAGTTCAAGAAAGCCTATGAAAAGAGGGACCCTATCCTATTGGTACAAAGCCCCTTTGGTTTTTATTGGCAAATTCTGGGGGCTTGGGATAAGGAGATGATCCTTCTTAGCGAGCTTTAGAACCAAATTTCGATCAGTTTGGTGCGGACCAATTGATATATAGAAGATGGAATCGTCATCTTTAATTTTTTTGGATCCCTATTTTAAATATAGGAGATTTTTGGATTCGTGTAAAAATAAAAAATATCCAAAAAAATTAGTACTTCACGAACATCACATAATTCCGGAACATATGGGAGGGGATTCTTCCAAAAAGAATCTAATAAGAATTTCAGTAGAGGATCATATAAAGGCACACATTTTACTTTCTGAATGCTTTGAGGAAGGAAGTTACGAAAGAAACGCAAACCTCAATTCTGCTAGATTTTTAAATAGATCTATATTAAATAACGAGGATCTCTATAAAATACAAAAGGCATATCTGGGTAAAAACAACCCATTCTACGGTAAAAAACACAATCAGGAAACCCTGTCTAAAATTGCATCGGCAAATAAAAAAATATTCGGTGGTAAAACATACGATGAAATTTACGGAAAATCTTCAGAGAACGAGAAAGAAAAGAGAAGTAATACTCTAAAAGAATATTGGGATAACACTACACCGAAGGAGAGAAATGAGCGAGGGAATTCTATCTCTAGGTCACTAAAGGGTAAAATGGTAGGCAAAAAAAATCCGATGTCCTTCCCCGTTTTGGTTGATGGGGTAAGGTACGAGTGCTTAGGAGATGCTATAAAGATATTTGGAACAAGATATATTCTATACAAAAACCACAAAGTGGTAAAATTAAAATAATAAAAAACATGAACAAACTAGAAGTATTAGACTTTTGGGCCCCGTGGTGTGGGCCCTGCCGAGTAATGACCCCTGCAGTGGAATCTTTGATGGAGGAATATAACGTCGAGGGATCAAACGTTGAAATCAAAAAGGTAAACGTTGACACTGAGCCCGAGCTCACACAGAAGTATGGGATAAGAAGCATTCCAACAATCGTTTTTGTAAAAGACGACGTGGAAGTCAACAGGATCCAAGGGGCACAAACAAAAGCAAAGATATCGGGAATGATTACGGAATCACTAGCCTAACGATAAATTTTAGTGGAACACTAAAAACCGAGCATTTGCTCGGTTTTTTATTGATAGGTAAACTTTTTCTGCTCTGTCAAAGTCATGGTGTCTCCGTTCCTGTCCAGAAAGAGATATTCTCCGGAAACGAGATCAAACTCGTTCAAATGCTCTAAAACTTCCTCAGGAGAGAAACAAGTGCAAGAATATATGTCAAATTGAGCCATTGGAATCTCGTACTTATCCCAGATATGGATAGATGCGTGCGAGGTGGCTAGAGTTACTGTTCCGGTTAGACCTTCGTTACCTGGTTCATTTACATATACCGAGGTTGGACCGGCTACCACTACCATTCTTACTTTTTCTACTAATCTTCTGAACCAATCGTTTAAAACTTCTTCTGTTTGTGGGGGATTTTTGATATAGCATTTTACGATTAGATGGATATGGTCCGGTACGAATTCTTTGGTCATTTTTTTTAGTTTTATATATCAGCCACTTTAACGTAAATTGTTTTTTTATTCCGAGATTTTTTATTAATTTTACTGTTTACCTAAGAGGTGAAACAAGATCTTTAAACTAAAAAAATTAAACTATGATTTTAAGATCCATTATAACCGTTCTGCTAATCCCTTGTCTTATCGCATTTGGTGGACAAGCTGGAACTGGATTTGAGAAAACCTCAAAGAAAGATAGCTCTGACGTTTTAACTTATCAGAGTCTTTACGACGAAATCGTTAAACAAGGTATAGAATATCCCGATATAGTATTTGCCCAAGCAATACTCGAATCCGGTCATTTCAAAAGCAAGGTCTACAAGCAAAACAACAACCTTTTTGGCATGAAACTTCCTAAAAAAAGAAGCACGGTTGCTTCTAAGTCAAGGAACGGTTATGCTGTATATGGTTCTTGGAAAGAGTCCGTTGAGGATTATAAGCTTTATCAGGAATACTACTTTAAAGGAAGACAAATCTCAAGATCTTCATATTTCTCGAATCTAGATAAAAGGTATTCGGTTCTGGGAGGATCTTACTCTTCTCTGGTAAGAAACATAATCAAGAAGAGCTCCAAAAGGGTTAAGTATGTTGACGAGCCATACCTGAATAACGGAATATTTGGAGATTCCCTTTATATAACATCAAATTAACAAAATGCTACAGGACGATTTTAAAGAAGCTTTACCGAATGGAACCGAGGTAATTTTTGACTATCAGTTTGTTAAAGGTGTTGGTAGAGTGGTTGGTATTTCCTCTTTCCTTCCGGACACAACTCTCTACATTGTTCAGACGGACGGGATAATCTCCGAGGTTTATCCGTATACCACTTTTGTTTGCCCCGATTGTTATCTAACGAAAAAAGATTCTTGAAATGCCGAGGAAAGACTATTTTGCAAAGTATATCCCGATAGGACCTCCCGGTAATGTTAAGGAAGGGGACAAATATTTATGCGCGGGGTCAGAGCAGGTTAGAACCTGTACTAAGACGTATGCAGAATATGTCGAAACCGGAGAAAGAGAATATTTCTTGGACATCGATCTTTGGTCTATGCCTGTCTATAAGGCTGGTCTATTTATATGCACCAAGGATATTAGGATGGGTGACAAGTTTTACGAGTTTACCAAGAACCAATGGATCGATTACGATATAGTGGGATGGAATCTACCGGTCAGGGGTTATAAAGTGTTAGGAGAAGTATCAAAAGATGCAACCTGGGTAAGGGAAGGCGACGCTTTCTCCGAGGATGAGGTTGAGGTGGTTTATTCCAATCGTTTTGGATTCTTTGGTAAAAAAATAGCTAAGCTAAAAGGACCTTGTGGCCACTTTCACTAAAAGATTAATTATGAAAGGAAAAGATAAAGAAGTCTTAATCGGTTATGGAGTTTCTTCGGTGAAGATCAATTCGGATTTGACCCCACTAAAGGTAACCCACAGGGCTACCAGCGTTAACGTCGATAATTTGAATCGCACCATTTCAATAGTAATAGAAAAGGGCATCGAAGTTAATGCGGTAGAACTGACGATGGAGGAAGCTCAGAGGATTGGATTCGTGAACTTTAATGCGCTTAAAGCATATTGCAAATAGGGATGAAATATTTTACAAAATACCTAGAGTGTGGCGGATCTTTGGAAGTAGGTGATATTACATTTTGGGAAGACGAGGGATATTACCACGGAAAATTTTTGAGGGTTACTGAATCCTTCAAGATCCATGCTAATGCTTCGCAATGGAAAAAATACAAACTCTTCCTATGTTCAAGGGAAGAGTATTACGGAGAACCTCCTATAGGCACATACATCGACACGGAAATTTTAGACCGTTCTTCTGAGCATATAATTGCAACCAGAGTGATTGGTGAAATCTCTCCGGATGCTACCTGGGTTAAACCAGGAGACGAGTTTGACGAAAGCGAACTCTGTTTACTTCCTACCGATATGCACGGAAAGGTGGTATACATTCCAAGAGAACCAAAACCAATTACTGGTGCAGAATTATCTCAGTTTACGGTAATAGGTGTTAAAGGTCCATGTGGACACTTCCATTAAACAAGAAGAAATGAAATACTTAAGCATAGACATAGAAACAACCGGTTTAGAAAAGGATCGGTACCAGATCCTCTCGATAGGTGCTATCTTGGAGGACACTGAAAAGAAATTGTCGTTTGATAAGATTCCTAAGTTCAATGCGGCCATCTTGCACCATGAGATAACAGGATCCCCGTTTGCCCTGAATATGAATCGAGATCTTCTGGACAAAATTGCAAGGTATCAGAACGCTAAGGATGAAGATGAGAAGAAAAAGATCTCAGAGGAAACTGGAATGATTTTCTGCCAGGAAAACGAAGTCGTTGAGAAGTTTTTCCATTTCCTATGTGATAATGGAATATATGATATTTCTAGCACACAGATTCCAGGAGGAATGGTAAAAATAATTGAAGGTAAGGCTTACCCAGCATTATCTTCTAAGATGAAGCCAGTGTCCATCACGGTTGCTGGTAAAAACTTTGGAACATTTGATAAGGTCTTTTTAGAAAGATTACCGAGGTGGCAACAAGTAATAAGAATCAAGCAAAAGATAATAGATCCTGGTGTTCTTTTCATAGATTGGAAAAATGATACTCAGGTCCCAAGTTTAGATACGTGCAAAATGAGAGCAGGCATAAGTGGGGGAGTTACCCACGATGCTCTTGAGGACGCATGGGATGTTGTTCAATTGCTCAGAAAATTCTATTAATATGAACGAAGTAAACGAAATCGCAAAAACAGCAAATACTATGAATTGGCCAGGAGCTTTCGCTATTCTTTTCGGTCTGATTGGGGTAGCTCTTATTTTTCACGGATTCCCTAACATAAGGATAGGCGGAACTGATGTAAATCATTACCATAAAGAAGAGGACGAGTATGACGAAGAATAAATTGGTGGAGTACGAGATTCAGCAAACATATCCTGGAATATTTGCGGTCAGAGTAAAGGACCAGTACCAGAGGGCAATGCTTTTCGTAAGGTATCAGGAACATTACGAGTCCCCGATAGAGGAGATCAGAGGCAAGCATTTCGATCTCTTTGAGTTCATGGAGATTTATCGAAAATGGGCTAAGAAGAAGCTTTTCAACTATCCCTCGGACTGGGTTGGCTACAACGTTCCGGGGAAGATATTAGAATCTTGTTCTAAGCATGTTTTAGATCCGTCTACGGACGTTACTCCCACCCCCTATGATCATATCATGGCAGACATCATAAGAGAGATTAAGGGGCAAATAAAAGGTAATAGGAAGTACTATGTACTCGGGGTCGATACTTTCGATAGCACCATAATGGATCATGAGATTTGCCACGGTCTCTATTATGTTGACCCCAAATACGCCAAGGGTGTTAAAGAATTGATCGCCACAATCCCACAGAAAGTTTATTCTGAAATGAAAGAAGCACTGATCGAATTGGGATATTGCGAAGATGTTATAGACGATGAGATGCAGGCTTTTCTTTCAACGGGGCTAACTAAAGAAATGTCAAAGATAAGAGGTGTAAAAAAAGAAGCTCTCAAATTTAAAAATCACTTCAAAAAATATAAAAAGTAATGGAAGCAATACTTCATTTTCTTGGACTTTGCGGGGATTCAGGAATCCATTTAGATCTCTCTGATATCTTTTTGTCCAATGCAATAGATTTCAACTATTTTTATTTCTATCTAAGAAATTTAATAAAATGAGATTTTTGCTTCTAAGCTTTCTATTCTTCTTTGTTTCTTGCGGAGTTGATCGTCCTTGTGAAAAGAAAGATACATCTTTCAGGCCTCACCGGGTTTCACACTGCAATAAAAGCAAAGTGTATAAATATTACCATAACGATCCTTGTGATTGTCCGGGATTGGAAGTGGACCTTTGTTACAATTGCAACTACCAAAAAACATATAGGAATTACGTCGAATTCTACGATACCGGAGAAAGAATGTACGGGAAATAAAAAAAGAGAATCTTTCGATTCTCTTTTTTATGTTAGTTAGAAGGATATCCCATCTGTGAGTGCATCCTCTCAAATACACCTTGCTTTTTAGACTCTTTCAAATACGGAGTAAGTTTTCTTACCTTGTCGAAATCACCAGCATCTAAAGCTTTGTCTACCATTGCCTGGATTTCTCTAGGAGAAAGTTCTGAGTAGTCTTCTTCTCCTGCCGGCTCTTCTTTTGTAGCACCTGCCTTTATTGCAGCAATTTCTTCTGAATCCTCGTCAGGTTCTATTCCTGCCATAGACAGTTCGTAGTCAGAGATTTCTTTCTTAACCTCATCGATAATATCTTGCATTGGCTTCTTTGCTGCTGGATCTTGATTGAGGATTTTGTACATTAAATCTAGAAAAGCCTTAGGCTCCATGAGCATCATTTTACCGAAAACGTGCTCTCTTAGATTTTCTATCTCGTCAGACTCCTTAAACTTGTTGATGAAGTCTCTAAGATCAGCTGCTATTTCAGGACCGTATCTAAGATCTTCAATCTCGTCTGCTAGAGAATCTGTGTTCATTATCACTGTTTCTGCAGTTTCTGCATCTTCTGGGATTGCATTAGCTGAGATCAATTGGTAGATACCCTTAACAGCTTCGTGAATAAGCATAGCGAAGTCAGTTCCTAAAGCGTGAATAGTCGGAGAAGTCTGATTGAAAAGTTCTTCGGTTTCTTCTTTTGGTAGATCGTCGTCCTCTTCTAGACTCTTCAATATTTTTTGAGCTAAGTCCTCCTCTTCTTCCTCCTCGCTTGGCTTTTCTGGGGTTTCCCATTCAACCTTTACAGATCCTGCGAACCCTGATTTGTCTCTCTCCCACATTTCCTGCTGAACCTCCATCGGGATTGCCCAATCAAAAAATCCAGCGATTGAGGTGATCTTATTTAGAAGATCCCTATATTCTTCGCCCTTCTCTCTTCCGAAGATCTTATGGAATCCTTCTACCACATCCTCCATGTTTAAACAGGTCTTAGTGTTCTTGGCTTCCCCTTGGGTTATGTTGTTTGCAATCTTTCTTTTCTGAATCTGTGAGATTATTCCCTCTTCCTCCAGATGTTTAAGTGTTTGTTGGTCGGGATCTTCGGGTTTACTCTGAACATCCTTCATCATGTCAGCAATTCCTCCCTTCTTAGGGAATTTTATATCAAGCTCGACGCCATCAAGGATACTTCCGTATCTCGTTTTAATAGCTTCAACTGCAAGTTTTTCGAGCTCTTTCTCGTGTCCCGCTTGGATTTGGTGTGCTTTAGCAACAAGTCCCATGAATCTAGGGATATCTTGTCCGTGTCTCCTTTGAAGCTCCCTGTTTCTTTCCTCCGCTCTTTTCTCAACGTCGGAGAGATATTTCTTGCCCTTTCCATCTTCTCCAGGTATACCAACGTTTCCTTTTAAAGATGCCTCGTCTAGAGACTCGTCTATTTTGCTAAAAAAAGTCTTAATCATCGTATCTTTCTTTTAATTTTGAAATGTCAAATTTGATAGGAGCTTTAGCTTTTTTAAGCTCTTTCATGAATCTTTCCACGACATCTTTTGCTTTTGCCATTGGTTTAGGATCTGCGGCAGGCCTTTCTCTTCTGATAGGACTAGGCTTTTGTGGAGTTGGGGTAGTTCCTGGCTTGGGTGTAGTCCCCGGCTTTACTGCAGGCTCTGCAGGTTTTGTAGCGGGTTTTGTCGCCAAAAATTCCTCAATCTTAGTATAAACTTTCATACTTGTCTATTTTGTTTGAATATATATCCATGTAAAAATTTCAAAAAAGAATGATAGCCACAAGTTTTCAAAAATTCCAGGAGGATCTTCTCCTAAACGAGAGTGTTCAGCAAGCTAAGGATTATCTGCTTAAAAGGTATGCAGAGAAGAAGGAAATCAAAACTTCTGAGATCCCAGAGAAGGTTAAGAAAGAGATACTAAATGATCCCAAATTTATAGCTATTAGGGATCTAACCCAGAAAAGCCCGGGATATACCCCACTATTTGTTAAATTCTTTTACGAGCAGGGGGCAACCATGGAAAACCTGGAACATCTGATGGATGATCTAAACAAGTACAAGCAAAACCTGGCAAAAGACTTAAGCATGCCGGTAGTAGACTACGGAAAGATAGAGCCAACAGAGGAAGACCACAGACCAGGATGGGAGGTTTTAGGCGACGAGCTTAGAAATATCCCTAGAAAGATTAAGCTCAGAAAGCTTTATAGTGAGTTGACCGCTAAGATGAGAAAGGAGTTTGCCAGAGCAACAGACAAGCAAATAGACAAACTAACCGAAATCTCCAACCAGCTAGACAAACTCCCCGACGAGGATGGAAGAAAGGCTTGGGACGAATTTACAAAAGGCTTAAAGAAATACGAAGACACTAGGACATATCCTCAATACAAAGACACTAAGGTGGCTTTCGAGGACATGATAAAAGACGCAGACACTTTCATTTCTGCTTGGGGTGAATCCGAAGATGAGCTAATCAAGAAGCTAAAGAAACTCGGAGCACAAGTCGGATTTCTATACAACAAAGACGGATACACAGTAGTGTCAACAAGGGCACCGGAGGCTTTAAGAGCTGTTGCCGGGGACACCACATTCTGTATAAGAACGGATAGCACCTTCTGGAGCTACGGCGGCGGAAGGGTTCAGCTTGTGGTTCTGAATAGAAATATTCCAAAATCTGACCACTATAGCTTGGTTGGTATCACGGTAAACCCTAACCAAACAATCCACACCGATGCGGATAGGCCCAACAGAAGGGTAACAGACAGAAACGGAAGAAACTACAAAGATCTTAGAAGCATCTTGGACGGTATTGGTCTTCCTGCCGAAGCAGTAAACAAAGTAATTGAAGAATTCCCGCAAGAAACAGACATAAAACTTGCAACCGAGCAATTCTTCAAAAACCAAAAAGACTTGACCCCCCAAAAGATAGTAAGCTCCCTAATTAAGATCAACAGTGGAGTCCTTGCAGGAAAGGTAGACGAGACAGAATGGGAAAAGATCTCAGGTATAGTTTCTCTGATTATCAAGGAAACAGAAGGACTTAGAACTTCTAATTTCATGGAATTCTTTAAGGAGAATGGAATTATGACAGATTCTGGCTGGGAGGTTTTCAAGAAAATTATCGGAGACGATTATACAAAGAGCGACATGGAGCAAATCTACGATCACACATTAGAAGGATTCGATAGCATAGATTATGTTCTCGATTCAGTCGAAAATGGCGAGATGTCAAACGTTTCCCCTGATATGGTTAGAAAATTCAAGGAGATAAAAGCTAACAAATCTAAAATACTTCGTAAAATAGAAGAAAAAATGTAATATGGAAATGAATAACGACATCCAAAACCAGGAATATCTAGAGGAAGCATATCGTCATCCTCCTACCCCCTACACCGAAGACCTTTTAAATTCCTTTACGGACAGCCCTGAGGGTAGGGACCTCTATCATCTAGGTGTAAGAGAGATTCCAGAAAGAACTAAGATAAGATTGGAAAGAAGAGCTACCGGCGAATCTATGCCAAGAACTGCAGTTTTCAAGGACCAATCTACCGGAAAATACCACATAGAGCACTATTCTAGCAAACCAGGTCTTGAAGTATATGGGCAAAAATCTTTCGACACTCCGGAGGAACTTTACAGGTACTTATGGATCAAACTAGCAAAGAACATTATTCCAGCATCTCTGATGAGCAGAAGAGAAGTTGAGAAAAAAGTCAACTTTGATGAACTATTTCCTGTTGGGTCTGGAGTTTCACAAAGAGAATTCTTGGCTAGAATGAAGCCCATTTTAGGTGGTGAAGAACTGAATCATCCATCAAATGACGATCTTCTAAAAACAGGAACAATTAGAAAGCTGTTGGAGCTTTCGCTGATAGGAAAGAAGGACAAATATTCTAGCGATCAGAACAAGGAAACCATCGTAGTTAAAGACATCTCTAAAAACGAGAAGATCAAGTACAAATTTTATTGTAACGCAGCACAAACAATCAGAATCATTTATGCTGATCTAATTAAAGAGATAATGGGCAAAGAAGATTTTGAAAGCTGTTTAGGTACGATGAGAAGCGCACATGTTGATTATGAAACGTGGACAGTTACAAACACTAACAGGCTTCCTCTAAACTCTGTGAATTACAGAACTGGTGAAAATACCTTAAGATGTAATGTTCAGGACAATGATATGATGGCAGCAGTATTTCTTTCCATCATTAAAAGAACATTCAAGAGAGCGAAAGGTAAAAACACTTTTGAGAATATAATCTGGAACCCAAATATCAAAATGGCTGGAGAAATTAATTCTTTACTCTCTGATTATTTCTATGAGGCTGCTTCCACTCTAGATCCAAGTGTTTTCGTTGAAGCGGATCTTCAAAGCCATCCTCAGATCATTCAAAACGGTAAAGCTCTTTTGATAAAGTACTTGCTAAAGAACGGATCTTTCGATTTAAAAAGTCAAATAACAGAAAACCCTAAATTGAGGGATCTGGTAGACTTCTCAACTAAACACGAAGATATAGACGTGATGACCAAGAAACTCATAAGAGCTGCTAAGGCTATCAAATACATCTAATCTCGATGAACAACATAAAGAACTATAGTAACCTCATTGAAGAAAGAAAAAGACAAGATCTTTGCGAAGGGTGCGGTAAAGCGATAATGGATCCAGAAAAAGAATGTCCAAACTGCGGATTCTTTCCTCACAAGGCATATCACGAAAGAGCAGCAGCACAAACCCTAGGAATTTCTAAATGGTTACAGAATAGCCCGGTGATGCAACCAAACCAAAAAATAACCGAAAATAAATCAAAGAACATGAACAATATCATTAATTTCTCCTCTTTTGTAGAAAAAGACACAGATCTAGACAAAGTTCTAGAAGCAGCTTTAAACGATTCTTCAACTGAAGAAATAAACGAAGAATACGGAACAGAATCCGGTCTTTGTTTTTTTGAAGAAGCATGTATCGAAGAAGGTCTGGAGATCAACCAAGAAGACTCTTTAAACGAAGGATTCTTAAAGAATCTCGTATCCAAGGTTGGTCAGATTGCTAAGGGAAAGCTAGGCGAAATCTTAAAGGGCGTTGGTCTTAGCGCAGCAGGTCCAGCAGGTCCAGTTTTAGATATGGCAATAAAGGGGCTAACTTCGATATTCTCTAAGAACAAGAAAGCTGCTACCGATAAGAAACTGCTCAGATCTGAAGCTGCTAAAGATCCTCAGATCCAGAAGGTTGGTGACATCTATTCCAAGACTCTTGAAAAACTATTACAGCAGGCTAAAACTAACAAAGCCGCTTTCATGACTCCGGAGGCTTTAGCTTCTCTTAAAAATCTCCTAGTAACAAGCGAAGCAGTCAACAAAGCAACCGGCTCTATAGTTAAGCAGGCAAAGAAAGGCGGCGAAGGCGGCGGTTCTTCACTGACACTATAATCAAAATCACCATAAATCTTAAAAATTCCAGGGTCTCCTGGAATTTTTTTTGTGTAGTGGGATAAAATCATTATGGAAAATGTTGATCTTGAGAAAGTATTCTCCCTGAATGACCACCTTTATCACAGGGATGACATAGAAAATATGAGCGTATGTGGAGAGGGATCCCAGATGGACAGCAAGACGGAAAGTCTTAGAAAAAACCTATATCCGTTTCTTCTAAAGTGGAACATTAAGAGCATCTTTGACGCTCCCTGCGGAGACTTCTGGTGGATGAGACATATAGATCTTGGAGACATAGAATACTCAGGAGGAGAAATTCAAAGCTCACAGATAAGAAAGCTCAATAAGGAATTCCCAGACAAGACATTCATTAGATTCGACGTAACCAAGGACGAATTTCCAGAAGTGGATTTATGGTTTTGCCGCGATTGTCTTTTTCACTTCAGCAATCATCACAAACTTGAAACTCTAAACAACTTTACGAGAAGTAACATCAAGTACATCCTGATGAGTAATCATTTCGGATGGACGGAGGAGTCCGCAAGTAAATGGGGAGTACCCGTTAATTCCGATATTGCTACCGGAGACTTCACTCACATCAACTGGTTCTATCCACCTTGGAATTTTGGAGAACCCCTAGATCAGATCTATGACAATTACACCGGGCACAATTCTAAAAATATGATTCTCTACACCAGAGAGCAGATAAATGAATACTTAGAAAAATGGAAAAGATAATACACCAAATATGGGTCGGACCTTATGAGATGCCGGACAGGGAGAAGGAATTTGTAAGGGAGGTAAGACAAAAACACCCTGAGTTCGATCACGCACTTTGGACAGATTCAAATCTACCCGAACTACCAGAGAATGTAAAGATCCTATTTGATTCTTTCGGCAGACAGAAAGACTATGCCCACCAGGCAGACATTCTCAGAATATTTTTGGTGGCCAAATACGGAGGGCTTTATTTAGACGTGGACTTTAAATGTAACGAAGGCTTTGCAAACACAAACTTCTTTGACTATAGTGAATTGTTTTGCTATCATGGAGGAAATGATTATACAATGCCCAACGGATTTTTTGGGGGAACTAAGAATTCTCCACTGATGAGACATCTTCTGGAAAATGTCGACATCCAAAAAGGAGGATGGTATGGTCCTAGTTGGTTAGGTGACACGGTTAAGAGCTACTTTGGACTCGTTCGAGAAACAGATCATTCTGAACTAATGCCCTATCTAGAGAAGGCTAACGTCAAATATCTTCTCTTCCCAGAACTAGAAGAGAAATATTTTAGACACCATGCACTATATTCTTGGTCGCCCGAGAATAAAAAGAATTTTGAACAGGGCAACATAAATTATCTCAAATGAAAAAAGTAAGCTTTGTCTGCACCACATATAAAAGATTCACCTGTGTTCAGAGAATCCTTTCTCAATATAGAGCTCAGACCTATCCGAATAAAGAGCTGATCATTTTTAATACCGATGTTGAGAATCCCATCTTTATGGAACTGGAAGATATGGAAACAGATCCTTCCATATTGATGGTTAACAACAACACTGACTACGAAACAGGAGAGCCTTATAAGAACAGAGGTCAGATTTGTAGAGATGCTGTTACACACGCACAGGGGGATTATTTTATGCTTGCTGACGACGATGACGTTTATCTTCCTTGGCATTTCCAGCAAGCCGTGGATGGCATAGAGGGATGCGGAAGAGACGCCTGGAAACCAATCAGAAGCTTCTTTAAGTCAAAAGAAAAACTCGAATTGGTTCAGAACACCTTAGAGGCTTCAGTTATTGTCAAAATGAATAGAATAAGGGAGATAGGCTTTAGAATGGACCTTACCGGTTACGAAGGTCTAAGCTGGTACACCAAGCTTCGAGACGAGGGAAATTTAAACGAAAGGGAGATCAATTCGGTCCCTTCGTACTGTTTCAATTGGTCAGATCCTTTAGAAATATCGGGTCACAAACAGTCGGGAGATATAAACAACCCAGAGAATTTTGAGAACCACAAAAGATTCTCGTACGATTACGCAAAGGGACCGTTAAAACCCTACTCAAAAATAGAGGAGTTCTATGCTCCCTTCTATGAGTATTTCAGGAGTCATAAGGAGGAGTTCAATCCAGAGTATCTTGAAAAATACGTGGATCCTTTCCTCGTTTGATTTTTTACTTCCGGGGATTTCTTTTATCTTTGTCAAAATTAACTAAAATGGACAAAAAATATTCTGTTTTTATCCTGGATATGGATATGAGTGACGACAAGCTGGTAAGAAAAACACAACAACTTGAGGATCTTTTGAATGAAGGATATTCCATACTTAGGTGTGATTCGGTATCTGTTGCCACATCCGGCGGCGGACAATCAAGCTATCACAGTAACAGAAAGGGTACACTTGTTTACATTTTACAAAACTTAAGACCAAATGGCAATCAATAATTTTAGCGCAATCGGCAATCTAATCTCCTTCCCGGACGAGAATGCTTTTTACCTTCTCCAAATTCTGAAGAGAAGGAAGGATAATCCCGAACTGGAAAGGGATATGGTCCATATTGCGGATTATTATATCTACAGCATGGACCAATTCTACAAAATGGAAAAGACCGTTGTAGACCTTTGCAACATGGAGAACGCCAGGGCTTATTTCAGAATTAATCGTAGGGACTCTAAGAAGCTAGCTATGAAGGTTTTGAAAAGGACTGTGGATTACATTGAATCCGAGAATTATCGCGCTATTAAGAGCGTATATGCGTCCTGTGCTGGTGAATACCATCACGATCCGGATAAGAAGTGGATCATCGATGTGGACTGGAAGGATATCCCGGGCGATTATGATCGTGACGAATTTGTGAACAAGCTGGTAGCTAAGATCCAGGAACTTGTCTATGAAACGGGAAGGGACGACACCGTTTACTTCATCCCAACAAAGAATGGAGAACACATTATCTGCCGTCCGTTCAATCTTCAAAAATTCAGGGATTATTATTTGATGGACGTCCACAAAGATAACCCAACTATCCTATACTGCCCATGAGTAAAAGAAAGACCAGAAGAACATCAGTAGATCTAACAACCCTCAACTCAGATCAAAGGGATGCCTTTGACGAGTTGAGGAGTTTTATTGTGGATAAGGCAGACGATTCCGTCTACGTTCTAAAGGGCTGGGCGGGTACTGGTAAAACCTACTGTGTCAGCACATTGGTTAGATATGTTCTTGACGAAATCCATCCAACGCATAACTGGTACAAGATTGCGGTTACCGGGCCAACAAACAAATCGGTTAGGGTTATCAAGAAAACAACAGGACTGATAAATCCGAGGATCACCTTCCAGACTATACACAAATTACTGGGATTGACTGAGAGGATAACAAACGACGGAAAGCAGGAGTTTGTCAACCAGGGGGGATTTGTTCCCTCCATCAAATCAGTAAAGCTTCTTATTATAGACGAGGTGTCTATGTTGAACGACGATCTTTTCCACGAGATCTTAAAATACAGGGACAAGATAAAAATCATCTGCATGGGAGATCCTGCACAGATTCCCCCGGTAGGAAGGCCAGATTGCATACCATTCAGAGAGGAGTTAGCTGAAGCCTATAGGATAAAGACTTTGCAGTTGAAAACAATAATGAGGCAAAAGAACGGAAATGCAATCATCGACTCTTCTGTTATCATCAGGACAAACCTGGAGGAGCCAAAGAGTAAACTAGAACCGATAACAAGACTGAATGAAAACGGAGAGGGCATAGAATTCCTTAACCTAAACATGTCAGAGGTAAGAAGATCTTTTTCCGAAACTCTAGCTAAGTATTTCAAGACAGATCACTTCAAATCCGATTCTGAATATGCAAAAATAGTTGCATGGAGGAACAAAACAGTTTCAACCATGAACAGTCTTATCAGAAGAGTTATCTACGGAGACGAATCCGAATTCTCTAAGATATTGGTCGGAGAAAAACTAATAGCAAACAATCCAATCATACAAAATGACACAATCATTCTTAACACAAATGACGAGTTCACCGTCGAGAGTTTTAAGATAGACGAAATGGAGCACAGGGTTATTATCTCGGATCACCCGGATGCAGATCCCTTGGTTGTCAAGTTCAAATTTTACGATACTGAGGTTAGCTACATTGACGACAATGACGAATTGGTTAAGGTGTGGATAGAAATCCTACACGAGGACAGCGAAGCAGAATTCCAGAAGGTCGCAAATATCCTAAAACTCAGGGCAATAGAGAATAAAGGAAGAAATAAAAGCTGGATTGCTTATTACAACTTCTTAAGAAACTATGCTGACGTTAGCTATGCCTATGCGATAACTGCCCACAAATCTCAGGGCAGTACATATAACACAACCTTTGTCCTCGAGGATGACATTGATATGAATCTGGACGTGGTTGAAAGAAACAGGATAAAATACACTGCCTACACAAGGCCAAGCAAAAAACTTTATGTTTTGAAGAGGTTTTAATTTTTTTCTCCGTAATCATTATTTACATTTACCTGGTAAACTGTTTTTTATGTTAGTAGACTTATCAATAGGCGAAGAAGAAAAATTGAGACGACTCCGGGAATCTCAGGAGTACGGAAAACGAGAATTTGGTAAAGAATACTACCAGAGACAGTACGAGATGTCCAGAATAGTAGAGGTTGCTAAGATCTACATTCTAGACAACTATGAAAAAATAAAATACTGGGATGCTCTCCACTTCAATCTTTACGGATACGGAGGTAAGGACAGAATTAGACTTCATTTCGGAATGAAGGATATCGAGAGTAAAATGCGAAGAAAGAAGAAGCCCAGGCCTAAACCAAAAGAGGGAAAAAGACGACTCAGAAGGGAGAGGTTCCCGAGCTTTGCAAAAGCGATGAAGAAGCTCGACGATGAAACCATTCAGGTTAGGAGCATAGAAAGAGTGGTTTATGACTGGACTGACGGGGACTTTTCGATAAGAGTAAATGGGACCTGGTACAATTGGATCAATCACAGAAATCCAGAGGCTATCATAGAGATAGCTCACTACATAGAAGAAAACCTAAAAAAAGAATAAAATGGCTTTAAGTAATTGGGACACATTGGCAATCGGTCCAGACGGTAAATCAACTACCGGAGTTTTTCAATCGGGAAAATTCAGCATCGAAATTTATAAGAACTGGGCTTACATAAGTAATCCTGATATGTGGACAGAAGATGGGGGTTACACCAAAGACGTGATCTGTACCGTATATTCAGGAAACATGGGATTCGGTGGGCTGAACATAAAAGCACAAAGAGGCAACCAGAACTCCATTCAACTTCTGGTAGAATCTGGATATGGAGAGAACCGAAAAATCTTTGCAGGAATTGGCTGTTATGGTTTTGCGGACCACAGCAAAGAATACCTCGAATCCAAAGGTTATAAATACCCCGAGGACGGATATCTCTTCACTACCTGGAGAAGGGGAGAGAACGAGCAAGAAGGAAAGGAGTATATCGGTTGGCACGAGAACGGAAAAGAGGTTCTTGTTCCCATAGACGAAGGAGTAGACCTCCATCCTTTCATAGGAGTAAACCAGGAGACATTGAACGAGTTTAAAAAGTTCTTAGTAGAAGAGCTGGAACTCGACAAAGATTATTTCTCGGAGGAGGATAAGAAATGGTTCGACTCGATCCAATGGGATGATCTTTTAAGGTACAATCAAGGGGATGCTTACTTTGCTGGTGCTTTGGAATCTGATACGATTCCGGGAACGGAAGTAGGTAAGCAGGAAGACCCTATATTTCTTCAGGCATTAGTAGATTAATATGAAAACAATAATACTGGGAGACACCCACGGAAGATCGGTTTGGAAGCTGATAGTCAATATGGAGAATCCGGATCGTGTAATTTTTATCGGAGATTATTTTGACACTCACGAGGATATCTCTGCCGCTGGTCAGATGCTTGTTTTCGAAGAAATCATAGCATATAAGAAAAGTCAGGATCCGGGTAAGGTAGTGATGCTAATAGGAAATCATGACCATCACTATTTCCCGGAGGTTGGCTATACCGGAACGAGTGGGTACCAGGCTGGTGCAGCCGTTGCAATAGGCTTCTTGCTTGAAGACAACAAAGAACATTTGCAAATGGCTTATCAGTTCGATAACATTCTGTGCACCCATGCAGGGGTTGGTAAAACCTTTCTGGAGAAGCAAGGTTGGAAAGAGGGGGAGGACATCGCTGAATTCCTTAACGAGCTCTGGAAGTACAAACCCAAAGCATTCTGTTTCAATGGATATGATCCTTATGGAGATGACATGGGACAAACCCCGATCTGGATCAGACCTAAGAGTCTTATGAAGGACGCTCAGGACTTTAAAAAAGAGATAATCCAGGTCGTTGGTCACACCGTTCAGAATCAGATAGACATAAAAGGTAAATCGACCGGCGGAAGGTATTACTTTATAGATACTCTCGGGTCTAGCGGAGAATACCTCATCGTAGAGGACGGGAACATCACAGCAGGAAAATGGAACTAGTATGATAACTTCAGAAACGGTAAACCCGCAAAAGGTAAGGGTAATAAAGGTAAACAACCATTACTATGAGTTGTCGGATAAGATGGCAACAAAGGTGGGTGAGTTTTTCGGTGAGAGACACACCACTGGCGAATGGGAAGCTTACGAAGTTCATGATTTAAACGATACCGTTCATGAGGGGTTTAAAATAGTTGCATCGACTCAGAAACTTCCCGAAGTTCCTCTTCTAATATCCTCTTTCTTCTTTCCTACCCTTGGAGGACAAATAGGAGTTGAATACCCGGACGAAGAGGATTCGGTAATGGGATATTACCAAGATTTCTCGGAAGCCTTCGATGCTCTTGTTAAATGGGTAACCAAGAAGGAAATAGAAAATGGGACAATGTTGGAGCTCGATTTTTCGGCAATACTTCCGATTCAATCAAACAGAAATTAAACAACAAAAAATACAATATGATAAAGGAAAAATTAGTTGAAATGCTTCGCACAGAAGCTGAGGCACAAAAGGCAAAAGCAAAACTGACGCTTGAATTGTTGATGGAACATCCGGCCGGTATTGGGGATCACTCCACTGGAGATTTCTACAAGAACGCCGAAGAAGCACTTCAAATGTTGGTAGACGCTGATGACAAATTGGAAGCCCTGGATAAATATTTTAAAGAGTCTAAGGCTAGTTTGTAAAAAGAAGCAGAAGATGGCTAACAAATATCCAGGATATAATGAGAGCGATACTTTCTGGGATGACTATCACAGAAAGAATGGAATGATGACCAATCGAGAGTTCTTCACTAGTAATGCGAAGGGAGGATTTTACGAAGGAATGGAATGGGACGAAGATTCAGAAGAATGGGTTCCTGACAGAGAATCCAGAGAAAGACAGGAGGCTTGGGACAGAGAGAATCGATGTCAAAAGTGCGGTTATCTAAAAAGCAACTGCGACTGTGACGACGATCGTTACTACTATGAAGACGAGGACTAAGAAAAACCCAAAGATTTTATCTTTGGGTTTTTTGTGATTATTTTCTTGGGAGTGTTTTGTTTATGATCAGAGTGTCCACTTGAATCGAATTACACCCAAACGGTGTTGGACCAACCCCCCAATAAACCAAATTGTCATAATATCCAACTCCCATTATTGTTCCTCTTCTATATTGGGATACGAGAACGCAATTCTGATCGTATTGTGATTGGTGCTGTAGATTTATCGTGTGACCCGCTTCATGAGAAGTTGCTTCCCATATGTATTTTTGGTTATATCCGAGAAGAGCGCTGAAAACGAAGGCGGGAACATCTAATCCCCATTCCATAGATCCTATGTAAGCTACCCCGCCAGCACTACCATACCAAGAACTATTTTCTGTTATTATGATCCTTTGTCTTTGATCTACCGGAGTTTTAAAATACACAGTCGAATCTGTTGTAATTTCTACCTTCCAGCTTTCAAAATCCTTCCTTATCTCGGTAACCATGTTAGCTATTTCTGCAGAGGACATTCCAGAGGGGGTTGCATAAAAAGGTATTCCGCCGTTCCAATATGGGGTGTTTACCGTTTGCCCATCATAATCCAAAAATATGGTAAATTGGGAATTCCCACCATTCGGGGGTAAACTGGAGGTGTCACACGCATCTCCTACCCCATCTCCATCACTGTCTAGCTGATCTGGGTTAAACGTAGTTGGACAATTGTCATTTTTTGTTTTTATCCCGTCTTTATCGGGATCTCCGTTTCCTGACGGATTTCCTCTGAGTGCTATAGTCTGCTCTTCCTTTGACATTCTATAGATGCTGTTGTATTCCCCGTTCAAAAAATCGCAAACTTGAGGGAGTTCTTTGTCTTTTTGGATCTCGTCTATCCTTGTAGATTCCTTATAACACCCAGAAAAGAATAGGAATAGAGAAATGAATAAAATTTTTTTCATAACTTCTGATTATTTTTTCGGGCCCTATTATATACCCAATTTCCACCCCTAGATTTTTTTATTCCGAAATAGTGAATTATTTTGCAGATACAACATATAAATTCACAAATGGGATATAAAAGAAAGCTATACGGAGCAATATTAGGAGATCTGATAGGTAAACCTTATGAATTTCCGGCAAAAGGAGGACCAGTAGAGGTTGAGGATCCATACGGAAAAGAGACCAGTTTTACCGATGATACCCTAATGACCTTAGCAACAGCCTCTTTCCTGCTAGATGACCACAACACCATAGAAGAAGCCTATAAAGAAGTGGGCAGAAAATATGACGGAGATTACTATGGTAAGGGATTCAAACAATGGTTACAAACCCCATTAGGGACAGGTCTACCTAGCTATGGTAACGGGTGTATAATGAGAATCTCCCCTTACATGTATCTTGACGGGGACATAAGACTTCCCCTGATAATGGACTCTGTCATGTGCTCACACAGAAACGAAATTTCGATCAGAAGCGCGATTAAACTCTATGATGCTTACTGTGGAGCGGACTTCGAGGTTTACGAGGTAGAGCCTTTTAAAAAATTCGAGGTTAAAGCAGATAAAACAGTAGACTTCTGCGTGAACCTTTTCTATCAATCTCCGGGAATATCAACGTTCGACCTTATCCTGAAAGCAGTAAGCTGCGGGGGAGATACCGATACCAATGCTTCTATCTGCGGCGAGCTTTCTAACTATTTCCTTAAGGATATAGACGACAGGCAGGCCGAATACGTCGAGTGGCATTTAGACGACTACCTTCTAGACATACTGAAGAGATTCAACGAAAAATTTGATTAAATGAGATCTGCATATTCAAAGATAAAAGATTTCTACGGGGATCAGGTAGCTAAAAGAAGTCAGGTTCCGTTAATAAATCACATCGAGGAAGGACTAAGAATCCTGGATTATCTAGGAAGCTCTGACGTTGTTAAGGACGCATATTGCTTACACCCCATTCTCCAATCGGATGAGGCTTTCCTGAAAAATAAGGAGCAGGACTTTAGTGGAATCCCAACCGAATCCATAATATTGGCAATGGAATATCGGAGAGTTGCCAACTCCTATCTGTCCAAGGACAAGGTTGAAGATTTCGTCGGATTCTCCTGCGAAGAGGTCAAGCAAATGTTAGTCGCAGATAAAACTCAGAACTATAAAGATTTCATGCTCTTCCATTATGGAAAGCACGAAAGGAGCTCTGAGCTTTATGAATATTTCCACAACTGGTTCAAACTTTTAGATATAAAATACGATGAATTCGAAGCCATACTTTGCAACGAGGTTAATAGATAACTCAGAAATCTCCGTAGGTGATGTTATATTGGACATAGTTTATGCTATGGATTATCCAGCAATAGTTGAAAAAATTTCAGAAGACGGGGAGACTTTCATAACACACGAGGAGGCAAGACCTGATTACAAATTCAACATCAAGAAGAAAGACGCGGTAAAACTAAGTGGTCTATACATAGCGACAAACCGAGTATGTGTAGGAGATGACGACATATACGTCGAACCTGCTGCTCTAAGGGATAAAAGACAAGGACTAAATTTCAAATTGATAGAGGTTGAGGAGTTAGAAGGAGGCTACGAGTTAGCCTACATCGAATATCTTTCCAATCCACATTTACCTGATTCTGTTGGTAAGGTTAGAGAATGGCCATACAGAAATATCTGGAAAGTCGTAGGCAGAATTTCTCCTGAGGCGGTATGGGTTAAATCAGGGGACACCTTTTCGGAGGAAGAAATAAGAATCAGAAAAATCTGTCACGACGATTCATGCCCTCCCTATGATTCATATTGTTCCCACTGTGGATCCAGCCGTACCTGCGAAAATGACGAGGGGGACGAAGTCCTGATATTGAATCCATCCTGCAAACATTTCCATTGATTTTTATTTTTTCTAAACGAAATAATAGATTATTCTTGCATAGAATAAAGTAACTATGCTGTATGATTTGAACATATTGGAAGATTACGTAGCTAGAGGACTAGTTGAAAAAAACGTTCATCCGACTTTACCTATAGCAATCTATAACTACTCAAGGGAATGTCAGTTCACCGAGGCTTGGGACGAGATTACCTTGAATATGAGGGGCACTGTTATAGACAACGAGGGTAAAGTGGTAGCAATGGCTTTTCCTAAATTCTTTAACTATGAAGAAGTTATAGACGAAGTTCCGGTTAGCGGAGACTATGTTTATATCCAGGAGAAGGTGGACGGATCTCTTGGTATCCTTTTCAACTACGCCGACGAGTGGCATCTTGCTACTAAAGGGTCCTTCTCCTCAGATCAAGCAAAGAAGGGCATGGAAATACTCAAATCAAAATACGATTTGAGGAGCTTTATGAAGGAGTTCACCTATCTTTGCGAAATCATATACCCAGAAAACCGAATAGTTGTTGACTATGCAGGCGAAGAAAAAATAGTCTTCCTGAGCGCTACTTCTAACGGTGAAGAACTTCACTGGACAACCGCTCAAAGCATTTTTAAAGCTTCTGGTATAAAAGACGAAGATGTTGTAAAAACCGAACAGCACTTCGCATTCGGAACAGATCTTTATAAGAGCTTGAAAGAGAAGAACGAAGGAAATAAAGAGGGATTTGTTCTTAGATTTCAACCAGGAAATTTCAGAATGAAGATAAAGTTTGAAGAATATGTTAGGCTGCACCGATTGCTAACCAATTTCTCAAACGTCGACATTTGGGAATATTTGAAAGACAAGAAAGATATAAACCACCTATTAGAAAGAGTTCCGGATGAGTTCGATAGATGGGTTAGACAAACAATCTCTAGCTTGCAATACGGATATCACAACATAACCGAATATTCAAGCAAAGCTCACTACTACTTCAGGTATGGAAAGTACAGCGATGTTGATCCTGAGCCAACTAAGAAGGAGTACGCAGAACACGTGAAAAAGAACATAGACAAAAAGTATTGGGGTCTGATGTTTGCTACCTGGGACGGGAATCAGGATAAGATCGACGAGATCGTTTGGAAGATGCTAAGACCTCAATATCAAAAGCCATTTTGGCAAAAAACAACAGAGCTAAGAAATTCAAAATTCTGGCCAAAACAAAACGAAGAAACAAAATGAAAATAGTATTAGAAAAAGATCAAAGGATATTCTTCACAAGTGATACTCACTACAATCACAAGAATATCTGCAGAGGAACTTCCACTTGGAAAGAAGGAAGGGGAACAAGGGATTTTAAATCCCTTGGTGAAATGAACGACACGATCGTTGCAAACATCAACATGATGGTTGGAGAGAATGATGTTTTGGTTCATCTTGGAGACTGGAGCTTCGGTGGATTTGAATCCATCGTAGAATTCAGGAAAAGGATAAACTGCAAAAACATTTTTCTATTCCTTGGAAACCACGATCATCACATCAGGAACAACAGGGATGGGGTTAAGGGATACTTCAGACAAGTTGAAAAACTTGACACTCTGGAAATCCGTAGACCAAAAGGCAAAGAAACTGAGAAATTCACTTTCGAATGCTGCCACTTCCCGATCGCAAGCTGGGATGGCATGGGTAGAAAAATCATCCACCTTCACGGACACGTTCACCTTAACCCGAAGCTAAAACTTCACGAAGGTAGAGCAATGGATGTGGGAATGGACGGTAACAACATGCAACCATACGCTCTTGATGAAATTCTGAAGCTCATGAAAGACAGACCGGTTAAAACCCTGGTTCTGCCTAGAGATCATCACGAAGAAACAGAAGATTAACATATGGCGGAAAAAAGACTAAATTTAGCAGAGGCTAAACAAAAGTTCTCAAAGATCCATGAAAATGGAAGGGACTATGGAGTTAGAAAGATTTTCGAAATCCTGATCGACGATAAGCCCTACCAAGTTTATGACATTGATGGTTATGAACACGAAAATGGTAAATGGAACGGAACACCCTCCACATGGTGGCTAGATTATAGTGACTATGAGCCCTCTGAGTATTATCCGAATGGACATGTCAGAGAGCTCATTCCGTATGTTGATAAAGGGGTGAATCGCATTTGCTTCGAGGTAACTTACAAACAACGTAATTACATGAAGTATAAATGGGATGACTATGATATCAGAAGAACGGGTACCTGCACCATTAAAGCAAACGGAAAGAAGATCTACACTTTTGGAAGCTTTGATATAAACTTTGCTTTAGCAAAAGCCCAATATCTTATCGTTGCTTTAATGGAGCACCCGTTTAACTTCATCAATCCTCAAGAAGAGGAGGGAAGAAAAATCTGGTATTACGGATTGCCAGCCATCGTAAGAAACGGATACGAAGCTGGAGAAATTAAGATAGAACCGGATTACACGGACATCGACCGAGATAAATGGTGGGATCTTTACGAAGAGAGAAGCAAACCGGTACTCCCACCAAAAACCCAAGAGGAGATGGAGGACGAGGAGATGGACAGGGAACAAAGGAGCGAACACAGAAGTTATGGATCTATAAATCATGGAGATGCCCTCTGGGACGGAATGATTAATTGGTTTAGAAAATCTGAATAGTGGAAGAATTCAAATACATTGAAGTTGACATCGATCCAGAAAGAAGGAAAGAAATTGACAAAGTTGTAGATAAAATAAAAGACGTCTGGTTACAATACCTCTTCGTATTCGACAACAAGGAGCAAAGAGAGGCTATAGCCAACGATTTGGAAGAACTTTTGATACCTAAAAAAATTGGTGCATCAATATACTCTCCAATGTCTTTTGATGACTATAGTAAAGACGCTTTACATTTTGTCGGACAGCTACAAGTAGAATACAGGGGTGAGAGATACCCTCTTAACGATCTTGTAAATTTTTGGTTTCTAAGATGGATAACAGTAAAATGAAGGGGGTTGATATAATAGAGCTATTAGATTCTAAAGAAAAGACCATAACAGAGGCTTTTCTGGGAGAATCGAAAACTCCAATAAATATACAATTCTCATGTTATTCGCTGAATAGATACCATGTTCCTAAAGAGATATACGATATTGTAGAAGAGTGTAGGGGTCTGTCCTTTACGAAATTTCCAGAGGACAAAATAGAAATGCTTACTAAGAAGCTAAAAGAAGCATACAATCTAAAGGAGGTTTATTTTATCTACAATTGGGAAGACGAGGATTACGTATATTCTGTCAATGACATCATGGATAAAGTGATGATAACGGATTTTGAGATGAATCTTAGGCAATTTTCCGAGTCACTTCTTTCAACCGAGGATCAAAAAGAATTCAAAGACATAAAATGAAAAAAATTATTTATGACATAGAGACGTTACCTTCTCTTAGGTTCCTTCCTTCTTTGAATGGATCCTGCAGTAGTGTAGGTATGAGTTTCGTATCCATGGACGACGAGACTAGGAACCTTCTCGAGTTTAGTGACGACATTCACGATGCAATGATGATTGCAATGAATAGTACCTATGGATCGTTAGGATTAGATTATTCCGGATCGATGGGAACGTGTGGGTCATATATGCCGTTTCTGAGTGCCGGAAATCTGCTTAGAGATTTCCCTGATGAAGTGAAAGATATAGTTTCGGTTTTCGGTAACAAGAGGAGAACTTTAGGGGATGCGATAAAAGAAGGATATATTTCTTTCACTAAGTGGGAGATTATGGAAGTCCTTCAAAAGATAAGAGACCTTTACAAAATAAGAATTCTTCGTACACCGGAAACAGAAAGGAACGAAGCAACTACAGAAAAAGGAAAGATCTCTATAGGTAAGTTTTTAGAAGAAACTATGCTTGAGGAAGAGAGCGAAATGAGTCTTAGAGTTTTTCTAAGAAAAGTAAAAATAGGAGTAGATCCTAATTGGGTAAAAATAAAATAATTGGTGATGTATAATTTGTTTTTGGATGATATTAGGCAACCTTGGGAAGCAGGGAATTACATGCTTCCTGTGGATGTTCGTAAATTTTATCGTCTGTATGATTGGGTGATAGTTAGAAACTATAAGGAGTTTGTGGAAACCATAACCGAAAAGGGATTACCTGATCTGGTTTCTTTCGATCACGACTTGGCGGATATTCATTACGATCCTACCACATGGACGGAAAGCTTTTCCTATGAGGAAGAGACTGGATATGACTGTGCTAAATGGATGGTTAACTACTGCATGGAAAATCATCTTCCGATGCCAAATTATCTCGTACATTCAATGAACCCTACAGGTGCTGAGAACATTCTCAGGTACCTGAACAACTATAAAAAATTTGAAAGTAATGGTCAATAAAGAGCTTACCCAGGAAGACCTTGATAGGATGGCAAAGCACGGATATCTTACCATCGGAAAGCTGAAGAAGTTTATAAAGGATCTTCCCGACGATGGATTGGTTTTAACCCAAAGGGTAGAGGACAAATATTACGAAGGAGTTGACATCAGCGGAATGGGCGGATGCCAAGATTCTCCCGATGGAATATTTCCTCCCGGCTCGAAGGCACAAGGCTGGGGGGTAGTTCTTAAGGAGGGACACTTTTACCACCAGGCACTAGATTTCAATGAGAGGATAAGATCGGGAGAATTTGAAAACAAAGAGGAATACCCAGACTTAGATCCAGAATTCCTTAAAGTCTATAGCGAGGAGGATCTCCGCGCTATGAAAGAACAGTATTCCCCGGCTTTCTGCTGTGTAAAATACAACGACGATAAAAATTTATACATAGACCTACACTATTAACCATGGAAAAAGAAATGACTTTTACCCTTGACCCTGACCAGGTAAAAAAACTTAATGAATGGAAAGAGCACATAAAGGGGGTCTTTGGAAGCTACGGGGAGTTCAAATACACATTCAGTTACGGAGGCGGAATTGGTGTATGTGCTGAAGTTTATAGTGAATTGGCTAAGGTTTCGCTAGATCTAACGGACGTATCTAAATGGTAAAAAACACAATATGACAGAAAGAAAATATAGAATGTATGGACTGGTTCCTTATAACCTAAGTCCCATCCAACAAGGAATCCAATTCGGACACGCCGTGGTTGAATACTCGTTGACCCAGAAATCTGCTGAATATCTTAGATGGGCAACGAACGACAAGACTTTCATCATTTTAAACGGGGGGACAACAAACAAAAATCCGGAAAGGTTAGGAACTCTGAACAAACACCTTGATACTCTGATAAAAGCCGGGGTTAAAGTTGAGTGGTTCGAAGAGCCAGATCTAGGAGATCAGATAACAGCAGTTGTTTTTCTTGTCGATGACAGAGTTTGGGACAGAGAAACTTTCCCTGACTACCTCAGCGATGATGGTGATCTTTTTGAATCCGAGTTTGAAGGAGAACCTGAAATTGACTCTTACGAAGAATGGAAAAGAAATTTCTCAAACTCCGTTGAAGAGCAGGAAAGAATAATCTTCTTAAGAGAATTTTTGAGACAGTTTAAACTTGCCTAATGGAAAAAGAAAAATGTGATTGCGGAAAAATTGCAACTTGGTGCTATATGCCCGGGTATTCAGGAGGAGGTAACCCGTACTCTTGTGACTCCTGTGTACCCAGAGGATGCGAATGCAATCACCGCTACATAGACGTAAACGCATACCATCCTCCTCTCGAAACCCCAGAACTTCCCGACGGAGAAGAAGGAGTCGATTGGAAGTGGATAGTCAAGGATTCTTCCTGGACTTATATAGACGAGAAAGGGAGAGAGTATCCTTGTTGCGAATATATGTACGACGAGGAAGGATTTGACATCGAATAAAATAAACAACTATGGAAAGAAAAGACCCAAATCCGGAAATCTTTATCTGTGAATGCAACTCTACAGATCATCAAATAATTTTCCTCTTTAGTGAGGATAATTATGGCGATTTTATAGACAGAACCTGCTACATGCACATTCACTTAAACGAAAGACCCTTCTGGGAAAGAGTTAAGTACGGAATAAAGTACATCTTTGGAAGAAAATCCAGATTTGGAGCATTTGATGAATTCATTCTGAATAGAGATGATGCAGATCGATTCCAAAAAGTTGTTGACTATCTAAAAAAGGTTAAAAATGGCTAGACCCATATTTATAATAAGGGTTCCAACCAAACTAGGGATTTCTAAAGAAGAATTGACTTCTATAACAGACCAGCTTGAAGAGAGGCTGGATAAGGAATATCACGTGATTGCATTCTCCTCCTCGATAGACGAGGAGGTTAAATTTGAGTGTTTAAATTCGTCAAATGCTAAAGACATTGACATAGAAAAGTTAAAGAAAACGATACATGCTTTTCAAAAGATGAGACATCCCGACGATATAGCTTAATCCTTCCTATTTTTCTTAGCCTGTTGATACAAGGCTTTATCTGACATCTTAGTTGTCTTCCCGCCAGTAACAAAAGAATTTACTCTTGCCATAGCCCATTGCTGAGGTGTGGTTCCTGGGATATGCCCGGTTTTCCAAGCAGCATAACCTCTATTCCAAACTTGCCTTAAGATCCCAAGAGGGAATCCTGTTTTTTCTGATTTCTTCTTTAGAGCCTTATATACTGGACTGTTCTTACCCATCTTTGAAGATTCGGTTAAATCCTCCTCTTTCAGCTCCTTTGTTTCTAGTATAATTTCCTCAAAAACATTTCCTGGATCTGAGTATTGATCGAATGGAATTATGTTTGGAGATTCAAACTCCTCGCTTTCCCCAAACATCTCCTTGTATTTTTTTGTGTATTTACTAGCCTTGGTTTTAACTGGATCCCCCTTCCCAGCCTTTCTGCTTTTATAGTCTGCATCCCAGGGTCCGTATGCGGAAGAATCGTCGTCCCTTTTGTGAGCGTGCTTCTTTATTTCCCTCTTCATTACGTTAGGGTTTGAGGTTAAGTATTTTTTTGGGATTTTCATAAATCTATATATCTGTTTATTTTTTATCTCCGGAGGATTACTTTATATTTGAACCATGGAAGTTGACATTAAATTTAAGCTCTGGATAGAGATCAAGGAATTGGAATACCCCAGGAAAACAAAGGAAGACGAGGAGAGAGACTGGATCGTTTCCTTCTGTGTTCACAGTGCACACATCTATGACGAGGAATTCTTCATCGAAGGGTACCCTGTCAACTCTTACACGGAGAACGGTAAAACTTTTAAAAGCCAGACCTTTAATTTCAACAAGAAGCTATTAGAAAAGATCCACAAATTGCTTCTTCCTGGCATTAAACCCAACTATGTTTCTATGCCCAAAAAGGAAGCTTGGGATTATTACCACTACACTCTCTATGAAGGGTTTACGTTCAATGTCCATCCGATTTCAATGACCCCAACCTTTTTCCGGCAAGAATTTGTAGGTACACAGGGAGAAATTTATCAGAAGTGTTTGGATATGAACAAAAAGTGGGTTTCTAGACACTTCAGAAACAAAAAGAAGAAAAATGTCAATAGTTAAAAAAGAGATAAGAGAGGAATTACATTTTCCTGGTGGATTATCCTCTGACTTCTTCGCAGGTGACATATACGACGTTGCCCGAAGAATTACTGGGATCCCGGATGCCTTAAAAAAAGGCAACGATTATGTGAAAAGGAATCCTGAACTTTTTATCCGCTATGAAATCCAAGTAGAGTTTCACTATGACTATGACGAGTATCTTCTATTCGGCATAAGAATGGAAACCGACGCAGAATTAGAGAAAAGGAAAGCCCGTTTGGAGAAAGCTAAAGAGGCTGGTAAAAAATCTGCAGAGGCAAGGAAGGCAAAGAAGGAAGAGAAGGAAAAAAAGCTTCTGGCTGAACTAAAACAAAAATACGAGCAAGGTGATAAAGAAGGAAATTAAAACCGAGCCAAGGGAGGTTATTACAGACGTAATCTGCGACTGTTGCGGGGAATCCTGCCTTAAAAAGATAACCAATGAGAATCATCCAGATTACGGTAAGTCCATCCCTGCTGATGAGGGAGGACTGGAGTATCTGGATTTGTCCGTAAATTGGGGTTACCATAGCGATCACGACCTTGAAAGATGGACAGCTCAGGTTTGCGAAAAATGCGTTGTCGAGAAACTTCAGGGTATAATCAAATTCAGAAAAGAAAATTGTTGGTGATATGTCAACACAATGTCGAATAGCTAAACAACTCGAAGATAGAACCTTCCGGGCAGCAACCGTTCATTACGATGGTTATCCGTCGCATATGGCCAATGTTATACTGGAACATTTCAACAGCTCGGAAAAAGTTGATTTGATTACTTCGGTTAACATGGAATCGATTACCAATTCCGGTGAAGTTGTTCCGGAGGACGAAGCTAACGGATTTGAGATTGAACCTATTGACATCTTCCCCGATTGGGAAAGTCTACTCGAGGAAAGATTGGAGAATAAACCGGTGTTGGGTGTAGCCCACACTTATATCTACTCTAATGGGAAATGGTTTGGTCACTACCCTTACGCGGTGATGGATCCGGTTCCTTTAGAGGAGTACGAGGAATTCTTAATAAAAAACAGCGGAGAGGAAGACGTCTCTTGGTAAGCTTATGTTTAAGTCTAGTGCATTTTCTTTTTTAAAGTACAACAAATTCACGTTTGGAGGCAGAATAGTCTCCCAATTTGTTGTTTTCGAGTGTAAGTATCTTTTCTCGATCATCATCTTCTATTTTCATAGAACAGAGAAGGAGCAAGATCGATTTCACACTCATGCCTTCAATGCTTTGTCTATCAAACTTTGGGGAAGTTACGAAGAGCACATTTTAGACAACCAGGAAACGGGAGAATTCCATATAGAGAAAAGAACACAGATCTTTAAATATTTCCCCAGAGATTCATTTCACAAAATAGGGAGAGGAGACGGATGTTGCACAATCCTTCTTTCTGGTCCATGGAAAAAGAAATGGAAAGAAAGAATCGACACCGGAGAAATTGTTGAATATTATTGGAACCGAAAAATAGCAAAATGAAAAGCGTTACTATCGAGGGAAGGACACTGCAGTACGAGACAAAGTGGTATTCTATGGGTGAATATGGAGAATACCCCGTTACCATTTTCTACGAGGGGACAGAAACCGTAACCAAGAGAACCGGATTTTTAGGTCTAGGTCCTAAGGTTACGAAAGAGGTTCCAAAGCAGATTTTTAAAATCCACGAGGATTCTAAGAATACTGAATTGACTAAGGACTGGTGGAAAAAAGCAATAGAACACGAGCTTGAGCTTCTTGACAGGAAGGCTCAGATAGAAAGAGGAGAATTGATCTAAAAATAAAAATATGAAGAAACATTTTTGGTGGTTGCATCTTGCTTGGTTTGATTATTGGTATTGGACATATCTCTTGGAAAATCCTCGTAGCTGGAAAAAGTTCTGGTGTAGGGCTAAAGGTCACCCGAATGGTCCAATTTACTATAACGTTAATGGAACGGAGCCCAATTGGAAATGTAAAGACTGCGGAGATTATTTAGGATAAAATAGAAATTATGATAATAGGAGAATGTGCTAAACACCCCGGATTCAACCTGGTGAATTGTCCGATGTGCTCCATTATAAATCAAAAAAGCTCAGATCTAAAATTCAAGATAAGTCAAGAGGAAAGAAATAAAAGATTTGAGGAATTTAATGAGAAGTGGAAAAAATCAAAAGAAAATAAAATGGGAAAGAATAAAGAAACTCCGGAGACATTGGTATTAACCAAGAAAAGACTCTTTGCTCTAAAAGCATCCGACGATGAATGGAAATCCTCTATCAGAGGCTACTACGTCGATTATGGTCTCGCACTGATCGCATCAAAAGGATGTGGGTGGTACGGTTCTGATGGAGAGGTAATATCTGTCGAGACTTATATGGGCCAAGATAAAAACGTTTATGTCGTTGAGTCTAAAGGTAAACCGGTTGATATCGACAAGGAATACCAGGAGGACATGAAAAAGCAAATACTAAGTAAATTAACACCCGAGGAGATTTCTTTTCTTGGAATAAAATAAAAATTATGGGCAATCTATTAATTAAGTTTTCAGTTTTTCCTCTAATCACTAAATTCGGGAAATCCCCAGAGGAAATAATAACTATCCTTTCAGAAACCATTTTTTCTGACTATGACGTAAAGGATAACAAGGGAATGGTCTCCGTTTACGAAAAGGAGAAAAGTAGGATTTACGGAGAAGATGTTTCGGATTACGCAGACATTTTTACCGTAAAGGAATGGGAAGAGGCTGTTGAGGAAGGATGGTTCGGAGATTACGACGGTTCGGGTTATTGGGTTAAGGACGGGAAAGAGTGCGGGGATGAGGTTTTTAGTTCCCCTCCACTAGATGCAACCCACGTTGCATGGTACAACAAATAACCAATTTATCGAGGATCTGTCGGGAAGTGTTATTACTTTTATCAGATGGAAATATTAACTATCATCAGGAAGGATTATCCCACAACCGTTTTAAAAATGAAAGTCGGGGATCTGGATAAAAGCAAATGTAGTAACAAATTCCTGTCTAACGGAATTGACGAATCCACAGAGGTATACGTCAAATGCGATTCCAAGGGTAATATTCAATACAGAGGAAAAAATCAAGAATACCGTCTTTACGACGTAAATAAGCACGACATAAACAAACCATGAAAAAGAAAATTGTATTTTTAACAGGAGCAGGGATAAGTGCAGAGTCTGGAGTTAAGACCTTCCGAGACCACGGAGGTCTATGGGAAGGACACGACGTAAAGGAGGTTGCCACTCTCGACGGTTGGAGAAAGAATAAAGAACTGGTACTTAAGTTCTATAACCAAAGGCGTAAGCAGTTAGAGGAGGTTAAACCCAACAAGGCACATCGAATGATTGCCATGCTTGAGAAGAAGTATGACGTGGTGGTTGTAACTCAGAATGTAGACGATCTTCACGAGAGAGGAGGTTCCTCTAAGATAATTCACCTTCACGGGGAATTGAAAAAAGCATGTTCATCCAGAAACAAGGAACTGACCGTTCCTTACAAGGCGGACGGAATCCAATTGGGAGATAAACACGAGGATGGAAGTCAACTCAGACCTTACATCGTTTGGTTTGGTGAGGACGTTCCGCTGTTGATGGAAGCTGCCAAAGAGGTTTCGACTGCAGACATATTGGTTATCGTGGGAACGTCCCTTCAGGTTTATCCGGCTGCTAGTTTATCACTCTATGCTAAAGCTGAATGCGAGCTTTACTACATAGACCCAGCTCCGGCCGAAGATCCTTCTCTCGAATACTTCAAGGTTATTCCTAAAGTTGCTACCGAGGGAATGGAGGACTTTTTTGAAGAGATTGAATTTCTCGGGGATAGCGATCCACTACAAACCATATGCGACTTAATGGAGGAAGCTAAAAAGTATGGTCTAGAATCTGAAGTTGCATTTTATGCTCTGAAAGCAATGAAGGAAGACCCAACACTGGAACCAGAGCAGGCTTTTCTAATCGGATATCAGGAATGGGTAAAATAAAACACGATAGAAATTCCAAAGAGTATCAGCTTGCAGAGAGGATAGTTTTCCTAGAGGAAGCTCTTCAAACCGCAAATGATATTCTGAATAAAAATAATCTTCTAGGGGTTTTGCCGAATCGTTCGGTTTCTTTTAGAGGAGCTTCTAAACATCATTCTAAGGTAAGAAAAACTCTAGAAAAATTTTGAACATGATAGCTTATAAAGGATTCGATAAAAACCTACAGTGTAGGAAAGAACAATTTGTTGTCGGTCAAACCTACACCAAACCAGAAAAAGAAAAACCCAGGCTTTGCAGTGATGATGGATATCACTATTGCAAAGAGCTAACCCAAGTTTTTAAGCATTACTCAAACGATGGCTCTAATCGGTTTTGTGAAATCGAGGTTCTAGGAAATTTCACAGACGACAACGATAAGTCGATCACAACCTCTTTTAAAATCCTGAGGGAATTATCTTCAGAAGAAATAAACAAAGGGATTTATGAATCCAATCTAAATTTGGATCTGGTTAAAGAGATCCAGAAAAAATTCCCAATGTTCCATGTTGGAGGATCTGTTGGCCTATTCCTCCACGGGGTTAGACTAAAGAGATGGAGAGACAATTCTTCTTCTGACATCGATATGGTTTCCCCATATTTTGTTTTACCTGAGGGGAGCATAAATCTGGATGGTGACGAAAATGACAAGGGTGACGAGATCGTATACCTAGACGCAAAGGCATCAGGTAACGATTTCGATGAAACCTTTATGATTGGAAGTATAAAGGTCGATTATAAGATTGATCCTAAGCAAAGGTATGAAATCATCGAATATGATGGATTCAAATTCAAGGTTTCACCTTTGATAACAATCCTAGACGCTAAAATGAAGTACGCCTTAAACGGACAGCAGAAACACGTTGAGGATATGAGAGAAATGACTACAGGTAAAAGAAAATGATAGACTATAAACTTCTAAACGATTCTTTAATCTATTATGAGAGTCAGGGATTCTCTAGAATAGAAGCTCCATGGACGGTTTCGTCCCCGGTGGATGACATAACCCGACCCGAAGGAAGGACCAAATACGAGCTAGTCCATAATGGAAAATGTCTGGTCGCTTCTGGGGAACAATCGTTCCTTTATCTTTACCTTAAGAGCTTTTTGCCCAAAGGTCAATTCCAAACGATCACTCCTTGTTTTCGATACGAGTCCTTTGACTTCCTCCACACCAAATATTTCATGAAGAATGAGCTGATAAAGACCGATGTGGTAACATTCAGCGCACTTGAAGAGGTTGTTGATAAATGTCTAAAGTTCTATCGGAAATACATTCCGGATGCGGAGGTCAAAGAATATAATGACGGATATGACATAGAGGTAGGTGGAAAGGAGTTAGGGTCCTATGGAATAAGGAGCTGCGAATTCTTAGACTGGATCTATGCAACAGGATGCGCAGAACCGCGAACTTCAAGTTTAATAAAATTGTACGAAAATGGGGTATCATAAAAAACAAATAGAGAAAGGAGTACTCGGGGAATACTCCAAGGTCAAAGAGGAATTCGAAGAGTTAACCGATGCGTGGGAGCAGGAGAACAAGATCCTCATCCTTTGTGAACTCTGTGATCTCCTCGGAGCCATTGAGGAATATGCAAAAAGCTTCAATGTCACTTTGAAAGATCTAAACAAAATGAAGGAGGCAACTAAATCAGCATTTCAATCAGGACAAAGAAGTTAATTATGGACAACAAAATATTTGATGTAAACGGCAGGTCTAAGAATCAGCTCATAGAAACTCTAAAGCTTCTTCTTTTAGACGAGTATGAAAAATACAGAAAAGTGGATGGATGGTCCTTCTCTAAAGAGAAAGGATTTATCCTGTATTGGCACTGTAAAGAGGGAGGAAAGGCTAACAAATTTCCAGTTCCCCTTTCTCCTGAGGCCCTGGGTGAAATCATTTGGGAATGGCTTCAAACCCCAGAGGCTAGGTCGGTGGAGCTTGGCGATTGGGAAGGAGACATTGACACCGATGGATCTACTGAGAGAGGATTCAGAGTTTACACCGAATCTTGGGGACATATAAAAGAATCTGAACACACCATCGACCACTACACCCTGGGTGCTGTCAAGTCGGTGTATTGCTGGTATGGAAAATAATTTACCATGAAAGATAAATGGAAGCTAATTAAAAAAGATGGGAAATGGCTGGTCAAAGAAGTGGTTGAGATCAATGCTTGGTCAGCTTCACCAGAAGACTATATTGACGCAGAAAAAAATGCTGAGGAAATACCGGTTCACCCCGAGGACGTTTTCCATTTAGATCTGATGGAAAAGATTGGACAGAAAACAGACGAGGGATTGGAGGTTGAAGTTTATTTCGATCACATGACCCCGATGGGTCTCAGAAGAGGACTGGAAGAGTATTCTTCCATTATGCAGATGTCATATGGGAAAACTGCAAGACTGTTTTCACTCTACCACCAAAGAAACAAATCCGAATGGAGTAAAATTTTTGTTGAGTTTATGCAACAACTTGAACCCGGGAGTGGCGAAACTTATCAGTCTGCATACATTACGTGGCTTGAAGAAAACTATGAAGCGCCAAAAAGAAAAAGAGCCAAATGAAAAAAGGAATCTGCAAAAAGAATCCCAATGGATGGGAAATAGAATACGAAGAACTCCAACCACACGCCGGAGTTTCTAAAATGGGAACTGGACCCGGTGCGGGAAAGAAAATATACGTTACAAAAACGATTCCCGTTCATCCTTCCGATTTTAAATTTTGTGAGGAGGGTCAGGAATTGGAGTTCAACGAATATCTGGAATATATTGAACCCCCAGATGACATTCATCCAAACAGGGGCGGACATAAACTTTTAGCTAAGATTTCCTCTTGGGAAGTTATGAGAAAACTTTTTGATACCGGGAGATTCCCAGATAGGGACATAGACCACATCATCAACACATTAAAAGACAATTTCTTCGAGCCAGGAAGAAAATAGAATATGGAATTCACAGCCTATATACAATCAGAAAATGGCTTCCCAATATCAGATTGGGCAGTTTCAGCATACATGGGATTCAGGCAGAAAGGAACCAAAACCATTCTCTTTGAAGAGATAGAGGAAGTCCCCGCATCTAGACAAAATATTGTTGTTGCGTTCATAGAGGACACCGTGAAGTACTTCAAGAGACTGGGGATCCCTGAACCGAAGCCCATCAATATCCCTCCTTGCCTTATGGGGTACACAAAAAGAAAAATAAGGTATATGACCATGGGAGAGTTTAAAGCAGATACACAACTCCCAGTTTTTGTTAAACCAAACGGAAGAGTTAAAGAATTTGCTTCCGGGGTCATCACGAAGCAAGAAAACAAAAGATTTCTTTTGGGAGACGTTCCCGACGAAACGGAGGTTTTGGTTTCCGATGTCATAGATATTGTTTCTGAGTATAGATGCTATGTCATAAACAATGATTTAAAGTCAATTAACTACTATTTAGGCGACTTTAGGGTTTTTCCTGATGTAACCATTATCGACGAAGCAATCGCCGTATATGCTCCAGAAAGTCCCTCTGCGTACAGTATAGATTTTGGGGTTACCAGTGAGGGTGATACGGTGCTCATTGAATGCCAGGATGCTTGGAGCATAGGAAACTACGGAATGGAAGATCGTCTCTACTCAACGTTTCTTTCCCGGAGGTGGCTGGAAATAATGAGTGTAAAAAACAGCTAAATATTTTTTTACCCCGAGTATAATCGATATTTTTACAGCCTACTATGTCAATATTCAACATCTTCAAGAACATGATCAAAGTAAACCAAACCAGCTATTCCGGAAGAAGCGTAACCATCATCAATAACAAAGTTTATATTGATGGAAAGGACGTAACCCCCGACGCAAAAGAAATCAACATTTCAGTAGAGGGGGACATAGAAAAACTCGAAGTTGATTATTGCTCAAAGTTGGAAGTGAAGGGAAACGTAGGATCTTTACGTAGCGGATCTGGAGACGTTATTTGTGGCGATGTTACCAATGGTCTTACAACCGGATCTGGAGATGTTACTTGCGGAAACATTGCAGGAAATGTTAGCACTGGATCCGGAGACGTAGAAGCAAACAATATTTCAGGTTCAGTTAAGACCGGATCTGGCGACATCGAATACAGAGGGAGGTAATATGCCCTGGAATAAAGCCACATCGTTCGCTTCTATTTTTGATGATCTTGATGAGATCAATACAGCCATCTCAAATACCGTACTGATATACAGAGATCTCGTAGAGGAGAGAAGAGAAATGGGATTTTCTGATGAAGAAATTCTGGAAGAAATAAACGAGAATTGGAACACCGAAGAATACAAATTCGGAAGTATGGAAGAGGCAGACGAGTGGTTTGAAAGTTTAGGAATTTAACAAATAAAAATATGACACGAGAACGTTTAGAAGAAATCTTCGAAGAAGTTGATTCCAAATGGGAAGGAGATAATGCTTTTCAAGGTTTGCAAATCCTGAGTAAGTATACCGACCGCCTTATCGAGGGGGCAAATCACGACATCATTTACAGTTGTGATGTTGATTCTGTTATCGATAAGTTGACCGAAGAAGATGCCTATGCTCTTCGAAAGTTAAATTGGCATATCGAAGACAATGACTATTTTGCTTGTTTCGTTTAAAAAATAAAAGCTATGTACGATAATTTCTGTGACGTTTCCGTCTTGGTAGGTAAAGTTTTAAAGTCAATAAAAAACACCGGAGACGAAATCTATTTCGAGACGGAGGATGGTGAAACTTATGAGATGTTTCACTATCAGGATTGCTGCGAGAGTGTTAGAGTTGAGGATATAAACGGAGATCTTGATGATCTTATCGGAGAACCGATCCTGCAGGCAAACGAAAGCACAAACACAGAAAGCCCTAGACCTAGCGAATGGTCAGATAGCTTTACGTGGACCTTCTATCACTTTGCAACCATAAAGGGATACGTAACTATCCGTTGGTTGGGTGAAAGTAACGGCTACTATTCAGAAAGCGTTTCTTTCAGAAAGATCAACAGGGATTAAAAACAAATCAAAAATAATAAAATGTCACACTTTACAGTAATGGTCATCGGGGAAGACCCCGAAAAACAATTAGCTCCTTACCAGGAGAATAACATGGGAGACTGTCCCGAGGAATTTCTTTCCTTTAACGATCATACCGACGAAGTTCTGAAAGATTGGGCAGAGGCAGATGACGAGACGATCGATAAATACGGCAATGTTGAAAAATACGCCGAGGAATATCACGGCTACAAAAAAGACCCCGAAACCGGGAAATATGGTTACTGGGTAAACAAAAACGCAAAGTGGGACTGGTACCAGCTTGGCGGAAGATGGACAGGGTTCTTCAAAGTTAAAGAAGGAGCTAATTTCTTCCTCACTGGCAAATCCGGTCTTTTGACCCCTCCCGCAGAAAAAGGTTATGCCGACGCTATCCGTAAGAAAGACATTGATTTCGAATCAATGCGACGGGAAGCAGAAGAAAAGGCAGGAAACCTTTATGATAAGGTGATCTCAATCACAGGTCCCATTGAAAGAACACAGGAGAAAGAATGGGATTATATTCGGGAGAAAATGTTTCCCGGAAAGATCGACGAAGCAAGAGCTTACTACCATAACCTTCCTGAGGTTAAAGCTTTGCAGGCATACAACGTAGAAAACAACTACGAGCTTTTCGGTATTGAACTGGAAGAGTTCATGTGTACGAGAGAGGAGTATTGTAAAAATGCAGGAGATGCAGCTTTCGTTACCTTTGCTCTTTTGAAGGATGGCGTATGGTACGAAAGAGGGGAAATGGGCTGGTTTGGAATGGCACACAACGAAAAGGATCCTAAGGAATGGAATTCGTTAGTTGCTTCCATGGTAGAGAATCTCCCTGACGAAACCCTGATATCAGTATACGACTGTCACATTTAAAACTAATCGATAAATGATGTCTTCATTCTTAGACGACGACCCTATGATTCAAGGATTTCTAGACCCTGGATCCTTATTTCCAGGCTCACGAGGATCCGTCGATCACCGGGAGATGGACCAAAAAAGACTCGCTAAGATCGAGGACGAAATAAACAGTCTCCATTGGTTTTTAGATAGAATGGGGGTTACTAGATATACGAATTCTGGTCAACTGAGCTTAGGGGGAAGACTTCAGAAGCTGGTGGAGGAACAATCTAAATTCTCGGAGATAGAAAAGTAAAAATGTATTTCGACGGGAACATAAGTAACTTGAGGGACGTTCTTAATGCACACTCCACGGATATTGATATGATCAAAAAGGAGATTGAGAGCATCCATAAACTTTTAGATGAGCTTGGAGCTCCGAGAGGGAGAATTGGGTTTGATGGCGATTGGACAGGAGGTGAAATTGGGACTAGACTCAAGTTTCTATTAGAATCAAAAACAGAATGGGAAAAAGTAAAATAACATGGAAAGAAAATTAGCATCGATCCAGAGGATCAGGGAAATATTACCAATAGAAGGAGCAGACGCTATCGAGATAGCTGTTGTGAATTCATGGAAAGTGGTTGTGAAGAAAAACGAATACAAGGCAGGGGATCTTTGCATCTACTGTGAAATTGATTCTTTCCTCCCGGTAAGGGAAGAATTCGAGTTCTTAAGAAAGTCATCATACAAAAAACTCTCAGACGGAACCGAAGGCTTCAGATTGAAAACAATCAAGCTCAGGGGTCAAATTTCTCAGGGACTTATTCTACCCCTCAGCACTTTAAATGACAAAGAGTTCGAGGAAATGAGTGTTGGGGTTTCTAAACAACCTTGGGGAGACCAGTTACAGCTTGGACCTTACGACGACGCTCTCGTTATCGAAGAAGGTGTTGAGGTAACCCAGCTTCTAGGCATCGTAAAATACGAACCCCCAATTCCTGCTGAACTTGCGGGAAAGGTTAAGGGATCCTTCCCCGGATTTTTAAGAAAGACCGACGAGGAGAGAGTTCAAAATCTCACCAAGGAATATGAGGGAATGAAATCTGAAACTTTCTACGTAACCGAGAAACTCGACGGTACATCAGGAACCTTCTACTTCCGTGATGGTGTTTTTGGGGTTTGCTCTAGAAATCTAGAACTTTCCGATCCAGGTGAATTTGTCCCCGGTATGGTTATGTGCGAAGATGGTATAGAAAGACCGAAAAAAGAAAACACATACTGGAAGGTAGCAAAGGATTTGAATCTGGCTGAAAAGCTAGGAACACTCGGTCAGAATTTTTCCATCCAGGGGGAAATCATCGGAGAAGGAATCCAGGGTAATCCTTACAAGATAAAAGGACAAACTCTAAGGGTTTTCAACGTGTTCAATATCGATACTCAGGAATATCTCGGTCTCGAGGAAATGGAAGATTTCTTGAATAAGATAGACGTAGATTCAAATAAGATCGAGTTGGTTCCCGTTCTGGAGAGAGAATTCAAACTCCCGGAAACCATTGACGAGCTTTTGAAATACGCAGAAGGAAAATCGGCATTACACAAAGAAGCAGAAAGAGAAGGTGTGGTTATTAGGAATAGAAACAAGACAATTTCTTTTAAAGCCATCTCAAATGCTTTTCTTCTCAAAGAAAAATAAAGAAACGTTTATGCAGGAAGCAGTAGTTGCTTTGATATTTAAAGATGACAAGATCATTGGGGTTTCCAGAAAGGACAACCCCAATGCTTTTGGTTTAATAGGAGGAAAGGTTGAGGAAGGTGAAACCAAATCTCATGCTCTATACAGAGAGGTCGAGGAGGAAACAGGTCTCAAGCTATTGCACTCCAAAGAGATATACTCTGGCTTTGATGGTAACATGCCATGCACAACCTATCTGTGTGAAGCGTGGGGTGAAATCAAAACAAAGGAAGCCGGGGTTGTTAAGGAAATTGGATGGGAAGAGCTTTTCAATGGTCCTTTCGGAGATTACAATAGAAGGGTTTACCAAGCTCTGTATAATAGCTAAGAGGGGATATATAGGGTGATATGGTGAATCTCAAAATGTTCGAAGAATATAGCTCCAGCCAGCCAAAGACAATGGAGCTTCTAATGTCTCAAACCCTTGAGTTTTTAATTCCCGATGAAAATCCAGAAACTCTGAACCTGAAGAGAAAAAGAAGTTTCCCCTATAAACCGACTACCTCTACATTCAAAACCGCTAAGAAACTAGAAAAGAAGCTAACCGAATATGGGTATTCAGTTACCTATTATCCAAAGCTTTCTGACCAAGAAAACAAGCTTCTTGCTATAAAAAACCGTTTGGATTACTCAGACGAGATCGGATGGGATTATGGTCCTTTACTCCTAGTGGAATTATCGGGATCCGAGAAATGTGCGATCTATTTAGACAAAGGAGATAAACAAGGAAAACACAGCGTACATTTCCAAAAGATAGAAAGAGGATTTGAGGTAATTTACTTCAAAAAAGCCACTGAGAGCGAGATACATTGTCTTTTCTGGAACGAAAAAGAGATGGTAGAGGGAAAATTTGAAGATGTTGATCGTCACATTGAGCCAGGTAAAGATCGCGAAGATCCCATCTACATAACTTTCGTAAGCTATGAAACGTCCGATAAAAAGGAGTATTTCATAGAGGGAGAATTTTACGGAACATATGAAGCTGGCTATGAGTTTGAATCCATATACGATATGGGATTTTACGAAGAAGAGAAATAAAATCCATAAAATAAGGTAGAATAAACAATTATGGATAAGAAAAAATATAAGAAGAGAGAAGTTGGATCAAAAGAACCAAAGAAAGAATCGCAGGAGGTGAGTGATTTAGAGGTTGCTAAGAAAATGTTGAAAATTCATCAGAGTGCGATAGACAGAAAACTAGAATTCAACCTTACCTTTGAATCTGTAAAAAAGCTGCTAAATTACGAAAGATGCTATTACACCAACGTTAAATTCCAGGAGGACGGGCTTCTAGCCAGAAGCTTCGACAGAATAGACTCCACCAAAGGATACGTTGAAGGAAACGTGGTGGCATGCACCGTTGATATAAACGGTAAAAAAAGCAACCTAAGTGTGGATGAAATAGATTGTCTGTACAAAAAACTGGTAGTCCCGTATAAGGAAAAGCAAGGCAGTTCTAAAGAAACTTCGGAAGTCCAAGGGCCAGAATCCCAATAAGTCTTGCCCCGGTAACTTGTATTTGGGAATATATAAAACAAAAAAGTTTCAATGGTTCCCAAAATATCAAATTTTGAGTCTTTTTTAAGAGAATCCCAGCAAAAAGAGGAGCTAAAAATAGTTGCTAGCACCTTGGAGGAAATCAAAAAAGATTCGAGGTTATTAAACAAACTGAAAGATTCTGAGATGCTAGATAGCATCAGACCTCAAGAGTATCTCGACAAAAAGGAGGACTTAAAAAATGACGGGAGCGACCCTCTTTACAGTTTCACAATCTATCTTACGTTAACCCCACTTCGCAGATTTTTAAACTATCTGGATAAGTGGCACATTTCGATAGTTCCGGATCATTTCTCGGCGAAAAGCCATCTAATAGTAACATTTAAGCAGGAGGAAGAATTAAATCCAGGTGAAATAGAGGTTGACGAATGGGCTAAAACATATACAGGAGCCAAGGCTTTTAGTGTTAAGTTCAACGCTAGAAACTATGCTGAATTAATAGAAGTAATAGAAGAGGCATATAAACAGATAGCTTCAATAGTATCTAGGGTTAGGGTAGTCGGAGGGTATGATATACCAGGCCCGCTAGGGAACCACTTAAAAGCAAAGATCAAGGAAAGATACAAAGAATCCATAAATGAGATCTTGAGCGGGGAAGGAACCGACATTAAAGAGAAGACAGTTGGAGACCTTTTAGTATCTTGTTTTGCTGAGCACCCAGAAGAGGTTGTAAATTTTTATAAGCTTCCAGAAGAAATTCAGGAAGAAGTATTAAATTCAGATTTCGTAAAAGACCTAAAGGGAGAAGCTTTTAAAAAGATAAAATCCCTTGCAAATGCTAAGAAGATAGAAAAATACTACTAAATTGAAAAGGATAATTCACATTAAGGACTTCATAAAAGAATCGGTTAATCAGGAAATGAGCCTACCAAAGGATGTTCTTGATATCTCAGACCTGTACAAAAAGGCCGGGAAAAAACTTTATGTGGTTGGTGGAGCGGTAAGAGATTTTCTTCTTTCTAAAAAACCAAAAGACTTCGATCTGGCAACAGACGCAACACCAGACGAGTCCATTGAAATCCTTTCTCCTTTCTATAAAGTTATAGAAGTCGGTAAATCTTTCGGCGTTATAAAAGCAATAACTCCTAGCGATCCAGAGGGAATCGAGATAGCAACTTTCAGAGAGGACATTGGCACCGGAAGAAGACCCGAGGGGGTTAAATTCACTTCTATAGACAAAGACGTTCTTAGAAGGGATCTTACAGTCAATGCTTTATTCTATGACATCGAGGCAAAAAAGGTTGTAGATCTTGTCGGCGGAATGGATGATCTAAACAAGGGAATCATCAGGACAGTGGGGAAATCGGAGGAGAGATTCTCAGAAGATCCTTTAAGAAGACTGAGAGCTATTAGGTTTGCATCCAAACTAGGATCTAAAATGGATCCAGAACTTCACTCTTCATTAAAGAACAATTCTTCTCTTCAGGGGGTTTCTCCCGAAAGGATCAGAGACGAGTTTTTAAAGATTCTAAAGAGCGCAAAGGATCATAGGAAATCTTTGGATATGATGGAAGAGTATGGATTCCTTGATCAAATTTTTCCTGGCCTTGATATTGAAACAGATCAAGTTTCAACGTTCCCTCTAGTAATGGTGGCTTTAATGCTCAGGAACAATCCAGTAGAAAAAGTTGTAAAAACTCTAAACAAATTGACTTGGACCGATGAAGAGATTAAGAAGATAGCTTTTTTGATAGCTCTCCAAAGTCTATCCCCTGCAAATGCCTACGATTTAAAGAAGAGGGAGAAGATTGCAAGATTTTACTATCTGGAGGAGATAGAGGACTTTGCTGAAAAGGCTGGGATAGACGAGAGTCTAATGAAAGCTTATTTCGAATATTCCCCCAGCGTTTCTAGTCAAGAACTTATGGATCTTGGATTCTCCGGTCCTGAGCTAGGGAAGGAGATAAAGAGGAGGGAGGAAGAAGCGTTTATTAAGGTTCTGGAGGATATATAGGATAATGAAAAATCTTCAACTTTTTGAGCTTTTTATAAGAGGTGGCAGTTATACCTCAGACGGGGACTATCCAGAAGATCACGAAGAGCTTCTAAAGGAAATTGTCGAAGACGATAAGTTCCAGGAAGAAATAAAGGGTCATTTCAGAAGAAGAGGACTTGACATATCTGATATCGAGGTTGATGAACCAGACACATTCTACATAGACTACGAATCAAATGCCCTTGCAGGGGAAATCCCCAATAGAATCTCAATGTACCTCGACGACCTCGCTGGGATCATCGCTGAAGAAGTGGGGGTCGAGGTAGACTGGAGATTTGCTCCAAATGGGAACTGCAGAAGAGCCTATTTCATACTCTCTAAGGAGATAGATCCTAAGTTTTTAAAGGCTAGAAAGATAGCCAAGAATAATTAATCCAATTTTTATTTTTTTCGCCCGAGAATTTGCTTTACTATTACTGAAAGTAAAGATGTAAATGAACGATAGGGTAAGGAAGAGGGTGGAGAAGTTGATACAACCACCACAGGAGGTGACTCTGTATTCAGAACTCGAATACACTATCGAACAGTACCGTCAATACAAGAGTGAAATGGAGAGTCCTTTTGAAGATTTTGTTAAACGGGAATTAGCAAAAAAAATGGTAGACCATTTAATAAAATCTGGCATTATCTCCTTCTACAATTTGGAGGATCCGATAAGAAGAACTATAACAATTAGAGCAAGTCTAAAAGCAAAGCAACAATACGCAACAGTAAACGAGGATTTAATTATATGAAAAGAGAAATCAGAAAAGAAAAAATTGAATGGTGTATCGAACAGCACAGAAAAACAAATCATTTTTACGATACCTACCTTCCCTACGAGTTTCATCAAAGAATGGTAGCTCAGGCAGGTGAAGACTTCCTTTATCTCTATGAAAGAGATAGCGAATTAAAAGCACTGGTCTCAGAATCAGATTTAATTCTTAGCTTCTGGGGTCACGATCTAATCGAAGACACCCGAACTTCATACAATGACGTGAAATATGTTCTCGGCGAAATCGCTGCCAATATTATCTACGCGGTCAGCAACGAGAAAGGTAAAACCAGAAAGGAAAGAGCGAACGACAAATACTACGAGGGCATCAGAAATACACCCGGAGCAGTCTTCGTTAAACTCTGCGACCGTATAGCAAACGTTCAGTACTCGAAGATGACTAAGAGCAGAATGTTTGACATGTACAAAAAGGAGAACGAAAATTTTATGGATCAGCTCGGATGGAACGGATCTCCTACTCATCCGTATGCTGACATGTTCTTCTATCTTCAGGATCTGTTCAACAAAAAATAAAACAATGAAAAATAAAATTGCATTAGCACTAATCTTCTCGATTTCTATCCTGTTTTACTCCTGCGATCATAAAGGTGTTACCGATCAAAGACTCTACGGGGACGAGGAAGGACTTCCTCCGGAGCTTAAGGGGTTAAAGATCTATACCGTTTCGATCGGGGGAGGAAACTATGTAAGAGTTGCATATCTAGAAAAAAACCCAATCTCTCTAACTTATCGCTCTGGTAAGGTAAACCAAACCACTATACTGATCAACAAAAACGATACGCTAGAAAGGACTATAGAGGCTAAAGAAATCATTTCTGAAAACGATAGCATCGTGGTAATTAAAAAATAAGAAATGAATCAGATTCAAGAGGCAATCAAAAAAATCCAGAAATCCGAAATCCGATTTTCAGCGATTTGCTTATTTACTGTGATGTTAGCTACCATCCTCGCGGTTCCAAAAGTTGTCCCGGTGGTCATAGCTTACGTTCTTTATATTGCAGTTTACCTAAAATACATTTCAGATCGTAAGGAGTATTACAACGATCTTATTGAAAAATGCAAATCTGACGAAAATGAACTGGTATAATTATCTTATCTACAGCATGATAGGAAACATCGTTCTTCTATTCTGCTTACTGTCACCAAATATCGTGATGTGTATTCACAGGAGGTGGTTTAAGTGGAGGGGACAAAAAAATACACCGGAAAAATAAACATATGAAAGTTTACGTATTAGAGGGGAGTTCAGGAAGCTGGGATGATTTTTTCACTTTCCCTATTGGGGTTTATACCTCAATGGAACAACTCGAAGAGGGTAAAAAAGAATTCGAAGAAAAAAGAAAACAGCTTATCGAAGCTAAGCCTTGCCCGGTTTCTGAAGAGGATGCTAAAAAAGTCTCGGAGTACGAGAAGGTAGCACCTGAAATAGAAGATGCCTATACCAGGTGGAGATATTATGAAGTTTACGATCTCTATAACATAAATCCAGATTTTATAATTAGCGAGGTGGATCTGAATGTAACAGATCTTAGTCGCCTATATACAAGATCTTATGATGATGAGCAGTAATCCCATTTATTGTCCAGTGTGTGAAAAACAGCTGGTAATAACACATTACGAAAGGTATCAGGACATTTCTGAACACGCTTGCGATCCTAATGGAAGGCCCTCTCTAAAATGTGGGTATCAGTGCCCGGATCCTCATTGTTTATCCTCACTATTAAACTACTCCTGGATAGAATCAGGAGAAGCTTATCCAGATCCACCTAAAGGAATCTCTTGGTCTGAGTGTGACAAAAGAATGTGCGAAGCCAGTAAAAGTGGAATGGACTTCGCTCTTAATTCCTGGCAGCACTATTACCAAGACGGTAAGAATAAAAGGGAGAAAAGAGCTATAAAGATAAAGCTCTTTAACTACCGAATAGACTTCGAACCGAAGCCCAAAGGTCACAAATACCCCGTCAATAAACAATACTTGCCCAGTCTTTTCAGGTGGTCAGTTACCTACTGGAAAAAGGATAAAGACGGGATGGGTTACTTGCATCTAATCCCCGACTGGAGAATGGTAAAATTCTGCATTAACAAATTCAAAAAATCCTATAATCTGGCGGTAGCAAAAAGATCCAAAAGAGACATCAAGGAGTGTTTGGAAATGGCAGAATGCCGGGACTCTTGGGGATACAAAGACGACAGAAGATACCGGAGAATCGCCGGATGGATCATCAGAAACATTTTTAAAGGAAGATATCAAATCATCAAAGCCCTTCAAACTAGCGAAGGGGTAAAGTAAAAAATATGGGAAAGTGTCTAATTGAGATAAAAAAAGGTTCAAAAGTTCAGCATATACAGGACGGAACTATAGGAGAAGTGGTCGACATAAAACTTTCACCCAATGGAGTTAACGATCCCTCTCTAGTTGCTATCCTCTTCGTGAAGACTGCAAAAGGGTTCATGTCAGCAACATCTAACAGATTCAAAATAATAGAAGAAGAACAATACGAAGAACTCTATCCGACTGTTCATCTAAATCAGCTATCGGAAGACAGGGTTAAGAGGTCTTTCGAATACAAAACTAAAAGCTACCAATATCTGGACCTTCTAACGGACGATCTCAATCGTAATCCAGAATGGGAACCTATCTCCATAACAGTAAAACATAGATTTGAAGGAGAAGGTTACCATGTTCTTATAAAATCCCCCGCTAAATAATTTTTTCCCCCGCACCATTTTATTATTTTTGCTTCATAAAGTCTTAAAATAATACTATGGATCCTAAAGGAAACGTTTTAATAAAAAGAGAAATTGTTCACACCAAGTTCTGGCCGAATGAACACGTAAACTTTTTAACCGGAGAGGTAACTAACCTCGAAAAAGAATATAAAGAAGGACTTGCCGGAAAAATGGTTACTGTAATGGATATAGCCATAGATGGAGAAGAGTATTTGGTTCTGGGACACACTAAGGAAGGTGGAGCTTTTCTTTGGACCATTGACAAGAAGGATACAGTCGCATTCATTCCTGTCATAAAGAAATATGGAACCCTGATGCCTGCCGGTCTTTCCCCGATGGAAGAATTTGAATATCTTGCCAAGAGCATGAGTTCGGAATATGAGGAGTACAGGAAAAAATTTGACGATGAAAACTAATTTTTATACAAGTGAATCTGAAGTAGAAGACAACGCCAGAAAGGCTTTGTCCTTGTTTGAAAGCAAGGACGAGATTGATTCTATTTCAGTTTTTCCTGATATACATTACTGCTCAGAAAGATCGATCCCCGTTGGGGTTGCTTTCAAAACAACCGATTGGTTCTATCCCCTGGTAACAGGCAAGGATATGGGCTGTGGGGTTGCTTATCTTCGGATAGATAAAAAGGATTACCTTAAGCCTTTCGATAAAGCTAAACACTATCGAGCATTTGATCGCGAAAGCCAATACATGACAGATGAAGGTCTCGGAGGGGGAAACCATTTTCTTTCCCTGGAAGAGTCTGACAAATACCTTTACATCATTGTTCACACGGGAAGCCGCAATCTGGGCATTTACATGTACCAAAAGAACTACGGGCTGATCCGAGAGCTTGGAGATGGCGTAGATAAACTCCCCATCGAAGTAGCAACGGAAGACTATATAAAGGAATACAATTCGGTTTTGGAATATGCGGAGAAAAGGAGATACGAATTCCTCAAGAAGTCTTTGCTCTTCCTGGTTAAAAACGGATACGTTCCTGATAACGTTTCTTTTGAGATCAAAGACAGCACTCACAACTCTCTCGAGTTCACTGGTGAGTCTGTTATACACCGAAAGGGAAGTACCCATCTCTACACCGACGAGGTTGTAATCCCGATTTCAATGTCAAGAGGAAGTCTTATCGTAAAGCCTAACATCTGGGATCCCGAGCTGGAGAAAGCATTATACAGTTGCTCCCATGGAGCCGGAAGAAAACTAAGCAGGACCGACACCCTTAAACACTGGCACTCCCTGAAGAAAGCCATTAAGGAAGATTTCAAAAGCCGGTTCTCAGAGCTCCTGGAAAAGAACGGGGATTTCCCTAGCAGCATCCTCCAGGAATTCGATTTCGCCTACAAGGACAGCTCGGAGATTCTTTCCTCTCAATCTTACCTCATAAAGGTGGACGAGACAAGACCGATAGTAACAGTTAAATTTACAGGAGTTTAAAAAATACAAATTATGGTAAATCCAAATGAATTAACCCTAAAGGAGCAAACAAAAAACCTTTCAGAGGAAGAAAAAAGGGCCATGGACGGGTTGGAAGCCCACATAGATCACAAGATCAAGGAGAATTTCAACAACGGAAGAGCAAGAGTGCTTGATTTTTGGTGGGAATGGGACCGATCTGATCTAGTCAAGCCATATATGTCCCTCCGGGAGAACAGACAAAGGATAGTGAGGGAAGCCCTTTTTGAGAAGTATCGCGAAAATGGATGGAAAGTAGAAATCGAATATGGCGAAGATGACGGGCCAAACCGTCCAGGAATAGATTCCTTCATATTTACCGCGAAATAAATTCAGGATTAATTTTTTCCTGACGGATAATTGTTATACATTTAGAAGAAATTACGCAGCTATGCAGAAATCTTCTAAATGTTCTCATTTTGTTGGGGGTAAGGAAACACCCAAGAAAAAATACCTCAAAGTTGAAGATGCTGTAGCATCAGCGAAGAAACTCAGCGAGGATCCATCTAAAATTCATTTATTCAGTGCTTACAAGTGCACTACTTGCCATTTCTTCCACGTAGGGAGAAACAATAAGGTAAAGGAAAAGACCGACGTAAGCGCTTAAAAACCACCTTAAATTAAAGACCATGAACAAGTACAAAAACAACCTGACCGACGAAATAATTGACCAGTACGAATACGATCGACTCGATCCCCTCGAACAATCAAATCACACAAAAATCGATGAATCAGAATTTGGAAATCTTTCCATCATGACTGACGGTCATCTGGGGATGAATCTCGGAAACGGTCTTTCCTTGGACCTCTCTGATGGCAAACTCGGTATAAACCTCGGAGGCGGGTTTAGCCTTCCCCTATAAAATGGCAAAGTACCCGCGGACATATCATTTACCCTGGTCTCCAGGAACCACCAGCGACGATCGCATAGCCAAGTCTGTAGACACCCTCTTGGGTGTAGATCTGGTTATCACAGAGAAGCTGGACGGAGAAAATTGTGGTATGGACCGGGGAGGAGTTTACGCAAGATCCCACGCTGCTTACACAACCTCCGCATGGTCAAGAGAGGTTAGAGCTCTGAACGCAAGGATCGGAAGGGACATTCCGGAAGACGAAATGCTTTTCGGAGAAAACATGGAGGGAATCCACAGCATAGAGTACTCAGAGCTCACATCGTACTATTACCTCTTTGGGATTAGAAAAAAATTGACATTTCAAAACGGGGAAGAGAGAGGAATTTGGTTTCCCTGGAAAGCCGTAGAGGAATACGCTTTCTTACTTGATATTCCCACAGTTCCTGTTTTATTCAAAGGAACCGTTACATCAGAGAAAGAATTGAAACTTCTCACGGAAGAACTTTGTAATCAGCCTTCAGCCCTGGGAGGAAAGAGAGAAGGAATAGTCATCAGAAATTCAGAAACATTCCTTGACGAAGAATTCTCAAAAAATGTAATGAAGTGGGTTCGAAAGAATCACGTATCCACTGATGAGCACTGGACAAAAAATTGGAAGAAGGCTAAAATAAAATACAATGAATTCTGAGACACCATTAGAGAGACTGAAAAAATTCCTAGATAGTGAGGAGGGACAAAAATCCCTTCAGGAGTTTGCAGAAAAACTTAATCGCGAACATGAAAGAGTTGTGAGAGCTAAAACATATCTAGATTCTTTATCTCAGGAGGAATTCGATCGGAAGCTTCTTTTCGAGATAGAAAAACACGACGATAATTGGAGAAAGAAATGCTACGATAAAGGATACGAACCTTATCCTTCTAACCTTTTGAGTATGGTTTTCTCCGTAGCTAATCTTGGAGACGAATCAACAGAATACAACGAAATCTTAGACGATTTCGACGCTCACTTTGGTGCCGGAACGAAAATGTACAGGGATTATTATTTCAACTGGATATTTGGGCAAGGAACCGTACTTAGGATCTTTAACAAAAACAAGGAAGAGATCTTCCGAACATAATATGAAAGTCTTAAAAGCAGATTTAGAAGCAGCTTATCTCAAAGAGGAGGACATATACAAACAGCTGGAAGATGCGGTCAATTCAGACCCCAGTGATCCTGACACCTTTTGGAAAAGAAGAATAACCCACGAATTCAAACTAAGCGACAAAAAGAATAAAAAATTCGGGGACATCTGGAAAAGTTATCTTCTGGTAAACGGACACATTCACAAAGAAACATATTGCATCTGGAGGGACTACCCAAACTACTATGGTAGCTCAGACGGATCTACAATGGAAGAGGTTTTAGCTAAGTCAGAAACCGAAAAGATCCTTTTTCAGGGAAAGAAATATAGGATCTCTCTAATCAGAGACACCATCCTCCCACCAACCGACACCTATTGGGGATTCAGAATACAACCTCCCAAATATGCTTTGTTGGACTCCAAAGGAAATGTAATCTACAAAGACGATAAGAAATGGAGATTTACCGAGGTTCTTTTGAACGGTTACGAGGAAAAAGACCCCGAAGATTTTGTAGCTCTTCTCAAAAGAAAAACAAATCCTTTCAGGTACAGAATCATCAACATTCTGGAGCACGATAAGATAGACGACCTTCTAAAGAGTCTGGACATCATTAGTGATTTTCCTAGCACAAAATGTTATTGGGGAAGCAAACACACAAAGGACCATTGGGTCGTTGTCCTAATGGGTATGGACAGAGCTTTCGTCGGAAGTGGAAGAAATGCAACCTGGTTCATCGTAAAGTCCAAAAAGAAGCCGGACTTTGAATTCTGCATGAGACAACTGAAAGAATCGATCGATCTTTACGACAAACCCCTTTATGAGGTTTTGGAACAGATGCAATCCAGAAAGGTGAATCTCAATAAGCTGGACTTCACCACAGAAGATAGGATTTGCTACGTCGTAGAAAAGAAGTTAAGCTTATCCTTCCCTCACATATTTGGACGCAAAACATACAAAGAAGTTTTTCAACATTTACCGAATGAAACATCAACCACTAATAAAAGATAATTGCTACGTCCTTCATCAGGGTTATTACAACGACATCCTTAGACTCAAGTATGATGACGTTATTCTTTATCCTGAAAGAGGTCTCACCATGGTTGAGCTTAGATGTGGGGTGAAATACGAGAACAGCGTTATCACAGAAGATCCTAGCATAATTGCAATGTATGATAGGAAGAATGTTTGGAGATGGGTTAAGGACGAGGATTATCCCGAAGGTGAATGGGTAAACCCCGACTACCAAACCTATGGAACCTCTCATGAAATTCTAATGGATGATCTTTTGTATATTCGCTCTTCCATTCCTCTAAGAATAATGGATTCAAAAAGTGTTGAGGTTCTAAAAGAAAAATTAAGAAAGCTTTATGAGTAAGCCTTTAATAAGAAGAATCTTCTCCGACAGCCAATATGAGTGGATGCTTAGAAATTTACCGCGAAGAATAATGTTCGTGGAAAGAGCTATAGACACTCAGCACACCATGTGGTTCCCTAGATGGGGAGTCACGGAAGGACAAATGGAAAGGGCTAAAAAATGGGCTGACGAAATGATGAAAAAAATTAAGTGGGTTGATGAAAAAGAATGATCTCATAAAATGCTGCGTAGCCTCCTTGAATTTTTTGCTCTTCTCCGATGAAGAATACGAAGGGGACGGAAGGGTAAACTTCATGACACCGTCCAATAAGAATCTGACCAATATCTTAGCTAAGCATAGGTTTGATACTTGGGTAGATTTTACGGAGTTTGTTAGCTGCAGCGTTTTGGGATACGAGAATCCCCCTTGGTTTAATAACAGAGGGGTAAGAAATCCAGCAAGAGATTTTTTCTCGGATCGTGACAAAGCTTCTAAATTTTTCATAGATGCTTTAATCGTATTAAGAGCACAGGACTGGATAGAATTCAGGCCGGTGGAAGACAAAAAGAGGGCAATTTCCAAATTTTGAGTAAATCCGGGATGTGTTACTGAGGATATATAAGAAAAGTCTAAGAATAGGCTTTAGAAGTAAATCACTATAAAATCCATGTCTGCCCTTCAAAATTTTAAAGATCATCTCAAAACAAAGAAGAAAGTCTTATTCATCGCTACTTCCAATAGATGGGAGGGAAGCGGTGAGGTGGCAAAGAGCACACAGCTAGCCAACGACATAGCTAAAGAGATGGAATGGGTAGACATTAAAGTCATAGATGCTTCTAAACTCAAGATATACGAATGCGAAGGGAATGTTTCTGGGCTAAAGGGTAACAACTGCGGGGTAAAAAAGGCAAACCTCGAGGACAAGGAAAAGAACCCGTCAGGATGTCACAGATGCTGGGCTTCTATCAACCACAAAGATGATGAATTATGGAAGATCTCTAAGGAGATGCTAGAATCGGATGCCGTGGTATTTTTCATATCGACCCGATGGGGGCAAGCTAATGGGATATACCAAAAACTAATAGAAAGGCTAACCTGGATCGAGAACAGATGGGCAACCCTAGGTGAAGACAATATCGTGGCTAATATAGAAGCTGGTGTGGTAGTAATTGGACAAAACTGGAACTCTGAGACAGTAATGGAAACACAAAAGAAAGTTTTAAGCTTTTTTGGATTTAAAGTTCCCACCCCGCTCTCAATTTGGTGGCAATATACAAACGAAACTGACGACGAAACCGAAGACTCTTACAAGCAAGCTCCGTATGCTTTTCAAAAAAGCTTCAATCTCATTCTTAAAGGCATAGAAAAAGTAAAGAATTTAGGAACAAAGTACGTTAGTAGATTAAGAGACTTCCTAACATAGGAAATGTCTACACCAAGGTAAATATTTCAGTAATAATTTTTTTGGCTCGTAGGTTTTTGATACATTTGAGGTGTCAAAAACCTTTTATATTTTTATGAGCAAGACATTACACGTTACAGTAGGTTTACCTGGGTCCGGAAAGACTTCTTGGGCACAGGAAAAATGCTATGCTTCAAGAGGTGGCGGTGGATGGAGATCATACTCTTCCCCAACAGTAAGCCACATTGATGTTGATACCTACTTGAAAAACAGCTACTACAAAGCACACTATAAGGACGAGTTTGAATACATCAGTCGAAACATGTCCAGTGGATATAATGAGTACATCATCGACACTTTCATCGCGTCTAATGACAGCTTAATAAATCTGTTAAAGAAGGTGGTTGTGAGCGGAATCACACACGTAGACATCCACTATTGGGAGCCTAACGTTGAAGCCTGCATCTGGAACGATCGGGGAAGAAGGGAAGAAGATTCAACCATCACAATCAAGAACGCAAAAATTGAGGTTCCTGATATAGAAAGAATCCAGAAGGAACTGGATCTCACTGGAAAAAAAGTAAAGGTTTCTTTGACAAAGCACAAGACAGAGAAGAAAGCAGACTGGAAAGTTTTTTATGAAGAAGTTTGTAAAAAACACGGTCACATGGATGAAAGGGGATGGATCAACGGAGAATCCTGGTGCATGGGCGGAACTTGGGGAAACTGCTGGGGAGACAGTGGAACAGTATCGGGAGAAGCTCCACCGGAAACTTTCAGTGCTTTGGACGGTATCTTGGAAGAAGTTTGTCCTGACATCTCTTTCCTGAAATACAAGAAGATCTGGTCACAGATAGTTGACACTGATGAATATGGAGAGTCTGACTATTACGGAGGATCTACCAGCCACGCTAATTACAGATTCAAGGTTGAAGGTCTTTACGAAACCCTGAAAGAAATGGGATTGTATGAGATAAAAAAATAAGCGTTGAAAAATCTTATTCTCATATTTCTAATTTTACTTTCTTCGTGTTCCGAACAAAAAAGGAAATGTGAAGACGTGAGGGAGGGAACAGCAACTCTTATAGGATATAAGGTTTCTAAACATTCCCATATGCTTTTTTACCTCAACGAAACTGGGACAACCCACGATATAGGAGGTATGGGCGGAAGGAGAGAGCCTTCAATCAAATTGAATTCAACCATCAAGGTTAAGTATTGCGTTGGGAAGGACGGAAGGATTACTCTTCTGGTCAAAGGGAGGAATTATGCTAAATATCCCAAAGACCGAACTTCAAGAAGCGTAAACTATCAATAATGTACGACATAGACCCAAAATACAGAATCCCGGTAGAAGAAATAGGATGTCCAGGATGTGGTAGGAAATACGGGCATCACGGGACAAAGGTTGATCTGAAAAGTCAGGAATGTTCTTCTTGTGCCAAGAAATTCCACAAACCGGAGGACCTTGAATTAGTCGATGCAAAAACTTTCATAGAAGAAATTCTAGGAATAAAGCCATTTTATTAATATGAAACTCGTTTTAGAACATCATTGGAGTGTGCCTTACGAGGCTTCCGGAACGATAACTATGCCCTTTGAATATGAGAGTAAGGAGAAATTCGTATTTGATGTTCTGGAAAAGTTTAAGGATAAGGAGTGGATAACCTACTCCATTGGACCCCATCACATGGACGAAGAGGTAGAACTCTTCGGGATAACAATGACAAAGTGGGACATAGAAGCCATAGAACATCACGTCTACACTTTAGAAGAGTGGTTCGAAAGAAAAAAAGAGAAAATAGAGATCTAATGACATCAGCAAACGTTTCGGAATTCATTATCTATGACAAAGACGGAAATAGCGTAGGAAGACACAGACAGAATTGGTTGTGCAAAACTAGCTTTAACCTCCTGCTGAAATTTCAACCTCTAGAGGATCACGAGATTCTGGAGTTTTGGTATGATGAGGACGAGGAATACCACGAAGGAGAAAAAATAAATCTTAAACAATTCTTATCTAAGTGTGCCATTACGTCACCTGAGTTAAGAGGAAAAATATAAAACTATGGTTCCCTTTCAAGACATTTTCGAGCTTATCGCTCAACAACGAGAGGAAGAAAGACGCAAAAGAAAATGGTATCAAAAAATACCTTGGTTTGGGATCGTTTTCGTTGCTTGTGTTATTGGGGCAGTGATATTTTTTATAAAAAACATCTGATATGGAAAATATGAACGATCTAGAGCTGCTAGAGTACACCTTTAACAAAATGGGGGTAGAGTATCATAAACTCGTAAAAAAAGGAGAAGATGGAACAGAATGGACTTACATCCAAAAGAGAGGTGCACACGACGAGGTTGGAAAGATTCACGTAATGGGATACGGGTTAATTCCGTTAACCTCGCCCGACCAATTATCAGACTTTTTTGAATTTGAAAACGGAAGTATAGCTTCCTGGTAAATAAAAACAAAATGAAAGATCAACTAGGCGACAGAATCAAAGGATTCTATGAAGACAGAACTCGATTTCTTCTTCCAAGGAGAAACTACACCATAATCAGGGTAGACGGTAAAGCATTTCACACCTACACAAAAGGACTAGAAGTTCCCTTTGATCAGGGTCTAATAGAGGACATGGACGAAACTGCAGCTTACCTTTGCAAAAATATTCAGGGAGCTAAGTTTGCTTACGTTCAATCTGATGAAATCTCGATTCTTCTGACTGACTTCGACACTCAGCAAACTGATATGTGGTTCGATGGAAATGTCCAGAAGATGGCATCGGTTTCTGCATCTTTGGCTACTGCAAGATTTAATCAACTGAGGATGATCCGATTTGCAAACGGTAATATTGATCCTATGGCATCTTTAGCCTCTTCTCTTAGAGATCAGACAATGAGTCCTAACGAAATAGAGAAATTCAAAATGGCTTGCTTTGATGCTAGGGTTTTTCAAATCCCTTCACCGATGGAAGTAGAAAACTACTTCATCTGGAGACAGCAGGATGCAACTAGGAACTCCATCTCATCAGCTGCAAGAGCTTTCTATTCACACAAAGAGCTCAACGGAAAAACCTCTGACGAAAAACAGGAGATGATTTTCCAGAAAGGAATCAACTGGAACGACTATCCTACCAGGTGTAAGAGGGGTGGAGTTATCGCAAAGGAGAATAGTCATTGGGCTATCCCGGTAGATCCTAACAATTCGAACAAGCCTACCGGAAAGGCCTTTAAGTGTGAAAGTGAAAGTCAAGCGGCAACTCTCGAATTCAACGAGGATCACAAAATCTTCGTAAGAAGCGAGTGGACTCCGCAAGAAATCCCTATATTTACACAGGACAGAGATTTCCTAAGAAGTCTTATCCCTAAAAACTATGAAATCTAAAGTTGAGATATTAGAAGCAGCCTGTGACATTGCTAAGGTTCATCCTTTCAAGGTCAAGGGCTGCTATGTTTTTGGAAGCAGGGTATACGGAACTGCAAGCGAGCAATCCGACTGGGATATAATCCTGGTTGCGAATGCTCCTTCTTACGAAGTGGAAGTCAAGGATAAGGACTTCAACATTCACGTGATTGTTCCGGATGTTTTTGAAAAATACACCAGAGACAACCACATCAAAGCAATCGAGTGTTTATTCGCTCCGGATTGGGCAAGGATTCTGAATTTCAAAACAGATTTCGTTTACAAAGGCCCAAGTTTCAGACACAATATTTCCCATACTGTTTCTAACTCTTGGGTAAAGTGTAAAAAGAAATTGGACCAGGGTGATTACTACATAGGAATAAAAAGCATGTTCCACTCATTGAGGATTGCTGACTTTGGGATACAGTTTGCTAAGAACCGGGAAATAGATTTCTCATCTTCGAATTGGATCTGGGATGAATTGCAATCCAAGCAATGGGAATGGTCCGAATTAACCCATAGATTCCAAAACCTTAGGAACGAAAGGCTTACTGAATTTAGAAAAGTAGCAAACAAGATATGAAAGAAATACTAGAAGAGGAACAGCTTAAAGAAAAAATACAATCCCTCCATAGCAAGATTATCAACCTTGGGAGGAACGGTGTTCCGTCTGAGATAGTATCTAGAGTTGAAATTCTCCTTCAGGTTTGCAGATCCACTCTAAATAAAATGCAAACAGTAAATGCCACACGTTACGTTAGCGAGGTCGAGGAAATGATTCAAAAAATTGAAGAAAAAAATAAAAACCAATTAGAAAAAAATGAACAAAGCCAAGTACATAATAGTTGATGGCTGTGCAATTGTATTCTCAGCTGCAATAACTCATAGCGACATGGCAAAAGGCATGAAGGTCGAGAGCGCTGGATTCGTTGTCTTTAGACCAGTCAAGGATGAAGACGACTGGATAGTAAAGGCTACAGCATTTGGAGAAAGTATATCTCTGGGGATCAAATCAAGAGAAATAGATTCTGACCTCATAACAAGACAAATCTCAAATCCTTATTTCTAAATGAATTCAGGTACTGCCAGATACGAACTTCCTTTGTATTTTACTTTACCTATCATTAACATAGGAAAGCCCAATGGAGCTGGGAGGATCTACACAGAGGAAGCTGTTCAAAAAATGATGTCCGACTTTAACGCAAAGAAAAGCGGACTTGGATTTAACGGGATTCTTGGGGGAAAGACTGACACCATAGATGACGAGAACAACAGATACACTATAAGTCTTTCCGAGGTGACGCACGTAACCGAGGATCTTTCCATTGAGGACGGAGTAGTTTATGCTAAGATAAAATTTTTAAGCAACGAAGAGGGTAAATTGTGTGCAGATCTCATTAGGTCCGGATCATATCTGATAAGACCGACTATAAAAGGAGACGTTTCAGAGAATGGCGAAATCAATTTCGTAAATCTCATATCGTTCGATATGCTTCCCTGGCACGATGGATTTAGCACGAGAGCTGAAGATCTACAATGGACAAAAGTTAAATAATGAGCATAAAACTAGTACACATCCTAACCGAACCAGAGACAGAAAGGGAAAGAAATTCTATATCGTCTCTTTCCCCGTTATCTGAATTTGGGATAAACTACATTCAACAGGTAAACGAAAGATATGTCGGAGACGCATGGATCGATCCTCCGGCTATAACCAAATCTCCATACACCAACCACGGAGCCGGACATTATGGTGCGTTTCAGTCGTTCAAGAAAGCAATTCTCGATAACTTTACTGAAGACACCGAAGCCCTCATCCTCTGCGAATGTGATTGTATCCTGGAGGTTAAAAGGGAACATTTTTATAGACTCGTTCACGAAGCTATAGATCTCTGCAACGATCAATCGGTTGACTTCGTTTCTTTCGGCAGCAGATTTGTCAATGACATCCTACAATCTCCGGTGATGGAGGAAGGCCACGGAAGCTTCTACATCACAAACAAAACAATCTTGGCCCACTGCGTTATGCTTCCTGCTAGGTCTAGAGAATTCATTATCAACCAATTAGAAAATTTAAGTTGGGATAGTCCAGACATATGGTTTAATGAAGCTTTCTGGAGAGGAGGAAAAAACAGATTTGCCATTCTTTGGGAAAGAGCAGCTTTTCAACATTCTGGCTACTCTTTGATAGATAATGTGTGGAAAGAATCTCAATAAGTATGAAAAAGACCTACGAAGAATTTTTGAAAATGGTTAAGACCGAATGCAAAAAGCATAAGGTTAAACTAGACCTAAGAAGGGGGAAATACCTAAGACTCAATGGATTTAGATGCGGAGGATTTTTTGATTCGGACGTACCGGTTCTGGCAGCTGCTATGGGACACAGGGACTCCAAGATCCTTTTAGCCCACGAATATTGCCACATGACCCAATGGCTGGACAATTTTTACCTCTGGGAGAAATCCCCAGACAGCATGGAAAAGATCGAGGCTTGGCTTAACGGCGCCGAGGTTGAGGACATAGCGGAGCAGATTAAAATATCTAGAGATCTCGAATTGGACAACGAGATGAGAACCACTAAACTTGTCGAAGAATATGACCTTGGTATAGAAGTTGGTGAATACATTAAGAAATGCAACGCCTATGTTCTTTTCTATAATTGGCTTCTTGAATCAAGGAGGTGGTCAAAGCCAGGAAACTCCCCTTACGTAAATCCTAAAGTTCTGGAGGTGATGTCAGATAAGTTTGACATGAACTATGATTCTCTGTCTCCTGAAATAGCCAAGGTTTTTAGAGAACAAAACATCTAAAAAAAATACCAGGAATAATTTTTCTTTTGCGAGAATATTGATTACATTTGAGAGTAATTAATAAGCAATGCAAGAATTATTCCAAAAGTCTCTCCCGAAATGGCCCGCTCTGGTAGTTAAAGGAAAACCCGTTACCGAAGACCAGGCCAAGGAAATCATAATCCGAACTTCAAACTTCTCCTTCTCCTCTAACGACAGAGAATTCGAAAGAGAAGCTCACCGTATCCTTTACGGGATCGAATCCACAGGATATAATCTTATGGACGATCTGGTTAAAGCCAAGAAGATAAAGAAGGACGATTGGAACGCATACTACGAATTCAAAGAAAAGATAGAAAGCAAATATGATCCTTTAGATCTCAGCTATCTCCAAAACTCCAGAATCGTTTCCTCGTGGATCGGTGGACCGCACGGATGGTGCGACTGGAACGGTAAAATCTACACATCAAATTACAACATCGGAAAATGGCCTTCGATTGAAGAAGTCTACAACGACTGGATTAAAATCGCTGAGGCTTTCCCTTATCTCGAGTTAAAATGTCAGCTGATGAATCATGAAGCTGGCGAAGAAGATGCCGAAGTGACTCCGGTGGTCGAATTCTCAATCAAAAAAGGAAAGGTTGAAATCTACGAACCCAAGGAGGTCTTGGACTATCCAGTCTTCGGAACCTCTGATATGATCCGCCGTTTCTCTGACCCCTTCGCTGAAAGGGGATGCACCATCAAGATGTTTGAGGATGCTCTGAAATACACAGAGGAAAGACTCAAAGCAGAGAAGAACGTTAAGACAAAAGAATTCTGGAAAGAAACCAAATAAAATCAAAGATCATGCTATTAAAAACAAATTCACTGAGCTCAATGTATTACAGATGGTTTTACGGAAAGACCGAGAGGGAACTTCCTCCTAACCTCTGTCCTTACTTTTGGAAATCGGTTTTCGCCTGGCTTATAGCTATTCCCTATGCTATCTTTTGTCTTCCTGTTATTTTAATGGAGACCTTCGATAAGGGATATGAAAATGGGGATCACAGTACCGGGGCCAGAATAGGAATGAGCATTTTTATTTACTTTGCCCTTTTCGTCCTCTTCATGCTGGGGGTTTCAGTTACCCTATTTTTTACAACCTATCCGAAAGACAGCTTTCTAGGTAATATGGCTTTCGGTGGCATATTGATCTGGATATTCGGTGGCATAATGGGGGCGTATCACGGAATTAAAGCTATCATAGAACTAGTGAAGGAAAAGAAAAGAGAGCAAAGATACAAAAAGGTAATGTCAAACGGTGGCACCTATTTCGAGTACGTACCGAAAGAAAACATTATCATTGCTTTCATAAAAGCTAAGTATAATAAATACTGCCCCAAAATCGAATGGGTTACCGAAGTAAAAAACGAAGAAGATGACAACTAAGAGAGAAAGAGAATTCACCGCAAAGAAGTTGGTAGAATTAATCCTTCTACTTAACGATCGTCAAGTCGGAAATACGACATTGATGAGGAAAGGAACCGACAATTACGATAGAAAATTTGCGATAGTTGCTAAGACACAGGATAATGCAAAAGATCTTACAGAAAACAAAAATGCTCTTTTCTTTTCCCTCGGGAATCTTAACGACTTAAACAAAGGCTATCATTTACCCATTTCGATAGATCACACCGCTCTTTCTGCTCTCGTTTCACAGGCGGTGGACTACATCCTAAGCAGCTACTCGGAGGAGGATCTCAATGAAAGAGTGGATCCCGTTATGAAACTGGCAGAACTTTATCAGGAGAGGTGTCACAAGATAGAAAGACTTTCTACCGACTATGCTTTTTGTCCCTGGTGGATGTTCGGAAAAAGGATCAAACTGAGGAATAAGATCAAGGAGCACATAAAGTTCGAAGACTCCGAAGACAGCGAAATATCAAAACTTTTTAGAAAACAGCTTCCCGACTTCTGGGGAAAATAAAACCAAAATACAAAATGAAAAAATTCGTAATCGATTTAGAATATCTGGAAAATTCGGAAATCGTATATAAAATTTCCAGGTTCCCTGACGGGCAGCAGTCAGTGAACCTTTCCGAAGCGGATCTCTCCTTTATTGAAGGATCCGAGGTTACTATAAAATCCAGATTCAATGGGTTCAAAGACCTGGAGCTCATCATATGTGCAAATAAGGCATTAAGGGAAGCCGGAGCTTCCAAGGTTAACCTCTTCGTTCCCTATTTCTTGGGGGCAAGAAGCGACCGCAAGTTCGCAGAAGGCGGAGTAAACTACCTCAAAGAAGTAGTTTGTCCCCTTATCAATCTACAAAAATTCGACTCCGTCACCGTTTTCGATCCACACTCAGACGTTCTGGAAGCATGTCTTAACAACTTCAAAAAAGTAGACAACGTTGAGTTGGTTAGATTTGCTCTCACCGAACTCTACGGTAAAGATCAACTGAAATCAGGGGTGGATCAATTCGAATATCTCAAAAATAAGGTATGCCTGGTTTCACCTGATGCTGGAGCACTCAAAAAAGTATTCCACGTTGCAGAAAGTATCGGGTACGCCAACGACATCGTGATCTCCGCTAAGCACCGGGATCTTGCAACAGGAAAAATCACACATACAGAAGTTCCTCTTTCTAACACAAATCCCGGACAGGACTTCGTCATCATAGATGACATTTGTGACGGTGGAAGAACTTTTATCGAGATCGCTAAGGTCATCAAATCTCACGTTTGGAGAGGCGACGATTACTTCACAGGGAAGATCTATCTAATAGTATCACACGGAATATTCAGCGCCGGCTTTGATGACTTGGGAGATTACTTCGATGGTATCTTCTGCACCAACTCCGTTAGGGATTTTCCTAAAGCAGTTTCTAACGCGAAAGGAGAAAAATTCATTCACCAACTAAACGTGTTTCAATAATGGACGGAGCAATGTTCAAAGGTCTTGGCACTATGCTTCTAGTCGGATTTATTGCCGTAGTGATAGTTATCATAATGGGAGGATATGGTCTATATCGGGTTATCTTCCCCAAGGAAAAGAAAATAGAATCCAAGGAATTGATAGTCCCCGAAATTAAATTGGTTACCGATGGTAAGACTATCGATACAGTTTACATTTACAAAGAAAAGAAATGAGATACAGAGAGGTATACGGTAATTTAATCACGATGGCAATGCAAGGAGAATTTGATGTCATCACTCACGGATGCAACTGCTTTTGCACAATGGGAGCTGGAATTGCACCTCAGATGGCAGAAGCATTCGGATGCGACAAATTCGCTTTGGAGTTAACGGAAATTGAAGAATACGATCCCGAAAACGAAGAGTATTACAAGATCCCAACCAACCACAAGGGAGACATCAACAAACTTGGACAGATCGATTACCAGAAAAAATATCTCTGGTTCAAACACCCGGCGGCAAAAGACGGGTTAGCAGTTCCCATGAACCACAAGACAGTAGGGCAAGAAGACGTAAAAGATCTTTATGTCGTAAACTCTTACACTCAATATCACTACGGTGCAAATCATCGGGACGGTGTAGCTAAGCCTTTGGATTACGAAGCTCTTACCCTCTGCATGAGAAAAATCAATAGGGCCTTTTCCGGAATGAAAATCGGTCTTCCTCAAATAGGATGTGGCTTAGCCGGAGGTGATTGGAACGTCGTTAAAGAGATCATAAGAACAGAGCTAACAAGCTGCGATGTTACCGTGGTAATTTTCAAAAGAAACTAAATGAAAAAAATCCGAGAGGGAAATATCGAATTCAAAAAATACACTTCAACAAAAACCAAAGAGCCACTTTGGGAAATAGTTAAGTGGGAGAAAAATCCCTACTATGGTAAAGAAGAGGAGTTGAGAAGTCAGGGATACGAAGATAGCTTTGGAGGAGGATTTTTAAGGAAAAATGGCCACGAGATCGATAAAACCTTTTTTAAGTATCCCGAATCATGCTATGTCATAGCTTGGGTAAAGGTTAATAAGAAAGAGCCTGATGTTTTTATAGAAAGCATAGGATCTAGACTTCTGGGGCTGGACGAGAAAGAAAGGGAACAGTTCTGGGAGGTTTATAAAAAAGGAAATCAGTATCTTTACAAAAAATACAAAATCTAAAATGAAAAAGAAAGTAATTTTATCTATTCTTGCTTTTGTTGCTTTGTCAGCAAGTGCGGTCGTTGCAGTAAGATATTACAACAAACCCGCACCAGGAAGTAAAATTCTAAAAACCGCTCCGGTTGTTTCTGAGAACATAAACATCCCATATTTCATAGACAGCACTATGAGATCCGAAAGAGCTATTCTTAAATTCTCTTTTGACACTGCGGGCACAAACGGAAAATTGGTAAAGCTTGGATTCTCTTCTAAAGCAAAATCTCCGCTTGATTACAATACAGGGAAAGCCATCTACACGCTTTACCAGGTTTATGATTCCATCTATCCGAATCACGAGTTTATAAACTTTAGAGGAGTAAACGAGCTGATGAAAAAATACGGACTTGCCCTCGGATCCGTTTCTTCCTACATAGGAGAAGTTCCGGAAGATAGACTCGATAGCATGTTAAAATTCCAACCGTCTTTTCTTTACTCCAGGGGTTACAATTATATCATTCACGATTTAGAATACGGGATGGAAGAACTCGCAAACACCAATGCCGGGTATGGGAACATCGGGGATTACCTCGAGAGTACTTACCTAAAAATAACTTCAGGAAAAGGTCATCTAGGTCCAGAGAAAGATTTGGCTAAATATTCAAAGATGGACATGGCAAAAAGACCGATCGGTGTAGAGAATGAGGTTTTCCTGATCCTTGCACCTCCTAGCAAATTTAAAGACGGAGATAAAAACGACAATGGAACTTATGGGAAAGCCCCAATCAAAGATCCAATCGTTCTGGCACCGGTTGAAGGTGGCTACATTATAGTAACCGCTTGGTAATTAAAAAACATCAAATGAGCTATACAGAATTCCACACAGGAAAATTAAAGAAAGTCGATCTCGGCGAATTGAGTCTTCTAGAATTTTGCGAAGCCAAATGCAAAGAAGCAGGAGTGAATGAGATCTGTTCTTACAATGATGATTGGATCGAACAATTCAGGGACACTTTATGGTATGGCAACAAGGAAAAATATTTTATCCACGGTGAAGACGTTTACGAGCTAATCGAGCACGAAGAGATGGAAGACGATGGATATTTCATGAAGATGAAAGAAAATCCAGATGGAACTATCTCTTTTATCTCTCAGTTCTATAATGGGGGAACCTGCTTGAGTGAGATGCTCGAGGATGGATTAGACGAAATCAAAAATAAAAAATAAAGAAATGGTAAAGACAGACAAATACGTATTCTTTTGGAATGGAATATATTCCCAATGGTATACGTCACCTATGGAAATTGACGGTATAAAATATATTTGCTGTGAGCAATATATGATGCACCAGAAAGCACTCTTTTTCGGAGATACCGACACAGCAGAAAAAATAATGCTCACCAGTGATCCAAGAGATCAAAAACAACTGGGAAGACAGGTTAAAGGATTCGACAAGGACCGTTGGGATCGGGTAAATCTAAGGATCGTCTACAAGGGCAATCTGGCTAAGTTCACACAGAACCCAGATCTTAAAAAACAACTTCTTGAAACTGGGAACCGAATTCTGGTAGAAGCTTCCCCTTATGATCAAATCTGGGGAATCGGAATGGGTGAAGAAGAAAACGGTGTTGAAGATCCCATTAACTGGAAGGGACAAAACCTTCTCGGCTGGGCAATAACATTGGTAAAACAAGAACTCCAAAACAAATAAAATGAAGAAGCTCTTTATTGCAATCATAATTATTTTCTTATCTGTTGAATCGAAGTCTCAAGTTTATATAGGAGCCGGTTTAGGAGCTTCTGTTACAAAAGCAAGATTCACTGCTGATCTAGCCGTTGGTAAGATCTTTGAAAATAATTGGGTAGTTCAGGGAGGATTTCAAGCTCACATAGATCCGGCAAATCCGGCAATTTTGGAACTCCAGGGTGGAAAGATACTAAAAACATCAAGCTGGAGAAATGACGGGATTCAAATAGCTGGAGGGATTTGCTATCACTATGTTAGTAGCGACAGGAAAAGCGAAAACGAAGCAAATTACATTGTTTCCGTTTATATCCTTAAGGATAAGGGAACTAAAGGACAAGCCCAAATCTATTATGGAGGAAGCTTTACTCCCGGATATTTGATAGCAACTCTAGGGGTAAGAGGAATTTTTAGAAAGTAAACAATATCAATAAACTTCAAATCTTAAAAAAATGGTAGAAGAAACAACTCTGGCCGCAGCCGAAACGCTCGAAGCCATGAAAGGCGCCTTTGTAGGCTCACTCGTAAGAAACAACAAGAAAATCCGCGAAGATCGTGCGATCGCAATTGCGGAGTCAGCTCAGATGCTGTACAAAAGAAAGGTAGAAGATACCGAGATCGCTATCAAACAACTGAAAAGAGAAAGGGACGCTATGCTGGACCTCAGTCCTACCACAGCTGATTCTCTGGTTCTGGCTTCTGACTTCGATGCAGATTCTTTCGTTAAGAAAGACATTGAGATCGGTCTCAAAATCAGAAACCTGGAGATCACTCTGGAAATTGCAAAAGCTCGTTACACTCACCTTTTCGAATAATTAAAGTATGGGACATTCAACCTATTCGAGCTATAATCGCTCAACAAGATATGACACCATGGGATATGCAAGCATGTCCCGTGATGACATATTCTCTCAAAGTAAAGAGGGAAAATCTCACAAAGAGATGAACCCTAAAGGAGTTTCCGTTAGAGAATGCCGGGATTCCGAAACACACCCCAACGCAACTCCCATCCAGCTTTACCTGGACGTTACTGGAAGTATGGGACACATTCCTCATCTGATGATGAAAGAAGGTCTTCCCACACTGATGGGAACCCTTATCCAAAGCGGAGTTCCTGATGCTGCCCTTCTATTCGGAGCGGTCGGAGATCATGAATGTGACCGAGACCCTCTCCAAGTTGGACAGTTCGAATCCGGGGACGAAGAATTGGATATGTGGTTAACCAGAACCTACCTCGAAGGAGGTGGCGGCGGAAATGCCGGCGAAAGTTATCTCCTTGCATGGTACTTCGCAGCAAACCACGTAGCAACCGATGCCTGGGATAAAAGGAAGCAAAAAGGTTTTGTTTTCACCGTTGGTGACGAACCTGTTCTCAAATCAGTTTCTATGTCTGCCATTAAAGAAATTATGGGAGACACCGCAGTAGGTGAATCTACCTGGTCTGCAGCAGAACTTCTTTCTCTTGCACAGGAAAAGAATCACGTATTTCACATCTTCATCGAGCATGGTTATCGCAGAGTAGATGATGCCTGGAAACAACTTCTCGGACCCAATTTGATCGTTATTTCCGATCACAATGACGTTCCTAAAGTTATTGCTCAGAAGATAATGGAAACTTTGGGTGGACAACCGGTTTCGGTTAACGTAACTACTAGCACCAGCGCTAGCACCGAAACAAAAACCGACAACCAAGAAATATTCCTCTAAATGAAAGGTAGTATTGTCTTAGGACTCAATTTTGGAGACGAAGGGAAAGGATTAACCACATCCTTTCTCTGCTCCAAAGTTGAAAATCCAATAGTAGTAAGATTCAACGGAGGTCACCAAGCGGGACACACTGTTGTAATAGATGATAAGAGACACGTTTTCTCTAATATGGGGGCAGGAACCCTTCAAGGAGTTCCAACCTATTGGAGTCAATTCTGTACTTTTCATCCTGTTGGGTTCGTAAGAGAATACATCGAATTAAAGACAAAGAAAGGAATTTCTCCTCCCCAGATTTTCGTAAACCCTCTTTGCCCAGTAACTACTCCTTATGATATTGCTTGGAATCAAATAAGAGAGAAAAAAGTAGGACACGGTTCAGTAGGAGTTGGATTTGGTGCAACAATCGAAAGACAAGAAAATTATTTTAAGCTTCATGTCCTAGATTTATTTTCACCTACCATACTAATGGCGAAGATAGGAAATATTAAGAGCTATTACGAAAGGAAGTTTAGGGATAGTTTTGGTTACGGAGAGAGTTTTCCGAATCTCGATACGGAGATGGAGGAATTCCTTTTATCTTTAGAATTCATTAAGGAGTTACAACTTTTTCAAGTTTCAGACGATACCTGTCTAGAAGGAAGATATCCAGTTTTCGAGGGAGCTCAGGGGATATTGCTAGATATGGATTTTGGCTTCTTTCCAAACGTCACAAGATCCAACACGACTTCAAAAAATGCTTTAAGCATAGTTGACTGCGATGAGATCTACTACGTTACAAGAAGTTATCTAACCAGACACGGTGCTGGGTTTTTGCCAGGAGAAAAAGAAATGGTAATTCTCAACAACGAAATGGAAACAAATGTTCAGCACGAATACCAAGGAAAATTCAGAACTGCTGAACTTAACACAGAGCTCATAAATTATGCACTTGAGTGCGACAATAACTTCTCTAAGGGGAAAAAGAAAAATCTGGTCATAACTTGCACAGATCAATATCCCATTATCATAGAAGAATTTCTATCGAAGATAAAAACAAAATTCGATAACGTTTATTACTCTAGCGGAGATTCCCTTTCCAAAATATACAAATACTAAAATGCAACCGATCGTATTCATATCCTCACCTTATAACCATCCGGATAGGTTTGTGATGGAAGAAAACTATCTAAAGGTTGCAAAACTTGCAAACAGATTAATTCACAAAGGTGTAGTTGCAATCTCTCCGGTTGCATACGGTCACAATCTGCTATCTCTCACAGAAAAAGAAATACCCGGGGACTGGGATTTTTGGAAAGCTTTCTGCTTTACCCTGATCGATAAATCCGACGAGGTTTACGTCTACAAAATCCCCGGATGGGATAAATCCGGTGGGGTTAGGGAAGAAATAGAATATGCTACCTCCAAAGGGATAAAGGTTACTTACATAGATCCAGAATAAAATTCGTCAATAATTTTTTTTTGAGCGCATCTGTTCCCTATATTTGCTATCTAAATAACAGATATGGGATACAGCCAATCTATTTCTATCGGACCTTACTTAGAAGTACCTAAAGAAAAGGACATTCAAAAAGTTCGGGTTAAAAGAATATGTCCCGATCATCCCGGAAAGAAGATGAAGGACGAAAAATTCTGCCCGATGTGCGGAAAGCTCATAGAAAATGTTGATGAGCATTACACCGAAAAAGTTTCCCCGATGTCATTGCTCTATGACTTTGAAGGGTACGAAGATGACGATTTATACTCACCAGAATTTCTGGATCATTTAATTATCCCCAATCAATATCCACCAAGCAATCTGAAAGGAGACATCTCCGACGGTGGAGACGTGGATCTTACTGACGTCTCAGAACACGTAAAGAAAGACCTGGAGTGGTTCAAAGAAAAATATGGAAAATACATCACCTTCCTCGAAAGCCAATTTGGTGAACTTAACGTTAAGTTAAGGTGGGGAATCGTAAGTTATTGGTCATAATTTTTTTTACCGCCGAGAAAAATCATTACATTTACCTAAATTAAAAAAACAAAAAAATGGATTATAGGAGTTTATTCTACTGGTTCGCAGTAGCAGACAATGCAAAGGCATTCTTCGTAACTTTCATCGTGATCTTTACGGCAATAGCGACTATTGCAACGATAGGTTATTTTATCAATGCTCACACGGACTCCGCAGGGGGACAGACAGAGAGTGACAGAGAAGGTCAGCGTATGTCAAGGAAATGGATGTTTTGGAGTTATCCTTTCATGGTTTTATTCTGGGCACTCTATGTGTTTACTCCGAGTAAAAAAGACGCACTCCTTATCGTCGGAGGTGGGGGAACACTCAACTACCTTACACAAGATTCTACTGCTAAACAAATCCCGCACGAGTTTTTAACCTTTGTAAAAGTGGAACTTCAAAACATGGCCAAAGATGCCAAGGTAGAATTGGGCATTCAAAGTCAGAAGGACAAAATTCTGGAGCAGGCTAAAAGCATGTCTGCACAAGAGCTCATCGATAAGATGAAGACCGACACAACCCTCGCAAAAATCATTCTCAACCAATAAAACAAGAATATGAATTTCTTCCAAAGGTTATTCGGAAAAAAAGAGAAAAACAAACCTGTTAAGGACGAGCCGAAAAAGGAGTCAAAAACTCAGGGGAATTCAAACTCCTTCAAAAGCTCACAATCTACAAGGGACGAGATCTCTAAGCGTATCAGGGAAAAGAAAAAAGAGACCCACAGATACGGATCATCCTACCAGGGTCAGCCGCAAACTCAACAAAACGATTTGCTGGATCCTCTGAATCCGCTAAGCCCTCTTAGTCCTCTTAGCCCGTTCAGCATCTTCAACAACTCGAACGATTCTAACGGATCTTCACCCTCACACGATTTGAGCAACGATAATCAGAACAACGATTATCAAAACGATAACAAATACGAGTCTCCGAGCTATTATGAAAATCACAGCAATTTCTCGGATTCGACCCACAACGACTACGGAAGTTCAAGCTATGATTCAGGAAGTTCAAGCTACGACTCAAGCAGCAGCTACGATTCCGGAAGCAGCTATGACTCAGGAGGTTCAAGCTCATTCGATTAATAAAACCGAACATGTATTTCACCGACGATCAAATAATATCAAAACTCAAGTCTCTTATAAGAGATTGGGAAGAAGAAAAGGAAAAACTCCAAGAAATGCAATACCTCTGGGAGCAAGGAGATCCTGGATCTGATCCCGGTTTACAATACGAACAAGAAAACAAAATCAATCAATGCTGGGATAAACTCTCAGCTTTCGCAAAACTTCATCTTTAAAAATCAAAAAGTATATGAATCCACTTCTTTTAACTGACGGCTACAAAACAGGACACCATCAGCAATACCCGAAAGGAACAACGTTAGTTTACTCTAACTTCACCCCACGAAGCAACAAATACGCACCGAAAGGATGCGATCGTGTAGTCTCTTTCGGTCAGCAAATGGTAATGAAACAAATTCACGAAGCTTTCGAAAAAGAATTCTTCTCACAGCCGAAAGAAGTAGTATGCGGAGAAATGAAGAAAGAACTTTCTCTGTACCTCAACACTGACTACGATGTCAGCCACTTCGAAGCCCTTCACGATCTCGGATATCTTCCGATCATCGTAAAAATAATGGAAGAAGGTACACTGGTTCCCATCAAGGTTCCGGTTCTGACCATCCACAACGATCCAGCATTACCCCAATTCTACTGGGTAACAAACTACCTGGAAACAATCATCTCTAACCTCCTCTGGAAGCCTATGACATCGGCAACCATTGCTCACCAATACCGTAAGGTCCTTACCAAATGGCAAGAGAAAACCGATAAGGAGCGTGCATGGTTCATCGATTGGCAAGGACACGATTTCTCTATGAGAGGTCTGGATTCAGTAGAAGCCACAATCGCTTCAGGTTTAGGCCACGCAACCTCTTTCTCTGGATCTGATTCACTCCCCGTTATTCACGGAGCACGTAAATTCTACGGAGCAGAAGGTTTCGTCATCGGATCGGTAAATGCAACAGAGCACTCTGTAATGTGTGCAGGTACAAAAGACGATGAGGTTGGAACCTTCAGAAACCTTCTGAAGATCTATCCTACCGGTATCCTCTCTGTCGTATCTGACACTTGGGACCTTTGGAGAGTATGCACCTCTCACGTTGTTACATTGAAAGAAGAAATTCTTGCACGTGACGGTAAATTGGTAATTCGTCCTGACTCAGGTAATCCTGCAGACATTATCTGCGGTTTGAACACAGCAGAGGTTCACGAATCAACACTGCCTTTCGACGAATCCCACCCCTCATTCAAGGGTGTGATTGAACTCCTCTGGGACGTATTCGGAGGAACGGTTAACGCTGAAGGTTATAAAGTTCTTGATTCTCATATCGGAGCAATCTACGGGGATTCTATCACCATCGATCGTGCCGAAGAAATCTGCCGTCGTCTCGAATCTAAAGGATTCGCTTCAACTAACATAGTATTGGGTGTCGGTTCATTCACCTACCAATACAACACTCGAGATACTTTTGGCTTTGCAATGAAAGCAACATACGTTGAAGTTGAAGAAGTTGTTGATGACTCTGTCATCGAAGTTAGAGGTCGTGAGATCTTCAAAGATCCTATCACCGACGACGGTACAAAGAAATCTGCAACCGGCCTCTTACAGGTTGTTGAAGTTATGACCGCAGATCCTCTCGGTAAACTTCACCACTCAGGATATAAACTGAACGATAAAGTTTCCTGGGAAGAAGAAGGTAAAGGAGAATTGAAACTTCTTTACAAGAACGGTAAATTCTTCAACGAAACAACACTCGACGCAATCCGCGAAAAACTGAAAAACGCATAATGTCCAACGAAATCACTATAAATCCGGAAGAGATCATATCTCTTCCGGATAACAGTATAACCGAAGCCGAAACCATAAGACAAATAGCTCTGTATGGAATTCAAACCGGAGACTCCTCTCTCTACGCTAAGGTAAAAAAAGGATACGAAGTTGCTGGCTTATATCCTCACGTAATTCAGTCTTACAACATAAAACCCGAAAAAATAAAATGACAAAGTTCAATGCAAAAAACATCCCCGAAGAGGATTTAACCTACGGCGATGTTCTGGGTCCAGCAATGGAGATAACCCGGAAGGATGATGCAGCTCAGTACCTTAAAGAGTATGTTGCTTTCATCCAAAAAGATCTGGACGAGAAAGGTCTAAAGGATGATGCAACAGCAATAGCAAAATCCAATCTCGGATATTACGCTGGGTACTACAGCAACGCAGTCCGCGAAAGAGTCGAAGAACTCTTCGAATGTAACCACCCAGTTTTTGGCTCCATTAAAGAAAACGGGGCACCAAGTGCAGCTGAAGCTTTCCAAATGGGAGTAGAAAGCTCATCAAAAAAGTAAATCAATTCCAAAAATAAAATCAAAATTAAAAAATGGACAATCTTCAAATGTTAGCTGGCTATTGGTGGATACTTATCCCCATTTTAGCAATCGTTTTTTACAAATTCGTTCTGCGAGTTTTCTTCGGTATGGTGATCATCCCAGAAGACAAGATCGGATTGGTAACCAAAAAATTCGTTCTCTTCGGTGACAACAAATCTCTTCCTGACGGTAAGATCCTTGCACTCAACGGAGAACCTGGTTTCCAAGCAGACACTTTAGCCCCTGGTCTTTATTGGGGTTACTGGGTTTGGCAGTACTCTATTGACATGGCGGATTTAACCGTGATCCCTAAAGGTAAGATCGGTCTCGTATCAGCCAAAGACGGTCAGATTCTACCAACCGGTGCGATCCTTGCACGCCACGTAGAATGTGATAATTTCCAAAATGCACGTGATTTCTTAACAAAGGGAGGACAACGTGGTAAACAGGTAGGTTATCTTAACAACGGTGTTTATCGTATTAATCCCTTCCTATTCGACGTTACTGCAGCAGACTTAACCTATATCGAAGACGGCCAGGTTGGTGTGGTAACAGCTCTCGACGGTAAGCCTTTAGATAAAGGAAATATCGCAGGCTCCGTCGTAGAAGGACACAACAACTTCCAGGACTTTGATAAATTCTTGGACAATGGAGGACAAAGAGGCTTGCAAGAACAAGTTATTCAAGCCGGTAACTACTCACTGAACCCTTGGGCGGTTGAGGTTGAAAAAGTTCCGATGACTGAAATTCCCATTGGCCACGTTGGTGTTATCATCTCATACGTAGGTAAAGAAGGAAAGGACATCACAGGAGCAAACTTCAAACACGGTAACATCGTAGATAAAGGCGAAAAGGGTGTTTGTATCACTCCTCTCGATCCTGGTAAATATGCGGTCAACCCTTACACTCATAAGATCGAAAGAGTTCCTACCACGAACCTCGTTCTTAACTGGGCAACGGGACGCAACGAGTCACACAACCTGGATAAAAACCTGAGTACAATCACAGTACGTTCAAGCGACGGTTTCCCCTTCAATCTGGACGTATCTCAGATCATCCACATCCCTTCAACTGAAGCTCCTAAGGTAATTGCCCGTTTCGGATCTATGCAGAACCTGGTTTCTCAGGTACTGGAGCCTACAATCGGTAACTACTTCCGTAACTCTGCACAAAGCTCAGACGTGATCAGCTTCTTGAAAACACGTCAGGAAAGACAAAATGCAGCTAAGGAAAACATCAAGAACGTTCTGGAAGAATATAACGTTCATGCCGTAGATACTCTTATCGGAGACATCAACCCGCCAGAGTCACTGATGAAAACTCTTACTGACCGTAAGATTGCAGAACAAGAAGAGATCACTTTCGAAACTCAGCGTAAAGCTCAAGACCAACGTAAAACCCTCGAGTCAGCTAAAGCGTTGGCTGATATGCAAGGTAAAATGGTTGCAGCTCAGCAGTCAGTAGAAATCTCTCAACGTGAAGCAGAAGCAGCGGTTAAGAAATCAGAAGGTGAAGCTAAAGCCCTCGAGCTTCAAGCAGGAGCTCAAGCGAAAGCGAAGAAGATGATGGCAGAAGCAGAAGCATCTCAGATCAAACTTACCGGTGAAGCAGAAGCCGCTAAGATTGAAGCAATCGGTAAATCAACCGCAGAAGCTTACCGCTTACAAGTTGAAGCGATGGGACAGGATAACTTCTCTCAATTCAAGGTCGTTGAAGCGATCGGTGATAAGAAAGTTAAGATCATTCCTGAAATCCTTATCTCAGGTAACGGAGATAACGGTCCTATCAGCGGACTTTTAGGTATGCAATTACTGGAACAAATCCAGGAGAGAGGCACTAAAAATAGTAAAGCAGAACCCAAAGTGGAAAAGCCTGCTACTAAGTAAAAATGCCTTTACAAGTAATAAAGCCAGGAGATGAGAATCAACAAGTCTCTAATTCGATAACAATCTTTTTAGCTGGGTCCATTGAAATGGGCTCAGCTAAAAACTGGCAAAGCGAAGTCGAAGAATATCTAAAAAACAAATCAGTAACCATATTCAATCCCAGGAGAGAATCCTGGGATTCTTCGTGGGTACAGAGACAGTCCAATCCAACATTCAATGAACAGGTAAACTGGGAAATGAATCGATTGGAGGAGGCCAATATAATCTTCATGAACTTTATAGCCGAAACAAAGAGTCCAATCACATTGTTAGAACTTGGGGCTCACTTAAATGACGGTAAGTTAATAGTTTGTTGTCCGGAAGAGTTTTGGAGAGTTGGAAATGTTGAAATAGTTTGTACAAGGAACAACATTCCGTTCTTCTATAAAATGGAGGATGCTTTAGGTGCTTTAGAAACAAAAATATCACAATATGAGAGAGATTAGAAATTTGGTATCTGTTAATAGTACAGATCTTCCGGTAGCACAAATATTTTACCTTAGCCCAGGGGTTTCTCAGGATATGGACGGATATGGAACAGTAAGCCTGAAAAAAGAGGTTTTGAACTGTATGCTTGAAACCTATTCCGCCAGCGCTAAATATACCCGTGAACAAGAGCAGGATATGACTATGCTCCACAATATAGATGTCGGAGCTTTAATGCGAAGCACACTAAGCAACGAGGTTAATAACTCGATCGATCTTAAGATCCACCAAAAAATCTTAGACCTTGCTACTGAATCCTATAAAGATTCTTTTAGTAAATGGGACAGGAGATTCAACAAATGGTTCAAGTACGAGCCAAAGGAATTCTTCAACACCCCAAAAGAAATGGAGACCAAAATCTTTTTATACTCCAATAAGATCGTTGCTAAAAATAGAATTCGCCCAGCAGATTTCATAATCATTGGCCCTGCTATTTACGAATCTATCGTAGAATTACCAAACTTCGTCTTCAACACAAGTGAAAAAACACAAGATGGATTGTTCGAATATATGGGTAACATAGCAGGTAAGATTAAGGTGATAATGAATAGGACATTATCCTATTCAGATCTTGACGTTATCATCGGGTGCTATACACTGCATGCAAACGAAGGGGTTCATCTGGTACTAGGCGAAGAGAAAACAGATAGCATCGACACGCTTGCTCCTGATCTATTCCCTGAAAAAATATTGAGAACTTCTCTGAGAGCTGCAGTAGTAAACACACCAAAAGCCAAGTTGAATTACCATCTTCTCAAGTTTACTCCGGAAAAGCACAATATATTTACCTATCTAATTTCAAAGATATGGAAAAGATCGAAATAGGAGAAGGTTGCTTTGGACCACACGTTTTAATAGATGGTGAATCTTTATTCGTAGACGAATTCTGTAATGCAGAGGACGAACTGAAAAGGAACGAGTTAAAGAAAGAGCTTATCAATAAACTTCTTTCCCAAGTCGACTCCCTCGACATGATGGATCTCCGGACTATAGCAGAAATAGTAGTCAGCAGGGGTAAGTACGAATACCTCGAGGAAGATTCCTATCGTCACACCTGCGATCAGTGCGGGAATTACAATTACAATGACTCGTACTTAAAAATAGAAGAAAAATGAGAAGCCTTTGGTCATACATTCTGTGGGAGAAGTTAGGAAACAGTCCTAATGATTATAAGATCCACCAAAAATCTTACGAGCAACTTGCAGAAGATTTTAAAAAATACATCGAGGAGAAAGGAGCAGAGCAATTCAAAAAAGACGTAGAAGAAGTTTCTGCTATACCCCAATTGGAAGAATCTGATTTTTATTACGATGGCCCTTTCTATCAATTCAAATTCACTATTGATAAAAGTGTAATCGAGGAAGATCCGGAAAACGAAAATAGGGTAACTGTACCTTTTCTTTTCCACCACACAGAGATTGATCCCTGGATTCTTCATCTCATGATGGAGTACATGGATCCTAGTTCAGTTGATCTTTTGGCAGCCATTCATCGTGAATATTACAAAAACAAAAAAGCAGAAGTAACACTAGATGAAAGTAATAATAGCGGGCAGTAGAGGATTTTCCGACTTCCAGCTTCTTATGGCGAAGTGCGAGGAGATTTTGGCAAACAGAGATGATGTCGAAATTGTTAGCGGAACCGCTAAGGGTGCAGATAAGATGGGAGAACATTACGCATCACTAAGAGGCTTCAAGGTTAAACAGTTTCCTGCTGATTGGGACAAATATGGAAAATCTGCAGGATATAAAAGAAATTCTCAAATGGCAGACTACGCTGATATGCTCATAGCATTCTGGGACGGTAATAGCAGAGGAACGAAACACATGATCGATTTAGCAAACCAAAAAAACCTAGTGGTTCACATCATAAACTATTAATATGCAAAATCAAGATTACGTAGACCTTCTAAATAGTGTATATCAGGACGAAAGTTTAAGAGGGTTAAAATTCTCTCTTAGTATAAACTACACAGACCTAATCCCATCTCATTCGATGATCACCCTAGACGAGGATGGATATGGAAGGGCTAAGCTCGAGATAGAGATGACCGAAAAGATAAAGGCCTTCAATCTCACTCTGAACGAAACAAATCTACAAAAAGGGGATCTCTGGAACGAAGAGCAATATGAGAAACCTTGGTATGACATCTCCTACATTTTCTATGGCGGAGAATCTGACGGGGCAGAAGAAGGGGACGAAATCCTAGAGGGTCTAAACTGCGATATAAATTTTCACGGCTCCCTTCTCTCTTTATATCAGTTACCAAATCCTATTAAATTTGAGGAGGGAGCTCTAGAGAGGATAAAGAAAATTTCCAAAATATATAAGGAGTCAAGCAAAAGCCTCCATGGTGCTATAATGGGGGATTGAAATAACTCTTAAAATGTGAGGATTTTATATTTATCTCTGTTCCTTATCATATCTTTTTCAACTAAAGCTCAAAGACAGAATTTAGTTTTTGAATCAACTTTTGAAAATCCCGGATTCGTCTCTCCCTGGGACAGTATAGAAAGGTGCTATACGTCCTATATCTCCCCAAATAACTCGTTTGTTAAACAAGGCGGACAATCAGTAAGGTTTTATTCTAGCGTCGTAGACACGCTTAATTGCAATCTAGTAAGATCTCAATTAGTCTTTTTTGATACCACTGCAACCAATTACGAAAGATGGTATGGAATGTCGATCTTTCTCGGTGCAGGATACCCACTCCAATACGACGGGGTAGAAAACTTCTTCCAGATTTTTAGAATCGGAACTGAATCAAATCCCCCACTATCCTTAGCCTATTACGGATATGCTCAAGGTGTAAATTCTCTTTGGCCGTCAGGGGAATACATCGCTCTAGTGAAGCATTTGAATTCCCCAGACTCTGTCGTTCCGCAATCTCCGATGACAATTTATATAAACCCACTAAAGAACATACAGAGGAACAAGTGGATAGACATAGTGATGAGAGTAAAGTGGGCCAACGACACCACAGGGAGAATAAGGGTATGGGTCGACGGAGAACTTAGATATTCATATAACGGCGTAACCAACCACTCTCCAAATTACGTTAGACTTGGAATAGACAAATGGGACTGGAGACTTAAATGGAACGTTTCTTCTACACAAACCAGAGAACTGTTTGTGGACGAATTCAGGATAGGAAACCAACTATCGACATACAACGATGTTGCCCCCGGTTCCAACTCTGCTCTTCCAATTTATTATTCTAGAGAATTGACTGCAACAAAATCTGGAAATAGAGTAGTTTTGAATTGGGAGGCTGAGGTTTCCGGTAACTTTACAGAGTTCGAGGTTGAAAGATCAGAATCGTCGGCTTTTAAAAAAATAGGATCTGTTAAAGGAAACCTTTATGGGACTTCTTACCAATACATAGACAACTCTCCAAACCAAATAAACTATTATCGGGTGAAAGGACTCTTCTCAGGGGAATCCCCAAAATACAGTAGGATAGTTTCTATAAGGTACAATACAGTTCCTGCAAGGGTTAGGGTTTACGATATGTTGGGAAGGATGGTTAAAGAACAAATCATATACTCGTTGAATAACCTTAGAAACGAGCTCAACGTTCCTCCCGGGGTATACATAGTAGTCTACGAAAATGGGGACAGAGAGAAAATACTCAAATAAAAAAAGGTCTGGAAATTTCCAGACCTTAATAAATTCCAACCTAACGGAAATTATCCCATGTAAGGGTTAGAAATTGAAGCATATCCGGGCTGCCCCATGCACTCCTTTAGGTAATTCATGCACTCGTTGATGTATCCCTCATAAGTATGCTCGGGATCATCGTCATTGTGATATTCGTCTGCTTCTTTACAGAGATGTGCTTCACAAATTCCTTTGATCATTTCTTTAGCACTTTCACTAATCGGACACATTGGAGTCATAGCACCTTCTGCTTCATTGGTAACAATCTCTACTTCGGAGAAAGTTTCGAAAGATTTTAAATTTTCCATCATTTTGTTTATTTTTATTCCGGTTCTTGCTCTATCGGGGGACCTGCAGTTCCTTGGTTGTTATTTATATTGTCAGCTTGACCTGCGTTATTTCTGTCTCTACCCCCGTCGTTTCTGTGATCATTATAGTCATTACGATAGTCCCAGTCCCTATATCCTCCTCTATAATCGTCATTCTCCCTCCTCTTAGCATCATATTTATTTGACCCTTGATCGAACATTCTTTCCATAACTGTAAATCCTAGTCCGGCTCCAACTACCCATGCTAGGGCATCAAACATAAATTCTGGTACGGTATAATCGTCGGATTTAATAGCAGCTACCCAAGCAAAGGCAATAAGATTGACCAGGGTAAACAACGCAGCAACTCTTTTGCTAGAAGTGCCGGTGGAAGACCCCAGAAGATCCTTAAAAAACTTTCTCATTACCCTTTAATTTTTCTTTTATATATCCCTCCGAGGGGGATATATAGGGCATGCCCAATCTTCTTAATTTTGAAGAATTTATAAAAATCAACGAAAATACCAGACCATGGGTCCCACAGGATCCCGAGTGGAGGGAAGGTGGAATAGTTCTTCTGAAGGGGAAAGTCCTAAAGGACGGATATCCTAGGCTTTATGCCGCAAAGCTTAGAAAACTCTGGCAAAACCCCAGAGGAGGATTCATGGTTAATCTCCATCCTCAAATCTACATTATACTTAGGGAGGGATATTCTTACTCAGCCCATAAGATAGATGCTACCCAGAAAATACTGGCAACGGCAGTTGGGATAGAAAGTTACAATGTTGTTTTGAACGCTAAAAGCGGAAAAACCCCGCTCTGGAGGGAATCAGTAAAAGAAATCCACTTCCCTAAATTTCTTAAAGAGTGGGAGTCCGTAATAAACACCTGGGACGAATTTAAGTTCTAATTACTTCTTTGATTTCAACAAATCCTCGATGACGAAAGAGCTTCTTTCGGAGAGGGGAACTTGTGAAAGATCCACATAAGGAATACACTCCAGCTCCAGATAATTCTTTATTATCCCGTCAAGTCTCATGATTTCCTCTTTGTTATGGAATCTTATTCCATCATTTTCGTCCCCCTCTAGAACGGGAGGAACGTAATAGATCTTATGCCACTGGTTGATTGACTTTAGGATTTCTTTCTGAACATGGTTTATTGTTGCAATGTCCTTTAGTGAAAGCGGTCCTTTAAAAAGAGACCTGAAGTAGAAGTACGCCAGAAGAGAGCTGGAGTCACATACGATCCATTCTTTTGATCCAATGTACATCCTTTCCCTGCCTAGTTGCTTGTAAAATATAACCATTTGATCCAGTGGGTTGTCTGGTATTCCCCACTCTGCAATGTAATCAGTAGCAGCTTCTCCGACGAAGATGGAATTTTTTCTTCGAATCTTTAATGTGTGATGTACTGATGCTGCCAGCGTGCTTTTTCCAGAAGACGGTGCTCCTATAACGGAGATCAGATATGATTGGTTACTCATTGAAAATTATATGATGGGTCAAACAATAAGTTTTCATGAAATTTATTTTTTTATACCGGAAATTTGCCATAAATTTGGATCTATAAAATCAAAATTAAAAAATGGACACTAAGAAAATCATCAAGTATTCCGTGCTCGGATTGGTAGGCATTCTCCTGTTTAGCATCATCTCGGGAGTAATCTCAACATCGAACCAGGAGGTTGATCTCCGAAATCGATTTAAACAAAAGATGGACGAAAGGACAGCTTTCTATGACAAAATGTGGAAGACCATTTCTCAAAAGGGCCAGGTTGCTCTTAAGAATGACAGCTCTTTTGCACGAAACGTAGATGCTATCATGGCAGGACGTAAAGATGCACCTCAGCTCTTTATGAAATGGGTAACCGAATCTAACCCCAATGCTAACTTCGACCAGGTCTCTGCCCTCTATGCAGATTTAAGCCGAACCATAGAAGCACAGCGTGATGGATTCTTCATGGAAGAAAAAGTTATTCAAGGTATTGTTTTGGAACACGATAACCTATTGGGTAAATTTCCATCGGGGGTAATTCTTAAGACTTTCATGGGAAGAACCAACCTCGTATACAAACCGATCACTTCAGATCAAACCGACGAAGTGATTAAAACAGGAAAAGACAACAACACGAAGGTTTTCTAAAAAGAACCAAGTGCCACATAGGGCCAGTCGAAAGGCTGGCCTTTTTTATAACTCTCAAATCTAAAAAATGTCTATCTGGTTTTTCCTTCTCATACCGATCATAGGAGCAGCAATCCTTTTGAAGTTTTTTCACACTAAGCTCTCCTGGTGGGAAGTATCGGTTCCGTTAATTTCTTGCCTAATCTTTATTGGGATCTTTAAATTTACGGTCGAAAAAGTCCGGACTTCAGACACCGAGTATCACGGAGCACTTCTGGTTAAAGCAACATATTACGAATATTGGGAAACGTATGTTCGTAGAACATGTACCCGAACAGTAAGCTGCGGAAAGAATTGCACAACAACCGTTACTTATGACTGTTCGTACTGTGATAAAAATCCCGAACACTGGACAGCAACCAATTCTCTTGGGGAGGAATTTAGAATAAGCAAAGAGTTCTATGACTATTTAAGAAAGAAGTGGTCAGCCACCCCAAAGTTTATAGAGCTAAACAGAGACATCAACCACGGAGGATTTGGATGCGGGGAGGATGGAGATGCCTATGAAATCTATTGGGACAATCAGCCTCTTACATCGGAAGCAACAACTACTTCACACTCTTACGAGAATAGAATTCAAGCTGCGCACACTGCCTTTGATTTCGCGGAGATAACTAAGAATGACATCAAAACATATTCACTTCTTCCCTATCCCGAGGTTAACGGATTTCAACAATCCAACATTCTTGGAGCAGATAGCATCCCTTGGCTTACTGCCGCAGAGAAAAACAGATTCTACCAATGGGGAATGTATATCAACGGTAAACTGGGTCCGGAAAAACATGCTAGGATCTATTACATTCTCTTCAAAGATAAGCCACATCTGGCAGGAAAGATGCAAGAAGCCTATTGGGACGGGGGTAACGACAACGAGCTGGTAATTTGTATTGGTCTATCATCAACCTCACGTGAGCTTCAATGGGTTTATCCTTTCTCTTGGTCTCCCGAGAGGAAGATATTACCCGATATGCGGGAAGACATAATGAGGTATAAAGTTTTTGATGTCGATGCAATTGCTCAGGAAACTTTAAAAAATGTTCAAAACGAGTTTAAGAGAAAAGACTTCAAAGAATTCTCATACGTCACCGTAGATCCTCCTGGATGGGCTAAATGGGTAACATTCTTTGTCACTCTTATCATAACCGGATTGATTGGATATTGGGCGGTAACAAACGAGATCGATTCAAGATACGATCCGCTAAAAGAATTCATATCCGATCTTTTTAGTGGAAATTTAAGAAACCGAAGAAACAGATGGTAATATGGAAAGGAAGGACGTTAACCTCGATCTGATGATACTCAATCCACTGATGGGTTGGGACAAGAAGGATAAAACTCAAGAACTCTACAGAGAGAAAATAGAGGACTTTGAAAGGAAGTGTGAAAAGAGTTTAATAGAAACCTTCGATCGATTGGACATAAAGGGAATGACAAAAACAGATCCTTATTCTTTACCCTACACCAATGAGGTTGTAGTTAAGCTCCCAGGAGAATCTTATTTAAACGGTCCTTATGAGTTCTACCGTGTAGCTAGAAGAGTGGTAAAAGAAATTCTAAACAAAGATCTGCACAGGGTAAGATTCTATTTTTATATAAATGTACTAGATCGAAAAGAGTCTGGATGGATGATGGGAGCGGTTGAATATCGGTTTAGATATTACGTCAAAAAATAAAGTATGCTAAGGTGGAATCTCCAGAGGCTAAAGTATAAAAACAGATTGGATGAAATTATAGTTTTTAATCAGATCTCTGAATTGGAGTTTACCGTCTACAAGGAGGAGAAAAACTCTAACAGTCTGGTTAGAACTCTAATCTCAGAAGGTAAAACCGTAGCTATAGATTTTGAAGGCGGACCTTATCTATCTACAGGAGCTCATATTCTATACAACACAGACCCTATCATAGAGGAACCTAGAGAATGCAGTATGGGTTCAATAACTCCAGAATGGGGAGATCTCGTAATAGATTCGATAGAGTACATCCAAAATGACCACACTTTCCAAAATGGGGTTTTTAAAATAATTTGCAAATACGCAAAAGAAATAGTATGGGAGCCGGTAAAATAAGAGAAAAGATTTCCAAGTTTCTTGAATTCTTTAGGATTAAAACAGATCCCAGGAGAGTAAGAATCGAAAGGGCATACGTTACTGACAGACACGGAAACACTATAAATTTTATAAGGATTGGGCTTAATAGATTTCATGTGATGGGACCTAACCTAAACTATAAAATTTTGGATAAGCACAAGGATGGAACTATAAAACTTTTGGGAAGAGAAGGTGGTCCTTCGTTAATTTCTACAAAATCGGAGGAAGAGGTACGTCCGCTATATTCTCTATTATTAAAAAATGGAAATTTTGCAGGACTGGGCAGTATTTCATCCCAATGGCAGAACCTCTATATAAGTAAAATAGAAATGAATAAGTATGGTGGAGTTAGTTTTGAATGTAGGGCAACGGACGAAGAAAACATAATTAAGAATTTAAAGTGGGTATCCGTAGATGAAAAAAGTATATCAAACCATAGTTGATCTTGGTAAGGGAAATTGCATGCAGGCTGCAATTGCTGCACTCTTTGACGAAGATCTTGAAAATGTTCCAGAGTTTATTGAGATAGGAAGAGAGAAAGGAACCTGGTTACCCGAATTCTGTGAATTCCTAAACGAGAGAGGATACGATTACAACGGAGTTCTTTTTAGGAATGCCCAGTTGGAGAACTACAAATTGGACGAAGTAAAGAATTTGGAAGGGGTTAACGGTTATTTCTATGCCTCTGTATACTCACCAAAATATAACCCCAATGGGGATAAAGGGGGAGTTACGCATGCTGTTATAGTCGATAAAGATCTTAACATTGTCTTTGATCCAAACCCAAACTATCCGGAGGGAATAAAATACCCCACCCACGAAGAGGGATATAATGGAATAATTAACATTTACGTCATAGAAAAGATAGAAAACAAAAAAGAACCAAAAAATGATTAACCAAAGAAAGGAATTTGAAAAGTACGCAAGAAGCGAGTATGGAGTATCCTCATTGAAACTGGATTACTACCAAAAACAAATCGAAGCCTCTATGACACCTTATATCCTGGAAGAAAGGGAAATGAGGGTAACCCAAATGGATATCTTCTCCAGATTAATGAGAGATCGAATCCTTTGGGTAGCTGGACCGATCGACGATTCAGTATCGGTAGTGGTTCAAGCACAATTGATGTTTTTGGATTCTGCTGACGGCTCTGATATAACAATGCACATCGATTCTCCTGGCGGATCAGTTAAGTCTGGACTTTCGATGATTGATGTTATGGATTACATTTCCGCAGACATCAGGACAGTAAATACAGGAATGGCAGCTTCAATGGGATCTGTTCTCCTCGGAGCGGGAACAAAGGGAAAAAGAAGCTCACTCCGATTCAGTAAAGTCATGCTTCACCAATCAAGCGGAGGATTCAGGGGAAACATCCAAGATGCAGAGATCGATTGGAAGGAATGGAAAGAAGTTAACGACACCCTATTCGAGCTTCTTGGAGGGTACTGCGGAAAGACAGCAGAACAGGTTAAACAAGACTCGTCAAGAGATTTCTGGATGAATGCACAACAGGCAGTCGAATACGGCATCATCGACGAAGTCGTAACAAGAAAAGAACCGATAAAGAAAAAGAAATGATCAACATAAGCAACAGAAAAGCAAAATTCGACTATCATTTTCTAGAGACATATACTGCTGGTATATGTCTTCTAGGATCTGAAGTTAAATCCATCAGAGAATCTAAAGTCTCGATGGTGGATTCTTTTTGCTTTTTCATAGGGGATGAACTCTGGATAAAAGCTCTCAACGTCACCCCGGGTAAAAACTCTTTCCAACACGAACCTATGCGGGACAAGAAACTTTTACTGAAGAAAAAGGAGCTTAAGAAACTTAAGAAGTCCCTTGACAAGGGGATAACCATCGTCCCCACCAGGATCTTTACCTCGAACAGAAACATGATAAAGGTAGAGATAGCGGTAGCCAAGGGTAAAAAGGATTATGATAAAAGACAATCGATAAAAGAAAAAGATCTTAAAAGAGAGATCGCCAAGGAGGGATATTAATTATGAACAATCTATTAAGGGAAAAGAAAGATGTAGGTGTTATTGTCTGCAGAATGCAGGTTCCTTATCTGACTGAATCCCACAAAGCAATCATCAACACAGTTCTACAAAGACACCCCCGGGTAGTTATTTGTTTAGGAACAACCAACAAACTAATCGATGAGAAAAATCCCTTTCCGTTCCTTTTTAGAAAGAGCATGATCGAACAAACTTTCTTCGGAGAGAATTTAACAATCGTACCACTGGCGGACAATCCAAATAATAAAATGTGGGTTAACACACTCGACACAATGATCTCTGCTTTTCTAAACAAAGACGAAGAAGCAGTTCTTTATGGAGGTAGAGATAGTTTTATCCCGTATTACAAAAAGGACAAGGGTAAATTCAAATTCGTTGAGTTGGCTCCAACTGATTACGATAGCGGAACTCAATTAAGAGAGCTGATGTCATTAAATTTGCCAGATTATTCTGTTGATGCTGCCAATGCAATCATATGGACTCTTAGACAGCTAAAGAAGGATTAAAAGTAATCTTTTATCACGTTCACTCTCTTGAGTTTATCGACTCCGTCCAGTATCTCCTCATCAGACATTCCTAGGAGGTCCTGGACTTTTTTCTTGTCCTCTTCAGAGAAATTTTTGTAAAATGCTAGGAATTCAACTACCCTCATGCTTTTATAAAAAGCGGCAGCCATCTCGGGGAAAGAACCACCTACTAATTTAGCCCAGTCCTCAACCGGTCTAATTTTTCTTTCGAGAATTTCTAGAATTACTCTTTTCAGCCTTTCCTCCCAATCCTTTAGGGTTTTTGCCACCCTGAATCTTGCGATAGTATCTGGTTTTATTGCTCGATTTAATCTAAGTCTGAGAGCTCCGTGACCATAAACACCAAATTCTAAATAAGAATATTTAGCATCCCCCGGAGATTCTAAAACAAAGGAAAGATTTCCATTATTCCATATAGTGGGGGTTGTTCTATCTTGAACTCCAAGATCTATCAAGGTCTTGTAATAGGGCGAGCTTTTTAGCTCCTCTGGAGTAATAAGCCATTTAGTTTTCTTAATATTCGAAGCTTCGAAGGTCTTGAAGTCTTTTATTCGGTTCATAAATCTATATATTTGGTTTGTGAAATATTATGCTTGTGGTCTAATATGAAGGATATGGAAACAAAAGAAATACTTGACTTAACGGACATGTTTAGCTCCGATTCCCACAACTGGGATCTTTATCCAGAGATAAACCTAAAAGCAGCAAATCTTTTTCCCACGCAATTAAGATCTCTTCTAATTTCAGAAAAGGAGATAGAATCAGGAGAGGACTACAAGGATCCGGCAACATCAGAACTCCTTAAGCTGATCTTCAAAGGTAACGGTACGGACAAATGGAACGTTCATGATTACTACAACATTTACTCCTATATTTTTGAAAAACTGGGTCGGAAAAGCCAAAAGAAATTATTGGAGATCGGAATAGGGACGAACGATCCTGACATTTGTTCCACAATGGGGCCGGACTATAAGCCAGGCGGATCTCTTAGAAGCTATGCCCAATTCCTTCCCTTTTGGAAAATATACGGGGCTGACATAGACGAGAAAATTCTTTTTACTGAGGATAGAATAAAAACCTCTTTCGTGGACCAGCTCAGATTGGAAACATATTCCGATATGTGCAGGAATCTAGGGGAAAGAGCTTTTGACGTCATCATAGACGACGGTCTCCATAACGTATCCGCTAACCTAAACACCGTGATATTTGCGCTAAATTCCCTTAACCCTAAGGGGTATTTAATCGTAGAAGATATTAGTGCGAAGAGACTCCCCGCATGGCAGGTGATAGATTCTATCGTTTCTAGAAGGGAAGGCATAGAAACACACATAATAAGGACAAAAGCGGCCCATATTTACCTTCTACACAAAAAATAATGGGTAAATCAGAAAAAATAAATAAGCCAGTATTGAGCAAAATAACGGCCTTATACGATGAATTACGTAATTATAAGAAAAGAGAAAATAGACGAGGCTAAGGCAAAATATGGGGAGGATACGGTTAGTCTCTGTTTCCAAAGATCGAAAGAAAAACACCCAGCAGAAACCTATTCAGAAATGCTAAGGAACGAGGATCCCGAAGCGGAATGTTTTAAATTACTCTTCCACGAGCTCATCCCCGATTGATTCTTCCCTGTTCACCTTATTTAAGTATCTCGTAAGAAAGATATAGGACAACCAGAAACAACCTGAAATGGAATAGAAAACTACGTCTGCTATCCAATAGGATCCACTCAGATCCATTATCAGCTTGAATAGGGCGTCGTAACCAAATGGGAGAAAGAACATCGCTAACATTAGCGAGGTATCTTTGAAGAGGGTTAACCTCTTCTTTCTGTCTTTTAATGATTTGATTTTCTTTATCACCGGGGTCGTCCATATTTGAAACTTTTTGCACCCGATCCGTCTATGTTTATAGAAGATGGGAGGAATTCGAGTTATTCGTCCCTATATATCCAAAAATGAATAAAAATGGCAGCAGAGAATCTAAACACTCCTAATTGTATAAGAACGATCTCCGGGATCTATATAAACGTATTTGAGCCCACGACCGATATGATCGACATAGTTGACATTGCACATGCTCTGTCCCATCAGTGTAGATTCGGCGGACATCTGCCTAAGTTTTACTCTGTTGCACAGCATTCGGTGCTCTGCAGCAAAATAGCAGATCCTGAGCACAAACTTGCTGCTCTTCTGCACGATGCTAGCGAAGCATACATCTTAGACATTCCGACCCCTATTAAAGGAAGACTTTCCAACTATAAAGATATAGAGGCAGTCCTAATGGAAAGAGTCTCAGAAAAGTACGGGTTTGAATTCCCTCTGAGCCCAAGGGTAAAGGACGCAGACGGATTTATGCTTGTCTGGGAGTGGGAAAGATTGATGCTTGGAAACGAGTTTCATGAAGAGATTGAATGCTGGTCTCCGGAACAAGCAAAGGCTTATTTCCTAGAAGAATATTATCAATTAAAAACCTCAAAAAATATAGAACATGCCAGATTTTAATAAACAAGTTGACGTTGATGTTGACGTTGAGATCACGGTTAAAGAATTCTTAGAAGAGTGCAGTTTCACTGAAAAAACAGATCTTCTGGACGATCTAATCTCCGAGTGCGAGTATGACGATATGCTAAAAGATTCGATGCTGGATTCTCTTAAAAATTGTTTTCCTGAAATCTTTAGAATCGACGAAAGCGATCTGTCGGGGCTTAGCTATGATCAAGAGGAATTCAAAAAATCCCTACAGAAGCTGGACGATCGGTATTACAGCTTAACCAACGAGGAAATCTCGATCATCAACAACATTGCTAAAAAATTCTAAACCGTGAAAGATATGGAAAAATATGATTTCGACGACTATCAGGGCAAAAGGAAAAACCAGGTGGAATCCAGCGAGGATTTTAGTTTCTGGGCAATTTTAGTCTTTCTTTTCGTATTAGTGGCCTATGGTCTTTACGTGGTAACTCACCAGTAAATTTTTTTCCCCCGAGATCTTTTCTTATTTTTATTCTCTAAAAGAAATAAAAATGGGATTAGATATTTGTGTATTTCAGCCAATCAAGGCAAAACACCTGGAAGACGGGGACTTAGACTCCTTTTTTATATTGGACGAAAATTCGGAGCTTCAGATCTTCTCTGATTTTGCATTCAAGAAAAACAACGAGTACTACGATACAGATGCCGTTATAGCCGAGATGGGATATTCTATGGAAGATCTCCATTGGATAGGAACAACTTACGCAGGAAAAAAAGTGTCTTTCGATTTCTACGACACTAAGCACCCTCTTTACGCAACATTCCTCCAGATAAATGCTATCTGGGACAAAACATACTTCTCCTCTTTAGAAGAACTCAGGAAATCCCAATATTGGAAAGACTATCAAAAGAGTCTTCCCCTATTAAAGAAATATGGATGGAAGCAAAGGTATAAGTTCTTTGCAACAGGAAACCAAGTTACCTATTACAACTTCGTGCATCTTTGGAATTTTCTTAAAAAGAAGTGCATGGTTTCTGTAAAAAATCCTAGGACCGTCACAAGAGAGGAAACCTGCATAGCTTACGTAGAAGTTGGCTATCAGAGGAAGGGCGCAAACAAACAATTCTACGATGACGGTAAATGGGGAAGTCCATGCGTGACTGACAAAAAAACTCTTCTCGAACACTGGGAAAAATATTTCTCGGATGATGAGGAAAGGAAAGCAGATTTCAAGAGGAACATTGTAGACAAGTTTGTAGAAGGGGTAAACTTCGTTTGCTACTGTTAAAATTTAAAAAATGAAAAAACAACTTTGGGAAATATTTGTCCCAACCACTTTCAATAACGGTAAACCTATTAGAACCAGATACCACAGGGTATGGGACAAGAAGGTTTATGAAATAACCGGAGGACTAACCATCATGACCCCAACAAAGGGTAAGTGGGTTAACCCGAGCGGAATCCTATTTGCAGAAAGGATGATCCCGGTAAGGATCTCCTGTACAAGGACAGAGATCGAGAAAATCATAGACATGTCAATGGAGTACTACGATCAGGAAGCAATCATGGCATATCTTATTTCAGAGGAAGTTATAATCAAACACAGAAAGTAAATCTCCGTACTATAAACCAATTATTATGTCACAGAGAACACAACACGTAGAGGAAGAAATTATTGTTGACTTGAAATTCAAAGTAACAATCAAATCATTTAGCAATCACAATGGCTTTAAAGAAGGTCAGATTGAAAAAGCTATCGAAGAATTTAAAGAAAACATCAAAAAAGAGTTAGAGCATAAAGTAAACGGAGAATATCACCAGCAGGAGTTTCTCGAATCGGTGGATTTTGTTCACTACAAGGCGGATTCTGAAAATTGACTATAATATGGTTTCAGGCACAATCATAGGACCAGAGGGTAATTTGGTAAACATTTCTAGTTATAATAAGGACTGGGATAAGATACCAAAGAAATATAAAACGAGAGACAACTTCGAAACGTATTGCTATATGAGGTATTGGGGAATGGATGCTTACGCTGCGTTTATGGAGAAAATAAACCAAATTGAAAAGGAATCAAAATGTACAAAATAATCTCTAAAAAAGGAGAAAGCGGAGTTTTATCGACAACTATCGATAAAACTCCTGTCATAAAAATAATCCAGTCCATAAAATCTCAGTTTGGATGCACTTCCCAAGAAGCCAGAGAGATTGTTAAAAACATGGATCCGGATAACGTTCCCCACGATCTGGCAGTAGCTCTAGATCCCTTCTATAATCTGGAATACGTCGAGGAACCAGCTGAGCTCTACTGGGGTAAATATCCTGAACCGGATAGCGAGGAAGACATTAAAGAGGCTAACGAATGGCTGGACGGTTTAAGCGAGAAGGAAAAAAGGTTTGTTGAGGTTATAGTTTCTCAAAAAAGTATCGGCCCTGCTTGCGGATAAACTCCGGAATCCTTTCTTACATTTACTTCATGAAAATCAAACTACCCGAAACGGAAGAAGAATACATGAAGATGCTTAAAATGGCTTTCAAGGAGGGTCAAAGAAGCGTCGTTGGTGTTTTGAGATTTGAGCATTACGGTGACATGGAACCATATGCAACAACAGCAGCAAAGCACAACTTTGAAACCTGGGCAAACCAGATTTGGAAATACGGATTAGTTCAAAGACATCTGCTGAATGATTCCAACGATATTAAAATAGACCCAAAAGCTTGGTGATATGGAAAAGAAATTTCTAGATTCTGCAAATCCTCACAGAGTACAAAGAGAGCCGATGGGGATAGAGTTTAACGACGACCAAGAAGATTTATCTCAATTCAAAAAGGAGGTTCTCCCCTTTCTTGTTGGCATTTTTCTGATTGGCGGTGCTCTATATTTCTTGGCATTCGGTTTTAGTGTAGTTTCAGTGCTGTTCTCTATTTTTGGTATTCCTCTTTTTACCTACGTTCTTGCTTTCTCTTTATATGCTCTTATGTCATTTTACGAAAAATTCACAAAGAGAAAATGAGCAGGGCAAAATATTATAACATAACCAGGAAGAACGGAAGGATCTCCTCCACTGGTGCGGATGAAATTGCAGACGAAATAATGATAGATGCTTTCAACGAGGTTTCCAGATCTTTTGTTCCTTTTAAAAAACAGGAACTGATAAAAAGAGTTGCCTATAAAATGTTCGACCACCAAAGGAAATTCTTGAATCAGGGATGGGTTTGCATCAATTACAAAAAACTAGAACCTGTAGAAAAATTCTATTACGAGATACAAGATTCTCTAATGGAGATAATAAAAATCACACCCAAAAAGGATTGAAATGAATTCAATAGACATCAAACAATTTAAGAAAGACATCGAAAGTGGAAAAATAAAGGTCGACTTTGGGAAGGCTTGGTTGGATCTTAAAAATCCAATGGAGTACCTCCTCGACGAGATTGATAGAGCTGAGGAAGCCTCAAAAAATCATTGGGATTACGTAGACAAAAAAGGAGATGCGAGCTTCAAAGAGATTTCATACAAAATCGGAGAGCCCGGAAAATTCAGAATCGACGAAGATGGAACTATGAGAGCGTCAGGCTTCGAGACGATTAGAATGCACTCCTGGATCACTTCGAAAGAATATTGGTTTCACCTAGAGGGTGACACGCTTTCTTTCAAGGATAGGGATTTCTCAACCAGTCCCTCTAAAATAATCGACATTCAGATCCCGGACGACATCGAGGAACCAACGAAGTTTACGATCCCTATAGAGAGCAAAAGAATTTGTTTTGTCAATTACTTCGGGGATGATGTAAATCCTGGACCGGAGGAAGGTAGGTACACAACGTACACACTCAATTCTATTCTAGGTAGAAAAAACACCACACAGTTTCTTGCAGAGAACAACAAAGTCGGATATGGACAAATGGGCAACATGAGCATCGGAATTTACACCAACGATGAGGAGATAATCATTTGCGACTCGAGTCTTGATGAGATTGAGGAAATGTACGACTATGAGGAAAATGCAGAGGAGTATGATAAACTTACAAGCTATCTGAAGGAAAAAAACTTTAAATATAAGGGAGAGATTTCGCTTAGCGTTTGGAGATGGGAGTGTGCAGATTATGACAGGGTTAAGGATAGTCAAAAGGTAAAGGGTAGGGAAGCCAACTCAAAGCAATACTACTCGGACGTAATTCATTTCCCTATAAAAGGAACCTCAGTATACGGGGAACACTACTATGACGGAATTGGTGAAAGTAAGATCAGCAAAATGATTTTTTCTCATCTTTGGACAAAATAATTTTTTTCGCCGGGATTCTTTATTACATTTGTTTTCAATTAAAAGACATGGCAAAAATCAAAGATCCAGTTATCGGAACAACCTGTCCAGCATTGGTAAAAGAGAACTACGATTACATGCTCTCCGGAGACTGCTACGACTATTGCAGATGTTTAGTTAACGGAACAAGATGTCCTGGATTTTATGTCGATGACCCGGAAGATCAGAGTTCGAGATTCTTCTCAAGGGGTAAAAACATTTTCGACCCAGAGGCTATCAAAAAATGTCCAATGTACGGAATGAGCAGAGAAACTTTTGCTGCCGTGATAAAGGATAGATCAGAGAAAGAGGTGAAAGAAAAAATGGAGCACCTAGGATTTAAAGAATAAATTCAATGCCTCCAGGACTTAATCTGCCATTGGTGGTGGGCCGGCTTCTAACCCCGGTGTCTACGGGTTCGAATCCTGTTGGGGGCACAAATAAAAGAATATGTCAAACAAAATTTTATCCATAACCGAAAAAGTTCCAGTAGAATCAACCCTACCTGATGGAACATACAGCGGAGTTTGGGGAGGTTACGTTATCGAACTGAATTATCAAGGAAAAACCTATCAACTGACAACCGAAGTGGGTGTTAAAGGAATGGGTATTAAGGTGTCGGTAATGGTTAAGGATGGCGTTGCGACATTCAGCGAAATAAGAAATTAAATAAAAGTACATTCATCATACCTCGCTACGGGTCAGAGGGTGCGGTCAATAGGACGATGTAAATTGAACCGGAGACATCTTTTAAAGTTCTTGAACGTATTTCAAGGCGATTCCACTCCAAGGGAATTTATATGTACTTTTTTTTTAAAAATAAAAAATGGAAGAAAGAAATCAATTTTTAGAAATGGACGGTCTGGTTTTTGAATCAGAAACTCACGAGTGGTTCAAAGATAAGATTTCCACAGACTACGCCCGAAAAAATAGTGTTCTTTGGGGAACTGGAGAGGTGGAGGATGCTTTATCCGTTTTTTGTTTTGTGGTTAGAAATAAATCCAACGGTCAATATGATAGGGTGGTTTTAGATGAGAAGACGAATGATGTCGTATACGACACAAAGAACCTGGAGGATCTGGGATATTGGATAGATCAGCAAAAGGTAATAAAAAGATTCAGTTAATATGTCAGTAAAACTGGAAATAGAAAGACGATTTCTCATGAAAAGAGTTCCTGTCTCTTTATTAAGAGGAATGGGATTCTTAGAAATCGATCAATGGTATTCTGAAACCGGGGAAAGGTACAGAAGAACCAGGGACGGGAACACCACCAGATACTACGTCACTAAAAAGAAAGTTATCCAGGAAGGGGTTTTCGAGGAGGATGAAACGGAACTCACCGAAAAAGTAAGTGACGAAATGATAACCCCTATAGGCTGGCCTTCCTACGATGACCGGGTAAATATGCCATGGGTATCAAAACTGAGGTACGTTTATTACGATCCGAAACAAGATCTTAAATTTGAGATTGACACCTTTGAAAATATGATAAACCTGGTTATAATGGAGGTTGAGCTGAAAGACATCAACCAGGAATTCGAAATTCCAGAGGATATAAAGAAAGAGGTGATCGTTGAGATAACCGGAATGAAGGGCATAAGTAACCGGGCCTTGGCCGAAAAAGGATGAGAAACTTTAAGAAAATAGCGGATAAGCTTTCTGAGGATATTAAAAACATCCAATATGAAAAAGGAGACCTTTCGGATCTGGGAAACGAAGTAGGGATATCCCTCGGGGAGGTGATCAAAAACGAATCAGACCTTGAAGATTTTATCATAGGTCTGGAGCATGGAATTTCTCTGGTAAACGGAACCCATGATTTTCCAGAGAAGAAAATAAAACATCGAAACAAAAATTAAACCCGAATATATAATAAAAACAAAGCAAGATCATGAACTAGATTAAGTATCAAGAACCCAAGTTAATCGTTATCACCAGAGAGGATATCGATCCCGGCTACCAAGTAGTCCAATCTACACATTCAATCGCGGATTTCTCCCACGAGCATCCAGAGACATTCAAAAAATGGAAAGCAGAATCCAACTCAATTATCTGTTTATCCGCTAGATCTCAGGAGCATTTACAAAGATTACATTTTAAGTTTGCAGACCGTACACCGTGTTCAATTTTCTTTGAACCTGACGTGGACGAGTACACTTCCTTGTGCCTATATGGCACCCCGGAGATAAGGAAGGCTTTATCTCATTTACCCCTATCTTTAAAACCTAAATCTAAAAATTAAAACTATGTTGTAGATTACCAAAAATGAACTAATCGACAAAATGAAAGAGTGCGAGCAGACCAAAGGTCAAAGCTTTCTCGCACATGGGATTTCCGTTAGGAGATACCTATTCGATCTCATAAACCATCTAAGACACGGTACAGATCTAAAGTACCAATGGAAGCTACCCGAATGGGTCAAGGATAACAAAGAGTTTATCCTCAATTCACTTCCATCCGATAGGACACTTATCCTATACACAACTCTCCATGACTGTGGTAAACCTTTCTGCCTCGAGATTGACGCAGAAGGCAAAAAACACTTCCCTAATCACGCCGAAATTTCCTATAATACTTTCCTTAGGTATTATGACGATAGCTCAGCAGCGGAGCTAATACGACGCGATATGGACATTCATTTGCTAAAGTCGGAAGGCGTAGAAGAGTTTGCGAAGTCAGAGAATGCAATCACACTACTTCTAACAGGGTTAGCAGAGATCCACTCCAATGCAAACATGTTCGGAGGAATAGAATCCACCAGTTTCAAGATCAAACACAAAGCAATTACCCAAAGGGGTAAACAAATCCTAAAAATAAAAACACAAAAACATGAAAACTAAAGACTTTATCAAAATGCTACAGGAAGCTGACCCGGACGGGGAAGGTTACATCAGAATGCCGGGAGGAATCCCTTGGTTTGCTGAAGCAAAAGAGGGGTACTGGGACGGACCTTACAGTTATATCGACGATGAGGGTAACTGGGTTTATTCCACGGAAGGCTACAAAGTGGATATCCACACAAGAGAAATAGACGACTTCGTTGGAAACTTTGTACACACCTACGGAACTACGCCCTGGGAAGACGTAAAAGCCAAATTCAAATTCAATCTCGGGTACTCTGTAGAAGCTCACAGGAAGGAAAGAGAGGACGGAATTCTAAATCAGGCCAAGGAGGCATATGAAATGCACACAGAAATCCACGAAAGATTCAGAGAGGACGGGATCAAAAGAGCTATAGAGAACGCCGAGAAAGGCTGGCTCTGGTATCAGGATATGGAGGTGGATAACCCGGATCTAAAACCAAACCTCCATCACTATTACACCTGGTTGATTTACGACGAGAACGGAAAGATGCAACCATCAAACCCACACCATGTTGAAGCAGTATACAAATCAGGTTTATTCGAAAGGAAGGAAAGTGATCTTGTCACTGGATTCTACGAATGGACTTTAAAAACAAAACAATAAAAATAAAATCAAAGATTATGAAAACGAACGAACAAATCAAAAAAGAGCTGGTTGATTATTTAACAAAAACTTCCAAGCACGTATTCTACAACGAAGAAAGTAAAACTCTTTTCCAAGTAACAGAAGAAGGGGGAGTATTCTACGAACAAAAGAACGGTGGTCTGAAGAGCACTGTGACAAACTTAGATAATGCCGTTAGCTATTATGGGGTTAACGCTAAGAATGTTATAAAGCACAGACTCTTCCTGGACAAAGGCTACAAAAGCATCAAGAGGTCTGCTTTAAAGCACATACTAAATGCTGCTTAATTTAAAAAGGGCTCATAAGAGCCCTTTTTTTATTTCTTGGATTTGTCCCTGATTATCAGTTCGCCTAGAACTTCTATGACTCCGACTAATTCTTGGAAATCGGTTTGTGAGATCTTGAAGCCTTCTGCGGTTGTCTTTACGAGTTTGGCTAGATGCTTTTGATATTCCTTCTCCCCTTTTGCTGGATCAAACTTACCCTCGGTGGCTTTCTCGTAGTAAGGAAGTTTCACATTGAAGTGATGGTAGGTTAAAAGAGCATCCCCTCCTTTATCCTTTGCTGTGTTAGCAATCTTAGTTGCTCCCTTGAGTCTATTCATAGAAAATGTCTCGAAAGTCTCAACTGATTTTTTTGATTCGTTTAGAAAGGTTGAATAGCTTTTTACGTTTAGATTTTCCATGATTTTTTGTTATTTTACTCCTGTATATATCCAAACGGTTAAAGACTAAGGGCAATCCTATAGATTTTAGAAGCAATAAGAAAGAGGATACGATTTTTCAAAAAAACCTTTAAAAAAAACTAAAAAATGAAGGATTTGTGGATTCGATAAACTTTTGGGTGCGATATATTCCAGTGATTTTTGCCAGGATTTATCACTTAGAAAGAGAGGGATCCCTCCCTCGACGGGGATATATAACACAGAAATTAATAAAAATGAAAACTCAAATGAAACATATACTACTTCTCTTCCTCCTTATTTCATGCAACGGAAGTACAGAGGAACCAAAATTCATAGACGGAAAAGTTAAGTTCACCTCGGTGAATAAAATCCCGGTAATAGAGGGAAAGCTAAACGGTAAAAAAGCTTTCTTCATTCTGGACACCGGAGCTTCTCTGTCGGTTCTAGACGAAAAGCAATCCAAAGAATACGGATTCTCTACAACAGATCTAGACTCAGATACACATATCTCGGGATATGGAGGAAACACTTCAATGAAAGAAGCAGTTTCCGAAAATGTAAATGTAGGCGGAGTAGACTTCAACGGAAATTATTATTCCCAAGACATCTCCAACATTGTTAACGTCATTAGAGCTAACGAGGGAGTTAAGATCTCGGGAATAATTGGTTGCGATATACTGAAGACCAAGGGAGCTATTATTGACCTCTCTGAAAATACTATTTACCTTAAGAAGTAATTAGTCGGTTAGATCGGTAAGAAACCCTTTCTTGGTTAGATCTTCGAGGTTTCTGGATGCTCTGTATTCTGCTCTTTCTATTTCCTTCTCTGTGAATAGAAGGCATCTTTCATTTTTACCATTAGCATCCTCGACCCAGACAGAAACATATCCAATGTTCTCTGCTTTTCTTTTTTCGGTGTTCCATACTCTGATGAGTCTTCCTGGTTTAACCCTTACCTGTTCAATTAAATTAGCCATGTTGTTTGTTTATTTTTTTATATTAGTCCTTGAGAAATGCGTTTACTCAACTTTGAAATGTCTCTTATTCCCAATTCTTTTATGATCTTCCCTTTGAGATCGGGGTCAAAGTCCAGTAAATGTATTTTTAGAGGATTCTCCTTAAAGTAAGCGAGTAAATCGGGGTATTCGAGAGTTCTCGCTATCAGTCCATGAATGTGTTCAACATCAACATCATAATTATACCTCCTCTCGTCGACCGCGATCTTTATCTCTTCCATATAATCAAGGAGGGTGCCAACATCATAGATCCCATATTGATTAGGCGGCATGTTTATCGTCGAACTCAATCTCTCTTTATATGGGACCGAATATTTTACGCTATCGAAAAAAATACCAGAATTTTTAAAATCGTGGTGGGATAGAATTACTTTTTTAGGGTAGCCCTTAAAGGATTTTAAAGGGTTATCCGTTACGTAGAGCTTTTTGATTTCTTCGGGTCCTCCTTCAAGATTGCGTAGAAAATTATGAGACAGAAAAAATACGCCTTTGACCATTTTAGGAGATCCTTCTAAAGAAACTATTTGATTTTCGGAAAGTTCCAAATTTCCATTTACTGCCTCGGGTAATCCTTTCAGATTTGATAACTGGTTTTTTCTCATGCTAATATTAGTACCTACTCTTGGACATCCCTCAGCAGATCCTAGATTGTTCTCATTCACATTAAATTCACCCTTTACGATTGAAGGAGCACCTTTAAGTGAAGTGAGAGAGTTTTTAGAAATCGTATAATCCCCGCCCACATAATCAGGTCCAATAGAAAGATCCTGTAAATTGCAATCTATAGCAAAGAAATTTCCAGTAACCTTACCAAATCTATAGCCCTTTAGTTTTTTAATCTTGGACTCGTTACGAGCCATCGCCACTCCTCCGTTAACGTCGATTCTTTCTGTCTGTTCATTCCATTTCCAGTTTCCGGTAGTTATTCCATTGAGAAGATCCACTATATCAGAAGGTAAAGATCCAGCATTTTCTTTGTTTTGGTTTCTTCTCTTCACTTCTTTATCCCATTTGGCGATTAGATAATTGAACATGTCACGTAACATGTCTCCTCTATCCATCTCCTTACTGTACTTTTTAATAAATCCACTCTTAGCATTCTTATCCCTGATGTAACCTGAACTTTGTAAAACTACACCAGAGGAATATCCCATTGGAAGGGAATCATTCGTGATAAGAATGTTTCCGTTTTTTCTTATGATTGGTGTTGTGATGTCTCTAAACCCCAACTGGGTTAAAGTTTCCCACTCTTTTGTATTTTTCCACTCGTCCGGATTCCAAGGATCACCCTGAGAGGAGAAAGATTCGAAGGTGGCTATCGAATACGCAGATCCATCAAAATCATTAAATTTCTTAACCATTACCTGTTCAGTTTTATTATATCTCCGGACTATTTTTAAGCTTTGAGAATCTTACGAGTTTTTTAAATTCAGAATCATCAAGATCTCCTTTATCGATTATCTTCTTGTCCTCATCCGGTAGAGAATTCCAATTTAAAGCAACTGCCTTTGAGTAGGGAACGTTTTCTTCTCTCATTGTTTTGAAGATGCTTCTGAGAGACTCGTCACTAACTCCAGTTGATCCGTTGAATCTCACGTTCTTTACTAGTTTTGGATCTATACCCTCTATTGAAACTATGGGATTAGAAGAAACGTCTAGATGATCTATGCTAACCCCTTCCAATGATTTGAAATCCTTTATGTTGTTGTTCCTGGCATAGACCGCTTCTAATTTTTTAGGAAGATGGTCAAGATCGCTCAAATTGCAATCCTCTGCATATAGGACATTGAATTTATCAGGAAGTCCTTTTAAACTTTTTAGTCTAGGATTTCTGCTACACATATATTCGTGACCTACAGAGGTTGGTCCTCCCTCCAGTGAGGATATATCATTGTTGCTTATAATAAAACCCCTCTTCACTTTCTCGGGTGCGCCTTTTATAGAGGTAATAGCATTCCCGCTAACATCAAAAACTCCGGTAACTTCTCTTGGTGACCCATCTAAAGATTGGAGCACATTATCTTTGACTTTGAAGTCCCCTTCGATCAATCCGAATTTTATAGATCCGAAGTTTTCTATCTCTTCTTTCCTAGAGTCAAGTTCAAATCCACCATATACATTTAACAAACCTGTCTGATCGTCAACCTCCCATTGATCCGGGGTTTTATCCTTAATACCAGCATAAAGCCACACATAATCTTTCTTATCCACCAAAAGGGGATAAAGAGCTTGAAAAACCCTATACCAATCTTCTCCAGTTTCATTAGAAACTATTCTGGAGTATTTGTACAGAGCATCAATGGTGATCGCTTCAAAAGTTTTTATGTATTTCATTTTATCTCGTCAGGGTTTAGTATATCCGAATCTGGACCGGGTGATCCTATAACATAGGCTTCTTTCCCGTTGTCATAATACACCATCACCAAAGACCCGTCGCTCATCTCTCCCTCAAACTCTATCACCTCTCCGTCATCGGTCACGTTCTTTAGTTCTGTTATTCTGATTTCATTCTCCCCGATCTTCACCACATTCTGCGCACTCTTGTCACGGATGTTGAAGGGACCTTTGCTCTCTTGAGACTCTCTGAGGAAATCTTCGAATTTAAGTATCATGACCTATATATTCCCGAGTCGTAACCCCATTCGGTGAGATGATAAATAAGAATATGACCAAGTCCAAGTTTCCCGCATTTCCTCCCTTTAAGCCGATGAAGAAAACTTCATTCAGTGACCCGTACTCCGAGACCAAAAGGGATGATATGATCATAGTGGAAAAAGCTCAGGACGCAACTCGAGCGCTCATCTATCTGATGACGATCCACGACCAGGACGGCTACGAAATGATCAGAGAGGAGGACTTACAAGATCTTGCTCCCTATCTGGACGTCTCGGGTTTATGGGTAGCCGTCAACGATGAGGGCAGACGCTCCTTGAGAGTCTGGTCCAAGAAAAGCGGGAAGATAACTGACTACAAACAACACTCCTGGTACCATCTGGTTCTCATCAGATACCCCAAAGAGAGCGAGATAGAGTGGGTTCACATCAGGGAGAAAACCACTATAAGAACCCCTCAAACCGAAATATATAGAGCATGAAGCACATTAAGCTCTTCGAGGAGTACGAGCACCGAAAAGCAGTCGAAAGAAAGTTTTATCTGGGGGATAACGATCAAGCCCCCTTCATAACCCTGTGGAAGATAGGAACCGACAGGGAGGAAATGGTTAAAGATCTGGACTCGATGAGAGACATGGTAGGTATAACTCATTCATTTATAAAAAGGATGTCTCAGGAGAACCGCAAGGGCGGCTTGGTGGGCAGAGATTATCACGAGTACTTCATAGTGAATTTTGAACCCAAGGGACCAAGAAGCTTATACCTGGTGGACTACCGTCCGGATCCCGTAGGAGGACAGGCCTCTCTAAGAAGTATCCCGTCTTTAGAGCCCACCAAAATTCTACCACCACTTCTTAAGAAATACATTCCGAAGGGCATATTTCTCAAAGCGTTGGATAACTTCTCTGAAGAACCCTTCTATCTCGGAAAGCACTGGAAAGATCTAGTTCAATCCTTCAAGATACATCACGTTAAAAACATGAAGCACCTCGACCCTGAGGAGAAAAGGAGATACGAAACCATCTCCAAAGCTATGAACATCGGAGACCTCTATTAATTTTTTTTCGCCGGGATTTGTCCGTATCTTTGAGGCATGAAATCCTTTGAGTCGGACATAAGTCATCTGGATCTGTACTATATGCTGGCCCCGATGTCGGAGTTGAGAACGATCTCCAACTGCCTCTCTCGGGACAAGATCACTGGGTACCGGATGATCACTGTGGAGGATCCACCCGAGATTTTCACCGATCTGCAAGAGTTCCTGCTCAAATACACCGACGGCCAAACTCCGTGCTGGATCTATCCCTCTGAGGAGTACTTCGAGGAGTTCGGGTTGAAAGCCTTTAATCCCAAAACGGGAGAGATCCTCACCGAGGACGCTCGTCCCTGGGGCACCGAATACATCGCCATCATGATCAAAGAACCTCCAGAGTGGCTGGAGATAAAGACAAGGCATGGCTAGAGAATTCTTACACCGACATCCCCGCATGGAAAGCCGTCTGAATGTGCCTGAAGACCACGTGATAGTGGATCTGGACGAGTGGGAGGTGGCCACAAAAGTGATGGCCCAACTTCTAGACCTGGAAGACCGGATCCGGAGAGAGGAGTTCTGGACCAGCCTCTCCGAAGAGCGAAGACCCCAGTCGAATTCTTTTCCCAGGTCGTCCCTATAATCAACATGCCATCTTCTGTACATAAACCTCTGCTGACGGACCTCGACCTCGTCCTGCTCTATCCAGGAGTCTCGGCGGGTGACGCCTACAACATGGCTCTGCATGAGAAGTCCGGACATGAATCCCTTAAGGGCTACCACGTGATGCGGGAGAGCGAGCACAGGATCTACAAACCCCGCATAGTGGAGATCCTCAAGGAGTGCGCCCAGCGGGGTCGTCCCGTCGCCAGACAGAACTACTGGGTGGCCGAGGATAATCCCTCGACCGGAGGCTGGATCAAGCACTCGGTGCCCTATAAGGACCATCTCGAGACCGGATCAGCCAAGGCCAGCACCAAGATGATGCTGGTCATGATCAAAAACGACATCGACTGGATAAAAGTCAGATAGCATCTAAAACCCGCCGAGTCTGGACCTTATCTTTGCTGTCCCGTGGCAGACTTTCCCTACATACAGATCATTCCGAACGTCTCGGAGCGCCAAGCCTCCGAGATCCTGAGGGATCCGTCAGCGGTGCCGGAGGGCTATCACATCATGACGGAGAGCGAGGTGAAGGAGCTCCACTGGGAGATCAAACCCCTCATCCCCTACGGGGAGCACTACTGGGTCCGAAAGGAGAGCACCGAGCTGGACGAGATCCTGGCCCGCATGGAGCGGAACCACGACTTCTTCTACGTCCAGACCGGAACCTCCATCAACCCGGAGCCCTCGCTCACGCTGGCCTTCCTAGATCCCGGTCGAGGGTACCTGCCACTCATAGCAAATCAACCAGAATGGGAAACAGTCAAATAAACTTCAAGGAGATTTTGGAGCTCCGGCCGAGCTCGGGGACTGACCGAGAGCTTCAAGCGCTTAGCGCTCCTCCTGAGGGGTACCGGGTGATCTCCGACCTGGAGTACGACGAGTTGCAGCCTCACATCGAGGCCCTGATCCGGGAGCAGATCCCGTTTCCCGATACCGAGAGATATGATGTCTTCTGTCTTAACTCCCAGCAGGAGCCTGATGCGGGGTTCAAGATCATTGTCAAAGCCCAGGGTCAGGTTTTAAAGTTCAAAGCCAATCCCGACACCATCAACTTCCATCGTCTGGTGAGGCACGCCTGCAACGAGTACGTGGTCTACATTCATCAGCCGCCAGAGTGGGAGGTGATCCGATGAGCGACTTCCTCCATATCGTGGGGTGCGTGCACTTCGACAGCGCGTACAAGATGCACAGCCACTACCGGCTGGCCGTGGCGATCTACGGGCTGCCGGACGACTACCACCTGCTCACCCGCACGGAGAGCCAGAGCGAGGAGATCCAGGAGGAGATTCGGAGGGAGATTGAGCGTCGGGGATCTCTGGAGACCCGCTACTGGGTGGCTCCGGAGTCGGAGCTGCTGGTCGAGGCCGGAGCCATGACTTTCGGCTCCCTGCAGTGGCCGGGCTACCAGGTGGTGGCACCCCATCCGTACGCCGACCAGCCCACGGACGTGCTGGCGATTCTGGTCAAGGACTGGCCGGGCTGGCTGGAGGTGCGCTAGGGGGCTTTTCATCCCCATTCCCCACCCGGGCCCGCCCACGAAATAGTTATAACTTCTTCCGTCTCCATCCGAGCTAAGACCATACATTTGCATCAGGATGAGAAGCATAGATCTAGAGAAGTCAATCAAGATAGTGACGTCGAACATCGGAGAGCTCACTCAAGCAGTGGAGGAGGTGCATAGACTAGAGAGAGAAGAGGGCTTCAAAGTCATCAGCACCTCAGAGTACAGACTGCTCTCAGACGTCATCAATCCTTTGATAAAGAGAAGGGAGAAAGCAGAACAGGGCTCACACCTCTTGCCAGGCTATAAGATCTGGACCAATCCAGACACCTTCTACGTGCCGAGAAAGAAGGCCGAGGTTCAAGCCCGGATCCGCCAAGTGGCAGTAGGCTACTTCATTCTGATCCCAGATATCCCCAAAGACTGGACCGTAATCAGATAGCGTATGAGACCAGACGACCAGAGGATAGAACAGCTGCTAAAGATCATCAAGTATAACGAGATCACAGGTCAGCTCCTCCTGGGAGCAGCCAAGATAGCCTACCGAGGCATGCACCTCCTCACCCAAGACGAGTACGCGCTGCTGCACCACGTCATCGAGCCAGCGATCAGCCGCATCGAACTCCCGGGATCGATTGGCTACCACCTCCTCACCCTTCCCGAACCCATCCTCATCCGCAGGCCAGGATTCACAGAGGACCAAGACTACAAGTGTGAGAGGTACATCATTCTGGTGCCAGACCTGCCAGATCCTCTGTGGATAGACCTCCCAGTCACATAGCCTGAACTCAGATAGTATGGTACTAAGATACTACCCCAGCAGAGGGACGCCTAGGCGGGAGTCTAAGCCCCCCGGGAGGCCCCACCCGATGGAAGCCCCTCCAGATGTCCAAGCTACCACCCAGGGCGTTCCCACGGGATTTCTTAGATTCCGCGGTTCACGGATTTGTCGCCCCATTATTTTATGATTCCATCTCGCCCCGTTAGCCCTAGCCCCGCCTCGGGGTAAATTCTGGTAATTTGTGTGATTTTGTGTGATTTCCTGGGGCAGAGCTCCACCTCGCCCCGTCCCGCCATTTTGTCCACCTCAGACCGCCCCGAAACATGCCGATTTGTCGCCCCGTTTGGATACTATACGACTCTCTCGCCTCGGCTCGCCCCGCACTCTCTCTACTAGGGACGGAACAACTGGATTATACTCTTAGGTGGGCCGGGTCTCCTGGGAACGAAGCCCGTTAAGCCCCGATATATAAGGCATGAGGATAGCACATAAAAACAAGAACATCATCTTCTGGATCGGGTACGTCCTACTCAATCTGGCAGTTGTTCTGATCCTTCTGAATCTAGCAAAACACTCATAATGAAACACATTAAGACCCTTGATGAAGCCTTCTATCAGAACTGGCACGACGCTCCAGATCCACCCGAGCCTGAGAGAGACACGAACCGAAAGGACTCCGAGAGAAAGCTCAAGTGCATAGCCTACACCCCCTACCTGGCCCTGCTGGCCTCCAAGTCCAACCCCAAGGAACTCTACCTCGTTCAGATGGAGGATCCGGATGTCGAGGACTGGCTCATGGAGGGCGGGTACTCCTGGGAGTATAGCTACGAAGGACCCGACTGGGACGACCAGGTGGATGGAGACTGCATCGTGGATCTCGTGGATGACACCATGGCGGGCAAGCTCAAACCCTTTGAGACCAGTGGCAAGTACAAGAGAAAGGTTGAACCCCTGAAGGTGGGCGAGGGAGTGGACTCCTATATCAGATATGGCATCCCTGGAGCCGAGGACATGGAGAACGATGAGCCCGAGAACTACGCCGCCATCGTCAAGGTGGATCTGCCTCTAGCCCAGTACCTAGAGAAGGAGTTTGAGTACCGAGCCTATGAACATATCCACAGGAACTATCCGAACTCCAGACTAGGCAAGAAGGCCAAGGCTGAGTATCTGAAAATGCTGGGCGCGCTCATGAGGGCCTTCCCCGAAATCGAGTAAGCACAACTCTTCGCTGATTGTGCCACCCCATCAATCCCGGCCTAGGATTGGGATCCCCGAAATAGCAATGTAAATGTATCACATACCCCCGAGATAAAAAAATAAAATCGGGGGTATTTTTGTGGGCCGGCCCACTTATTTTTTTAAGTGCATGACCCCCCGCCCTACATAGTATAGTGGTAAGATACTATGTGGACGGGCCCCTCCCGAAAACGCTGCCGACGGTTTCTGTTCTCTAAGCTCAGGTGTCTTCCGATATATAGCTTAAACAAAAGAATCCAAGTATGTCAGTTTACACGCTTACCGCTAATAAGAGTTATAATCCCTCGGACAATCCCATTAATCCGTTCAGAGGAACTATCGGTGCCACAGCAGCATCAACCACAGTCTCAATCACAGGAGTGGATGCAGCATTGGTCTCATCCTTTGCAGCTTCCCCCAGACCCATCCTAGTTGGTGGATCTTCTCTGCCTCCAGGTGGAACAGTGGCTGCAGCTAGCGGAACCACACTCACTATCGGTCTGCCCTATGCAGTGACCGTGACCGCTTCGGCTCCGAACACGCTTCTAGAGTATTGCTTTGCTGACGCTCCCAACGCTAAGCAGTTCCCGATCACTAAAGTGATAGGAGCTGGCAGCTTCACTCTGAACTTTGTGGATCTGGATGGCTCAACCGCCAACTTTGCGGTGACCGCTCCCAACACGGTCAATGAACTGAATCTGACAGTCGCAAGAACTCTTGCTGGTACCACCGGTTCGATCTTGGGATACAGCAAAGGCTACAGTAACTAATGAAACTCCAACCCACATATGACATTAACAGGGTCCAAGAAATTGGGCCCTTTATACATAGTATGGTACGAACATACTATGTGGGCGGGGGCCTCATGAGAAGAAATAATCCACCTGGACTATGAAAAACAAAAAACTAGTAAAAGAGGGATTAAACACAGTAGTTAAACTCTTGGCTTCCCTAACAATAGCTTATTTAGCTATGTGTCTGGTCTTAAATGAAAGACATCTGAATCACTGGGACACCCACGTGAAGCCCGCCCTACTTATTCTCTCCGCTCTGGTGTACTACTTCCTGAGCAAAAAGAGCTGTGTTCCACCTACCAGATTCCTAGAGAAGAAAAGGCCATAGTATATAGTATATGATTCCTCCCCGGAAATTACTTTGAAATATTTTTTTATCTAAAAGGGAATCCTTACCTTTGTCAAAATTCACCAATATGACAAAGAAGCACGACGAGGCTATCAAACAAATCTACACACTCGCAAATCGCCTGATGGAGGAATCCCTTCGCACAGGGGATAAACACTTAGGGGCTATAGGCTTTACCCTATCAATCTACTTCGCATCCGCATCCATTGGCGAGCTGGAGGAGTTCGTATCATATGTTATGAGCTTCGTGGATAAAAAGGCCGACGGTGGAGTTGCCGTTCCTGGCAATCTTTTGCTTTTCCGAAAATCACAAATGAATTAAAATAATTTCCCAGGATATTTTTTTATCTGGAAAAAAAGTTTTAATTTTGATCTGTAAATAAAAAGACATGCAAAAGACAATAGCAAGTTTATACGGCGAACGCTCGGGACGGGTCTTTAAAATTGTAGGAGAAGACCTGCTCCGCACCTTCCCGAACCTCAGAGACGTGGAGCTCACCCTCTCGGTTATCAAACGCTCCGGTCCTCGCACCTTTGTTCAGGTGAACACTCCCGGAGGAGCATCCACGCTCAAGCTCATTTCACTCGACCACGAGATCGAGTTTATCGAAAAGGAGGAGCGTCAGCAGACCCTGTCCTCTGTAGTCAACAAATACAGATATCGGCCGGAGCAAAGACCCACCAAACTTCGGATCAACTGCAACGGCGTATCCAGAGTCTACGAGGTGCTTCCCGAGTTTTGGAACCAGAACCCGGACAACATCCGAATGAAGCACCTGAGGTACTTCGGACAGAATTATAAACTCCCAGGCAGCTGGTTTGTCCTGGAGGAAATCAAAGAGTCATGAGAGACATCAAGGTATACAAGCTCGACGAGCTCAGCCCGGAGGCTAGACAGACAGCTATCAAGAATCACCGGGAGTGGATGGAGGACAACCTCAGTTGGGAAGCCCTCGCCTGGGCTATGGACGACTGCGCACTCTTCGAGCCTCCCCACGAGGAAATGGTTAAGGCCTGCGGCGAAGACTACTACGAACGGAACGGCGACCGCTTCGTCTTCAAGCACACCAGGGGCGACATCGACGGGGATCCGCTCAACACCGGGGAGCTTAACATATCCAAATCCTTGGAGATAACCAATGACGACATGTTTTACGCCTGGTTGGGCATACCCGAAGGTCTAAGGAAGTATGTGACCTATGAGTTTGTCGAACTCAACCGCACCCAAATCGAATTCGAAATCCACCGGTTGACGGACAATCCTCTGGAGGACCTGCTCAAAGGAATCCTCTCCGAGGCTTCGGATAAGTTCGATTTGCATATGCAGTCTATCGTTGGCCGCATCCGAGACAGCGAACGCGCATACTACGACGAAGAGAACGTGGTAGATTCAATCGAAGACGTTTACGACATGGAATTCTTCGAGGATGGAGAACGTTTCACCAAATCAAAATCTAAATACAGAGAAGCATGAAGCAGAACAAGAACGAGAGAGAACCTCGCACAATCGAACAGTTAGAAAAGGACTTCCAGGCTGCTGCCGGAAACTTCAACTCCTTTAACCGCGGTATGAACCACAGGGAGCGCGCCCTCTTCAAAGGCTGGTTGCGTAAGATGCGTGAGACTCCCGCAAAAATCGGAGAATGAGAACCTACATCGAATCAGTAACCAAAGATCGTTTCGCCACACGCTTCGCCGTGCTGGAGGACGGAATGATAACGGACGAGTACGTCGTTGTCATGAAGCTCACCAAGAACGACATGAGCTTTCTCGTCCACCGGTACCGCATGAGCGCCACCATGGGCTACGAAGACCTCGGCACCGTCCGCATGAGCGAGGAGAAGTTTCTGGAGGAGTTCAAGCCTCACTGCAACTACAAGAAGACCACGCTCAATAAGATATCGGACGTGCTAGGGAATCAACCCGCTGTTGAGGAGCAACCGAAATCTGCTACTCTCGGGAGACCGAAAAAAGAGGACCAGAAAGAAAAGGCCCGGCGACGACTCAGAGTCTGAAAACTTTTGAATTTTTGAAAGTAGAATAGATATACTAAAATGAATCTATGGCTGCTTTAAAATTCGAATGCCGAACAGACTCCAAGGCAAAACATGAAGACATCAAAAGGAGAACCTATCTAGCTGGAGGAGCGATCATAAGAGAGAAGGTGACTAAGGACACCTCGACCGAGTTCCAGGGATACCTGGAGCTTATCGTTGAAGGCAGAACGCTCTATCGAGAAGTGAAGGAACTAGGTCTCTGTACATCAATCAATATCATCAACGGTTAATTATGTTTGACGACGAATTTTACGACGAATCAGAAATGGGAGACCCAGAACTCTACGAAAAGGAGGTAAGGGCGATGGCCAAGCAGGAGTTTATCAATGGATGCTACGAGGCGTATGACGTGCTCGTCACCCAAGGGAAGGCTGCCCTCCAAGAGGCGGAAATCTCTTCTATCCAAAGAGCTATAAACAAAATGACTGCGTTGTTCATCGTCAACGAAGAATTCGAACGCTGCAGTTTTCTCCAACGTTTTGTTGCCGAAAACATGCCCGGCTTTAAAATTGAACCAGACCCCACGGTCGAAAAAGAACTCAATTCTATATGAGCAAGGACAAAAAGTACAAAGGAGAAATCAAAAAGAAAAATCTCGGCTGCAGAGGCTGCGGAGAATCCGTTTCTGTCGACCACGACACTGTATCCGTTCTTTGTTGGAAGTGCTGCCAGAAGAACATCCCGTACGACAAGTACGAAAAACCCAAAGACAAAAATAAGAATCTATAATGGACCCGAAATCAGAAGCTCTCTTACAGACCTATCGTAAAGAAGTGGAGAAGGTTGCTAGAGGAGCTTATCTTCAAGCAATTTCCATTCGCAAGGAAGTTGACTTCTCTAAAGTCAATCCAGAGGATAAAGCGATCATCCTCCTGAACTGCATCAACCTACTCACTAAGCAAGCCAATGAAGCTAAGCCTGAAAAACCTAATTCAAATCCTTAAACGAAGGATTAGAAGGGAGAGGAAGAAAAGGATCCTGAGGAAGATAACCAAGATGAAGGGAGGTGAGGCTGCTAGAATCCAGCGCAGAAAAGCTCGACAGCTAGAAATAGCAGCGGAGAAGAGAACTATCATCGATGGGTTACTTAGAAGCTGGAAGGTTGGAGAAATTAAACCACCACAGAATGGGATCAAAGAAACTTTATCTTACTTCGACCACGGGTTAAGCATAAAACAGCTTCGAGAGCTAGAAGAGTGGTACTGGAGCTAGATATATAACCTAACCCAATTTTAAACTAAAGGAGAGACTAGGTTATTACCAGCTCTCCTTTTTTTATCTGAAAAAATTTTTTATTCCGAAAGGATTGCCTTATATTTGCATAGCAAAGTAAACTCATAAACAACAATGAAATTCTACGGTATAGCAGACGCACACGGATTAGATAGCTTCGAGCCAGTCAAGTTTGACGTGTCTACAGAAGCCTTTAATATCGATCCCAGGGAACTGAGCATAATGGTGTTACGAGCGAATGCCAACCGACATCGACATGCAGTTGTTTATCAGGTGGACATCTCCCTCGAGGACGGTAAAGCGGTCAGAGAACTTTACAGCAAAGGCGAACACGCAGAAGCCCTTATAAAAATGAAGGAGCTGGCCAAGAGCATCAAGCTCGCCAAAATCCCCGGAGCAGAGAAGAGCTGGAACATGATTCCCAACGACGCTCTGGATCCTTATTCATAAGCATTAAAAACAACACCATATGGGAAATCAATTCAAGGTAGGTGACGAGTTCAGAACGAACTCCCTCAGTCTTATACCGGGAGGTAAGACAGTGACGGTAATTTACTCCTCTGGGGTTCAGCTCGTATACGACAAGGTCAAGAGTCCTGGCAAGTACATCAAAGCGATCGCGGACAAACATCCTGAGAGAGGCGAGATCTCTAGGATTCTGGTCAACGGAAAATCCGTTTGGCAGTCCGATATCAACAAAAATAAACCCTGGGAAATCTAATGAAGAAAAATCTAAACACCCTAATGAAGTCTGGAAAAAGCCCTATTGTTATCGTGTTAGGCACTCTGCTAGGCCTTGCCCTAGTGCTGTCCTTTCCTTTAGCTCTTATCTTTGGTCTGAAGTTACTTGGATTCGAACATGTGCAGCTGGACACCAGCAGCTACTGCGGATCCCTTCTGATTCTATTCTTCCTTTCGGTCGCACAAAGAATTGGTTCACCCGCTAAACAGGAAGACGATGCTGAATCAGAGTAAGATGGTGGCTTCGGTCACTATGAAAAACGAGCTATCAAAGTACATCGACAGTGCAGATATCAAGACTCTTAGTTCGCTTGGATACTTCATCCTCGAAAAGGATTGGGAGCCCAAAGAACTAGAGAAGGATCTAGGATCAGGAGCCATAGAAAGACTGCTGGATGAAATCGAAACAGCGGATTATCCAAGACTGAAGGAGATCTACTCCGTACTCAAAGCCCAAAATCTTTTGAAATAGCCGTAGTTTTAGTTGTTTATTTGTCAAGCCTCCCAATCGGGGGGCTTTTTATTTGGCCGCAAATTTTTTCCTCTGTACTTTTGGAAACCGTCGGCAACGGTTTCAAATCTAAAGAATTCTGGGAAAATATTTTTTTCCACCGGGGATTTACCCTATATTTGTACTCCACGTTAAAATCGACAAAGTTTAAACTAAACAAGAAAAGAATGAAAGTAGCAAACCGTCCGAGTACTTACAAGCGAATCAGCCAGAGTGAGAAGCTGAAGATTGCCTTTATGAATCGCCGTCGTGGCGACGTAAAGAAAGTTGCAGAGCTTACCGGCTACGATCCGACCATGGTAAGTAAAGTGTTAAGCGGGGTTCGCAACAACAAGCGAATCGTAAATGTCGCTTACGACATTGCCCGCAACCGTAAGGGTGCCACAGCGTAATTGACCCTTGCATGCCAGCCTTTAAAAAGCCTAGGATTTCCTAGGCTTTTTTTGTTTTATCCAGAAATGATTCATTACATTTACATTCTAAACACAATACTATGGGATTAGACATTTCAGCCTACAGTCAGGCCAAGAAAGCCGCCAGACAAACAAATAACACCTGGCATCTGTACAAGGACAAGGATATGGACCGTGCTCCCGAAATAGAGGAAGGTGAATACCTCCTCAGCGGAGAGTCACACGATTTCTGCGCCGGCTCTTATTCGGGTTATAACTCTTTCCGTCGGATGTTGTCCGAGGCTATCGTGGGAGTTTCCCCTCAGACCATTTGGCAGGATCCCGATAAGTTCGACGGATCCCCGCTGGTAGAACTTATCAACTTCTCCGACTGCGAAGGCTTCTTCGGCCCGAGCCTTTCAGAGAAGCTGGCCAAAGACTTTAAGGACAACCGGAGCAAGTTCGAAAAGTTCGTCAAAGACTCTGTTGATTCTTTTGACGTTGACTACTACGTCCGGAAGTACGACGACTGGACCAAAGGTTTCGAAGTGGCAGCAAAAGGCGGAGTTCTTATCTTCCACTAATGAAACGAAAACTTTCCACCCGACTATAAGAATACATAGAGTATGGAAGTCTCAATAGCAAAGCAAATCGAACAATGGTCTAAGGAGATACTTAGTACTGAATTCAAGCAGAAGTGTGCAAAGCATATGCTTGAGTTAGGCTACACCTCTAGAACTAGTGGAGATCAACTTTGCATCATCAATTCAGAAGGCGAGAATTCCTGTCAGACCGGTACTTTAGTCGGGTGGAAATTTGTTAATGAGATTGAGTCATATTTGGCCGCTAACGGATTTCCCTGGTTCACCTCAGACAGGTCTCAGGAGGAATTGACAAAGGCTTCATCCATCATCAGTCCGTTAACAAAAGAAGTAACCGAATTAATCAAGAATGATAACTAATCAAGTAGAGCTGCTAAAGAAATTGGGATTTGAAAAGGTCAAGACGACCAAAACAAAAAACATCTTTGAAGAAGACGATCATCAGATAAACTTCAGGTACAAAGATGCTTTATTCACCACCTTCTCTAGCGATCTAGCCTTATTGCTAAAGAAGAACGACGAACCAACCAAAGGCCAAATAATTTCGATTTGTAAATGATACCAGGGAACTATACGCCGGTTAAGGTTGAAAGAGAAACAGTTTTAGGAGAAGACAGCGAGATCGACATCATGTTCTTTTCGTATCTAGACGAGTACTCAATTTCGCATAGAATATTAGAGAGTAAAGGAGAAGGAGGATTTCCGATAGTGGAATATGTTGGCGGACCGATCTCTCTACGTAACATGCTGAAAGAAAAATTTGGAATGACCGATGAAGAAATTATAGAACTTCATCCCGACATAGCAAATGAAAACCTTAAATAACCCCACAGACAAACCCCAACTCGAAGTTGGGGCAACGTACAAGATCGATGGAAAACTCTATCTGATCGACGAAGTAACCCCGTACAAAACTTACGCCTGGAGGCTGGACGAAAACAAAGAACCCTACGGTAGGGCTGTTATCATTCCAGGGATAAAAATCCCAACAGCAGAAAAGATCCAGTAATATTTTTTTATCTAGGAAAGATTGCTTATCTTTACCTTCTAAACAAAATAACATGCGAAACGAAACACTGGAATTAGCTACAACAGTCCCCATCGACGAGCCCTGTGCTCAGGTAGGTTCTGACAACTACTCCGACAATTCACGGAAGGAAGCACGAGCATTCATCAATCAGCTCATCCGCCAACATGGCCAACCTCCTGCCGGTGTATCCATCACAACAAAGAACAATCCCCATGACTTTGGATCCTACCTGGACGTGGTGATCAAGTTTGACGAAGATGATGAGACCGCAGCCGACTACGCTTACGGCGTGGAGAACAATCTCCCCTACAACTGGGACGACGAGGCTCTGAAGGAACTGACCGAAGCCGGATACGAATTACCCGAAGAATAAGACCAACCATCAAAAAGAAAGGCAGAGGTGACTCTGCCTTTTTTGTGGGTATATGTTTGGGTTAATCTTCTTCTTTGTCCTTATCACCGCCCAGTGCTTTTAGTGCACGTCCAACTTCGCTAGAGCTGATAGTCGAAGCGGAAGCTGAAGACTGATTTAGACTTCTCACTAGACCAGTTAGTAGATTTGTTGCAAGAGACGCAGGTGCATCAGACTCTGTGGGAACCGGCGCCGACGCTCCCGTACTTTTAGCGATCCTGCTTATCGTTGATGGAGACAGTTCTAAATTCTTTGCTAAGTCGGTTTCAAATTCTGGAGTTCTAGAGTTCTTGAAGTAGTCTATGAATCCAAGAAGATTAGAAGCTGAGACTTTTCTTTTGTTGACGCTAACTTCTTTGCCTTCCCTACCTCCTGATGAGTTGCTGTTGCCTTCTATGGCTGTATATGTGCCATTTGCAGGATCAACTGAGATAACGATGCCGGTGTGTCCACGACCACCACCAGTATCCAAGAAGAAGATTTGGCCCGGCTTCACTAGACTAGGATCTTTCGCCGCATCTTTACCTAATATCTTTAGAGAGGTATCCCCTTTCTTCCAGTGGTCTTGAACTCCACCAGTTTTGGGAAGAGGATTAGATTTACCCATCTTCTTTGCTAGCTCATCGAAGATATAGTAGACGAAGGACATGCACCAAGGGTTTCCTGGTTCTAAACCAACTGACTTCAGGTACTTCTCCACTTCTTCCCCTCTGTTGTCGCCAACCTCTTTAACTTCTTTGTTTGCTGCTAGTAACATACCGAGCTCTTCTCCAGCTGTGGAAGGATTGACTCTTAGTTCATCCTCATTTAGGCTAAAGGTCTTTAGGTCCTTGATGTATCCCATTTAAAATTGTTTTCTATATTTATCTCCAGAAATTTTTTTATCTTAAAGAGGTTCTGTAATTTAGCATAACAAACCACAAATATGAAAAACAACAAAGAAACCTACTTCGTGATAGCAAGAGGTGGCTATCTGAAGCAACCTGAAGTTAGTCGTCTGGTGATAAGCTCGGAAGACGAAGAGGCCGAGGAGTTCGGTACGTTCGACGAGTACGTCGATTACGTCTTGGAGCAAGAGTGTGGAGAATACGAACAGAAGTTTGCTAGTACCATCTGCATAAAGGAAAGCGAGCTTCCTCAGATTTTGAAAAAAATCCAAAAACTCCAAAAATAATTTTTTTATCCAAAAGAGAATCATTACTTTTACTTCATAAACAACAAAACTATGTCAATCGTTCAAAAAGCAACATTCGTTTCCGTTTGGGACGGCGGAACAGAAATCCGAACCAACTGTCTCTACGACCCGCAGACAAACACAGTGTCCGATATTGAAACTGCCGACGTTGTTGGCGTTGATATTCTGGATGAGCAGTACGTCGAGCTGGAAGACGGAACAGAGATCCGGGACTTTGAATGTGAAGATTAAACCAACATCAACATGAGCACAAGATCACGCATCGGCTACATCAATCCCCAGACGGGAGAAGTAAAATCAGTCTACTGCCACCACGATGGATACCAGTCACATAACGGACGGATCCTGCTGGAATGCTACAAAAAAAGGAAACAGGTTGAAGAGCTCGTTGAGCTCGGAGATATGAGCGTTCTGGGAGAGAACATCGACACTTGCGAATTCTACGGAAGAGACCGTGGCGAATCCAATACCGGGCCAAGCACGAACGTCAATCTGCAAGCGTTTATCAACCGGGCAGGAAAATCAGGGGAAGAGTATATGTACATCATGGACGAAAACGAAAAGTGGCAGTGCATATGCGTTGGAATACACGGCAATCAGCCATCCCCCCTGAAATTAAAGAAGGAATAAAAATACTCGAACCAGGAGAAAAGACCCCGTAAGGTCTTTTGGAGCTTAGCCCCGTAAGGCTAGGCTTTTTTTATGCCATGTTGGAAGGTTTAACCCCTAGTGAAGCTAAGATGGGCTTTGCCATTGCGTTTACTCCCTTGGTTATCTTAGAGAGTAGTTTTTCATATTCGCCGGTCGACGTAGCATAAGCATTGCCATCAACATTAGTGAACTTCTTTAACAGGTCGGAAGGCTTTCTAGGTGGGACCAGGTATCTTCTAGCTATCAGAGAATAATAAGCATCGATACCGTCTTGCACGTTGTCGTGATAGCGATTTGCTGATTCACCCTTTCCATCAACATTACCCACATTAAAGGGGTTCTTGGTCTTGATAGGTCTGCTCTTTGGGTTGCTGTTGCCTATACCACCTTCTAATGCTAATTGAGCGCAGACTAGTTCTGGTGGAATGTATCTTCCTTTAGCACCAACTCTAGGAACGATGGTATCGTTATACGTTCTCTTAGCAGCGTCTGCTAGCATCTTTCCTGTTATCTTTAATAAGTTTGGAGGTCTTTTATCAATGAAGGTCTGACAGATTTTCTCATAGGCTTGAAATCCTTTAGGATCGTTGAGGTTGAGGTAGGTGAAGTCCAAGTCGCTGACTACTCCAGCTGCCCCGGAGAAATCTGATAGAGATCTAATCCTGCTGTCTTTAGATTTAGAACCGTCGGCACCGGTTCCGATGCTAGACGGAGTACCGCTTAACATCTGTGACAGTGCTGATCTAGCAACGTTCAATAGATTTTGTCTGTAGTCTGTTTCTTCGTTTAGAAACTGGTCGTATTCTAGGATTGTTCTCATGAACTTATATATTCCCAAAATTATTTTTTTATCTAGAAAAGAAGGTTTATATTTGGACTATGAACAAATACGGAAGTTGTTACGACTGCAAATATCGGGGCACGATACCTGGCTCATGCCACTCCCGATGCAACCTTATCCAGGAGGCAGCCAACTCGGCTGGCGAGCCCGAACAGGGACCTCGTCTGGAGATGCTTATCGCTCTGGGCAGTGCCACCTTAGGCAACGCCGACACTGGTGAAGAGCTCATTAAACTCGACCCTCACGGGGTTGCAAATGGCTGGGCGGCTTGGCCCGTAGACTTCGATCCGGTGTGGGTTAACGAGTGCCCTTTTTTCACAATAAAATCAAAAAAAGAGGGTGAATAATTTTTTTTATCTGGAAGGTTATCCTTACTTTTACATCCTAAACAAAATAAAACTATGGCATTTAAAGAACCTACCGGGCAACGAAAGCCCATGAGCGAAGAGGCCAGGGCACGAATCGCAGAGGCGGTTCGACAGTCGGCAATGCGGAAGCGTATCGAACAGGGCTTACCCGCAGTCGCTCCCTCGCCCCACGCACCTTCAGCTCCCACCTTTATCGAAAAGCCGCTCGAGCTTGTCCGCATGAAGGACCAGAAGTTCTCGGACGATCTGTTCGTTCCGATGAAAACCGGCAAGGCGGTAGACGTAGTCTTCATGGAAGAGGGTGGAATTCCCAAGGCGTGTAACTTCATGCTCATCGGTGACCCGGGCGTTGGTAAATCCACCGTCGCTCTGGACATTCTTTCGGACCTCGCCCTCGCAGGCTACAAAGTTCTTTTCATCTCGGCCGAAATGACTCGTATCGACCTTTACGGCTACGTTCGTCGCTTTCCGAAATTCGGGGAGGTGGACATTCTCTTCACCGGCGAGTACTGCGAAAGCAACCCCAAGGTGGTTATCGAATCCGCCCTCAAGGTGGGTTACGACCTGGTCCTCATCGACTCCTTTGCGGAGGTTCAGGAGGACGTTAAGGAGACGCTCCGCATGACGACCATGGGCTCCGAGAAGTGGCTCATCGACCTGATGATTTCCCACAACCTTGGTGGAAACGACGCCAATAAGAATACGACCTTCATCGCCATCCAACAGGTTACCAAGGGCGGTGTGTTCGTCGGCTCCAACAAGCTCAAACACAATACGACCGGTATGCTCGAACTCCGCTTCGAACCCGATAGTGGAACGCAATACATGGTTTTCACCAAGAACAGGCGAGGCACTGTCGGTAAGCGTATGTTCTACACCCTGTCCGGCACTGGCGATGTTCAGTACGACCTCCGACGTTACACCAACGATGAGAACGCCCGGGAGGCTCTGAGTCAGGAGCGAACCCTCATCGAGTCCGAGTCGAACGCCTTCGACCGCCTCATCTTCGGGGACCAGGGTTACCCCGAAGGGGCTGGTTCCAACATCAAGGCCGAGATGGAGGTTTATGAACATCCCGCTCAGGAAGAGGCCGAAGAAGCAGCCATGTAAATAACCCCAAAATAATTTTTTTATCTTGCAGGAAAGCTCTATATTTGCTCTGTAATAAAAAACAATACAATGGCAAAATTTTCAACCATCTCCCAGCATCTCTTCGACCAACGCTCGAAGGAGGCTCTGGAAAAAACTCCACTCCGCAAGGAGTACAGTCTTAAGAATCTGGAAGTTCTAGACGACTCCACCCTGTCACTCGACGGCACTAAGGTCGGCATGAGCAAGGACGCCTTCGCAGGCATCTGTAAGGCAGTAGGACTGCCCAAAGGATTCGACAAAACATTTACCGGTGCGTTCGGTGACAAGGCCCGCCAGCAATTGGTCAACCGCCTGAAGGTCGCCGCACAAGCCAAAGGAAACACCACCGTATCTCTGGTGGTTAACCCGGACAGCCGCAAGATCGTTGCGGTTCAGAAAAACCCCGAGGACCTGATCTCCAACAAGACCTTCCTCGACACCACCTCAGCCGTTATCAACAAGTACGGGTTGGAAGTCAACGACTTCTCCGTAAATAGCGACGGTGCAGTGGCGATCAACACCTCCTCTCCGAAAAACGTTTGGGGATTGGAAGGACTCAAGGACGAAGAGTTCTACGGCGGTATCACTTTCACCAACAGTCCCCACGGTGGATTTCAGGTAAGTCCCTACCTCTACCGACTGGTTTGCTCTAACGGCATGATCGGTCGCACCTTCGAGGAGAACCTTCGCCTGGGTCAAATGCACCCCCACCACATGGAGGATTTCTGGAAGAGCCTGAACGACCTGGCCGACCGCGGTTTCCGACCTGCCACATTCGAAGCAAAGGTAAGGAATGCGATCAACACCCCGGCATCGCTGGCGGAACTGGAGAACGCACACTACGACCTGAAGGCTCTGTCCGATGCGGACACCAAGGAGCTGGAGGCGTGGATTCCTCTCCAACAAACCCGGGCCAAGTTCCACCTCCACGGTATCGACACCGTAGAGTTCACTTCCGCCCAAAAGAAGGGTGCACGTACCGGCACATCCGTATGGGACGTTGTCAATGGTATCACCCACTTCGCAAGCCACGACAATGGTTTCAAAATCGAAGACTACGACCGCCGTCGTCTTCAGGTAGAAGCCGGCCGTCTTCTTTCGAAGAACTTCGACATGGCCAACTTCGTACCGAGTCCGTTTTAAATATGCCATTGTTTAGGAAAGGTCCACCAAAGGGTGGGCCTTTTTTTGTGGGCCCCCGTAAACATAGTATGGTAGTAACATACCACACACGCGAGCGGCCGCTACGCCGAAACCGCTGCCGACGGTTTCCAAAAAATAAGCATCTGTATAGAATCTTATTTTTTTATCTGGGAATTATTCTTTACATTTGGACCATGACACAGATACAAGCATTCGTTGGTAGAACAACCCATGAGTTGACAGAAAGAGTCAATGAGTGGCTCTTAGCGAATGAGAGGGACATAGTCCTTCTGAATTTCCTTCACGGTAACGCAAGCAATGACCTGAGTCTTATTATCGTCTACTCAAAGAACGATAGTATCCTTCAGGAAATAAAATCCAAATAATTTTTTTACCCAAAAAGGATTGCATACATTTGTCCCCATGAGAGTTAAACTTTTTACAGCAAGCGATAGCGATTATGTTGAGGAGGAGGTCAATCAGTGGCTAAGAGAGAATGAGGGAGAGGTGGTTGTAACCTCGATCCAGTCTAGCATAGGAGGACACTCTCACGCTTCGGTGTGTATGATCACTATCATTTACGAACAATCAGAAAGGTTTATGAAGGAGGTAAAGAATGCCCAAGATTAAGACTTTCAAGGACAGTAGTCCGCATAGTCTGGACAAACAGGTCAATAAGTGGCTAGAGGAAAATGAGGGAAAGGTCATTATCCACCAATTCCTTTACGGTGGAGCAGGAAGTGATTCCGCGTACATCATACTCAGCATCCTCCATGACGAAGTTCAGGGGGATATGTTCGGAGACAATATAAAACAACAACAATGAATATCCTTATCGTCTTAATCGTATGCTATGTAATTTTTGTCGGAGGAATTCTCACCGGAGAATGGTACGCCTCAAAAAACCCGGATGCGAAGTTTACAAAGTTCTGGCGTCGACACGTCGTTGGGATTATTCCTCCGGATGATGAATTTTTCTAAAAATATTTTTTTATCTTGTTGGTATGACTTACATTTGCATCAACAAAATAACCAGGACTCTTAGCTCAGTCGGTTAGAGCGTCTGACTCATAATCAGAGGGTCGGGGGTTCAAGTCCCTCAGAGTCCACAAAAACTAAACTATGGTACAAGTATCAGCCGGTCTTAAAAACTCCCTTATCGTTCTCGAGCACCTCAGGTATGATCAGGAGTTCAATCGTAAATACGAAGTAAATGTTGGATGCTTCACTAACTGCCGGGAGGTTGGTCTGACCTTTGCTCTGCTGGGTGCCTACGACGAAGCAGGGAAATATCACTCCGTAGATGCCTTCACGTTCTGTATTTATGAACATCGCAACTCGGACGAAATCATCATCAACGGTAAAGCTGGCTATGTTTCTTTCAACGGCGAACTTCCCTATGGTGGAGAAACTAAGTACGATTATCTGGCACACTTCTCTTACAACCAGCACTACGAAGCCGCAGAGAAACTGAAGGAACTCATCGAAGAAAAATTCGCAGAGTTCGCAATCAAGAATTCAATCGAAGTAAAAGAAACTGAATAAACGATCTCTTGTCTTATAGGTGTTTGTTTGAAGGAGACCCAATTGGGTCTCTTTTTTTTGTTTACATCCAAATCAAATTCCCTGTACTTTTGGAAACCGCTGCCAACGGTTCCGTTGCAAACCTGCAGCCGCTGCCTAAAAAATAGCAACAAAAATATTTTTTTATTCCATTGGGATTGTATACATTTGGATTCTAAACAAAATCAAAATGACTAAAGAATTTGGACGGATCACACTCTCCGATAAGGTAGTGATTTCTGATCCGTGCTACAGCCGGGACACCTGGTGCATGGGAACCAGTAACGTTAAGCCTGGTCCCTATCGGACTCTTCTGACTTATACGGACAAGACCGCCGGATGGGGAACAAGAGTGGCCGAGCTCATGGTTGCCCATGAAACCCACACCGTCAATGACAACTGGGAGAAGACCGACATCCACGTTGGTGTGGACAGCGGCCAGGCCGGGATCTTCTGTGATACGATCTATCCGCACGGGGACACAGGGGAATACGGCGAAAAGGATACCTTCTATGGTCAGTGCTGCAATGCAACTCTCGGCGAAGGCTATGAAAACCGGCAAAGGTGGCACGACCTCAAGCGTGAGCTGGAAAGCAACGCCAAGAGCGATTTCAATAAACAGATCTCCCTCGAAGTTCTGGAGGATATGAAGAACCACTACACCCCGGAGGTATATCAAATGCGTAAGACCGCAATTGAAACCGGTGAGATGCCTCCCGAGCCCGAATGGCACCAGGGTAACACCGTGATGGACAAAGGCCTGGTATCCTCTTCCGGCTTCGGCGATGGCGGATACGATTGCTTCATCCAGAAGGACGAAGAAGGTAAGATCGTAGCAATCAAAATCGTCTTCATCGGCGAAAACGATTTCGAAGAAGACGAAGAAGACGAAGATTTCGACTTCGAAGACGAAGAATAATCTAAGTAGTCTATAGGTGTTTGTTTGAAGGCCCGGAAAAATTTCTGGGCCTTTTTATTTTTTTATCTGAAAAGGAAGTCATACATTTACATTCTAAACAACAACTATATGGCAGACCAGGTAATTACAATCAAGGAGGTTCAGGTCAAGATCGAAACCCCCACGCAACGCAGGGGAGAGAAATACCGCATGAACCCTAAGCTCTACATCACCATCGAAAACGAGAGCATCCTGGAGAATCTTCAGAACCGCAGAGCTCGTCCGCACAAAACCTACAAGGATGAGGTGGTTCCCCAGGTCATCGCAGCTCTGGAGAAGGATCATCCCGAACTCTACCGGAAGCTTCGGAATGCCAAATGGGGCTGGCGTCAAGATTGCGGATGCTCTGTCTGCCCTTGCTCACCCGGCTTCGTAGCCACGGAAGTAACTGGATTGGAAACTATTTGGGCCACCATTTAAACCACTCTTATGATTTTAGAAGCACCCAAGGGTTCAAACATCTACACGGCTATAAAGGACGTGAAGGATAGGATGAGAAGGGTTCAACTCTCTGAGGCAACCCTCATATTCAACGACATTCACATCACAGTCAGCGCAGATTCCAACGATTCCGACCTGGCTATCATTTATTCACTCAGACACGAACTTCGTCGTCTTCAAAAAGCATAACTATGCCTTGCAATTCAAGCTACATGGATCCCACACAAAGCGAGCTGAACCTCGCTACCGTGTTACAACTGCTGGACGAATTAAAGACCGGCAAACTCCCCGAAAATTTTCCTAATGGATTCGATAACCGGGCTTACGGTAAAGGTGAGACGGAACTCCAAAAAGAACTCGATAAGAGAACCGCTGAGCTTTGCAAGAAGCTTCAGAAAACGGACGTAACGAAGTACTCCCTCGAACTTCAAATGTGGTGGAGGGATCACAAAAAGGCCGACAAGGAAAGAATCGAGAAGTACCTCGAGAAGAAGAAAACGAACGCCGATAAGAAGAAGGCTCTGGCCAAGTTATCCGATTACGAAAAAGAAATCCTCGGACTGAAATGAAAACGCAAGAAGAAATCTTAGCCGAGCTCGAAGAGCTCAAGAAGGACGAAAGGAACTACTATCCGATAGCCACAGTCTTTGTGAATGCTCCGTTGGCTTTAATCCAACTACAGCTTTCCACCAAGATCAACACTCTCGAAGAGATCCTCGGATTACCTCTTTCTCACTTTCCTTTGGTTAAATAATTTTTTTATCTGGAGGATATTCATTAATTTTGTTCAAACAAAAACACATACTATGGGTTACACAACCGAGTTCCATGGGAAAGGTTTTAAATTAGACCGACCCCTCACGCCCGCCCAGGCGAAGTACATCAACACATTAACTAAGACCCGGAGGATGAAACGCAGCTCCGCAGTTCTGATGGAAATGTACAAGGGCAAACACGGCCTGCCATATCACTTCGTTCCCACAGAGGAGATGAACGAGCTGGTAGCCAAACTGGAAGCTCTGAACCTGAACGTCACTATCGAATCCAAGAGCGACCCCCGCACCACCGCAGAGGAATTCTACGGCAAAGAAGGGGAATACTTCGCCAAGGACGACGGGGATTTTGGACAGGGCAGAGACCAAAGCATTCTCGATTACAACACCCCTCCGGGCCACATCGAAGGCTTCTCCAACTGGAACACAAACCAGGAGAGAGTGAAAGCCGGCGAAGCGCAACCGTCCCTTTGGTGCCACTGGGTGATGAACAAAGACCGTGACACGCTGGAGTTCGATGGCGGTGAAAAATTCTACGGCTATATCGAATGGCTGAAGTACTACATCAACCGCTTCTTCATTCCCTGGGGCTATACGCTCAACGGCGAACTGGAGTGGGAAGGCGAAGACCGTTCTGACCGCGGTAAAATCGTTGTCGTTGACAATGTGGTCACCGTAAAAACTGCTAAAGTCGTCTACGAAGAAGACGAAGAATAAGCGTCACACGTTGATGGTTAAAAGTAAAAAGGGAGACTTCGGTCTCTCTTTTTGCGTTGTGTGGTGCTGCCACATTATGTGGCAGAAAAAAACCGTTGCCGACGGTTTCGCAGCAGCATATGCTGTCTTTTATTTTTTTATCTTGCGGAGATTCATTACATTTGTCCCATGCAAGAGAACAAAGCACTCACATCGATATTCAGGGAAAGGCTTAAGAAAGCCGATAACGGAATATTCCATCATCTCTTCAGTCTTATGAAAGACTCCGAGATCGAAGACACACTCCAATACACCTATGAGGTTTATATGGGCAAACATCCGAACCTCTGTCATAAAGACAACTGGTTCTTCGGATTCCACAAATCGATTCGGCAATGTGATTTCTTCAGTGGATTAAAGAAAGAAACGATCACGGATACTAGAATTGAGGAAGAGAAGGAAGAGCACAAGAAAATAGGCAAGGAGCTTACTGATATGATCGATGCTCTTCCGGAGGAGATCAGAGAAGCCGAAGACTTCAGGGTCAGGAACTACTGGAGAGAACACTGTCCGGAGAAATGGGAAAGAAACGTCCTGCTCAACCAGAAGAAAAGGGAATCGGAAATCGAATACATTGGTGGACACGTCGATATGATCCTGTGGGAAGCCATCCATTTGGATAAAGACGGAATCCTACCCGAAGTAATGGAAAAAACATTCAAAGAATATTTTATCGAATCAGAAGATGCCAAAGGGTAAAGATTTATATCAGTTCGTTCGCTTCGGTGGTCTTGACCTCAAGAACCAAAAGGGGTACAAGAAGACCGGAGATAAGAGCTTTCACTCTCCTCCAGCTAAGCGTGGATTCTATGCCATGCCTAAGGTGGCTCAGGAGTTCTTTCTCCTTGGTGCTATGAGACACTATCAACCTGGAACTATTCCCACCTCCTCTCATGGCTCTAGCGAATGGACGGAGGAACAGTGGAAAGAATTCGAAGATCGATACAAGAAAGCTCTCTCGGCGATGCGTAAAGAGTTCACCAAGAAAGACGGGAACGTTTGGCATCATCTGGTCGAGCAAACCCCTGTAAAAGAGATCATCGATCGTGACGGGGCTTGGATCAAGACTTCTCTTAAGGCCTGGAGAAAGGCTTTCGGTAAAATGTCTATCCAGAATCGCTACGGTGAAAGAGATAGTGAGATTGACTTCTCGGTAAAATCAATCAACGACGCAAAGGGTATCGTCGGTTGGTACAGCAAAGACCATTGCGAGGTTTTCTTCGACGAAAAAGTTTGACAATAATTTTTTTATCCAGGAATGTTTCCATACATTTGTATCCTAAACAAACACAATGGAAGCAACCCAAACTTTACATTTCTATACAACAGGAGAAGCCTTCTCCAACCTTCTCTATAACTTTATCGGAGAAGGAAGCTACGCAACAGCTTATAAAATTCTGGAAGACTGCGATATGAATCGCCACCAGATCAAAGAGGTATTTTCTTACCGGGCTAAATTTCATGGTGACTCTAGAGACGACTCTATGAGTTTGGAACTTCTGGACGAAAGAACAATTTCCGAGGAGGAGTTCAACGAGACGTTGATGACCGGGATCAGAACTGCCATGGCACCTCACAACTACGACGAAGACAACGAGCACTTCGGCTACTATCAATTAGAAAGAGCCTCGGAAGAAATAGAGGACATTAAATATCTTCTTAAGGTTTTCACAATAGACGAAATCTTCAGCCGTACGTGGCAAAAGATGCTGCGTAGCGAAGGCTATTCGGTGTTACCCTTTGATACCGAAGAAAGAGTGGATAACGCGGTAGTTCTTCAGAACGGTATGATCGTGCCCTGCTCTTACATGGATCATATCAACCTCTATCCAATCCTCTCCGCTCTCAATCTGGCCTCATCGTCCGACTGGACGTCCGATGAGTGGACCATCCACGTTTCATCCCGCAACCTCAGCGGAGACGTGGTTCGAGAGCTTAAATTTCCTTCGACTCGAAACGAGGGTAAACTCACTAAAGAACAGCTTCAAACAATCCTGGCCCAAAGAAAGCAATGGAGGAAATCATACGGAGAATTCGAAACAGTGATTAAGGACTTCTACGACATGGTTCGGTACCAAGAGGATCATGGAGGTAAGTACGCAGGTCTGGTGTTCTTACAGAAGGCTTACCACCAGTACAAAATCCCGAGGTTCTCGAAGAGTCCTATTGACTCTGTCAAAAATTGTCTTCGCACTTCTCCTCTCCGATCCATCCCAGGTCTGCTTGAGAGTGTGTTCGACATCAACGAAAACTCTGTCAAGGAGATGGAAGAGACCTTCGAGAAGTACAAGGACGTTATCCCCGGTAATAGATTCCATTACTTCTACCAAGAGTATATCGAGGGCATGAACGGAGTATTCACCATCGGTGGACGCGGGGAAGAGCATGACTTCGAATACTCAGTTTCTCCTGGTCGAGGTGACGTTGTGAAGGGAAAGAACTCGAATATCCAGCTATCAGGTAAAGTGGAGAGAAGACTGATGGAGATGGCAATGGATCTGTTCGACGACATCCAAGAGCCACTGCAATGTGAATTCGTTATCACTCCGAAAGACATCTATCTCGTTCAATTCCGACTCTTGCCCAACTCATACGAAACAACCGCTCACATCCCGGAACCGAGGGAATACGTGGCTAAGGGCAAGACCTTCTCTAAGGGTATCGTCGAAGCCGAATTAAACGAGATACTTATCGTCGACAGTGAGGCAGACAGCAAGGACCTTCTCGGCAAGAAAGCATTGATCGTCAAAGAAGACGTTTCCTTCTCACACATCCTGGCGTTAAGTCAGATGCTGGAGATACCTTCGATCTACGCCACTGGGGATTTTGAAATCCCTCAGGGATCAAGGCTTAAGGTGATAGCCTACAACAAAGATGCGTTTATCACCAAAATAGATGCTGATTAATTTTTTTATCTGACAACAATCCAGTACATTTACAATCTAAATAAAAATACATGGGCAGCTTTTATGCTTTAGACTCCATCACCAAAAAGACGATCTGCGATGGACAGGACATGGTTATTCAATTCATGTTGCCGTCATGGACCTCGAAAATGGACAAAGACCCTGGAATTGGTCAGGTGTTCGTAGATTCTTTCATAAACGTTGTGAAGGAGAAAGGCTTAGACGAAGCTCTTAAGTCTTTCGAACAGGCCACATCGACCTGGAAAGACGGCAGTGAGTGTGGACCCAAAGGTATGCAGGTTTCTAACGACGGAGCATACGTGGACTGGGTACCTGTTGGACCGGCCATCTTCGGCAAGTATGACGACTGCGGAGACATCGCACCGGACGAGACCGAGGAGAATAAACGGCGAATCAAAATTCTTGAGGATCTCTTCTTTGGAGTACCGTTCGGGTCTATCCTCGAAGCAGCCACGGACGATCGCTGGTTCACCTACGGTTTCCGGGAAGGAGACACCATGTGGAAGCAAGAAGGTCTGGACAAGGATCTGCCCGAGCCGGCCCTGATGCTCTTTAAACAGCTCTGCGTGACTTATATGCACGCTGGAACCTACGAGGTTCTTTCCTCTCCGGACTTTGCCGCAGATGAGAAGGACGGGGTGACCAAGAGCAAATACACGATCAAGTGGAAGAAGGAATACATCGAAAGGATCGAGAAGGCTTTGCCTAAGCTCATCAAGGCGTTGTCGGACGAATACTCCGACAATAAGGCCAAGAAGAAAAAGAAGACCGAATCCACCGGAGATCCCATCCATGACGAGATTATCAATAAGCTGAAAAATCAAAACCTCATGCGGGAGGCCAGTCAGGACATCGGGGTATTCCGCCAGATGGACCGGGAGTTGAGTCTGATCTACCAGGCCTGCATCACCCGGGAGTTCAAAGGCACCGACATCAAGAAGACCATGGACTGGTTCATCGAGACAGCCCACTTCATGTACAACCTCAGCGGAATGTGCATGAAACTCGAGCAGTCTCAGTACGGATCACAGCACCAGAACTGGTTCGGCTGGCAACGCATCGAAGACGTCATGAAGCCCAGGATCGAGAACACTCTGATCGAATACGGTTATTACGAAGAAGACGAAGAATGAGAAAACCTGACATCACACTAAAACCCGGGGCCAAGAGAGGAAACATCATCTCCAGCCCGTCTTTCTCCTGGGGCATTCCGGGAGAATATAAATCCGACCCTAAGAAACGGAAGAAAAATAAATTGGCTCGAAAGGCCAGAAGAAAAAACCGTTAATAGGGCATATGAAAAAATTCTTAGGCATCAGGGAGAATGAACTCCCTCTCGTTATCATGATCGTTTCTATGTGTGTGGTCTTGGTCCTTGCGATCTTAGAGCAACTTGGAAAAATCTAAAAAAAGATTTTTTTATCTCGCAGGAATTTCATATCTTTACACTCTCAAACAAAAACAGAAAATGATTACTAAAATCACTCTTTCGATCGTTGCGCTCTTAGCGTTTATTTACGCTTGCCAATGGTCATTCAACCACATCAACCCGTGGTTATCGATACTCTTTACCATTGCTGGTATCGCAGTCATCGCCGGAATCGTCACCAATTTTGTAAAAAAACAAATAAACAAGGACAATGAAAACAACTAAGATCCTGGCGCTGGTCGCCATCCTCGGAATCGTCTTCGCCTCGTGCGGAACTCGTGTTGAACCCAATTATTACGGCGTACTGATGGAGAACTACGGTAAAGCCGGTAAAAGTGACTACTCCCTGCAATCTGGCCGTGTGAACGACTGGGGCATGGGAACCCAGCTCTTTCAGGTACCTGCCTGGGAACAGCGTGGTACATTCAACGACAATGACGGCAACAACGACACCCTGCATCTGAAGGCAGCCGATAACACCGAATTCACCGCCCGGCCTTTGTACACCTACAAGGTAAAGAAGGAAAACGCAGTGGACGTGGTATTTAACAACTCCCGACTCGGCTCCGGCGATGGGTTTATGCGATCATTGGAAAACAATGTACTGGAACCGCTTATCTACGACCTGATCAAAGAAGAATCTAAAAAGTACGTAACCGATACCCTGATGGCCACCGGCGGTAACTTGAAATTCGAGCAACGAATACAGGAGATCGTTCGAGCCGCATTTAAAGAAAAGGGTCTTGACCTTCTGAACTTCTCACCCAACCTGGACTTCTCCAATAAGGTGAAAGATAAGATCGACAAACGTAACGAGGTTAATACCAACGTATCCGTACTCGACCAGCAGATCATCGAACAACGTAAACGTAACGAGCTGGCCGAATTGGAAGCCCAGGAGCTTATTATCCGCAGTAAGGGTTTGACCCCGCAGATACTGCAAGAAAAATGGATCGAAGCCTGGAAACAGACGAAACAGCCTATCTATGGCAACACTCCTCTGACCTTCTTCAAGAACGTTCAGTAACCTAAGAAAACAATCAAATCCAATCAGAGAAACCAAAACCCGGGCATTAGCTCGGGTTTATTTTTTTGTCCCGGGCGAGAGAATTATATTTACGACATGGTAGAATTAAAAGCACCAGTGTATCCAGAAGAGTACTTCCAATTTGGAGGTGGAGCAAGGATATCCGACAGTGAGATAAACCGATGGCTAAACGAGGCTTTTGAAACTGTCAGAGAAGAGATCCTCCAAAATCCAGATCGAAAGAAAGGCTTCAGCTACATAGCCTCTGGTGACACCAAGGTCTCCGTCTACTACTACAAGGACATGGGCACCGGTAAGTATCAGGTCTCATTCGACGTTTGCCGCAGCTACGCTAACGCAGACATATTCGACTTTGATCCCACTATCCCAGTAGGATTTATTCCTGTCAAATAATTTTTTTATCTGGATAAGGTGTTGTACATTTACATCCTAATAACAACACCATGGGATATTTAACTACAGTCACATTCTACAACGACGGAGCGGATATGATCAACAAGCATCCGCTTGACCTCGCAGACAAGCTGGACATGGCTTGCTCGGGTGTATTCACCCGCAACGGTAAAGCCGGATCCTTCGGTCTGGGCTACCACGCCAACCTCGTAACGGTTCAACGTCCGCGTCACGCCGACGATCACACCATTTACGTTCACATGGGCAACACCCTCTGTGAAATGAACGCCAACTCAGTGGACACAAAGGACCTCGCAAAGAATCACCCTGACTTCTTTAAGCAGATGCTGAAGGAGATGGAGGACCAGGTCAAGGAACTCAAAAAGCTTATCAAATGAAAAAGATCATACCCGGTCTGACCGCAATGGGATTTCCCAACCCGACACTCGGCGAGGACGAAACGGAAGTTAACTATCTGAAGAGAGCCGCAGCCTGGATCGAGTCGGTATACGGATTTAAAATCTCCGTTCGAAAAAACAAGAACGACGAGTACGCTCTGGGTTGGTGCTACAGCATGACCCGAGGTGAGGTGTTCTCCAAAGAGCATTATGGCTATCCCACTCCCCAACAGGCTTACTCGGCCGCGATAAAAGAATTTCTGAAATACAACAATAAGCTCAAATGAAAAAAGACCAGAAGAAATTCGTAGGCGAACTCACCTCGATGACCGAGGAGCAGGGGAAGCTCTTTACTGAGATTCTCGATCTCAACTGGGACATGGAGAAGGAGACCGACATGAAGAAGAAATGGGACCTCGTCATAGCAGTCAACAACAAAAGAAAAGAGCTGAGAGCCTCCATGGGAGAAGAAGCCTACCAGAAGTTCATGAACGCCGGCTCTAAACTTTTTTCCAAAAAAGAAGGGTAATATTTTTTTATCTCATTAGGATTGATTATCTTTACATCCTAAACAAAACAAATAAACATCATGGCAAAAGATTTAGTTCTGTCCCAGGCAGATTTAAACGAAGAGGGTATCAAGACCCAATTGACCCAAAACGATTTACTGGAAGTTATCGTGGAGGAGAAAGTCAAAGCTATCGACGATGAAATCGAAGGTGTGCAGACAAAGGCAAAGTCCTTCTCTCAGGCTATCAACGACGCCACGTTCAATTTCGTTGCGGAAGTTTTCCGCAAAGAGGTCAAGCGTCTTAAGCTTCCCTTCACCGCCGAAGAAATCGAGGAGAGAATTCAGGATCGCAACATCAGCTACGAAATCAAACGCTCCGATTCTTACGAGAATGTGAAGTACGTTCAGACCCTTAACATCTACGGCTCTCGCCGGGGTAGAAAGACTGAAGAAAAACTCCACATGTGCTCCGGTGAAAGCTTTTACATCATCAAAGAAAAGGTGACCATCCACTTCCGCCTCGCACGGACCACCGAACAGAAGGGTTACACCGAAGAATCTGTCTACCGCTTCTCTGTTGAAGCCGACACCAAGAAGACAGACCTGGCTAAGCTCTACGCCGAAATCGATGCACACAACCAAATGGTAAAGACTGTCTGCACCAAGTACGAAAACGTAAACCTGGACAAGGAAGCCATCCTGAAGGAAATCCGCACCACTTTCAACAAACAGCTCATCATCGCCGGAGCTCCTAAGCTCAGACAAAAAGTAAAGGACACGTTCCTGATTGAGCTGCAATAACTAGCCCCTGTTTAACTTGCGGCTAAACGCTAAAATCAAAAAGAGACTCTTCGGAGTCTTTTTTTGTGGGTGAAGAAATCTATAACTCTCTATAACTTTTTGGAAACCGTCGGCAGCGGTTTCTGGATGTACGGCACCCAGCTAAACATAGTATGGTAGTAAGATACCACGCCCGCGAGGACATTTTTATTTTTTTATCTTGCAGAGATTCATTACATTTGTTCTATGGCAATAAACAAAAGAAAACAGAAAAGCTATCTGCTTCGTGTTAAGCCGGCAGATCCTAAAACCTATTGCGAATTCATCACTGTTGAAGCCTGGGACAAAAGCGGAAGCTATATGATGGACGAACACATCGTGGATGAAGTCTTCCCTGAGCTTGAAGAGCTTATGCTCTTGGACTTGGCAGAAGGTGTGATGGAGTACGGTGGTACACTGTCAGTCCTTGAACTCACCGACGCTCTCCGGGAGATTGGCTTTGAGGTTCAGATAGCACTTTAATTTTTTTATCCAGACAGGATACCATATGTTTGCATTTCAAACCCTTCACGATGACTAAGACTGTACTGATAGCGATAGAGATTAGAAGCTGCAAAGACTGCAGACACTTCTCTACGGGTAACGAATTCAGTACCGACGGGTTCGATCGAATGGAAGATTGGTTCTGCAATCATGACGAGAAGCAAAAAAAGATTCAAGGAGCAGTCGAATGGCACGAGGAGAGAAAGATCGAGGTTCCGGATTGGTGTCCCATAAAAATTCCCATCAGCCCGGAGGAATGGTTAAGGGTAAAGAGTAAATGATTTAAACACGAACTATGGCCTTATCGGGATTTCAACAATATTTGGTAGACAAAGGATGGAAGAGATACTATCTGGACTTCTACGAGAGTCGGAAGAATCCTCCGAAGGTGTACAGTGACAGTGTAATGGTTTCGTCATACGGACCATTAGAATATTACTTCGAACATGAGGATCATCCAGGAATAGTTCTTTGGTGGGGATTGTTCATTCATAAAAAACCACCCGTCTTTTGTTTGGATCGAATCAATATCTATGACGCTAACGTCAAGCATCGGGTGGACCAAGACCTCTGGTTTGATGTTATGAAGATGTTGGACCACGACACAATCTACGATCTCATCCTCAGAAAGGGAACTGTTAGGATAGAGGACGGGAAGGCAATTGTTGAGGATTAATTTTTTTATCTGAAAAGGATTAGGTACATTTGTCTTCTCAAACAACAACTATGGCAATCTCTTATAAGACTTCAAAAGACGTAGAAAGGGCGGACAATCTCAACTGGAGAGGCAACACCTTTCACCCTATGGGTGGCGATATAGCAATCTCTAATGCTTCCCGCATGGCCAAGGTTATAACACACCAGGAGAAACTCCTGGGTCGTTTCGAAGCTGTTTGTGAAAGATGGGGCGATTGGAGAATACAAGAGCCGTTCGTTAACAGAATTCTCGAGCTCTTTCCCAACAGCGAATTCTCTGGAGCGTATCATAGTGGTTTGCATTCCGGACAATACTCAATGAGTCCAGGAGGTCCTGGAGGTTACAAGACCGTAGCCGCCAACCTGATGTACAATTACGCCTGGAACAAAGGCAGAGGGTATAACAGATAAAATTTTTTTATCTGGACAGGAAGTCTTACATTTGGATCACAAACAACAACTATGGCCAGATACTTTCACGCAACAAGAACACAGAACGTTCCCGCTATCAAGAAGGAAGGCTTAAAGCCGATTTGGGATTACGTTTATTTGACAGATAGCCTGGAGTCAGCCACCCGATGGATGGGATTCAGATTCAAGGCACAAGGAGACACCACGATGGCAGTGATTGAGGTTGAGGCAGATCCTAAGGAGCTCCAGGAAGGCACAGACCACAGCCCACTAATGCAGAAGATCTTCGGAGCCGGAGCGAGCTTCACATCAGAGAAAGCCATTCCGAAGTCACGGATTAAAAAGGTACACTATTATTCACTCGAAGGTTAAGCATATGCAGAAACAATATTTCAAAGTTAGTTACACGTTCTATCCGCACGAGGAACTGTCCAGCGACACTTACTACGTGCACGGAACAGAGAAGGCAGCAAAGGCTTTCATTCTCAAAAAATTAAAGGAAGCTCCTGACTGGATTAGAAACCAGGTTGATAAGGACTTCAATTCTAACAGCCGCACAAAAGTTTGGTGCTCACCTATGGAGGTGCACGAAGTGTAAAGTAAGTTGTATGTTTGTTTTAGATTTCCCCTGTTTCTACAGGGGAATTTTTTTGTGCTTGAATTAAACTTTTTTGGAATCAAAACTGACGCAGATCCGGAAACCGTTGGCAGCGGTTCCGCGGACAGGAGTTACAAATTGATTTCCAAATTGTACAAATTTTTGTATCAAAATAACATCACTCAAAATTTTTTTATCTGGACATTTGTTCTTACATTTACATCCTAAAACAAACACAATGAAAATCATTCAGTACACGGTTAGAACTTGCGTAGGCGAGATCAATCGTAATATGAACCCGCTCACCTTCCTTACCGACAAGGAGTTGACAGAGCTCAACAAGATCGGCTACACCGGACGCAACTCCAAAGGCGTAAAGACCACACGGGAGGAATACCTCAACAGCCTTAAGAAGTACGGCAAATTCTCAATCACTCAAACCAAATTCGACAACGGCGACTTCTGTGAAACTTTCCAGATAGCACGTGCAACCAAATAAAACTAAAGCCATGTCCAGAATCTCGTTCAAAGCTTTCTTCGCCTTCGTTATTATCCTGATGGTTGCCTACGTCGGCATCATCGCAACCAGATCAGCTCAGGGCAAGAAAACTCATATCATCACCGTCCACACGTTCAGTGGTGAAGAAACCTACACCACATCCGAATATAAGATCGATTCGGTTACACGGTGCGTCTCGTTCAGAGACCTCATCGGCATTCCCCGGACAATCTGCAGCAATTACTCAATCACAACTTACTAAGATGAAATACCTCGTTTATTTCGAAAATCAGTTCTGTCTTCTCGGTAAAGAGTACTTCGGCGAGGTTGGGGGTAAGATCATAGGTTACCACAACCCCGCGGGAGCAAAACTTTTCGACACCAAGAAAGACGCCAAGGAGTTTGCAGCTCTCTTCGATATGGAAACAAAGATCGATGAAGCCGAGCCGCACTTCGAAGCTTTCAAGACCTGCAACTACGTGTATCGGGAGATCACTAAGCTCATCCCTTCCCTCGACCAGAAGTACAAAGGAGAAGGACCGGACGAGGTGCTGAAGTGGTGGATGGAGTATAAGAAGGCTCCGGAGAAGGCGGTTAGCTATAAATCATATGCAACCTGGCCCAAACTCTACTCCACATTCACATATCTCTGGGACGTGCAGTCCTATCACAACCGGGATTATACCGAGCTCTACCACACGGTGCAGCTTCGCTTTCCCAAGAACGGAGACGTGAAGGACTTCATTAAGGAGTTGGACAAGGTGCTGGACTTCGTGACGTACAAAGATGAGGGCTACAAGGTGTTTCCTATCTTCGACCACACGTTGTCTGAATACGGGACGGCTTACCTCTACTACAAGAGTCCACACGACTGCAAGATCGTAAAAGGCTCATGGACGGTTATCCCCGGCACCATCACTCATCTCTTCAAAAATCATCTGGTAAGGGATTATTACTACGAATAATTTTTTTACCTGGAGAATTTATCTTACATTTGTTGTCTAAACACATAACAATGACTCAGCAAGAAGTTATCGACTTAATGTCAACATCTAAGAACTCACAGGAATGGAACGCCAACTGCGATAAGGTGAAGTCAGCCTGCGGTGGTGATTACCCTTCCTTCTGGTATTCCACTATGATCGCTAGCGGCCGCATGGACCAGATCCTGGGAGCAGGAAGCAGCCAGATGCGGATTCTGAGTGGCGACGATGCTCTGAAAGCTTTGGGAATTTTCGACAATGAGTGATACACCTTTCATACCGATAACCAAGTACATCACCTTCGGAACCTCTGACCTCTATGAGATGGACGATGCGGTCAACAAGGCGATAAAGGAAGGATGGCAGCCCTTCGGTGGAGTCTCTGTTGGGTTCAACAGGGATAACAAAAAATATTTCGTTCAAGCCATGGTTAAATACGGCGGGATCGAAATGGAAAAAATAGAAAAAAATGGCTAATCACGCATACGTTAAAACAGACCAGTTCTTAAACCCTAAAGAGGTTGACGCTCACGTTCGACGTATCGTGAAGGAGAAACTCGGAGACGCCTTCATCGTAAACTTCGACGAGGAGGATATGTCCTGGTTCATCGACTATCCCAAACATGACTACATCGGATTTGTGTTTTGGCTGGCCGACGACATTGAGTATGGTTCAGGAGAAGGAGATGACTACGAGCCTTACGATGAGCCACTTCGCATGTCAAGACAATCGGTGATCGAATTCCGCCACGGACACACATTTAATTTCATGTGGTGGGTTGAAGGAGTCATCCGCGAGAACCTTGGAGCTATCTACAACGCACGCATGTTTGATGATGGATGTGAGATCGATCCCGAACCACATCCTGAAAAATACGAAACCTTCAACACCTTTGTCGGCAACGACCCTTTCCGTAGGAAGCATTACATGTTCATGACCGACGAGGCTCCGAAAGAACTTCTTAAAAAACTAGGCATCTAATTTTTTTTATCCAAAGAGGAAGTCTTACATTTGAGTTCTAAAACAAACACAATGTCAGACCAAATCTCTAAGGAGCTCGCCTTCTTCAAAAAGCATTTCGAAGTTCACACCGGCATAAAGGTAGCATCGGTTAAAGAGAACAGAGAATTCTACCATTGGAAACGCCTTAAGTTCTATGAACTGAACTGCAACGATCTGCTGAAGATTTCTGATTACATCAGAACATTTTTCTCCACGCCGGGTATCTATACCCACCTCTCAGTCAAACTCCACCCATTCGATGGAGCTATATGTTTGACCTCCGATGCGAAAGACATTGAGAAATTTCTCATGAAATAATTTTTTTATCTGGATATGGATTCATACATTTGGATCCTAAACAAACAACAATGAGCAAACCAATCTTCACTCAGATCGACGCAAAAGAAATCCGCCTGGACTACAAAGGAATGAAATTTCTCCTCAAGGAAAACTCCAGAGGCGTTTACGGCATCGGTAGCGCAGTTCAGCTCTACCAGCTCGACGGGCTTAAAAAGGAACACATCAAGGAGATCGGCTGGACCAAGTCGGATAACCACGGTGGACCTTCCAAATCCGAATCCTACCTCTCCGGCATCGTGACCTTCGAGGATTGCAAAAAGGCGGCGGTAAAATACATCGACAGTCTCCTGTAACTGAATGCCCAGAATTTTCTGGGCATTTATTTTTTTAATCTCAGAGAGATTCATTACATTTACACTCTAAACAAAACAAACTATGGGCTGGTGGTCAACTGATATTATGGGAGGAGACACTCC